>Ga0315268_10000739_pt1 | contig 38087 bp, 25 predicted proteins | sample C1_top_MG_FD_204535 | JGI IMG/M metagenome (GOLD analysis project Ga0315268, IMG submission 204535) | Sediment microbial communities from Yellowstone Lake, YNP, Wyoming, USA - C1_top | ecosystem: Environmental > Aquatic > Freshwater > Lake > Sediment | place: USA: Wyoming | collected 2017-08-01
GTGGCCGCCGCAAGCGCCGACACACTGGACGCCGGGGTGCAAACTAGGACAAGTTACAGCGCGTCACGCGGAACCCCGGGGTCAATGCTTCTGAGAAGCGAGGGGTCAATGCTGGTGAGAGCCGACAACCGAGCGGCGTCTGGCCGTATGTACAAACTCGAGACAACGATCGACGAAATAAAGTACACAGGTCTCGGCACGCACGATTGGCCTCCTCCGGTTTCTAGACAACTCCAGAGGATCATGCTGTCGTGCGCGCCACCAGCCCTGCGTGGGCGAAGTGGCCTGAAATTGAAGTGTTCGCTTCGCCGATTCGTGGGGATACATCAGAGAGTGTCCGCATTATCCCCCATTATCCGTTATCTTGGCGGGGGACCCCCGTCGGCGTCGTCCGGGAAGTGCTTGCGTTGGCAGGCCGGACACAGTCCGTGGCTAAAGGAGGCATCGGTGCGTTCCGAAATGTACTTCTCTACCCTGTGCCAGTATCCCTGATCGTCACGAACCTGTTTGCAGAACATGCAGATCGGAAGAAGTCCCGTGAGTTGTCGCACGTCAGCGAGCGACTGCTGCAGGGCTTTTACGAGACGGTGATAGCGTCCGAGCACCAACCAGGTCGCCGCGCAACCGATGGTTGTCGCGAACGCGATCGTCAGGGCGTGCGAGCTCCAGTGACCTGGACCCGGGTGAACGGCTTCTTTGACCAGCTCGAAGAGAAACATCGCGGCGCCCGAGAACAACCCGCCCGCGCTAGCGCGCCACAGGCGCCCTGGACCGTTGGACGAAGCGCTAGACAAAGGGGACCCTCTACTTTCTTAGCGCACGGCCATCGTCGGGGCCAGAGAAGCCCCAAGGCTGCGCCCTATCGCCGTCCGGCGTGCCCATGATGAAAAAGTAGAATGTCCCCATTGTTCCATTGTTTCTTTCTCCCCATTGTTTAGAGAGGCGGCAGCTTCGCCTTCTCGAGCGCGTCGTTGAGGGGCGGCGCGTCCTTGGCGAGCACGGCGGTCACCTGCGCGTCGATCGCGGCGAGCTCGCGCACGAGCACGTCGATGCGCTCGAGCTGATACGCGCCCGGCCGCCCTTCATAGCTCTGCAACGCTCCCCAGAGCTGGTCGGCGTGCTCGCGCAAGCGCTCCTCGCCGGTGATGGCGCCGCCCTCTTTGGTAGCGACGATCTGCTTGCGCGCCGTGTCGAGCCCGTCGGCGAGAGCCACGAGCCGCGCCGCTAACGCCTCCCCTTTGCCCAACGCTTTCGCCTTGGCGAGGGCGCTCTGGCGCACGGCCTCGATGCGGTCGACGAGGTCGCTCATGTCACCGAAGAGCTGCTGCACGCGCAGCAGGGCCGCGAGTTGGGCCTGGCGCTCCGGCAGGCCATAGGTCGCTCGGCGGTCGAGACCGATCGCGAGCGGCCCCTCCACGACGTCCTTGCCCTTAGTGAGCCGGACTCTGTAGGCGCCCGGCAGCACGCGCGGGCCGGCGGTGGCGCTGAAGGCGAGCTGGGCGGCACGTGGCACGCGCGGTGGCGGCAGACGCATGCTCCAACTGACACGGTTGATGCCGCGCCGCTTGGTCGCCGGCAACGTGTCGACGACCTTGCCGTCGGGGCCGATGACCTCGAGCTTGAGCGGCCCAAAGACGTGCCGCGTTCGCTGGTAGTAGGTGACGACGGCGCCGCCCGGGGCGGTCTCGCCGACGAACTTGGCGTCGCCCTGCACCCAGGCGCCGATAGAGCCGATGCGTTGCTGCGCCGGGCGCTCGGCGAGAAAGACGGCGTTGTCGGCCACGACCTCGTCACTGAGGGCGCGCAGCGGCGTGATGTCGTCGACGATCCACAGGCCCCGGCCGTGGGTCGCGAGCACGAGGTCGTTGTCGCGCGACTGAATGGCGAGGTCACGCACGGCCACCGCCGGCAGGCCCCCGCCCTTGAACTCGGCCCAGCTCGCGCCCGAGTCGAGCGAGACCCAAAGCCCGAACTCAGTGCCGACGAACAGGAGGGCGGCCTTTTGCGTGTCCTCCTTGACGACATGGACATAGCCGCGCAGCCCCTGCGCGGGCCCGGCGAGGCGCGTCCAGGTCTTGCCGAAGTCGGTCGTGCGGTAGACGTAAGGGTCCATGTCGCCAAAGGTATGGCGATCGAAGGCGGCGTAGGCCGTGCCCTCGGCGAAGCGGCTCGCCTCGACCCACGCGACCCAGGAGGCGCGCGGCAAATCGGGCACGTTGCCGGCGACGTTGGTCCAACTCTTGCCACCGTCGCGCGTCACTTGCACGTTACCGTCGTCGGTGCCGACCCAGATGAGCCCGGCGCGACGGGGCGACTCGCTGATGCTGTAGAGCGTGGTGTGCATCTCGGCCGAGGAGTTGTCGACCGTGATGCCGCCCGACTCTTCCTGCCGCTGCTTTTCGGCATCGTTGGTCGTCAGATCGGGCGAGATGCGCTCCCAGCTCTGGCCGCGGTCGCGGGTGCGAAACAAGAACTGCCCACCGAGGTAGAGCGTCGCTTTGTCGTGGGGACTCAGATGGATGGGCGAGTTCCAATTGAAGCGCAACTTCTCCTTGAAGCCGGCCTTCGGCTGGATGTCGCGCGCGGCGCGGGTCACGCGGTCGACGCGCGCGATGGAGCCGCCTTGGAACTCGGCATAGACCGCGTTCGCGTCCGTCGGATCGGCGAAGACCCAGAAACCATCGCCGTCATACAGATACTCCCAGCGCGAATTATCGATGCCGCCCGGGAAGGCCGACTCGGCCACGAACGAGGCGTTGTCCTGCAGGCCGCCGTAGACGAGGTAGGGATCACGCTCGTCGACGCTCACATGGTAGAACTGCGAGATCGGCAGGTTGTCCGACTTCCACCAGCGGTTGCCGCCGTCGAAGGAGGTCCACAGGCCGCCGTCGTCGCCACCTATGACGTGCTGCGTGTTGTCGGGATCGATCCATAGGTCATGCCAGTCGCCGTGCGCGCCGCCGCCCGTACCCGAGAAGCTCTTGCCCCCATCGACGCTGACGATGAGGCCGAGGTTGGTCTTGAAGAGGCGATCGGCGTTGTGCGGGTCGACCACCAAGCGCGCAAAGTAGAACGGCCGCCACACCATGTTCTGGCTCTTGTCGCGCACGTCCCAGGTCTTGCCGCCGTCGGCCGAGCGATAGAGAGCTGACGCCACGCCCTCGACAAAGGCGTAGACGACCCCCGCGCCCGACGGCGCGTGCACGACCTCGATGCGGCCGTAGGGTTTGGCCGGGAAGCCGGGGTTTGTCTTTGGGGCAAGCTCGGTCCAGGTGGCGCCGCCGTCGGCCGAGCGAAAGAGCCCGCTGCCGCTCGGCGCCTCGGGGCCTGCGCCCCCGGAGCGAAAGGACCAGCCCTGGCGGCGAAAGTCCCACAGCGCTGCGAAGACCACCTCGGGGTTGCGTGGATCGAGCGAGACGCCCGAGCAGCCCGTCGAGAGGTTGCCCGCGCGGCGCAGGACGAGGCGCCAGGTGGCGCCGCCGTCACTGGTCTTGTAGAGCCCGCGCTCCTCGCTGTCGCTCCAGAGCTTGCCCGGGGCGCAGGCGTAGACGATCTTGCCGTCGCGCGGATGCACGACAATCTTGGTGATGCGCTCCGTGGCGCCGAGGCCCATGTTGGCCCAGGTCTCGCCACCATCGGTGGACTTGTAGATGCCGTCACCGATCGAGACCGAGTTGCGCGTCCACGCCTCGCCGGTGCCCACCCAAACGACCTGCGGGTTCTTCGGGTCGAGCGCGACGGCGCCAATCGACTGCACGGGCTCGCGATCGAAGACGGGCTTGAACGTCGTGCCGCCGTCGCGGGACTTCCAGACGCCGCCGCTCGCAGCGCCGACGAAGATGACGGTCTTGCCGCCCGCGTTGTACGCCGCGACCGCCGCGATCCGCCCGCTCATGGTGGCCGAGCCGATGTTGCGCGCCCCGAGGCCGCTCAGCACGCCCGCGTCGATGCGTGCCGCCGTCACTGAGGCCGCGACAGGCGTGGCCGGCGAGCCGCCGGCGACCGTGAGACTTGCGCCGGCGGGCAAGGCGTCGGCGGCGGGCGGCGTGAGCGGCGCGGGCGCGGCGGGCGGCAAGCGGAACAAGGCGGCGTCGAGGGGCACGTTGGCGAAGGCCCTCTCGACGGTGATGCGCTGCTGGCGCGGGGCGCCCTTCGGGCCCGACTCGATGGCGAAGGGCAGCCACACGCCGGCCACGAGCTCGTAGTTGCCAAAATCCGTCTCGTCGACATTCTCCGCGCCGCGCACGAAGGTGTGTGCCTCGACGCGAATCACGAGGAACGAGTCGGGATCGACGAAGACGTAGCAGAGATCGCCGCCCTTGCGCCGCACCTCGAGTTTGTGCGCGAGGGTGCCGTCGACGTCCTCGGTGCCGAGGTACGCGATGCTCGCGCCCTTCTCGCGCGCCCCGACGAGCGGCCCGTCGAGATCAGCGTCGAGAGCCAAACGCTTGCTGTCGTCGGCCGACACGCGCTCGGGCTCGCGCCGGCCGGCAAAGGGCTGCAGCTGCCAGCCCTCGCGACCATCGAAGGCCGAAAATGCGGTTAGGCCCTGCGCCGAGGCCTCGCTGCGCACCATGAGCGGGCGCTTGTGCACGCGAGTCCAGGCGAGCTCGAACGTGGAGTCGCCACCGAAGCTCAGTGTCATGCGACCGGCAAGCTCGAGGGTCGCAAGGGCAGCGAGCCGTTGCGCGCCGCCCTGCGCCGCGAGATGACGGGCGAGGACGTCGTCGAGCGTGGCGGCCGCAGTCGTGGTGGCCACGAGACTCAGAACGGCGACAACCGAGGCGCTGCGGATGGACATGCGCATCTCCTGGGACGGGGTATGCCGACGCCAGACCGTAGGCGCTCAGCGCGTGAGGTGCAAGGTGGCGCCGTGGCCAGAAGCGACGAAGCTCGTCACGGCCGCGATGACGCCCGGGTCGCGCAACAGGCGACGGTGGCCGAGGCCATTCGTCGTCAGCAGCCGAGCACGCCCCCAGGCCTCGGCGATGGCCCCGCCGTGTTGCCACGCCACCTCCTGGTCGTCGCGATCATGCACGACGAGGAGCTCGACGTCGGCGTGCGGTCCGCGGGCCACGAGGTCGAGCTCTTCCCAGGCAAAGCCGAGCCGCGACGGCATGTCGCGCGCCACGAAGGCCTCGACCGCCGGTGGCAACCCGAATGTCTCGATGAGCAGGCTTAGATAGGCACGCGGGCCCTGTGGCGGGGCGAGGAACACGAGGCGCGGCGCGCGCACGCCGGTCTGCAGCGCCAGCGCCGCGCCTATCGAGCCCAACGAGTGCGCAACGAGCGCGCTCGGCTCCCCGTATTCGGCGGCGGCAGTCCGAATCGCCGCCGCGAAGGCGACCCCCGAGGCCTGGCGCCCCCTGGCGAGCCCGTGCGCCGGGCCGTCGATGGCGAGCACGTGATAGCCACCCGCGACGAGCGACGCGGCGAGGGTCGCGAACTGGTCGGCCCGCCCACCCCAGCCGTGCATCAGGTAGACACGCGGGCCACCGCCGCCGAGGTCGTGCACGACGAGCTCACCGTGCGCGCAGGTGAGCACGCGCTCGCTCGCCGTAGCGAAGCGGGACGGGCGGCGGCGGGCCCGCGGCGGCGTCAACCACAGGCGCTCGAGCAAACGCCCCGCGAGCCCGGTCGAGATCCGACTCAAGGCGCGCAGCCCCACGCCGAGCCAGCGCTCGGCCAGGCCGTGATGCGACCGAACGGTCGTGCTGGTCTTGACGGCAGGAAGGGACAATGAGATCTCGTTCATGGTGCGGCTCTACTCCTTGCTGCCGCGCAAGCGGCGCCGTTGGGCGGCGACGAGGATGGCCTCGAACGCTCGCTTGGCCCGCTCGCCGGCCAAAGGGTCGCGCAGCAAGCGGGCGGCGTGATGAAAACCGAGCATGATGGCGTGCAGCTCGAAAGCGAATTGCTCGGGGTCGAGCGCCGCGCGCAGGTGACCCTCCTTGACACCGATCTCGGCGGCCTTGGCGAGCGTATCGAGCCAGTCGCGCTCGATGCGCACCAGGTGATCGCGCACCGGGCCGGGCCGATCGTCGAGCTCGGCGGCGGCGGCGACGAAGATGCAACCGCCCTCGCGGTGGGCGTCCTCGGCCCAGGTGAGCCAGCGCGCGAACAGGGCACGCAGACGCGGCTCACCGCGTGCTGCGGCGAAAGACGGCTTGATGATGCGCTCGACAAAGGCCTGCGCCGCGAACTCGAGCGTCTCGATCTGCAGACGCTCCTTCGACGCGAAGTGCGCAAACAACCCGCTCTTCGAGCGCTGCAGTTCGTCGGCGAGAGCGCCGAGCGTGATGCCCTCGAGGCCCCGTTGACTCGCCATGCGCGCCGCTGTGCCGAGGATAGCTGCCCTGCTCTCTTCGCCGCGTCCCATGCGAGAATCTTACGACCGAACGGTCGTTTTGTCAAGAGGAAGACCTGTCACAGCCGCAGTGCCCGGCCTGGGCCTCGCGGGATCATGGTCGATTGCCGGTTCGCAGCCTGCCCGTTCGAAGCCTGTTGACGCTCAATCGCGCGCGATGCTACGAGCTTGACCTTCGATCACCGCTTGGGGGCAGCGGCCAGACGCCGACCTCCGCGCCTTTGCCGAGGAGCTCGTTCCGTGACTAAGCGCTACTCAATGTATGGCCTGCGTTGCTTGCCATCGTTTCTCATCGTGTCGCTCGTCGCCGTGGGCTGCGGCGGTGGCGGGGGCGGCACGACCGCCACCGCGGCCTTGAAGGTGGTGCGCACGACGCCCGCCGACGGAGCCACCGATGTCGCACCGACCACCGCCATTGCCGTCGAGTTCGACCGGGCGCTCGGCCCGGTCACCGCGGCCAGCATGGAGGTGCGCGACAGCAGCGGCGTCGTAGCCGGCGCGCCGACAGCCGGCGGAACGACCCTCACCTTTGCGCCCGCGGCGCCCTTCGCCCACGGCACGACATACACGGTCACGGTCTGGGACAGCGTCCAAGGCTCAGGCGGCGAGCGGCTCGCGTCGGCCTTCATCTTCTCGTTCAGCACGAGCCCGGTGAGCAGCTACTCGATCGGCGGCGACCTATCGGGTCTCGGCGCTAGCAAGTCGCTCGTGCTGCAGAACAACGACGGCGACGAGCTGACGCTGAACGCGGACGGCGCCTTCACGTTCGCGACGCCCGTCGCGCCGAACGCCGCCTACAAGGTCACCATACTTACGCAACCGAGCGGCCAAACCTGCGAGGTGCAGGGCGGCACCGGCAACGCCACCCACACCATTACGAGCGTGACGATCGTCTGCAGCGACGGCATCGAGCTTTCGGCGGCGGTCAGCGGCCTCGTCGGCGGCACGTTGGTACTGACGAACAATCAGAGCGCCACCGCCCTTACGAGCGTCACCGCCAACGGCACCGTGACCTTCGCGGGCGTGTTCGCACCCGGCGCCGCCTACAACGTCACGGTCGCCATTCAGCCCGCAGGTCAGAACTGCATCGTCATGAGCGGCCGCGGCCTCGCGGGCGCGACGCCGGTGAGCGTCGCCGTGGCGTGCACGTCAGTCGTCGGCACCTATCTCGTCCAAGGGACGGCGCATGGCCTGCATGGCGCGGGCCTCGTGCTGCGCAACAACGACGGCGACGACATGGCCATCTCGCCGGCAGCGAACGTCCTCTACATCTTTCTGACGCGCGTCGCGACCGGTTTGCCCTATGCGGTCACCATCGCGGCCCAACCTTCGGGCCAGACCTGCGCGGTGAAGAACGGCGCGGGCCTAATGGGCAGCGCCAACGTGACCACGGTCGAAATCAACTGCTCGCAGCCCATCGGCGTCACGGTCAGCCGTTTGCTCGGCAGCGGACTCGTGCTGCAGAACAACGCCGGCGATGACCTGTCCATCGACGTCGGCAACGGCACGTACGCCTTCGCTGCACCCGTCGCCTGGGGTGACGGCTACGATGTCACAATCGTGGCTGATCCCTCGAGCCCGACCCAGGTGTGCAGCGTGAGCGGCGGGAACGGAACCGTCGGCGGCACCGTCATGGCCTACGTCTCGTGCAACACCGCGCCGGTCGCGAACGCCGGTCCTGCGCAGCCAAGCGTCGCCAAGCGCTCGACCACGACCCTCGACGGCACAGGCAGCCAGGACGCCGACGGCGATTCGCTGAGCTACGCTTGGTCGCAGACCGCGGGGACCACAATGACGCTGTCGAGCGCCACCGCTGCCAAGCCAACGTTTACCTCGCCCGGCACCTCGGGGCCGCTCACCTTCGCGCTCGTCGTGCACGACGCCTTTGGCGGCACCTCCACGGCGAGCTCGGTCAACCTCACCGTCGTCAACCAGATCCCGACAGCCAACGCCGGCAGCAACCAAACCGTCAAGCCGACGACGACCGTGACTCTGCACGGCAACACGAGCAGCGACGCGGATGGCGACTCCTTGACCTACTCATGGACGCCAGCTGGCACGAATCCGGCCGTGGTTTCGTTGAGCAGCAGCACCGTCACGCAGCCGACGTTCGTGGCGCCCGCCACGCTCGGCACCTATGATTTTGCGCTCACAGTGAACGATGGCGAGGCGAGCTCGAGCGCCGCGAATGTCACGGTCACCATCGCCAACATCGCGCCCACGGCTGACGCTGGCGCTGGCGACACCTTCAACGGAGGTGAGACCTTCGCCCTCGACGCGACGCAAAGCGCCGACGCCGACGGCGACCGCCTCTTCTTCACCTGGAGCCAAACGAGCGGCACGGCCAAACCCGACCTCGACGGTCGCTACAGCGTGACGCCGGTGCTCGCAGCGCCGAACGCCACCGACTCACTGACCTTTGCGGTCGCGGTGGATGACACCTTCGCACCCGCGGCCGCTACCGCCTCGGTGACCCACACGATTCTGCCGTGGGCCGGCACGCGCAACGTGTTCAGCAACGCCATGATGCTCGGTAGCGTCACGATGAGCGGCTACGTCGACTTCGACGTCAACGCCGCGGCCACCCACCTGTTCATCGCCAACGGCGCCGCGGGCGTGCAGATCTTCGCCCTCGCGAACCCAACGAGCGCGCTCTACTCGCTCACCGACGCCGCGGGCTCCGCGGTGCAGGTGGATGTCGCAGGCAGCTACCTCTACGCCGTCTTCGGCGCCGGCACCGCGGCGAAGTTCTTGATCTACGACGTGAGCAACTTGGCGAGCAGTCCCGTCCTGATGAACGCGGGCGGCCTGGCACTCGGGCTCGCAGCCGGGGAGTACGTCAGCGACATCAAGGTCGCCGGCTCGACCGCCTGGGTCGCTGTCGGAGCAGTCGGCCTCAAGGTCATCGACGTCTCCGCGCCGGCCACGCCCTCGAGCACACCGATTGGCGCGGGCGCCGGCGGCGCCTTCTATGGCCTCGAGGTGACCGGTGGCCGCGTGTACATCCGCGCCAGCACCGGCCTGTGGATCATCGACGAGGCGTCGCTCGCCGTCCTCGGCAGCGGCTACGCAGCGGCCAATCTCTCGAGCCTCGCCGCCTCGGGGAACACGGTCTACCTCGGCCTCGGCGACCACACGGTGGCAGTCTTGAACGCGACCGATCCGGCCGCCATCACCCTCGCGACGACGCTCGGCACAGCCAGCAGCGTCGGCGAGAACTACGTCGCGGTTGGCGGCACTCGTCTGTACGCCGCGCGCGGCCCGGGCCTTGGCGTCGAGGTGTACGACATCTCAACACCGCTCGCGCCCTCCTTAGTCGGCAAGTTCAACGAGGCGGTGCTCAGCGGCTTGCTGCCCATCGGCAACACGCTCTTTCTCAAGCAGAGCCCAGCCGTGACCTGGTTCGACGCCACGGGCGTACCCTTAGCTGCCAGGTCTTTGCCTGGCACTTTCGCGCTGAGCGGCGCGCCTACGGGAATGGCCGTAATGGGCGACGGCTTGTTGCTGGTCGTGCGCAGTCATGCCCTCGATGTCATCGACATCTCGAATCCGCTCGCCCCCGTGGCCCTACGCACCGCCTACCAACACGATGCCAACGCCTGGTACTACGATGTCGCGGTGATGGGGCGCTACGCCGTTCTGTCGGACGGCATCGTCGGGCTCGACATCCTCGACCTGCGCGATCCGGTGGCGCCGACCCTCGTCACCGAGTTCAACATCGGTGCAAGCGCAGGGCCGATTCTGATTTCGGGCAGCACCGTCTATACGACCCACGCCGGCCTCGGCCTAAAGATCACGAGCCTCGCCGATCCGACGGCGCCCGCCGCCGTGGGCACCTACACCGCAGCGGGCGGCTCGCAGTACAGATACCTGGCGCGCAGCGGCAACACGCTCGCCGTCAGCTACTACGTCTCGCCGACTGGGTACTATGTAGACCTCGTGGACGTCACCGACCCGAGCGCGCCGCTCAAGCGGTCCAGCATCTTCAATCCCATCCCGCTCACCGCGATCGCCGCGGGCAACAACCTCTTGGCCTACTCGTACGCCTTTATCTCGGGCCCCATCCGGATCTACGACATCTCGAACCCGGCCGCGCCCACGCAAGTCGGCAGCACTGCCATCGGGACACCTTCGTACGCCATGCACATGGCGGGCAACCAGCTCATCATGGCCGTCGACGCGCAGACCGCGATCTACGACCTCGCCACGCCAGCCACCCCGGTGCGGCAGGGGCTGCTGCCCGGCGATGCCCAGGTCCTCGCTGTGGCGGGCGACACGGTGGTGCTCGGGCTCGGCCAGAGCAACGGCCTGCGCCTCGGAGCCTGGCAACCGGCGCTCGCGCAGCGCTACACGACCACGGCGCCGGCCGCTGACCTAATCTACGACCTTAGCTGGCAAGACGCCTCTCCAGCCGGTGACGTCGGCGTGCGCTGCCGAGTCACGGGCGGGACCTGCGCCGTGACGAGTGTGAACCAGACGACGAACAGCGCAACCGTGACGTGGACCGCCCCCGCGACCACGGGCGACCACGAGCTCGTGGTCAGCGTTGGCGACGCCAGCGTGTACACCTCGGCCATGGACCGCGTGACAGTGCAGTAGCGAGAAGCGGAAACAAAGGGGACATTCTAACAAAGGGGACATTCTACTTTAAAGACCCAGGCAGAGGCTGTCGTCTCGACCGTCAACTCGGCGCGAGGCCAAGATGGGTGTCGAAGTACATCGCGGCCGCGGTGAGCGTCGCCTCGAGCCGCGTCACGAACGGCGCGTGACCGAGGTCGGCCGAGACACCGTCACCTCGTGCAAACGCGCCGTCACGTCGACGATCGAACAGCGCCCCTACGGGGACGCCACGATCAACGAAGTAGTTGTCTGCCGTGCCGACGGCCGCGGCCACGTCCTCGATGCGCGTCTGACTGGACCCGTCTTTCGCGAAGGCAGCCTCGGCCGCGTCGAGCTCAAGGCGACACAGCGGCCGGCCGCCAACCAAGCTCGAGCAGCCTGTCCTCGACGCCCTGCAACTCGACGCGGCCGGCCTCGCCCGTGCGACTGAGGACTCGCGCCAAAGCGAGATGCGCGCTGATGCTCTCGGGATCATCGACCACGAGCCGCCGCACCTCGGCGAGCACTGCGGCGAGAGGTGCCACGGCGCACGCTTCGTCGAGCGCTGCCCACAGGCGATGTGGCTGCACGAACCGATAGCCACTCGCCTGCGCCAGCGCGTCATTGACGCCGTCGCGCCGCACGTACACGAGGCCATGCTCACTCGCGAACACGAGGACCCAACGCCCCGCGCTGTCGATGGCCGCGCGGCCACCGTCATCGAGGCGCCGATCGAGGAACAGCCAGCTCACGTTCCAGCGCCGTACCTGTCGCTCGAGCTGCAGGGGGTCCGAGAAGAGCAGGCCGTAGTCGTCCATGAAGGCGGCGCTGTACACCTGGTCGTTGCGCCCGTCGACGTACACCTTGACGGCCGGCAGGTGAAACATGAGCCAGCCGCCGTAGTGATACTCGTTGAGCATGACGCCGCCGAGGTCGCCCCGCGCGAGGTGCGCGGCCACGAACGCTGTCGCGCGCACGGGAAAGTGGTCCGCGTCGAGCTCGAGGCGCGGACTGGGCAAGCGCGCGGCGAGGGCCGCGACCAAACACGCCGCCGCGGCAAGCAGGCTGATGCTGTGGCGCAGACGTCCCTGCCAGGCGGCGAAGGGCAACAGCCCAAGCCCGTGCGCTGTCGGCAGCACAACGAGCAGGCAGAAATGCGGCAAGAAGCGCGTGCCTTGCATGCCGACCGCCGTGCCCGCCACGAGCCACGCGACATCGTGCGGCCGCAGCTTGCGCTGCACGATGAGCAAGGCAGCGGCGAGCAAAGCCATCAGGGCGAGCAGTAGAGTCGCGGGCGAGGCCGCGACGAGCGTGGCGAGGGTGGTCGGCGCCCACTCGGCGATACGCCCCCGGTAGGCGGTGCCAAGCAGCAGCGGCCCGCTGACCGGTAGCACCGCCGCACCCGCTGGCGTGCACAAGCACGCGAGCGTGCCGAGCGCGACGAAGGCAGCGTTGCGGCCCCATGGCAGAACACCGCCGGGCGTGGCCGAGCGGCGAGCCGCGAGGTCGGCGAGCGCGTACGCGAGGAGCAGCAGCGGCAAGAGCAAGGCGCTACGATGAACGTTGGCCGCGACCGCGACGAGCGGCACGGCCCACCACAGGCTTGCCTTGCCAGCATGGTGGCGCTCGAGCACGACGAGCAGCCCGACGAAGGGCACGAGCGCCAGCGTATCGGGCCGGTCGTCGATACGAAACTCGATAGCGGTGACGAGCAGCGCGAGGAGCAAGCTCGCGAGCGCCATCGGCACGCGGTGCACGACGAGCAGCAAGTAGGCCATCACCGCGACGACACCGATGAGTACGGCCGCCTTCAACAGCACGAGTCCGGGGACGCCGCCAAGCGCGTAGACTGCGTACAGCACGAGCTCGCCACCGAGGTCCTTGTAGCGCCACGGCGCACCGGCGAAGGTGTACGAGAACGGGTCGACCGGCAACGTGCTGTGGGTGCGCACGGCCTCGGCGGCAGCGGCGAGGTGCCACCAGACGTCGAAATCGCCGACCGGCGTAAGGCCGTAGCGCGCGGCGCCGAGGACCACCATGAGCCCGGCGACAACGCTCACCCACGTCGGTCGCCACGGCGCGGCAACGGGAGACTGCACCGCGGTACTATCGCAGACTCGTGCGCGCGGCCAAAGTATCTCCGCACGAAAGTCATCATTGGTTTGTTCTTTGCTTCAGGCGATTCGCAAGCTAGATTCCCCGACACCGACGGCGCATCGCTGCTCGACCGGGACCTTGGGGGAGGAACACATGCATCGCAGCCGAACGTGGATCGCACTCTCTTTGACGCTCGCAGCCTGCGGCAACGGCACGTCGACGGATGCAACCGCGCCCGACCCCAACGGCGAGCAGGTGGCAGTTTCGGTGAGCATCGCGCCGACGAGCGCCACCTTGGCAACCGGCGAAACGCTGCAGTTCACCGTCACGGTGTCCGGCACGCTCAACGCCGAGGTGCGCTGGGACCTCGTCGAGGGTGCTGCCGCTGGCGCGCTGACTGCTACCGGCCTCTACACCGCGCCCGCTACGGCCGGCACCTATCACGTCAAAGCAACGAGCGTCGCCGATCCCACGAGCTCGGGCGAAGCCGCCGTGCAGGTCACGATCCTCGATCCGGGGGCGCAGGGCGTCATCGTCAGCATCAACCCAACGACTCTGGCCTTGACCGCAGGGGCCAGCAAGCGCTTCACCGCGCTCGTCACGGGCGCGAGTGATACGAGCGTCGTGTGGGAGGTGGTCGAGGGCGCCACAGGCGGCTCGGTCGACGCGCTCGGCAACTATACCGCGCCAAGCATCACCGGCACCTACCACCTCAAGGTCACGAGCCAGGCTGACGGCACGCGCTCGGCCACGGCTATCATCGAGGTGGTCGACATCCTCGTCTATCCTTTGGCGGCGACGATGAAGATCGGGGCGAAACAAACCTTCACCGTCTTCCCCGGGCAGGAGGTCACGAACCTCGACTGGGTCGTCTTCGAAGGCGTCGCGGGTGGCACCATCGCCGCCGACGGCACCTACACGGCACCGCAGACTCCCGGGACCTACCATGTCACAGCCACGCTCAAGAGCGCGCCGGCCAAGACCGTCACGGTGCCCGTCCAGATCGTGGCCGGCGACGCAGTGTCGGTGACTATCACGCCCGCCATCTCCATTCTAAGCCCTTCGCAGAGCTTCGTCCTATCGGCCGACACGTTTGGAACACTGAGCGGCGCGAGCCTCACACCCGCCTCCGTATCCTGGCTCGTCGCCGACAGCTCGACCGGCGCGCTCACGAGCATCAGCACGACGCCTTGGAGCTACACGGCGACAGCGCCGGTCACGCCGGCCATCATCTACATCGAAGCCGTCAGTGACGCGGATGCCACCAAGAGCGCCTTCTCGACCCTCATCGTGAAGTAGCGTGCAGCGGGACTCTCGTTCTGGCGGCGCGCGCGGCCCCGATCGGACGACATCGCTGTTGCTCGGGGCGCTCGCCGCGCAGCTCACCCTCACCCCGCTGCTGCTGTGCACCGCCGTGGTCGAGGAGTTCGAGCTTCCGAAGGCGTTCTTTACGAGCCTTTGCGCGATCGGCTGGATCGCCACGGCGGCGCTCATGGCCGCGCGGCGCGGCATCACGACCGCAACGTCGTGCCGTACCCTCGATCCGACAGCGTGGGCCGTCCTGCTTGCGTGTGCGGCGGCTGGCGTCGCGACGCTCACGTCCGAGTGGCCGAGCACGTCCTGGAACGGAGCGCACAACTCGTTCGCGGGACTATGGAACACGCTATCGATTGCCGTGCTCTTTTTCGTCGGCCGCCGACTCGTGACCAACGCCGCGCGGGCCCGGTTGATGCTCGGCTGGGCTCTCGCCGCGGCCCTCGCAGCGGCGACGTACGCCTGTCTGCAAGTGGTCGGTCTCGATCCATTTGTGTGGAAGGGCACGTCCGTGTTCGCCGGCTGGGCGCGCCCATTTGCGACCCTCGGCCACCCAAGTCACCTCGGCGGCTACCTTGCCATGTGTCTGCCGATTGCCGTGCTGTTCTTGGGCGAAGCCTTGCGTACCCGGCGATGGCGCGCGTGCGTTCTGCTCGGCATGGCAGCTCTTCTCATCGTCGTCGCCCTCCTGTGCTCACTCGCGCGCGGCGCCTGGCTTGCGACCGCGGTGAGCGCCGGCGCCGCCGTGGTGCTCCTGGCGCGACAACACCCTAAGCGCTCACTCGTGCTCGGCGGAGCATTGCTCAGCCTCGCGGCACTCACCGCGGCCGCAGGCCTACTTTGGCTACCGGACGCAGCGGTCGCTGGCGCCCTCTCCGAGCGCATCGCACGTCTCGGCGAGTCTCCACGCCTCGTCTTGTGGCGAGCCGCCCTGCGCATCTTCGCCGAGCACCCGTGGCTCGGCAGCGGCCTCGACACATTCCAACTCGCCTTTGTGCGCGTAAGACCCGCTGCGTTGTGGGCATGGGAGGGGCAGCGCGCCCCGACACGAGCACATAGCGAGCTCATCCATATTCTCGCCACGCAAGGCCTCCTCGGGTTCGCGACGGCCGCCTTCTTCGTGACGGCACTATGCCGCGCCGGCGCGCGCGCCTGGCGTTCCTGCGGCACCGAGGAACGCGCGCTGCTCGCGACCGGTGGCGCTGTGCTTGGCATCTACGCGCTGCACCTGACGACGGGTTCGAGCGCGGTAGCGCTATCGGTGCTGGCCGCCGTCCTGGCGGGCGGCCTTTCGGGCTGGGCTGGGCAGCGCGCAACCGTCGACTCTACCGTCGCTGCATCGTTGATCTTGCAGGGCGACGGTCCACCGAGCCGCGGCGCGAGCGCGCCTGCGAAGGTAAGTGCAGGGGACGTCGTCGGCCGCTGGATGATGCGGACCCTCGCGCTCGGCTGCCTGCCACTCGCCGCGCTCCTCGTGGCACAGCCCCTGACAGCGGCGGTGTACGCCCGACGCGGCGTCGAGATGACCACACGGTCGCCGATTGAGGCCTGCGCGAACCTTGCCCAAGCCACACGCCTCGCTCCGCAAAACGACTTCTACTGGGCCAAGCTCGGCCTCGCCGCCGAGCAATTCGCGGCCACGTCGCCGTCGATTGAGCAAAGACAACGGCTGCTGTCGACCGCGCTCGGCGCCTTCGAGCGCGCCGTCACGCTGATCGCCGCCAACCCGTACCACCACGCCAATCTCGGCCGACTGCGTGGAAAACTCGCACTTCTCGGTGCGCCGCGCGCCGAGGCCTATGCGGCGCACGACGAGGCGCTGCGCCTCGATCCGAACAACGTCGATCTCTTGCGCCAGGCAGCGGCAACGGCGCTGCTGCTCAACGACTTCGAGAGGTCGGACGCCTACGCAGAGCGCGCCCTCGCCATCGTCCCGACCTACGCTCCGGCTCTCGCGCACCTCGGCTTTGTCGCGCTCGCACGTGGCCAGGTTGAGCGCGGCGAGAGCCTGCTCCGCGAGGCCCTCGCGGCCGACGGCTTCGACGACGCGCCACTCGAGCGCTTGGCCGCCCTCGTCAACTTGAGCGCCGCGCGGCTTCGCCTCGGGCGATCCGCCGATGCGCTCGCGGCCGCCGAAGAGGCGGTGCGACTCGCGCCAGACTCAACGCAGGCGCTGCACAACCGCGATCTCGCGCGCGCAACGCTCGACGCCCTGAATCCGAGTCGTCAGACGACCAAGACAAACGCCGTCCCCTCCGCCCCGCTCGTGAACGTCACCTCGCCGCCGTAGCGCGTGACGATGCTCTTGACCGTCGCCAGACCAAGCCCCGTGCCGCCGCCGTCGCGATCGGTCGTAAAGAAGCGGGTGAAGATCCGCGGCTGGTTGCCGACGCTGATTCCCGGGCCGCGGTCGCGCACGCAGATCCGCAAGCGACTGCCGTCAGCGCCGACCAACGTATCAGCGCTGACCTCGACGGGAGCGGCGCCGTGGCGCAGGGCGTTCTCGATGAGGTTCGTCACCGCCGTGCTCAAGTGCTCCGCCGTCAGCGGCCGCCGCGCCGGGAGCTCGCCAACGCTAAAGCGCACACGCTCGCCGTAGCGCTCGGCGAGCGCGCACAAGAGCTCCGGCACTTCGACGTCGGCGCGCGCGAGCGGCGCGCTCTCGATGCGCGTCAGCTCGAGCAGGCGCGTCACCAGGCGTTCCATACGGACCGCATCCGCATCGACGTTGGCGAGAAAGCGCTGTCGCTGCGCTTCGGGCATGGTCTGCCAGCCCTCGGCGAGAAGCTCCACGGCGCCACGGATCCCGGCGAGCGGCGTCTTGAGCTCGTGGCTCAAGGTGGCCGCCCACTCGGCGATCTCTTCGGCTCGACCACGAAGCTGCCGCGCCATGGTCGTCAGGGCCTCGTGCAGCGCACGAACTTCGCGCGGCGTCCACGGCGATGGCACCCACGGTCGCGGAGTCGCTCCGGCCGCGATGGCGTCAGCGGCCCTCGTGATCTGACGAGTCGGTCGCGCGATGAGCATCGCGAACCAGAGGCTCACGGCGAGCAGGCCGACGAGGGTCAGGGTGCCGGCGAGCAAGAAGCCACGACGGTCGTGCCACAGCGAGGTGAGTGCGTCCATGCTCGTGCGCGAGGCACAGACGACGCCGATGACCACGCCGTTCGAGAAGACAGGCAGCGCCGAGAAGACGCGAATCGAGCCACGACTGCGCACGTCCGAGAGCGGCGGCAGCGGCTCGTCGGTGATCCGCGCGCGGGCGACCGCGTCGTAGCGCCCGGCGAGCGCCGAGCGCACCTCGGAGAGCTCGCCGAGACACTGCCCCACGTTGCCGCGACTCGTCGCGACCACACAGCCCTGCCCATCGAGGATGCGCACGGCGCTCAGGTTGAAGACCTGCATGCGCCGCAAGAGCGGCTCGATCGTGGCACCCGCGCGTCGCTCGGGGCTGTCGCTCGTTCCCTCATTCGGTAGCGTGGTCGTCTGCGCCGGCAGGATGCCATAGAGTGGGTCGATGACGGGCTCGATCGGAATGAAGGGCTCATCACTCTTTTCCGGGGGGCGAAAGTCGGGCGTCGGCGCGCCCTTGGCGAGACCGCGCGCCCCGAGCCAGGCCTCGCGGTAGGCCTCAGCCACGACGACCGCTTGGGCGATGAGCAGGCGCTCGGTTTGGCGCAGGAGCATCGTCTCGTAGACCCGCAGGCCGACGAACGCGAGTAACGGACCGAGCAAAAAGAACGCGTTGACCCCGAAGAGCAGCGTCGCGAGCGACGGCCCACGCCTCACGGCTCGAGCTCCTCGCGCAGGCGGTAGCCGAGGCCGTACACGGTCTCGACCGGGTCGGCGCCGACGGCGGCGAGCTTCTGGCGCAGGCGCCGAATGTGGCTGTCGACCGTACGGTCGGTGATGACATGTCCGTGCCCATACGCGCGGTCAACGAGCTCGTCGCGCGACAGCACGCGGCCGGGGGCGGCGAGCAGCGTGCGCAGCAGCGCGAACTCGGTCACCGTGAGCTCGACGGCACGCATCCCAAAAGTGCAGCGGTGCCGACCGAGGTCCATCGCGAGCGGCCCACGGCGCAGCACCTGCGCCTCGGTCGAAGTCACCTCTGGCGGCTGCGCGCGGCGCAGCACCGCCTTGACGCGCGCGACGAGCTCGCGCGGGCTAAAGGGCTTGCTGAGATAGTCGTCGCCGCCGAGCTCGAGGCCGAGCACCCGATCGAGCTCCTCGTCGCGGCTCGAGAGGAACACGATGGGGACGCGGCTCTTGGCGCGCAAGCGACGACACACCTCGAGGCCGTCGAGCTCCGGCATGACGATGTCGAGGACGACGGCGTCAAAGGGCGCGCGCGCACATAGCGCGAGGCCCTCGGCGCCGTCCTTGGCACACTCGACCGCGAAGCCGGCCTCGGCGAGCGCGAAGCTGACGACCTCGCGGATATGTCCGTCGTCGTCGATGACGAGTACGCGCTGCACGCCCGTCATCGTAGCCGACTCCGGCTAGCGGAAATAGTGGTTGGCGAGGTCGACCGCGTACGCGAGGCGCAGCTCGGGCGCGCTCGCGACGAGCTGTTGTTTGGCGACGACGACGCGTCCTGGAGTCGGCAGCTCGAGCGAAAAGGACGGCGACGGCGCGTCGGCGCCGGGAGCGAGGCTGCCGCCCGACCAGGCGTAGGTGAACACGTCGGGCAAGTGCAACGTGACCCACAACTGGTTGGTGCGCCAGGAGGGCGTCGGAAATTCGTAGGCGAGCGTGCCCGACAAGAGGTACCCGGCCTGCGGCTCTTCATAGACGAGCTCCACCCGAGCGCCCTCGTCGCCCGCGCGGGCCGGTCCAACGACGAGCTCGAGACGGCGCCCCTGCGGCGTCACCGTGACCGAGTTCTGGTTAATAAAGACCTTCGTCAAACGCGCGTGCTCGGGAAGCGTGCACGCGAGACGCTGCTCGCCGGTTAGGCGCAACTCGTAGAGCATGCGCACCGTGCGTCGGCCCTCGAGCGTCGAGACGAGTGAGGCGTGCGCCGTCGCGATGACCGGGTCGACCGGCGCGCGCGTGCTCGTCGCCGCGAGCGCCACCGGGGCGAGCAAGCGCCAACGCAACGCGAAGCGACCGTCGCGCCCATAAAGCACGGCGCCGTCGGCCTCGGCAAAGGCGTTCGGGCTCTCGATGCGCATCAGGCCCTCATCATAGCGAACGTGCAGCGTCGCCGCCGCGGCGGGTGAAGTCGCGATCGTCACGAGGCGCGATCTGCCCTCACGCCGCGCGTCCTTCCATAGCCGCACCTCGAACTCGCGGGTGGCAGCCTCGTGGCCGAGAAAGACGAGCTCGTCGCCGTCGCGTACGACCCTACAGCCCTCGCAAACAGGCAGCGCGGTCACGTGCGTATCAGCATCGAGCGCCAGCAGCGGCACCCGCGACCAAGAGCCGGACGCGAGCACCGTCACGGTGAAGCTCGTCGAGAGCTCGACCCCGGCTTCGAGCAGGCGGGCCCGCGCCTCGACCCTTTGCAGGCTCGCCGCTACGGGCGGCGGCGCGGCCGCGGGCGTCCTGGCGCTCTCGTTCTCTTGATAGAGCTGCAGCGCCTTTTCGAGCGACATCGTCGCCGTGCCGCCCGGATCGGCGACGGCGTGGGTGGCAAAGAGCGGCAGGCAGAAGAGCACGCCGCAGACAAAGAGTTTCGTAGCGTTCATGGCTGTTCAAGGCTCCTAATCAATGTTGGGTCGAAGTGAGCAGCGCGCGCACGTCGTCGCGGCGCGTAACCCACATGAGCATGGCCACGAGAGCGAGGCTCTCGAGGGCATAGATGAGGCCGGTGTAACCCTGCAGCAGCACCGCCAGCGTCGGCAGCACGAGCGCGGCCACGGTGAGCGCGAGCGCCACGAAGACGCCGGGTCGGCCGAACAGGCCGCGCAAGAAGAGAACGAGCAACGCACCGACGACCGCGAGGCCGAGCAGGTAGGCGACGACGAAGTGCATGATCGCCGCCCAGTAGGCCACGAGCACGAAGAACAGCGCGTAGGCGGCGCCGACGAGATACGCCTCGTAGAAAGTGAGCGTGCGGCGCCACAGCGCGGCCACCGCCGAGAGGGCCACGAACAGGAGCACGAACGGCACCCAGGCACGCGCGGCCATCGTCCCAAGCTCGGCGTCAAACGAGGCCTCCGATGGCAACACGACGCCGATCGGGATGCCCGACTCGAGCGAACCATAGCGCCACCACATGCGCACGCGGTCCCCCTCGGTGCGCGTCTCGGAGGCCGGCGCCACGCCGTCCGGGTAATCGATGTTATGGCCGCCCGCGATGCTCAGCGCGAGCTCGAAGTCCCGCACGCGCGCGCTCGGGTCGAGGCGGTAGACGAAGCTGTCGAGGCCACGGCCGCGAAAGCCAACATGAAAGGTGATTTGTTGCTCGGCCAGCAGACGACCGGTCCACACGAGCTTGTCGGCGCCCTCGGCGAGCGAGACGGCGACGGTCCGCGCGTCGACCTCGAAGACGAGGTCGGAGAGCATGACCTTGTTGGTCGCGAGCTGGATGGGCAGAACGAAGACGGCGTCGATCGCGCGACCCTCATCGTTCTTGACGACGAACGTGCCGTCGAGCGTGAAGTCGAAGCCCGAGAAGTACACGAGCCCACGCTTGCGATAGTTCATCGTGGCGTCGATGCGCAGCCGCTGGCTCGAGAGGGGCAGCGGCGTCAAGGTGTTGAACACCGCCCCCGACGGCACGAAACGCACCGATGGCATCGCCTGCGCGATCGGCGCCCCCCAACGGTCGATGACGTCACCGTGCAGCTCACTCGTGGCGAAGCCCCCACGATCGGTGACGCGAAAGGTGAGCACTGCCGTGACCGCCGCCACGATGGCGAACGAGCCGAAGAAATGCTGACGAAAGAGTAACTTGACGACGCGACGCATGCGGGTCCTCCTCGAGTAGATGACGAGGACGAGCATCGCAGCGCCGCGTGACGCCGTGATGACGACGGCGTGGAAAGGTCGCGAAGAACTTGTGCCGAAGTTGTGCAGACGGACGTGTCGGGCGCACGCGGCGCAACTCAGCCCGGCCCTTGACGCGGGCGCGGCGCGGCGGCTTCGACACGCCAGCGCACGCGCCGCAACTCAGACCGCCCCTTGACGCGGGCGTGGCGCGGCGGCTTCGACACGCCAGCGCACGCGCCGCAACTCAGACCGCCCCTTGACGCGGGCGCGGCGCGGCGGCTTCGACACGCCAGCGCACGCGCCGCGTCAAGGGCGGCCTAGCGATCCCACTCCCTTGGATTTGGTGCAGGACGCGACTAGCGCGCCGCGGTCACCGCCCGTGCCGCCTCAGCCACGAGCTCAGCCCCACGCAGCGCCGTGCTCGCCACATCGAGATGCGTCACGAGGCGAAGGCGCTCCTGCCCGAAGACCGACACGAGCACCCCGAGCCGCGCCGCGGCCTCGGCCACCTTGGCTGCGGACAGGCCGGGAGCGTCGACCATGACGATGTTGGTCTCGACCGCCGCCTCGTCGACGCGCAGCGTCGGCTCTTGGGCGAGCAGCTTGGCGATGGCGTGGGCGTTGTCGTGGTCTTGCGCCAAGCGTTGCCGATGGTGCGCGAGCGCATACAACGCCGCCGCGGCGAGGATGCCGCTTTGACGCAGGCCGCCGCCGAGCATCTTGCGCAAGCGCCGTGCCTTGGCCACGAGCGCGCGACTGCCACACAACGCCGAGCCAACCGGCGCGCCGAGGCCTTTGGAGAAGCACACGCTGACGCTGTCGACGCCGCTGGCCAGCGCGGCCGGGCTCTCGTCGAGCGCCACAACGGCGTTCCACAGACGCGCCCCGTCCATGTGCACGCGCAGGCCGAGGGCGTGCGCACGCTCGATGACACCACGCGCCTGCGCGAGCGGCCACACACGCCCGCCGGCCCGGTTATGGGTGTTCTCGAGCGTCACCAAGGCCGTGCGCGGATACCAGTCGGCCGTTGGCTTGACGGCCGCAGCCATCGCCTCGGCGTCGTACAACCCGCCCACGCCGACGACGACAGCCTGCGCTCCCGCGAGCGCCGAGGCAGCGCCGGTCTCGTACCAGGCGCAGTGCGCCCCTTCGCCAACCAGGATCTCGTCGCCACGCTCGACCTGCGCGAGGATCGCGAGCTGATTGCCCATCGTGCCGCTGCTCACGAACAAGGCGGCCTCTTTGCCCAGGAGCTCGGCGACCGTGGCTTCGAGGCGCTGCACGGTCGGGTCTTCGCCGTAAACGTCGTCGCCGACTTCGGCGTTGGCCATGGCGTCGCGCATGGCAGGAGTAGGCTTGGTGACGGTGTCGGAGCGCAGATCGATGGGAGAAGAAGCGGTTTGCTTGGTCGGTGTCATGGCCGCACCATGACGCTCGCGCGCCGGCGAGGTCAACGCCTTCTCTTAGGTTGCGCTCGCGACCAAGTGGGCAAGTTCCTGCGCCGAGTGCTGCCACACGAGCTCCCCGCTGCCCGGCCCGAGCGCGCTGAGCCGAATGCAGACGGCCATCCCCGGCGAGAAGCTCGGCGCTGAGGCCTGGCTGCCGCGCAACAAAAAGCGCGCGAGCCCGGCGATGCTCGGATTGTGCCCCACCGCCAAGAGCGTCTCTGCCTCACCACTCATGTTCAGCAATCCGGCCCACATCTCGTCCGCATCCCGGGACGGCGCGAGCTCGTCGCACGCGCGCAGCGCAGCGCGATCAAACGCTTCGGCCACAGCCGCGGCCGTTTGCTGAGCACGCACGAGCGGACTCGCGGCGACACGCTCGAGCTTCGGCAACATGGTGCGCAGACCACGCCCAACCGCCTCGATCTCGACGCGACCGGCCTCGGTGAGGGGCCGCTCTTCGTCGGGCATTCCCACGCCTTCGACGGCCCGACCGTGGCGCATCAACACTACCGTGCGCAGCATCGACTCAGGTCTCGCCCTGGCTCTCGTCGTCCGCGCTGCCTTCGCGCTCACGCGCCCGGCGCAGCGCGTCCTCGAACTGCCGACTCTCAGCCAACGGACGCACACCGGCGGGACGCGGAGGCGGACCGAGGCCGTAGGCCGCCGCCATCACGGCATCATCGGGGCTACTCGTGCTGCTATCGACCTCGCTGTCGTCGGCGTCACCACGGTCGAGCTCCCAACCTGGCGTCGTGTTCGGATCGGCGAGCGTCGACTCGACGAGGCGCGGCGCGCGTGCGGCGGCCGCAACTCCCGCCGCCGCGGCCTCACGACGTTCGCTCGGCGCGCGGCGCGCCGAGGGCTCGACCACGGCAGACGGCAAAGGCGGGCGCACCGGAGTCTCTACGCTCGGCGCCACGACGGCGTGACGCAGCTCGTCGGCGAGCACCGTCATGCCCGCCCGGTCGAGCTCGGCCAAGAACGACGGTCGCCCGACTGGAACGAGCGCCGTTGGCACGGGCGGCAAGCCGGCCGCGAACAACAGCCGCGGTCGATAGCCGTCCTCGACGAGATCGATCTCGGCCACCTCGGTGACCCGCGGTCCACCCTGCTCGCTCACGACGACCACGAGGTCGAGGGCGGCCAAGATCTGCAGCGGCGTCGGCGCCGCCGGGTGCTCGGTGTTGAGCGCTGCCTCGAAGCGAATGAGCGCTCGATCGAGTCGCCGCGCGTCGATCCAGGCCACGACGCCCGAGTGCCGACTCATCAGGGCGTGCACCTCGGCGGCCCCGAGCGACCAGGCGCCGATGCGATCGGCGCCATAGGCCAAGGCCTCGGCGCCGCACGTCAGCAGCGGCCAGGCCGGCGGCACGGCGTCCCCGGGGTTGCCCACGACCGCCGCGCGGCGTCCCTCGGCGAGCAGGGCGGCGAGCAGATCGGCGGCGACAGCGTAAGGCCCGACGACGAGAATGTTGCGCCCGAGCGTCAGCGCCGCGCTGAGCGCCCGCGCCGCGAGGCTCGAGATGCGCCCCTCGCGTGCCAGCTCCTCGACGCGCCGCAAGGGCGGCGGCGGTGCCCGCAAGACGAGCGCGTCAGCCAACCGCACGACCGTCACGCCGTCGGCGAGACGAGCAGGTTCGCCCGTCACGAGAGCGAGGGCCGCTGCATGGCGCGCCTCGTCCCAAGCTACGGCCACGGAAGCCGCCCCCTCGGGGCGATCGACCTCGACGAAGCCAGGCCGCGCCACAAGGCGTTGATTGCGCCCGCCCGCGAGCACATGCAGGAGCGGCTCGAGAGCCAAGTGCAAGTCATCGCTAGTCGACATACCCATTCACCTATCGTTTGAGGGGGGCGTCGGCAAGCCTTGTGCTGACGTCCAGCGCCAAGGGTCGCCCCGAAGCCGCGCAACAGAAGGCGGACGCGACGACACGGCGACACGCCGCGCAGTGGCGATGCGCCGTCAAAGCAGACTATACCCGACGTCATGATCCCCCCGCAGGTCTTGCGCATCGCCGAGCACATCGCCGCTCGAGGCGGCCGCGCCCTGCTCGTCGGCGGCTACGTACGCGATCAACTGCTCGGCCAAGAGAGCAAGGATCTCGACCTCGAGGTCTTCGGGCTCGACCTCGCGGCGCTCGAGGGCGCGCTTGCCGCCTTCGGCCCCGTGAGCCTGGTCGGCCGCTCGTTCGGCGTTCTGCGCGTTGCCCACCTCGACATCGACATCTCGGTGCCGCGCCGCGAGCGCAAGGTGAGCGCTGGCCACCAGGGCTTCGCTATCGAGCTCGACCCGACCGCCTCCTTCGCCGACGCGGCGCGCCGCCGCGATCTGACCATCAACGCCATGGGTCGCGATCCACTCACCGACGAGCTGCTCGACCCCTACAACGGCCAGCGCGATCTTTTGGCCCGGGTGCTGCGCGCCGTCGACGCCCGCACCTTCGGCGAAGATCCCTTGCGCGGCCTGCGCGTCGCGCAGCTCGCCGCGCGCTTCGAGATGAAGCCCGACGCCGAGCTCCTCGCGCTCTGCCGGGCGCTCGACCTCGCCGAGCTGTCGGGCGAGCGCATCTATATCGAGTTATGTAAGCTCTTATTAAAGAGCCAGCGCCCATCGATCGGCTTCGCACTGTTGCGCGAGACCGGACTCGTGCGCTTCCTGCCGCCGCTCGCGGCGCTCATTGGCCTCGCGCAAGAGCCGCGCTGGCATCCCGAGGGCGACGCCTGGACCCACACGCTGCTCGTGCTCGACGCCGCGGCGCGCCTGCGCAACGGCGGCGCCGACGACACGGCGCTCATGTTCGGCGCGTTGTGCCACGACTTCGGCAAGGCGGTAACGACGGCGCTCGCTGCTGATGGCACCCTGCGCTCCCCCGGCCACGACTACGCCGGGGTCTCCCTCGCGACGAGCTTCCTGGCGCGCCTGCACGCCTCCTCGGCCCTCATCGCCCAGGTGGCCGCGCTCACCCAGCACCACCTCGACCCAGGCGCCTTTGCCAAGACCGCCACCCCGAGGGGCTATCGGCGTCTCGCGCGCAAGCTCGAAGCGGCGGGCGTCGGCATCGACCTGCTCGCCCGCGTCGCCCGCGCTGACTCGCTCGGCCGCACCACGCCGGACGCGCTCGCCGGGCGCGCGCCCGAAGTCGACGCCTTCGTGCAGCGTGCTGAAGCCGTGCTCACGGCCTTGCAGGCACCAAAGGACGCGGTGCTCGGCCGCCACCTCATCGCCCGCGGTCTCGTGCCTGGCCCATCGTTTGCTGCTATCCTCGAGCGCTGCCGCGACTTGCAGGACGACACCGGCTGGAGCGACCCCGAGCGCTTGCTCGACCAGGTTCTATCGTCCAAAGTTCGCTGACTCGGACACCAAAGCGTGTGCGCATCGTCGCGATATCTATCTCAGGCACGCCGTGACCGTGGGTCGGCAAACTCGCGAGCGGCGAACGTAGGTCCCCATGCCCTTTGTCGGTGAGCTCGCCGCCCTCCTAACCGCCATCTGCTGGTCGATAGGCCCCCTCGCGTTCGCCGCGGCAATCCGTCGCGTCGGGGCGGTGCAGGTCAACATCAGTCGACTCGGCCTCGCGAGTGCGCTGCTTGGCGCGACCGTCGCGCTCTTCGGCCTGCCGACCGACCTCACCGCGCTGCAAGTCGGACTGCTCGCCCTAAGTGGCCTCGTCGGCTTGGTGCTCGGCGATTCGTTCTTGTTCCAAGCCTTCGCGCTCATCGGCGCGCGCTTGAGCATGTTGGTCATGGCGCTCGCGCCCGCCTTTGCCACCTTGCTCGCCTACCTCGTGCTCGGCGAGCGGCTGCGCCCGGCTGGCTTTGTCGGCATGGCGACGACCTTGCTCGGCGTAGTCCTGGTCGTGCGCGAGCGCAGCCTCGGCGCGAGCACGCCGAACGTCCACCGCACGCTCGGGCTCGTGCTCGCCCTGCTCGGCGCGCTCGGCCAGGCGGCGAATCTCATCTTCGCCAAGCAGGCCTTCAACCTCGGCCCCATCGACGGCTTCGTGGCCGCCTTCGTGCGCATCACGGCGTCGGTCTTGCTGCTCGGGCCGATCATGGCGGTAGCCGGCCGGTACGGCAATCCTTGGCGCGTCTTCGCCGGTGAGCGGCGCGCGTTGCTGCTGCTCCTCGTTGGCACGCTGACCGGCCCCTACCTCGGCATCACCCTGAGCCTCATCGCGGTCAAGTACGCCCACGTCGGCGTCGCGGCGACCCTCATGGCGACCGTACCCGTCATGATGTTGCCGCTCGTACGTTACGTCGAGAAGGAGCGCCTGAGCCTGCAGGCCAAGGCCGGGGCCGTCATCGCGGTCGGTGGCGTAGCGATCTTGATGCTGCTGTAAGCCAGGCACGCGCTGCGACTACGCGTTGCGACTAGTCGACGCTCTCGCGCCGACGCGGCAAGAGCAGACTCGCAGTGAGCGCGAGCGGGATGCAGAAGGCGAGCCAGCCGAGGGCCGCGCTCGGAGTGCCACCATGAGCGGGATCCGCGAGCACACCGGCGATGGCAGGCGCCGCCGCGGCAAAGACCCACGGCGCCCCCATGAGCAAGGCGCTCACGCCACTGTTCTGGCCGGGCATCATGCGATTGCCCTCGGAGACGACGACGACGTTGTTCGCGCTGTTGAAGGCGCCGAAGGCCGCGACGAGCGGCAGGAGCACGGTCACGGTGTCACCGACATACAAGGCAAGCCAGAGAAGAACACCCGTGACGAGGTTGAGCACGAGCAGCACGCGCCGGGCGCCGAAGCGATCGGCTGCGAGGCCGGCTGGAATGAGAGCCGCAGCGCTGCCCATGACCATGGCAAAGTGTCCGCCGCCTTCGACCGCCCAACTCGGCGCGTGGCGACTCTCGAGCAGGTCGGGCAAGAGGAAGATGAGCGAGGTGCTGATGGCGGTCGTGAACACCTGCACGGCGAAGAGCACGGCGAGGCGGGGCGCCGCCGCACGCCGCGAGCGGGTCAGCACGGCGGCGCTCGCCACGGGCCGCGGCGGCGCTGGTTCGACGAAGCGCACGATAGCCAGCGCGGCGAGCAGCGGCAGCGCCCACAACACGACCGTGGCGCCACCCGCGGCCCGGTACAGCGCCGTAAAGACGAGCTGCGAGAACGCATAGCCCACGTAACCGCCGATGAGAAACAGGGACACCATGATCCCCGTGCGCTCGCGCGACAACGCGCCCGCGGCGCCCGTGCCCACCGGATGAAAGGCCGCCGAGCCGACGCTCGTGATGAGCACGAGCGCAAAGAGCAGCGGGTAGCTATGCGTCAGGGGCACGAGCGTGACAAAGCCCGCGAGCACCGCGCCGCCGACGAGAAGGCGCTTGGCGAACCCACGATCGGCGATGATGCCGAACACCACCTGCAAGCCGTTGGCGATCATGCTCCCCGCTGTGGCGATGAGCCCGGCCGTGGCGAGGTCGAGGTGCGCGATGGTCTTGTAAACCGGCCAAATGCCGGTGCAACAATCAACGGCCAGGTGACCACACGCGAGCGCCGCGAGGCCGGCGGCGATGGTGCCGACACCACGGTGCTTGGCTGAACAGACGGGCGCTTGCATGTTCACGCTCGCATCTAGGCGCGCGCCGACTGCAAGCGCTGCGCAAGCTGCGTCCAGCGACTGCCCGACGAAGCGTTCTTGATAGCAAGCACCAAGGCCCGCTTGTTGCCGACGACAATCACCTCGCGCCGGCCGCGCGTCACGGCCGTGTAGAGCAGGTTGCGCTGCAGCAGCATGTAGTGCTGCGTGTGCAGCACGAGCACGACACAAGGGTACTCAGAGCCCTGCGCCTTGTGCACCGAGCAGGCGTAGGCGAGCGCGAGCTCGTCGAGGTCGGCGAACTCGTAAGGGACCGCCCGGCCGTCATAGGTCACCACGACCTCTTGCTCGACCTCATCAATCGAAGTGATGCGGCCGAGGTCGCCGTTGAAGACATCGAGGTCGTAGTTGTTGCGCACCTGCATCACCTTGTCGCCGACCTTGAGCGTGCGACTGCCCCGCACGAGCGCCTTGCCGCTCGGATTGAGCAAGGCCTGCAACTCGGCGTTGAGGCTCTGGGCCCCGAGCAGGCCGCGGTGCATGGGGGTCAAGACCTGCACGTCGTCGATGGGGTCGAAGTGCAGCCGCTCAGGGATATGCTGCGCCAAAAGCTTCTTGACGGTGTCGAGCACGTCCTCGGGCGTCTCGCGCTGCATCACGTGAAAGTCGCTCGGCTCGCCGCGCGCCGCGAGCTCGGGCAGCTGACCGTCGTGGATACGATGCGCGTTCATGACGATGCGGCTGTCGCGGGCCTGCCGAAAGATGTGTCGCAGGCGCGCCACCGCGATGACGCCCGACGCGATGAGATCCTTGAGCACCGAGCCCGGGCCGACCGACGGTAGTTGATCCACATCGCCGACGAGCACGAGCCGCGCCGCGCTCGGCACCGCGAGCAACAGAGCGTAGGCGAGCGTCGTGTCGAGCATCGAGGCCTCGTCGATGATCACGACATCGGCCTCGAGCGGCCGCTCGGCCGTGCGAGCGAAGCCGTTCTGCTTCGGGCTCCACTCGAGCAGGCGGTGCAGCGTCTTCGCCTCATGGCCCGTGGCCTCGAAGAGGCGCTTGGCGGCGCGCCCGGTCGGCGCACCGAGCAGGACACGCTGACCGTGTTGCGCGAAGACGCCGATGAGCGTGTTGACGAGCGTCGTCTTGCCGGTGCCCGGGCCACCCGTGACGACCAATACCTTGCGATCGAGCGCCTGGCGTACGGCCTCGCGCTGCTCGGGGGCGAGCACGACGCCGCCTTGGCCCTCGAGCCGACGCACGAGGCCCTCGACCTCGGCCTGCATGGGCGTGGCCGGCGCGCGCAACAGCTCGAGCAAGAGCTCGGCCACGCCGACCTCGGCCGTGTGCATAGCCTTCGCGTACACGGCCCCCCCTGCGTCGCCGCCTGCACGCGGCTCGCGCACGATGCGCCCGCTCGCCGCGAGACTATCGAGCGCGGTCGTGATACCGGCGGGCTCGATGCCGAGCAGCTCGCTCGCGTCGGCTACGAGCCGATCTTCTGGGCAGTACACGTGCCCCTCGTCCGAGAAGCCGCCGAGCACGTGCAAGGCGCCGGCCTCGGCGCGCGTCGAGGACGCCTTGTCGACCCCGAGGCTCGTCGCGATCCGGTCGGCGGTGAGAAATCCGACACCAAAGATATCGAGGGCCAAACGATAAGGGTTGGCACGTACGACGCGAATGGCATTCTCGCCGTAGGCCTTCCACACCTTGACCGCGAGGTGCCCCGAGACGCCGTGCGACTGCAAGAACACCATCACCTCGCGCACGTGCTTCTGCTCGCCCCAGGCCTTGGCGATCCGCTCGCCGCGCACGCGTCCGATGCCCTGCACCTCACCGAGGCGCTCTGGCTCAGAGTCGATGACGTGCAGCGTCTCCTTGCCGAAGCGCTCGACGATACGCTTGGCCATCACTTCGCCCAAGCCCTTGACGACGCCTGAAGCGAGATAGCGCTCGATGCCGACGAGGGTTGCCGGGGTGATCGTCTGGTACGAGCTGACGCGCAGCTGCCGGCCGTACTTCTTATCGACCACGAAGGTGCCAGAAAGGCGCAGGCTCTCGCCCTCTTGCACGGCGAGCAGATTGCCAACAGCGGTCACGCGCTCGGCCTGCCCGGGCACGGCGAGCTTGACCACCGACCAAGCGTTCTCGGGGTTGGCGTAGGTGATGCGCTCGAGCACGCCCTCGAGGGTCACGCTCACGTCCGCAGTCGCATTCGGATTCGCCTTCGCGTCCGCGTTTGCGTTTGCGTTTGCGTTTGCGTTTGCGTTTGCGTCGACGGTGACAGGGGGTGCGGTCATGACGCGGCGAACGCCTCTCTACCCAGCGTCAGGATCGAGCTGACGCACCTCGATCCCGACCTTGCGCAACAGGTCGAGCGAGTCGCGCAGGCGGTAGTCGGCGGCGTAGACCACGGTCTTGACGTTGCCGAGGTTGATGAGGCGCTTGGCGCACGCGACACACGGCAGGTGCGTGACGAACACCACCTTCTCGACCTGACGTGGCGCGTCGCAGTTGATGACCGCGTTCTCCTCGGAGTGCAGGCAGCCGCAGTTGCCCGGCTCGTCACGATCGCACGTGTTCGGCAGCCCGGTGGCGTTGCCGTTGTAGCCCACGGCGAGGACTTTGCGAAAGTCGGTGCTGGTGATGACGGTGCCGACTTGCAGGCGCTTGCACGTCGAGCGCGCCGCGAGCTCGCGCGCCAGGCGCAAGTAGATGGTCTCGAAGCTCGGGCGGGCTGGTGTCACGGCGAAGTTCCCCATAGGTACGTTTGGAGCGACAATCTCGCAGAAGCACTCGGGCTACGGCAAGGGTGGCCACGCGGGCAAAGGAAGTCGTCATGGATCTGTTCGTCGTCGATCGTCGCCACTACGTGCGCCACGCGGGCGCTTCGAGCGCCGGCCTCGCCACGCTCGCCGCCTTCAACCGCATCAACGCGCTGTCGTGCATCAAGAGCGCCGAGCACGGCTGGATCGGCTCCTGCTACTCGACCGCCGAGCTGCTTACCGCACTGTACTTCGGCGCCAGCGTCGAGAACGTCGTCCTCTCGAAGGGGCACGCCGCCGCGATGCAGTACGCCTGTCTGTACGGCCTCGGCCGCCTCTCGGCCGCCACGCTGCTCTCCTACAAGGACGGCCCGACGGGCTTGCAGGCGCACGCCGACCGCGCGACGCCGGGGATCCTCATCAACTCGGGCTCGCTCGGCCAAGCGCTCTCCAAGATCGCGGGGCTCGCGGTCTGTCGCCCCGGAGCACGCTTCGCCGTCGTGCTCGGCGATGGCGAGATGCAGGAGGGCCAGGTGTACGAGGCGCTGCAGACCGTCGTACAACGGCGGCTAAGCCAGATCACGGTCTATGTCGACTGCAACGGCTTTCAGTCGGAGCTGCGTGTCGACGCCGTCAAGCGCATCGCCGACCTCGGGCGGGTCGCCGAGGGCTTTGGTTTGCAGGTCGAGCGCATCGACGGCCACGCGTCCGAGCAGATCCTCGCGTCCTGGCAAGCGAGCGGCCCGACGCCCCGCTTCGTGCTGGCCGAGACCGTCAAGGCGGGCGGCAGCCGCCACCTCGCGGCCGAGCGCGAGCGCCAAAGCTGGCACAGCCGCGTCCCCGACAACGAGCTGTACGCGAAGATTGTCGAGGAACAACTCGAGCTCGCCGGCGACGCCGAGGTGCAGAGCGAATGGCGCGAGTACCACCGTACCGTAGCGCGCCGCGCCGTCAGCCGGCCGCTCGCCCCGCTCGCGGCGCACGGCATCTCGACGCGCGACGCCTTCGCCAAAACGCTCACCGCGCTCGTAGCGAGTCACCCCGCGCTCGCGGTGCTCGACGCCGACCTCGCGCACGCCTGTGGCCTCGAGCCGCTGCAGCACCACGCGCGCTTCTTCGAGATGGGCATCAGCGAGCAAGACATGGTGTCGTTTGCGGGTGGACTCGCGCTCGGCGGGCGGCTGCCGGTGGTCAACACCTACGCCACGTTCTTCAAGCGCGCGCTCGAGCAGATGTTCGTCAACGCGAGCGAAGCGGCGAAGATCATCTACGCCGGCCATTATGCAGGCCTGTGCTACTTCACCGACGGCAAGACGCACCAATCGATCAACGACCTGGCGCTGATGCGTGGTATCCCCGGGCTCGTCGTCATCGAGCCGGCGACACCCGAACAGACCGCGTTCTTGCTCGACTGGGCGGCGGGAGCGCAGGAGGCCTCTGTCTACTTTCGGCTGCGGCGAACGCCCGCCGCTTTGACGATGCCAACGCAAGCGCTGCGCGTCGATCGACCACTCGTGCACGGCACCGACTTTCGCCGCTGCTTTGTGACCGCGGGCCCCGTGAGCACGGCGCTCGCGCTCGAGTGTCAGCGCGATCCGCGCTTCGCGGGCTTTGGGCTCATTGCTCAAGCGGTGTTGGGCGGCCCGCTCGACCGGGCGTGGTACGCCGAGCGTCTGCGCGCGGCCGAGCTCGTGGTCACGATCGAGGAAGACCTCGCGCCCGGAGCGCTCTGCTCATGGCTGCACGCCCTGCTCGACGAGCTGCAGCTCGCGCCGCGCGTCGTCAGCAAGACGCTGCCTGGCTTTGGCGCCTCCTTTCGCACGCAAGCCGACTGCTTGGCGCACTTCGGCTATACGCCGACGGGGCTGGCGCAGCTCCTCGGTCCGCTCGTTTAACCCTTGGCGCGCTCGTACTGCTTCGGCCAAGCGACGTCCACCTTGAGACGCGCAGCCGCGTGCAGCGGCCACTGCGGGTCGCGCAACAGCTCGCGCCCGAGCAGCACGAGATCGGCCTGCCCGCCCGCGACGATCTGCTCGGCCTGCTCGGGGCTCGTGATGAGTCCGACGGCCCCTGTAGCGAGCCCGGTCTCACGCCGCACACGCTCGGCAAAGCCCACCTGAAAGCCCGGGCCCGCAGGGATCTTGGCCTGCGGCACGAGCCCACCCGAGGAGCAGTCGAGCAAGTCGACGCCGCGCTCTTTGAGCAAGCGCGCGAGCGCCACCGACTGTTCGAGGTCCCAGCCGCCTTCGACCCAATCGGTGGCCGAGATGCGCACGAACAAGGGCAGACGCGCGGGCCACGCCGTGCGCACGCCCTCGACGACCTCGCACACGAGACGCGTGCGGTTGGCAAAGCTGCCGCCGAACTCGTCTTGCCGTCGATTCGCGAGCGGCGAGAGGAACTGATGCAGCAGATAGCCGTGCGCCGCGTGGACCTCGAGGACGCGCACACCGGCGGCGAGCGCCCGCTTGGCGGCGGCCACGAAGCTCGCGACGACGGCGCGGATGCCGGCGCTCGAGAGCTCCTCGGGTATTGCATAGCCATCGGCGAAGGCGAGTGGACTCGGCCCCGCCGGCAGAAAACCACCGTCCTTGACGGCGCGCGGCGCGCCCATCGCGTCCCAAGGCGCCCGCGTGCTCGCCTTGCGACCGGCGTGGGCGAGCTGCACGCCACCGACGGCACCCTGGGCCTCGATGAAGCGCATCACCCTCGCCAAGGGCTCGACTTGCTCATCAGCCCACAGACCGAGATCCGCCGCCGAGATGCGGCCGCGCGGATCGACCGCCGTCGCCTCGGCGATGACGAGGCCCGCGCCACCGACGGCGCGCGCACCCAAGTGCACGAGGTGCCAGTCGTTGGCGCGACCGTCGTCGGCTGAGTATTGGCACATGGGCGAGACCGCGATGCGATTGCGCAGCACGACGTCGCGTAGGGGCAGGGACGTAAACAAAGCCATACACGCAGAGGTAAGCCGACTCACCGGCGAGCGCAAGGTGGCATTGACGAAGCGCGGCGCTGGGAGCCTGTCGGAAGAATGACTGCATACACGCTCCCGCTCCCGATTCCGCGCCCGAGAAGAAGCGTCGTGCTTGCAAGCAAGTCCGGGAGCGGGCTCGGGAGCGGGAGCAGGCCAATCAAGACGAATCTCCCAACCGGCTCCTAGATGCGCCACGCGATGGGCTTGCTCTCGAGCCGTCGAGCTGCAATAGCGCAGCGGCGTATGCACTCGATCTCCAGGCTCGCCCCTCTCGCCGCGCTGTGGTTGGCGTTCGCGCCCACATGGGCTAGCGCCGAGACCGTCACGCCGACACCGCGGCCCGCCTCGCCGGTCTCGCCCACGCCAACGCCAACGCCAACGCCAACGCCCACGCCGACGCCCGCGGCCCGCTCCGCCCTGCCCGCCGCGCCCGCACCGATGCAACCGCGCGTGTCAGCCCCGGCGTCCGCAGGCTCGTCATCGACGGCGGCGACGATCCCGTCGGTGTCGCCCGCGGCGCCGGGCGAAGACCTACGCGTCTACGTGCTCACGATGGGGCCAGGCGACCACCCGTTCTACAAGTTCGGCCACAACGCCATCGTCATCCAAGATGCCACCCACCAGAGCGACGACGTCTTCAACTACGGCACGTTCGGATTCGAGTCGCCTTGGCTCATCTTCGACTTCTTGCAGGGCCGCTTGCGCTACTGGCTGTCGGTGGCGCCGCTCGGCCCGACCGTCGCGGTCTATCGCTACGAGAACCGCACGCTCGTGGCGCAAGAGCTCGCGCTTACGCCGGCGCAACGCCATGAGCTCGCGCTCTTCCTCGACGACAACGCGAGCGAGGCCAACAAGTACTACAAGTACGACTACTACCGCGACAACTGCTCGACGCGCGTGCGCGACGCGCTCGACCGCGTACTCGGCGGGCGCCTGCACGCCATCACGCAAGGGCCAGCATCGATGAGCTGGCGGGCGCATACGCTTCGCCTCACGGCCGACAACCTGCCGGTGTATATCGGCCTCGATGTCATCATGGGCGATGTCATTGATCGGCCGGTCACCGAATGGGACGAGATGTTCCTGCCCGAGAAGCTCGAGAGCATCTTGCGGCGCGTCCGCGTGCCAGGGCCCGACGGCGAGGAGCCCCTCGTACGCGCCGAGCGCATCATCCTCACGGCCGAGCGCGAGCCGCTGCGCATCGAGCCCCCACACTGGGTCGGCGCCTTCGCCCTCGTCGGCACGGCCGTTGGCCTCTTGCTCGCGGCGCTAGGCGCGCTCGCGGCCAAAGGTCGGCGCGGCTCGACGACGGCGCTGTTCATCACGCTCGGCGCGCTCATGTTCATAGCCGGCCTACTCGGCACGATCTTCGTCGGCATGTGGGCCTTCACCGACCACGAGGTCGCCTTCCACAACGAGAACATCCTGCAGCTCGGCCCGTGGGGCCTCGCGGTCGTCGTGTTCCTCGTACGCGCCGCGCGCGGTCGAGAGCGAGCGCGACTCTGGCTCATGCGCCTCGTCGGCGCCGGCCTCGGCGCCTCGCTGCTCGGGCTCGTCCTCAAGATCGTGCCCGCGTTCGACCAAGACAACTGGCGCATCATCGCGTTGTGGTTGCCCATCTGGGCCGGCGCCGTCGCGGCGATAACGCTCTGGCAGGGCCTGGGCGCGGCGCGGGCCGCGCTCGCCTTCGACGCTCGCCAAACCCGCGCGGCGCCACCGAAGGGCTAGGCGGCCGAGTCATGGCCCGCACGCCCGCGGCGGCCAACGAAGGGCCGCCCGACCTCTTCGGCTACCGCCGCTACTGGGCCAAACGCTTTGGCATCGCCCCCGTAGCGCCGATGAGTCGGGCCGAGATGCAGGCGCTCGGCTGGGACGCCTGCGACATCATCATCGTCACCGGCGACGCCTATGTCGACCATCCGAGCTTCGGCGCGGCGCTCGTCGTGCGCCTGCTCGAAGCGCAGGGCTTTCGGGTGGGCGTCATCGCTCAGCCACGCTGGCATGACGAGACAGAGATCTCGGCGCTCGGAGCTCCCCGACTCTTCTTCGGCATCACCGCCGGCAACATGGACTCGATGGTCAGCAACTACACGGCCGAGCGTCGAGCGCGCACGCAGGATGCCTACACACCTGATGGCGCCGCGAAACGACGCCCGGATCGCGCCACGACCGTCTATTCACGACTCGCGCGAGCGGCCTACCCTGACACGCCGATCGTCATCGGTGGCATGGAGGCGAGTCTGCGGCGCCTTGCACACTATGACTATTGGACGAACGCGGTGCGGCCTTCCCTCCTCGTCGAGAGCGGCGCCGACCTGCTCGTCTTCGGCAACGCCGAGCGCCCGCTCGTCGAGGTCGCCCACCGCGTCGCCGCGGGCGAGGCTCTGACGACCATTCGCGACGTGCGCGGCACGGCCGTGCTCCTGCCGACGAGCGAGGCACCGAAGCCCAACGCCACACACGCCACACACGCCACACACGCCACACACGCCACACATGACACACATGACACACACGCCACACACGCCACACACGCCACACATGACACACATGACACACACGACATAGCACCGAACGCCGCACTCAACGCTGCACCGGGCGCCCCACTCGACACCGCACCCAACGCTGCGCGCAACGTCGCGTCCAATCCCGCGCTCACCCTGCCCTCGCTCGCCGATGTAAAGCGCGACAAGCTCGCCTACGCCCGGGCCGCGCGCCTGCTGCACGCCGAGACCAATCCCTACAACGCGCGCCCGCTCAGACAGGCGCACGGCGACCACACCGTCCTCGCACTGCCGCCGGCCTGGCCGCTCTCGACGCGTGAGCTCGATCGCGTCTACGCCCTGCCCTTCTCACGGCGGCCGCACCCATCCTACGGCAGTGCGCGTCTCGCGGCCTACGAGATGATCCGCTTCTCGGTCACCCTGCACCGCGGCTGCTTCGGCGGCTGTACGTTCTGCTCGCTCACCGCGCACGAAGGCCGCATCGTGCAGAGCCGCTCGGAGCGATCGGTGCGCGGCGAGGTCACGGCTCTCGCGCAACAGGCGGCGGACTTTACGGGCGTCATCTCCGATCTCGGTGGGCCGACCGCGAACATGTACCGCCAAGGGTGCAGTCGCCCCGAGTTGCAGCGCCTCTGCCGGCGTCTCTCGTGCATTCACCCCGCGATCTGCCCACACCTCGACGCGAGACACGGACCGCTCATCGCCTTGTATCGACAGGTGCGCGCCCTACCCGGCATCAAGCGTGTGCTCGTGGCGTCTGGGGTTCGCTATGACCTCGCCGTGCGCTCGGCCGAATACGTGCGCGAGCTCGCGCTGCATCACGTCGGCGGCTATCTCAAGGTCGCGCCCGAGCACACCTCGCCGGGCGTGCTCGCGCTCATGATGAAGCCCGGCATCGAAGTCTTCGAGCGCTTCCAAACGCTCTTTGCACGCGCCTCGCACGAAGCGAACAAGGAGCAGTACCTTGTCCCCTACTTCATCGCCGGCCACCCAGGCAGCCGCACCGTCGACATGGTGGAGGCGGCGCTCTGGCTCAAGCGGCACGGCTATCGGCTCGAGCAAGTCCAAACCTTCCTGCCAACGCCGATGTCACTCGCCGAGGTCATGTATTACAGCGAATATAATCCCCTGACCGTCCTGAGCGCCGAGGCCGCCAAGATCACGACAGCCCGCACCACGAACGAACGCCGGCTACACAAGGCGTTTCTGCGCTACCACGACGCGGAGAACTGGCCGCTTTTGCGCGAAGCGCTGACCACGATGGGTCGCGCCGACCTCATCGGCAAGGGCAAGCAGCACCTCGTGCCACGCTGGCAGCCGGCCGGGACGGGCAGCCGCCCGGAGGGCGTGCGCGGGCCGCGAGACAAAAAGCGCAGATAGCCGAGCATGAAGCTTCGACGCAGCGCTGACGCTAACGCTGGCGCTGGCGCGTCGAGATCACCGCGATGCGCACGCGTCAAGAGCCGGCCGCAGCCAAGGCCATCCGGTATCGCAGCCGCCGAGCGAACTGCCGCCCGCCCCGAGTGTCGTCCTACGACTTCG
>Ga0315268_10000740_pt1 | contig 38021 bp, 35 predicted proteins | sample C1_top_MG_FD_204535 | JGI IMG/M metagenome (GOLD analysis project Ga0315268, IMG submission 204535) | Sediment microbial communities from Yellowstone Lake, YNP, Wyoming, USA - C1_top | ecosystem: Environmental > Aquatic > Freshwater > Lake > Sediment | place: USA: Wyoming | collected 2017-08-01
ACTGGACGCGGATCTATCGTGAACATGTCCAGCGTCAACGGTCTCGTTTCCGAACCATTTTTGAGTGTTTATTCGGCCTCCAAGGGAGCCGTCGTCATGTTGACCCGTGGAATCGCACTCGACTACGCAAAGACCGGAATCCGATGCAATGCAATCTGTCCAGGATGGGTCGATACTCCGATTAACTATGCACACGCTGATTTGCTTGGCGGAATTGATCACGTGTATTCGACCATTTCATCTTTCCAGCCGATCGGCCGCCCAGGAACGCCTAGGGAAATCGCCAACCTCGTACTTTTCTTGGCATCTGATGAAGCATCTTTCCTCACGGGCTCGATTATTTCTGCAGATGGTGGCATGACCGCGCAATAAATATCTTGACATCAAATTACCCGTCGGTACTTTCATTATCTTCTCAGTAAGGGCTGCCACTCTCGGTAGCCCTTACTTAAAACTTCGCGCGACACGAAGATGAGCCACTCCAAAGGTGTCCCCTAAATCACTTTGCAAGGGGGACACTTTCTATCAGAAAGTTATATCGGTGCCCCTCACCGAAGACGTAACTGTTCTTGAGTCAGCGTGGATTCAAGAAAACGGCTCTAGGAGGATATCTTGCCGAACCAAACAGATGATGAACGTCGCTTAGCCGAACTCGGTTATAAACAGGAACTCAATCGAAGTTGGAGCGGATTTTCCAACTTCGCAATCTCTTTCTCAATTATTTCCATTCTCGCAGGTTGTTTTACAACGTTTGCACAAGGTTGGAATTACGGCGGACCAGTTGCAATTTCAATTGGCTGGCCACTGATCTCTGCATTTATTTTAATTATCGGTCTGTGCATGTCCGAACTCGCATCGGCCTACCCAACATCGGGTGGTATTTACTGGTGGGCCTCCAAACTTGGTGGAGCCAAGGCAGGTTTCTACACCGGCTGGCTTAACCTGATTGGACTTCTCGCGGTAACCGCATCAGTCGGCTACGGCGCTGCGTTCTTCCTCAACACCTTAATCGGAGATATTTCGCAAAAGTACGCGACAACTTTCCTCAAGGGCGACTACTTGAAGCAGCAGTTCTTCTGGTTCATGCTATTGATGATCTTCGTAACCATCGTAAATATTTTTGGTGGTCACTTACTTGCGATTATCAACAACGTTTCGGTCTGGTGGCACGTATTCGGTGCCGCCGCAATCATCGGCATATTGATTTTCGCGCCAAAACAACACCAATCACTCAAGTGGATGTTTACGACCCAGATCAACAACTCCGGGTTTGGTAACAGTCATTCGACATATTGGTTGTTTGTGCTCCCGCTCGGTTTCTTGCTGACCCAGTACACGATTACGGGCTTTGACGCCTCCGCTCACCTTTCAGAGGAAACTCAGGGCGCACACATGGCAGCCGCACGAGGAATCTGGCAGTCAATCTTTTACTCTGCTGTAGGCGGATACATCCTCTTGATGGCATTCATTTATGCAGCAAAGCCAGACATCATCAACTCGGCTGATCCCAAGATCAACCCCTATGGGCAAGGTTCTATTTTCACCTTGCTTGTAAATGCACTCGGAGATGGCGCGCTCTTCCGTTTGGTCTTGGTAATCTCCACCGCCGGTCAAATCTTCTGCGTGGCGGCATGCCTCACATCGTGCTCGCGCATGATGTTCGCCTTCTCGCGTGACGGTGCCGTACCGGGCAACAGGATTTGGAAGGTAGTTAACAAGCACCGCGTTCCTTTGAACGCTGTTCTAGTTTCTGCGGTCATTGCCGTTGTCATCACATTGCCAGCTCTGTACAAGAGCCCAAGTGGTGCTCCTACAGCCTTCTACGCCGTAGTGTCGGTTGCGGTTATCGGCCTTTACCTAGCGTTCTTGATTCCTATCTACCAACGCTGGAAGTTGCGGGATAAATTCGTTGGCGGGCAGTGGACTTTAGGTAGTAAATACAAGTGGATGAACCTAGTGGCGGTCATTGAAATTGCGGTGATTTCTGTTTACTTCATCCTTCCATTTAGCCCAGCGGGTATTCCTTGGAATAAGGGATTCACGTGGACTGCCGTCAACTACGCACCGATACTTACCTTCGGTGTCTTGATCATTCTCTGGATCTGGTGGCACTTGTCAGTTAAGAATTGGTTCAAAGGACCAATTCGCACAATTGACGAAGCTTAGAATATGCAGAGATAACGCCAAACCAATATAACAATAGCGTTACCAAAAAACCCACTGCATATGCAGTGGGTTTTTTGTTATGCAATGACCACTACATATAGGGGTTCTGCCACTACATATAGGGGTTGTCTTTTAAAAGGAAACTGGAATACTTGCCCGCATGTCATCACTAAGCATAGAAACCCTTAAAAAAGAGATAAAAGAAGGCAAAATCGACACAGTCATTGTTGCCATAACCGATATGCAGGGACGTCTGGTAGGTAAGAGAATTCACGGAGAGCATTTTCTTAACGACACACTCGCTCACGGCACAGAAGGTTGCAACTACTTATTAGCAGTCGACATGGAGATGAACACTGTCGGCGGATACGAGATGTCTTCATGGGAGCGCGGATACAGCGACTTCGTCATGGAGCCTGACATGTCCACACTACGTCGCGTCCCATGGCAAGAAGGTGCTGCGATGGTCCTTGCAGATGTGAAGTGGCTTGATGGAAAAGATGTTGTCGCATCCCCTCGCCAAATTTTGCGCAAGCAAGTTAAGGCCCTCGCCGATGCAGGCATGAAGCCTTACGTAGGCACAGAACTTGAATTCGTTCTCTTCAACAACACGTATGAAGATGCATGGAACCGCCATTACATCGGCTTGACCCCTGCCAACCAGTACAACGTCGACTATTCCCTCATGGGCGGTGCGCGCGTTGAACCACTATTGCGAGCCATCCGATTGGGCATGGCTGGAGCCGGCATGATGGTTGAGTCGGTCAAGGGTGAGTGCAACTTCGGTCAGCACGAGATCGCCTTTAGGTACTCAGATGCACTCAGCAACTGCGACAGCCATGTGATCTACAAAAACGGTGCAAAAGAGATCGCCGCCGCCGCTGGCTACGCCTTGACATTCATGGCCAAGCCCAACGAGAAGGAAGGCAACTCCTCTCACATCCACTGCTCTTTCCGCGGACTTAACGACGAGCTCGTCATGGCCGATGACAAAGATTCAGAAGGCTTAAGCGATGTCGGCCGCTACTTCATTGCCGGTCAGATCGCACACCTTCGCGAACTAGCACTCATGTTCGCGCCCAACATCAACTCCTATAAGCGCTACGTTCCTGGCTCCTTCGCCCCAACCGCTATCCGCTGGGGACGCGACAACCGCACCTGCGCGCTGCGCTTGGTCGGCCATGGTCAAGGATTGCGCCTGGAGAACCGCGTACCTGGAGGAGACGTCAACCCTTACCTTGCTGTTGCTGGGATCATCGCCGCCGGCCTTGATGGCATCAAGAAGAAGATGACGCTTGAGCCGATCTTCGAAGGCAACGCCTACGTATCTGATTCAGCCCGTGTTCCTTCCACTATGCTCGAAGCACAAAAGCTTTGGTCGGAGAGCGCCTGGGTCAAGGAAACTTTTGGCGCTGAAGTTCAAGATCACTACACGAACTACGCCGAGGTTGAAATGGCCGCATACGGCAAAGCAGTTACCAACTGGGAACTCTTCCGCAACTTTGAAAGGTCTTAATCAGTGTCACTTACGTACGACGTAATAAATCCTGCAACAGAGAAGTTAGTACAAACTATTGAGCACCTCGATCTCGAAGGCACAGATGCAGTCATCGCAAAGGCTGCCAAAGCTTTCGAGACCTGGCGCAATGTGGCACCTGGTGATCGCGCCAAGATGCTACGCCGCTTTGCCGATGTCATCGCCGACCACAAAGAGGAATTGGCTCAGTTGGAAATTGCCAACTCAGGACACACTCGCGGCAACGCCCTCTGGGAAGTTGATAACGTCGTCAATGTTCTGACCTATTACTCAGCGGCTCCCGAGCGACTCTTTGGCCGGCAGATCCCAGTACCTGGTGGCATCGATGTGACCTTCAAGGAACCACTCGGTGTTGTCGGTGTCATCGTGCCGTGGAACTTCCCTATGCCGATTGCTGGCTGGGGTTTTGCACCAGCACTTGCAGCGGGCAACACGGTGGTACTCAAGCCCGCTGAGTACACACCACTTACTGCGATGCGCATTGGCGAGCTTGCCCTTCTTGCAGGGATTCCATCTGGCGTATTCAACGTGCTTCCCGGAAAGGGAAGCATCGTCGGGGCGCGCTTTGTCACACACCCTGCCGTTCGAAAGATTGTCTTCACCGGCTCGACGCAGGTGGGCAAAGGGATCATGGCTGGCTGTGCAGATCAAGTAAAGCGCGTCACCCTTGAACTGGGCGGAAAATCTTCCAACATCATTTTTGCTGATGCAGATATTGCCAAGGCAGCGGCCTCTGCCCCTGGATCCTTTTTGGATAACGCGGGGCAAGATTGCTGCGCACGTTCACGAATCCTTGTGCAGAAGAGCGTCTTCGATACGTTCATGGAGAAGTTTGAAACTGCAGTCAAGAACTTCCGTGTGGAGGATCCTTCATTGGCAACTGCCGAAATGGGACCACTGATCTCGCGCAAGCAGTATGACGTTGTCCAAACATTCCTTGATGAGCCAGTTGCCTTCAAGGGAAATGCGCCAACTGGCCCGGGTTTCTGGATGGCACCAACTGTGCTCCTTCCCAAGAACACTCAGGCCCGTTCATGGCGCGAAGAGGTCTTCGGCCCCGTCGTCTCAGTGATGACATTCGAAGATGAGGCCGAAGCAATCGCCATGGCCAACGACAGTGAATATGGGCTCTCCGGATCGATCTGGACTCGCGATATCGGGCGTGCATTGCGCGTCTCACGCGGGGTGGAGACCGGAAACCTTTCGGTCAACTCTCACTCCTCCGTCCGTTACTGGACACCTTTTGGCGGATTCAAACAATCTGGACTCGGACGCGAGTTGGGCCCAGACGCACTAGATTCATTTACCGAAGTTAAGAACGTCTTCATTTCCAACGACTAGGAGCTCAACACAATGTCACAACGTTTAGAAGGTCGCGTCGCCACAATTACCGGCGGCGGCAGCGGTATCGGACTAGCAACCGCACGTCGCTTTGCTAGCGAGGGCGCCAAAGTCGTCATCGTAGATATGAACACCGAATCCGGTGAGGCAGCAGCCAAAGAGGTCGGTGGAATATTTGTTAAGGCAAATGTCACTGAGACCGCAGATGTCGAAAACATGTACAAGGTTGCCTTCGATACATATGGACGTATCGATATCGCCTTCAACAACGCCGGAATCTCACCTCCAGATGATGATTCGATTCTGACTACTGGTCTTGATGCCTGGGATCGCGTCAACAAGGTAAACCTCACCAGCGTATTTCTATGCTGCAAGTATGTAATTCCTTACATGCAAAAGGCTGGCAAGGGCTCGATCATTAACACCGCATCATTCGTTGCCACCATGGGAGCAGCAACATCGCAGATCGCTTATACCGCATCTAAAGGTGGAGTTCTCTCCATGACCCGCGAGCTCGGTGTTCAGTTTGCACGTGAGGGTATCCGCGTGAACGCCCTCTCCCCTGGACCAGTCAACACGCCTTTGTTGATGGAACTTTTTGCCAAGGACAAGGAGCGTGCTGCGCGCCGATTGGTTCACATTCCGATGGGCCGCTTTGCTGACGCAACTGAAATTGCAGCGGCGGTTGCATTCCTTGCAAGTGATGATTCCTCATTTATCACCGCGTCCAACTTCTTAGTGGACGGCGGAATTTCAGGAGCGTACGTCACCCCTCTTGATTAATTGACTAGTTGGACAGGCGCGCCTGCGATCCGATCAAGAAATTGGTCGACAAGATCGTAGGCGCGTTTGTTTGAGTAAGGCTCTTGCTCGCGTGTTTGCTTCCGCAGCTCTTCAACAACCAAACCCTCTCCTTCGACCTCGGCGCATCCGCCTTCCATCTCCAACCAGAGATCCAGAACATAAGGATCGATCTCTGGATGAAACTGCAATGCGAGGGTGCGACCGAAAGTAAATGCCTGTGGGGCGATTTCAGTCATGGCAATTTCAACTGCTCCAAGCGGTGTAACCCAACGATCCCAATGGTATTGAAACCATGGACCCCTCGGGATCAAAGTTTCATCGCTGCTATCGACCAAGTACCAGCCGACTTCCGCCTTTGGAGCGCGTCCTACGGAGCCGCCCAGTACTCGGGCCATGAGTTGTCCGCCAAAGCAGATGCCGAGAATCGGAATTCCCGCGTTATGTACCTCGCGCATCAATTTCACTTCAGGAAGTAGCCAGTTGCCGATCCGCTCGTCCTCCCAAGCACCCCAGGGCGCACCCATGACGACAACTACGTCGAATGAAAGCAGATCAGGCCATTGGACTGTGACGTTGGGTTGGTTGAAATTTGCCTCATCGACAATATGAAAACGGGTAATGTCAAAGCCGCGCTTTACAAATTGCTCCCAGATCGGGCCGCCTTCGCTGACATGGTCGTGTTCAATAAATAAGATTCTTCTCTTCTCCACCATCAGTACATGACCAACCCGCCAGAAATATTGAGGTCATCGCCCGTGATTCCTGCAGAACGATCGCTGGCAAAGAAAAGTACGCCCTCTGCAATATTTTCTGCAGAAACGAAATGTTGCATGGGAATCATTCCGATCATCTTCGCACGCGCCTCTTCATGAGAAATCTCGTCCATCTCTGCAACATTGTCGACTACTCCCTCAAGGCGAGGTCCAGCGACAAATCCGGGTGAGATGAGATTGACTCTGATTCCATGGGAAGCGACCTCAAGGGCAAGTGTGCGCATCAAACCAACAAGACCCAATTTGGACGCCGCATATGCACTCCGGTTCTTAAACGGGCGCTTGCCGGTAACGGAACCGATAAAAATTATTGACCCGCTTTTACGCTTGAGCATTTCGGGAAGCACCGTCTGAGTAAGAAGAAATGGACCCTTCAGATTGGTATCGATCGTCTCGTCCCAATCTTTCTCGGGTAGTTCCAGAAATGGCACTGCATTTCCGGTGATTCCACTGTTGTTGACCAAAACATCAATATTTCCAAAGGCCTCTATCGTCTTCGTGAGTGTTGCGTTGATCGAAGAACGATCAAGTAGATCCAGATGGCAGATAAGCGGGGAAAGACCACCTGAGGTGGTGATCAAACGTGCGGTCTCTTCCAGACCGGCTCGATCTCTGCCAGCAAGGACTAATTGGGCGCCAGCCTTCGCCAAACGCAGACTGATCACTCGTCCAATTCCACGGCTTGCCCCCGTGACTAGTGCGACCTTATTGACCAGTTCTTCCATGATGATCCTTTGGCTAGATCTCAGAAGTCTAGATCAGGCGGATAGGTTCCTGGCCGCGAGCGATCAAACGATCAAAGTGAGCGTCGCGTTTTTCAATGAAGCGGTTAGCGTCTTCTTCGGCCTTGGACAAAAAGGCGGCGAGTTCATCGCGTGCGGCAGCACCATCGGCCGTGAAGTCTTCGCGATCAAAGATATTCCACGCGCGAAGTACCGGGGCGACAACGTCATCAACGTGCTGTTTGAGATCATAAATTCCGGCAAGGGCGATCTGGACTGCCTTTCGGCTAAATCCAGGCATCCCAACCCCTGGCATCGCGAAGTTTGTGACGACATCGGTGATTGCCCGCATAGCCGCATTGGGCTCGAGGTCAATCGCCTTGCCGAGCAGGTTGCGATAGAAAATCATGTGCAAATTCTCATCAAGTGAAATTCGCTGCAACAATCCTTCAGCAACCGGATCGAATGAAATCTTGCCCGTATTGCGATGAGAAATTCGGGTTGCAAGCTCCTGGAAAGACACGTAGGCAACTGTGTGAAGCATGTCCGTGTCATACGGGGTTTCGTAACCTAGTTGCATATGCGCCATGCGCAGATCTTCGAGTTCATATGGATCAACCGCGCGAGTCGCCATCAGATAATCGCGGATGGCGATGCTGTGACGGGCTTCCTCTGCAGTCCAGCGCTCGATCCAGTTTCCCCACGCACCATCGCGTCCCATGGCGATTGCGATCTCGGTGTGATAGCTCGGCAAGTTGTCTTCGGTCATCAAATTGAGTACGAGTGAATCTTGTGCGATGGTCGACAACTTGGAGTCTTTCGCCTCCCACGCATCCCCATTGAGCGGGCCCGCATATGTGCGTCCTTCACTCCACGGGACGTACTCGTGCGGGTACCAGTTCTTCTGAACTGATAGGTGACGCTCTAGTTCAATGGCAACAGCCGGTTCGAGGTCGCGAATTAAACGCGCCTGAATCGCTGGATCGAAGGATGCCATTCGACAACTCTACGCGAGTGCTAGCACTACTAGCGAGTCAACGCTCATTTTCGGCCACGCTTTGCTGCCTCATCCGCGCGCCATTTTGCGATAGCGGCGTGGTTTCCGCTGAGCAGAATTTCCGGCACTTCGATGTGGCGCCAGATCTTTGGCTTTGTGTAAGTGGGATATTCGAGGAAGCCCTCTAGGGCATGCGACTCTTCCACCAAGGATTCGGGGTTGCCGAGAACCCCCGGAAGCAATCGCGTGATCGCCTCGATCATGACAAGTGCGGCAACTTCTCCGCCACCGAGAACGTAATCTCCGATGCTCACTTCGCGCACTCTTATCCCTTGTTGCGCGAAAGAATCTTGCGAGTAGTACTGCCCAACGCGCGCATCGATTCCCTCATACCGCCCACAGGCAAAAATCAGATGCGGAGACTGCGCCAATTCCTCAGCCATGCGTTGAGTAAAGACTTCTCCTGCCGGAGTAAGAATGATGAGATCGGTATCGGGGACCATCAAGGGATCTAGAACTTGGCCCCAAATCTCTGGCTTCATCACCATTCCGGCGCCACCCCCGTATGGGGTGTCGTCAACGCTGTGGTGGTTGTCTTCTGTGTAATCGCGCAAATTATGAATCGCAATATCGACTAAGTCGTTCTCTTGTGCTTTCCCGATGAGGGACAACTGCAGTGGCGAAAAGTATTCGGGGAAAATCGTGACTGCATCAATTTTCACGACGAACTCCCCTCTGGTGGAATCACCGTCATCTTCCTATTTTTAACATCGACGACTGGCACAAGTTGATGAACGAAAGGAATAAGAACTTCACCCGTGGGAGTGTTAATGGCAAGCAAATCTTGGCCTGGAAGGTTGATGACATCGGCGACCGTGCCGAACTCTTTTCCGGATTCTAAAAATGCCGTGCACCCGATCAATTGAAGAACGTGGTAATCATCCTCATCGCCTTCGGCATCGATATCAACATCGCAGTAAAGCAAAGTGTCGCGCAACTTCTCTACCGCGTTTCGATCGGCGATGTTTTCAAAGCCCAGCAACAAGATCCCGTTGTGAACGCGGTATGAGGTGATGACCAAATCACCCTTAATCAATTCACGAGGCGCGTCGGTTTGCACGCGAGCGCCGATGGCAAAACGATCTTCCGGATGATCCGTGCGAACTTCTATCGTGGCCTCGCCATGAATTCCGTGAGCGCGACCGATTCGCCCCACGAGCAAACGCATAACTAGTGGCTATTCTCTCGAGGCGAATCGCCCATGGCTTATCGCCCTTCGTCCGTCTCCACAAGATCTACGCGGATCGGCCGACCGGCAAGTGCGCTCACGACAGTGCGGAGCGCCTTTGCGGTGCGACCATTTCGACCAATGACCTTGCCGATGTCTTCTGGATTGACTCTAACTTCTAGAGTGCTCCCACGGCGATTGTTCTTCTCCGTGATGACGACATCTTCTGGATGGTCGACGATTCCCTTAACTAAATGTTCGAGGGCCTCATCAATCATTATTACTCGCCAGCCTCAATAGCGGGTTCGGCAACAACTTCTGCTGGAGTTTCAACGACAGCTTCCACTACGGGAGTTTCTTCAACGGCAGGTGCGGACTTGGCGGCAAGTTTTTCTTGCGCCTTCTTCTTCAGAGTTGTCGCGCCTTCTTTTGGCTCGTTCATGGAAGCCTTGACAGCGGCTTCGTAGGCAACGCTTTTGTGTACGCGAGGTTCCGCGTGGCGCAAGGTGCCTTCTTTTCCTGGCAAGTCCTTGTGCTTCTGCCAATCACCGGTGATCTTCAAGATCGCCTCTACAGCAGGTGTTGGAAGTGCGCCGACTCCGAGCCAGTACAACGCGCGCTCTGAGTTAACTTCGATGAAAGATGGTTCCTGGCTTGGTGAGTAACGGCCAATCTCTTCAATGGAAAGACCATTGCGAGCCTTGCGGGAATCGGTAACGACGATTCGGTAGTACGGGGTGCGAATCTTGCCCATACGCATCAAACGAATTTTTGTAGCCAAGTGCTTATGCTCCTGTAAGTGAAGGTGTCGTTCAGGCGGTTCGCAGCGGGGTGCGCGAGCCAACAAGACCAACTGGGTTCGAATACGAAGTGTTTGGGGGTAGAGGGCCCCGAACAGGTTGCTAATCCTGCCATCTACTGAGGGTAAAGGCGAAATCCAGACCTCCAAGACGAGGCAGGAGGAATTTAGCTCTGTTCCTCAAGGGCCCGCTTTGCTGGGTTTCCAGACTTGGACTTCTTCTTGGAAGCGGGAAGTTTGGCTCGGGTAGAGGTGGGCATGCCCCCGCCCTGATACATGGCAGGAGGCAAGCCCTGCGGCATCTTTCCATTGCGCATCTGCTTCATCATCTTCTGGGCTTGGGTAAAGCGATCCACCAGGGAGTTGACCTCAGTGACCGTGCGACCGCTTCCGCCTGCGATTCTGGCCCGTCTGGACCCGTTGAGGAGTTTCGGGTCGTGCCGTTCGGCCGGGGTCATCGACTGGACGATGGCCTTGGTGCGGTAGATCTCCGCCTCGTCGAAGTTCTCTATCTGCTTTTTCATCTGGCCCGCACCCGGCAGCATCGAGAGCATCTTGGACATAGAGCCCATCTTGGACATGGCCGAGAGCTGTTCGAGGAAGTCATCGAAGGTGAAGTCCTCACCGCTTGCGAACTTGCTCTCGAGTTTGGCTGACGTCGCCGGGTCAAAAGCCTTCTTCGCCTGCTCGGCCAAGGTGGCAACATCGCCCATACCCAGGATGCGCGAGGCCATTCTCTCTGGATAGAAGATGTCGAAATCGGTGAGCTTTTCTCCGGTGGAGACGAACATAATCGGGCGCTGGGTCATCTGCGCGATCGACAGAGCCGCACCGCCTCGGGCATCGCCGTCCATCTTTGTTAAGACAACGCCATCAAATCCCACACCCTCAAGGAAAGCTTGAGCCGTTCGAACCGCATCCTGTCCAATCATGGCATCCACGACGAAGAGAATTTCATTGGGGTTGATCGCATCGCGGATGGAGATGGCTTCCTTCATCAACGATTCATCGACACCAAGACGTCCAGCAGTATCGACGATCACCATGTTGTGCAGTTTGGATTTTGCAAAGGCCACGCCATCTTTGGCAACCTTGACCGCATTGCCAATACCATTGCCGGGTTCGGGGGCAAATACGGGGATACCGATGCTCTCCCCGACGACCTGCAACTGCGTAACCGCATTGGGTCGTGCTAGATCTGATGCAACCAGCAGTGGCGTGTTGCCTTGGTCGGCAAAGTACTTAGCCAACTTTCCGGCCAGCGTGGTTTTACCTGCACCTTGGAGACCGGCCAACATGATGATTGTCGGAGGTTGCTTGGCAAAGCGAACGCGCCTTGCCTGCGCCCCGAGAATCTCAACAAGGGCGGCATTGATGATGTCGAAAATGGCTTGGGCCTGATTGCTACCCGATTGCAGAGTAGGGAGGGCCTCCAGGGACTTCGTGCGAATTTCTTCGATGAACTGGTTCACGACCGATAGTGCGACGTCTGCTTCTAGGAGTGCGGTGCGGATTTCCTGGCAGGTGTTATCGATGTCAGAGGGTGAAATCTTGCCGCGAGAGCGCAGGGAGCTAAGCGAGGCGGAAAAGCGCTGGGTCAATGAATCGAACATAGGTGCGTAGCCTAACCAAGAGTTCAATCGTTGATTCTACCGCCTTCAGCCGATATAGTAACGGTTATAGCCGTTAGGAGAAACCATGGAAACGGAAAAAGTGGTAGCTGCGGTCGCAAATGAGCGTCTAGTGATCCGAGCAAGGGAGCTACGGGGCGATCGAACTCTCAGCGAGATCGCCGCTCGCGCCGGAATACGCCAGGACGACTTAGGCAGAATCGAACGTGGAGAAACCCAAGGCATCCGATATGAAACTCTCCTCAAACTCTGCACGGCACTAAAGGTCACTCCTCATGAATTATTTAAAGTGGAATCTACTGTCACTCGAAGAGGTAATCCTCTGGATCGAGTCTTGGCAGGCATTAAGGCGGGAACAGTGCAAACTCATGGGATTGCACCCAAGGTGCGAAAACTTCAGCCACTGGGTCCAACAACAGACTCGGAGTTTTCCGCGGCAGAGTTTTCGGAAGTTGAAGAACCAACAGTGCCTCGCCGACGCACGCGAGTGCCGGCGAGTGTGATGAAGTAGTTCAGCGTTTAGACCGTGACCGGCCAAGGTATCTACAGCCGTGAGTACACAAGGCCTCTCCAACAAGGCGATATTTTCATTACAAGTGGAGTGCTGCGTGTAGTTCCTGCAAGTGGAGATTTTGCTCCGAAAGCTTGGGCCGCGTATGACCAAACGCGAAATCCGTTGGCCGATCCGCAGCCACCCATCGGTGGTCTCGATAGCGTCGGTGGTCGAGCGTTAGTAATGGTACTGAGTCACGACTGCCAACTCGATAAAGAAATCAACATTGCAGCGCGTGCACTGATGAAAGCAGATAAGAGCCTTAGCGAAGATGAAGCGTTTGCTCAAGCCGAAGCCGATGATGAACTAGATAGATTTGTGATCGTCGCCCCACTAGTCGATGCCGAACTCTTGCTTGCGGCGAGAGAGAAAAACTCTCTGTCAGATCTCAAGTCCGGTCGAACTGTAGGATATTTCCCGCTACCGGATGAATCCTCCCTTGGTCTGAGCGGTGTTGTTGTCGACCTTAGTTACCGCACGACGGTGGATCGCCTCACGTTAACTCAGAGACTTGTAAGCCTTTCAGATCCTGCCAGGCTGCAACTTCGATATGCACTTGCGAGAATGGACTCACTTCGAACCCCCGATTTGAGTTCAGATTTAGCTGGCGCAGTAGGTCAAAAGATAGTTGACATCCACCTACCCAAAAAAGGCAACCAAACCATTAAATTGATTTTAGATAACGGCAAGAGCATCGAAGTTCTACCTAAGCCTGGAAATACTTCACAAGACGGGCCATTGCGACGTGTAATTCCAAAAAAGACAAGAAAGTAGCCGAGCCTCTTTTCATTTCTATCTCAGAGCATCTCTTAAGCGTCCGGCCACTTCATTGGCCCGATCCATGTTCAGCGGTCCCCCAGAAATCTCAGTTGCATACAAGGTATCAATGGCCTCGGCCCCAAGGGTTGTCACAATCGCGGAGCGGATATCAACGCGGCAGCGGGTGACGGCATCCCCGATGCGAAAGAGGAGACCGGGTTGATCATGGCTGCGCACTTCAAAGACCGTGCACTCACTAGACGCACCATCGAAAGTCTCGACAACTGGCGGCGGAACCGGAATGGAAGGAAGTTGGGAGTACGACTTCACCCGCTCTTGAATACGTCGTTCCAAATCACCTTGGCCGTTGAGAGCGGCGTGAATATCGCTGTGAATCTTTTCAGCAGTTGGAATCGGCGCATTCGGGTCGAGTGAGACGATCCACTTCATGACCGCCGAGACGCCGTGAGATTTGGTCCGTGCCGATCTCACATCCAGGCGGGCCAGATTGAGAACGCCGGCAACAATGGAGAGGAGGCCTGGCCTATCCGGTGCAATGATCTCAATTGCATAATCACTATCGCGTACAAAAACTTCAACGCGTAGTGCTCCGACTTCGGCAAAGCCGCGTTGTTCTGGAGTCAACTCAGGTTCCGGGGCGACAATGCTTCCGCTCATCGCAAGCCGCACGCGCTCGACCAAATCGGCAACCAGTGTCGCCTTCCAATTACTCCACGCGGCACTGCCCGTTGCCTCACCATCTGCGATGCTCAATGCGTGCAGAAGTTCGAGTGTCTGCAGATCCGGAATACATGCCAACACTGATGCGATGGTTGCAGGATCATGGAGATCTCGCCTCGTCGCTGTCGCCGACAGAAGCAAATGATGTTGGACTAATAGAGACAAGGTCGCGACATCTGCTTCGCCAAAACCAATTCGCCGTGCAAGAGGCTCAATCAGAAGAGCTCCACGCTCGGAGTGGTCTTCGTTGCCACCCTTGCCGATATCGTGAAAGAGAGCGGCAATCAGAAGTAAATCAGGACGGTGAACGCTGCGTGTCAATCCGGCGGCATGTACTGCAGTTTCGACCATGTGGCGATCAACGGTATGACGATGCAAGAAATTGCGTTGCGGCAGACTTCGCACCGCCTGCCATTCTGGCAACCAAGCTGAGATTATTTCCTCTTGGTCGAGGGCTTCCCAGACCGGAACCATGGCGCTTCCGGCGCCGACGAGTGCGACCAAATCCTCGCGCGCTTCACGCGGCCACGGATTGGGCAGGACGCCAATACCCTGATGCAGAGATTGCGCGAGCAAGACGCACGACTCCATCGACAGGTGCAGCCCTAGTTGCGCCGCCTTTGCCGCTGCGCGAAGTCCCAGAACCGGATCATCAACCGAGACTGCCCCGACATCTAAGACAACTTCTTGATGCGAGACGCTGATTCCGCGACCGACACTTGTCACTCGCGGGCGGCGTAGGAATCTGCCAAGCCCGTCTTTGCCGCGATGATCCAGGCGATGCCAGGTTGATTGCATCAAGTAATCAACGGCACGTGCCGATTTGGCAACATCGCTCATCAAAACGTCAGCATCTGCATACCCCAACGCCTCTGCAACTTTGTCTTGCTCTTGGAAGAGGAGGCGATCTTTGGTGCGCCCGCTCTGAATATGTAGAGCTTCGCGAATACTTGTGAGTGTCGACTCGGCGGCGCTAATGCGTTCGAGTGGAATATCAATGGCCCCGCTCATTTCGATCGCCCGCAGGGCCACAATGTCGCGCAAACCCCCGCGCGCTTCCTTTAGATCAGGCTCGAGGAGATAGGCCAACTCCCCCGAACGCTCGTGGCGATCAGCCAGCAAAACTCTTAATTCGCCAAGTCGGCGGCGCGAATCTCTGCGCCATTCATCAATTGCAGTGTGCTGCACTGCGGCAACTAAAGAGGCATCCCCTGCAATAAGGCGGATATCGAGCAAGCCCATCGCAACTTTGAGATCTGCATTAGCAGCTTCGCGGGTCTGACTCAACGTGCGCACCGAATGGTCCACGCTGCGGGGAATATCAGCACTAGGAGTCTTGCCATCCCATATCGGATAGAGAACGGAATTGACGAACGACTGCAGGCCATCTTGTGAGAGGTGGTCGTTATGGATGATGAGTATGTCTAAATCAGATCCCGGGCATAGCTCGCCGCGGCCGTAACCACCGACCGCGGCGAGTGCTATCCCAGCGATTTCTTCACGCGCCCCTTTATGCAACTGCTCGTGTGCTGCAAGAAAGAGTGCGGCCAGAACACGATCACTCTCGTTCGATCTTGCTCTGCGTTCTCGTGTTCCCATGAACTTTCACCCCTTCTTAACTGGCCCACTCGACGGATGTGAAGCACACGGGTTCACGTTTTCTACATTGCCATTTACCTAGTCGGGAGGAGACTAACTAAATGGCATCAACGCCGCGCTCGCCTGTACGAACGCGTACCACTTGGTCAACAGGAGTTGACCAAACCTTGCCATCACCGATTGAGCCGGTGGAGGCTGCTTTGACGATAACACCGATAACCGCTTCGGCTTCGCTGTCATCGACGAGTACTTCCAAGCGCACTTTCGGGATCAGATCCACAGTGTATTCCGCACCGCGGTACACCTCAGTGTGGCCGCCCTGGCGACCATACCCGCTGGCCTCCGAAACGGTCATGCCCGTTACCCCATGTGCTTGGAGAGCATTTTTCACATCATCGAGTTTGAATGGTTTGACTATTGCAGTAATGAGTTTCATACCGATCTCCCTATCTCTGCGACTCGGATGAAGAAAGAACACGAGTTCCGCCGCCGTAGGAGGCAGTCTCGTATGCCGTTTCGGCGTGCTGACTCAAGTCAAGACCTGCTGCCTCATCCTCTGGAGAAACGCGCAACCCCATCGTCTTATCGATGATTTGAGCCAGAATGTAGGTGGCGACGAAGGAGTACGCGACAACGGCAAGTACTGCCACTGCCTGGTGACCCATCAATGTCCATCCACCCTTGTAGAAGAAGCCGTTTGCACCGTTGATCATGTGGGTTCCGAAGAGCCCGATGAGAAGTGCACCGAGAACACCGCCTACTAAGTGAACGCCCACAACGTCAAGGGCATCATCGAATTTGAAGATGTTCTTCAGACCTGTTGCAAGCGCACAGATGATTCCTGCAGCAAAGCCGATAACGATGGAACCCATTGGGCTTACGAATCCGCAAGCAGGGGTGATCGCCACAAGGCCGGCAATCGCGCCAGATGCCGCACCCAACGTAGTTGCGTGACCATCGCGAATTCTTTCCGTCAAGATCCATCCGAGCAGCGCTGCTCCAGTTGCAGTGTTTGTGTTGATGAAGGCGTATGCCGACAAGGTGTTCGCAGCTAGCGCAGATCCGGCGTTGAAGCCGAACCATCCGAACCAGAGAAGACCGGCACCAAGTAGCACGAAGGGAACATTGTGCGGACGCATCCGCTCTTTGGGCCAACCTTTGCGGCGACCAATAACCAAGATGACGGCAAGGGCGGCTGCACCTGCGTTGGCGTGAACCACGGTTCCGCCGGCGAAGTCTTCTGCCCCTAATTTGGCCAACCAGCCACTTGGAGAGAAGACCCAGTGGGCAACGGGTGCATACACAAGGATGAGCCAGAGACCGGAGAAGAGGGTCCATGCGCCGAATTTCAATCGGTCTGCAGTACCACCAGTAATAAGGGCCGGGGTGATGATCGCGAACATCAATTGGAATGCCACGAAGACCAACGGAGGAATCGTTAGAGCTTCAAAGCCGGTGGGCTGCTGCCAGATGTGGTTGAGTCCGAATTGGTGAAGATTTCCAATCCATTTTCCTTTTCCAACAAAAGCCAGGCTGTATACCCCAGTAATCCAGAGAACACTGACAACGCCCATCGTCACAAAGTTCTGCGCGAGCATTCCCAGAACGTTCTTCCCACGAACCATGCCGCCATAGAAGAAGGCGAGCCCTGGCGTCATGAGCAAAACCAGTGCAGAGGCCACCAAAATCCACGCGGTGTCTCCGGCTGAAAAATTCGTATTAACGAAGCTCATATTTTCTCCAAAGTAAATAGGTGAGCGCTCTCGCCGTTGAGATGGAGGGAAATATGGCCTAGTCCGGTTACAGCAATCCACGCTACTTATTTCCGGCGCGTCACAAAGGGCGCTGTTGTGTTACAAAATGGTTACAGCAGGGACTGGAGGTAACTTTCTGGGTCAAAGGGGGCGAAATCCTTAGCGCTCTCCCCGGAACCAACCCATTTAATAGGGATCCCCAACGTGGCCTCAATCGCCAGGGCTATTCCGCCTGGGGCGCTGCCATCGACTTTGGTCAAGATGATCCCGGTGAGTTCGACGCTTTCGGAAAATATTCTCGCCTGTGTCAGACCGTTCTGGCCAGTAGTTGCATCAACAACAAGGAGAACTTCGCTAACGGGCAGTACTTTCTCAACAACTCTTTTCACTTTGCCGAGTTGATCCATCAAGTCGTTTTTCGTATGCATCCGGCCAGCAGTGTCGACGATTAAGAAATCTATCTTTCGTGCCAGAGCTTGCTGCGCGGCATCAAATGCAACAGAGGCGGGATCAGCATTTTCTGCCCCGTGTATAACGTCGATATCCAATCGCTCACCCCAGGTTCGCAATTGATCAACAGCGGCGGCGCGGAAGGTGTCAGCGGCGGCAAGAAGAACACTCTTGCCATCACCGACTAATGCATTGGCAAGTTTCGCCGAAGATGTTGTCTTGCCGGTGCCGTTGACACCGACAATCAAGATCACACTCGGACAAGCCGCCGACATTTCGCGGCTCTTATCGCTAAGGGATGATCGCAATGTCGCAAGGATCGCCTGGCTGGCACTTTCACTTTTCACTGAACGAGCAGAATCCATAACTTGGCGGGCCAAGTCCGGCCCCAGGTCTGCCTCTAAGAGTGCCGCTTCCAATTCTGCCCAGTCAGAAGCGGAGGCATGCGCAGTACCCGTGATCTTGGCAAGTATTTTTCCAAACAGACCCACGAGTACGCCCTGTTAGTTATACGGCTTGCGTGGAATCGCGCAGTCGCTGGGAGATAACTTCAGTGACGCCATCTCCGCGCATCGTGACACCATAGAGAGCATCGGCAATTTCCATCGTGCGCTTCTGGTGGGTGATCACAATAAGCTGTGATGTTTCACGCAACTCTTCAAAAACGCTCAGGAGGCGACCCAGGTTGACGTCGTCCAACGCCGCTTCAACCTCATCCAGTACATAGAACGGACTTGGACGCGCCTTGAATATGGCAACAAGGAGAGCCACTGCCGTCAAGGATTTTTCTCCACCAGAGAGCAAAGAGAGGCGTTTTACACGCTTGCCTGGAGGACGGGCTTCGACATCGACACCTGTGGTTGTTAGATCATCGGGGTTGGTCAGAAACAACCGACCGTCACCGCCTGGGAAAAGGCGGGAGAAAATATCTTCAAAGTGCCGTGCGGTATCTTCATAAGCATCCATGAAGATCTGTTGTACGCGCTCGTCAACTTCCTTGATGATGTCCAGTAAATCCTTCTTGGTGCGCTTGAGATCTTCTAATTGTTCGGCCAGATAGCGCAGTCGCTCTTCCAAAGCGGTGTATTCCTCAAGGGCTAGTGGATTGATCTTTCCCAGCATCGCAAGGGAACGCTCGGTTGTTATCAGGCGCCGCTCCTGTTGCTCGCGACGATATGGAACCAAATCTCCGGCGACAACATTGCCCTCTTCGGTTTCGATAAATGTCGGTACATCGTTTTCTGGACCGTATTCATTTACCAACGTCGCTACGTCAACCCCGAGTTCTTCAACTGCTTTGAGTTCGAGTTGCTCGATGCGCATCCGCTGTTCGGCACGGGCAATCTCATCGCGGTGAACACTAGAAGTTAATTGCTCCAACTCTGAAACCAATTCGCGCACTCGCGCACGGACCGTGAGGGTCTCGCCTTCGCGGGCAGAACGTGCTTCTTCGAGGCGACCACGCTCGCTTGCCGCTTTGGCGATGGAGCGTTCAATGTGAATGAGCGCCTCATAAGCGGCTTCGGCAATCGCTTGGGAAACAACGGCGCCGCGGGCGCGTGCTTCGCGGCGACTGATCGCGTGCTCTGAGGCTTCGCGTTCGGCCTTTGCTGCATCCTCAAGTGCTTTAGCGCGAGCAGCAAGTGATTCGACACGCTCTTCGCTGGTACGGACACTCAAACGCGCTTCGACTTCAGTAGTGCGAGCAAGAGAAACTTCGGCGCGGAGTTCCTCTGCGTGGGCATGGCTAGGTTCTTCAATATCTCCGTGGTGGTGAATCTGCTCTTGAGCGATTGCCAACTCGCTCTCGTCGCGAGACTTCGCCGCTTCTGCTTCGATAATTGCAGCGTTTAACCGTTCGGCTTCCGCCCGTGCTGACTTTGCATGTTGTCCCGCTACAGCCAACTGCTCTGTCAGGGCAGCAATATGCGCATCGGATTCATTAAGTTTGCTTAAAGCAACATCGAATTCGCCTTGACGCTGTGTTACTTGAGACTCGGTTGCCGAGATTTCAAAACGCAGGCGCTGGCACACATGCGTGATGTCGGAGATCTTTCGGTTCAATTCTTCTATGAGCGCATGAATTTCAATCAGAGAAGAAGAGGATTTGGATCCGCCGCGGGCACGCGATTGCGTAAAGACATCTCCGTCGCGGGTTACCACGGTCAGGCTCGGGTGGGAGCCGATTATGGAGGCAGCCTCGCGGGCGTCATCTGCAACCACAGTGCTTGAAAGAAGTTCCTGCAGAAGATCATGGATGTGCGAGGAGCGGATATGACTGGTGATCGCGGTTAATTCAGATGGAATCGTATTCACGCCATGCTTTGCATCGGGGCGCAGTACGAGGAAATCGGCCTGGCCAAGATTCTCAGAGCGAAGCGTCGTCAGCGCGGTTACAGCCGAGGATAAATCTTGAACTACAACCGCATCTGCCAATGAACCAAGGGCTGCCGCTGCTGCGCCTTCCCAACCAGAATCAATCTCAACTAAAGAGGCGATGCTTCCTAAAATGCTTATCCCGCGGGGATCACGAAGGAGAGCCGCTGCGCCATCGCGTGAGGCCGAGGTCAGATGCATTGCCTCAAGTTTGGATTCGAGGGCGTTGCGTTCGCGATCGGCGGCCCGTTCTTGGTCGATCAAGTCGTTGAGTGTGGCTTTGACCTCATCCAGCGATGTCTTGGCATTTTCGAATTGCGAGTCCAGACCTAGTTCGCTCGAATCAGCACTTGCAATTTCAAGTTCGAAGGTTGAATACTCGCGTGCAGCTGCATCGGCCCGCATCTGCGCCTCATCGCGCGCCTTTGTCAGACGGGAAATCTCTTCGGTAATCGCATCCAATCGGGCAGCAAGGGATTTAATGTGGCCTTCTTGACGGGCCGTTCCTTCACGCTGATCTGCAAGGGCACGAAGTGCTGCTGCGACGCGGTCTTCCTCTGCTTTGAGTTCTGCTTCGCTGATGGCAAGGGACGCGGTTGCATCATGCAACTGCGCCCGAGTGGTTTCAACGCTGGCTCGAAGATCTGCTTCTTCCTGTCGCAATAGTGCTGCTTCGCGATCGAGTGTTTCCGGATCGCGACCAGCCGTACGTGCCTCTTCTGCTTCTTCGGCCAAAAAGCGCGAGCGCTCTTGCGCCAAACTTTGGGTGCCGCGGAATTTTTCACGCAGTGAATTGAGTTGGTAATACGTTTCTTGAGCTTGCACCAACTTCGGAGAGTCAACAGCCATTTGTGCATCGAGTTCGTTCTCGCGCGTTCTGGCATTTTCCAAATCCGATTCGACAATCCCCCGACGCTCACGCAGCGCGGTCTCATCGGCAACTTCGGCATCGAGTGTGCGAGTCAAAGAAATCAAATCATCAGCAAGCAATCTCAACTTTGCATCACGGAGATCGGCTTGGATCGTCGCGGCCTTCTTGGCAACTTCTGCTTGCTTACCCAGCGGACGAAGTTGGCGGCGCAGTTCCACGGTGAGGTCTTGAATACGAGCCAAATTGGCCTGCATCGATTCGAGTTTGCGCAGTGCTTTCTCTTTGCGTTTGCGGTGCTTGAGAACTCCGGCGGCTTCTTCAATAAAACCACGGCGCTCATCCGGGTTGGCCATCAATATTGCATCCAACTGCCCTTGGCCGACGATGACGTGCATTTCGCGGCCGATACCACTGTCGCTGAGCAACTCCTGAATATCTAGGAGACGAGAAGCATCCCCGTTGATCTGGTACTCACTGGTGCCGTTGCGAAAAAGGATGCGAGAAATAGTGACTTCCGTGTAGTCAATCGGCAGGGCACCATCTGTATTGTCGATGGTGACAGAGACTTCCGCCCGACCTAGCGGGGCGCGCCCACTCGTGCCCGCGAAGATGACATCTTCCATTTTGCCGCCACGCAGGGACTTGGCACCCTGTTCACCCATGACCCAGCTCAGTGCATCGACAACATTGGATTTGCCAGATCCGTTCGGCCCCACGACGCAGGTGATTCCCGGCTCCAGCCGAAGGGTCGTTGATGAGGCAAAGGACTTAAATCCTTTGAGCGTGATGCTCTTTAAATACACGGGGCAAACCTACCCTAGGCCCGCATGGCTAGTCCGCAGTAGGCAGGTTGAGAATTTCATACGCGACGCGCGCGGCAATTTGTTCGGCTTCGCGTTTGCTTTTTCCCTGACCTTCGGCAATTGCCTCCCCGCCAACCATTGCGAAGGCCGTGAAACTCTTATCGTGATCGGGGCCGGTTTCTGTCACCAAGTACTCCGGGGTGCCTTTGCCTTGGAATGCCAGCAACTCTTGCAACGCTGTCTTGCCATCTAGCCCGGCGCCTTTGGCCAGTGCATTTTCCAAAGTCGGAGCAATGAGCTTCATTATTACTTGGGCAGTCTCGTCGAAGCCTTTTTCCAAATAGATCGCTCCGATGATTGCTTCGAAAGCATCTGCCAACAGAGAATTCTTATCGCGCCCGCCGGTGACTTCTTCGCCTTTGCCAAGACGGATTACTGCGCCGAGTTCCAGTGATCGCGCCACGTCTGCAAGGGCGCGCATGTTTACAACGCCGGAACGAAGGGGTGAAAGCCGACTTTCATCAAGATCGGGAAAACGGATGTACAACTCTTGCGTGACAACCAGACCCAGAACAGAATCGCCTAAAAATTCCAGGCGCTCGTTTGTTTCCGTGACACCTGACTCGTATGCAAAAGAGCGATGAGTCAGCGCTAACTCCAGCAGTTGCGGGCTAATCTCAACGCCCAGAGCTTTAGTCAGCGAAGCGTACAGATCAGACCTCGATTACCTGACGACGGTTGTAGGTACCGCACGTTGGGCAGGCAGTGTGCTGCAAACGAGGTGACTGGCATTGTGGACATGCAACAAGGGCTGCTGCGGTTGTTTTCCACTGGCTCCGACGGGAACGGGTCTTGGAGCGAGACATTTTTCGCTTTGGTACTGGCACTTTTCGTTCCTCTTTCTAATTTCTAACAGCCCTATAAAGCCATAGATCGTGAGCCAAGTATCCCCTAAACCCGTCAATTCTTGAAATCGAGCCAGCCGCTCAGGTTCAAGAGCTATTCTTCGAGCCCCTTGCGCAGATCGGTCAGGCCAGCCCAGCGGGCATCAATGACGTCGTGATGGTGCTCAGGTTCCAGCAGGGTCCATTTCACTCCACAGGTAGGGCAGAGTCCTTGGCAGTCCCTGCTGCAGATCGGGTTGATCGGCAGGGCCAGAACGATGGCGTCTCGGACGGGGCCTTCCAGATCGATGATCTCGCCATCCATCAATAGGTCCTCATCCTCATCCAGGTCATCGTGGGCCTCGGCCGCTTTTCGTTGCGCCTTGGTATGGGCCTTCTCCGGGGCATAGCGGTAGAGCTCTTGGATACTCCGTTTGATCGAAAACTCCACCGGATCTAGGCAGCGGATGCATTCACCTTCTGCAAAGGTAGAAACTTGCGCGCCTACTAGCACGCCTTCGGTGACAGATTCCAGGCGCAACTCAATGTGGATCTCTTCGCCTTCAGGAACGCCAATGACATCGATGCCAATTCGCTCCGGGGCAGGGATATCCAGGGAGTACTCCCGCATCTCCCCCGCACGGCGCGGCAGGTCATGGGTGTTAAAGGTGAAGAGCTTGGATTTTTTCATACTCAGTCGTGGGCAAGTTGCGACAAGACATCCTTGTCGTCTGCCCCCGCCAGCCGTTCGCGACCACGCGAGACGGCATCCATGGTTTTGTTCAAAATAACTTCCAAAGTGGCAAGCCGTGAATCAATGTAGTTCTCAACCTCTTGGCGCTCGCGTTCGGCCATCGCACGGGTCTCGTCCAGAATTCGTTGGGATTCGTCCCGCGCAGCTTGAACAATGGAGGTCTGCTCGACCATGCGGGCTACTTCTTCGCGGGCCATTGCGACCAACTGTTCTGCGCTTTGGCGTCCTTCTTCAACTATCGCGTCCCGAGAGGCGAGAAGATTCTGCGCTTTAGCGAAATCGTGCGGCAGCATATTCCTGGCTTCATCCAAGATTTCCAGGAGTTCGGCACGGTGAACTACGCACGAGGCCGACAGTGGAACACTGCGAGCCTCTTCGACCATAGTGATGGCAGAACTGAGTTTCTCAATTGAATCCATATTTCAATCCCCTGCTACTCGTTTGCGAAGTGCCTGGTCAACATTTGGTGGAACCATGGTTGAAACATCCCCGCCAAAATGAGCTAACTCTTTGACAATTGATGAGGAGAGGAATGAATGGGCGGGGGCTGTGGCCATGAACATTGTTTCTACTCGCGCAGCCTGGAAATTTATCTGTGCCATCTGCAATTCATAATCGAAGTCTGTAACAGCGCGTAAACCTTTGACGATAGTTGTGACCCCGTGAGCACGGCAGTACTCAACTAGAAGTCCGTACCAAGAATCAACGATGACATTGGGGAAATCTTTGGTGTTCTCGCGGATCATTTCGATCCGTTCGGCGATCGTAAAGAGGCTGGACTTGCTGCGATTTTCAAGAACGGCGACGATCACCTGGTCGAAGTGCGCACTAGCCCGCTTGATAATGTCGAGGTGTCCATAGGTAACGGGATCGAAGGATCCAGGACATACAGCGCTCTTCACAGCGCAAACGCTAGCAATGATTGCGGGTCTTATCCATTCTGGGTCAATTTCCCGTAGTAAATCACTGCTTGGCCGTAATTTCGCTCCCTGATCGACTCATATCCGCTGGGCCACTTCATAGAACCTGTTTTGCCCGCTCGCTCGACCGCAATCACAGCGTCCTCTTTCAAGAATCCGCCAGCCCGCAGTTGAACCAGACACTTGTAGAGCTCGACATCTGAGAAATCGTAGGGAGGATCCAGATAGACAATGTCATACATGGCGGGTGCTGGGATTTCCAAGAACTTATGCACAGACATGCTGTAGAGGTGGAACTCTCCCGATGTCTTTGATTTCGCAACAAGTTCTGCATTTTTGGTGATGGTTTTGCAGGCACTTTCATTCTTTTCTACCGCATGCACCAATCCAGCACCGCGAGAGAGAGCTTCTAGTCCGATCGCTCCCGAGCCGGCAAACAAATCCAAAACTTTGAGTGCAGTGAAATCACCGAACTCAGAAAGCAACGACGAGAAGAGTCCTTCGCGGGCGCGATCAGATGTCGGTCTAGTCGCACCTGCAACGGCAGAAAGTGTGCGCCCTTTAGCAAGGCCTGCGATGATCCTCATGATGCAATTCTATGTTTCATCCCTTATCGATGTAATCGGCCGCCTCATCGGCTTGCAGAATTTTCAACTCTCGTGCCAATTCGGGGCTATCAGACAAGTTGGGATCTGAATCAATAAGAGCCTGTGCGTCAGATCTGGCTTGATCGATCAGATCCTCATCTCGCAAGACTCGCAGAAGACGAAGGTGCGATCTCGTCCCTGACTGGTTGACACCAAGGACGTCGCCTTCGCGTCGTTGCTCAAGGTCGATGCGCGATAACTCGAACCCGTCGACACTACCCGCCACCGCATCCAAACGAGCCCGCGCGGTCGAATCGGCGGGAGCCGATGTCACAAGCAGGCAGAGTCCAGGTGAGGTTCCCCGTCCGATACGGCCGCGCAGCTGATGTAATTGCGAAACACCAAATCGATCTGCATCCATGATCACCATCACCGTTGCATTGGGAACATCCACTCCGACTTCGATTACAGTCGTGGAAACCAGAACATCGATTTGCCCTTCCGAAAACGCGCGCATCGTTTCATCTTTCACATCGGAGGACAGTTGCCCGTGCAATATCGCGAGGCGCAGCCCCGCCAACGAGCCCGAGTGGAGTCGGGGAGCCAACTCCTCCACCGATGTCAATTCCGTTGACTCGTTTCCAAAGAGGAAGTCCATATCGGCATCAGCGGATGCAGAAGCATTGATTCGAGGAGCAACGATGTAGGCCTGATGTCCTTTGGCAACTTCTTCGCGAATTCGCAACCACGCTCTTTCTACGTATGCAGGTTTCTCAATAGCGGGAACAAGATGCGTTGTTATCTGCTGGCGCCCGACGGGCAATTCGCGCAATGTCGAAACATCTAAATCGCCAAAGACGGTCATCGCAACCGTGCGGGGAATTGGCGTTGCCGTCATCACCAACACGTGTGGCGGCAATCCTGCCTTTGCCTTCAAAGCATCGCGCTGCTCAACGCCAAAGCGATGTTGCTCGTCGACAACTATCAAACCCAGGTCGGCAAAGTTAACGCTCTGACCTAAGAGCGCATGAGTACCGATGATGATGCCAGCTTGTCCTGATGCGGCAAGGGACAGTGATTCCTTGCGCGATGCCGCATTCTGCGAACCAGTAATGAGAGTCACCTGCGTAGCACGCTCTGACCCACCCAGCATGCCGCCTTGGGCAAGTGGCCCCAACAAAGTGGTGATGGTACGTAAATGTTGTTGGGCCAGAACTTCGGTAGGTGCCAGGAGTGCAGCTTGTCCTCCACTATCTACAACGGCCAGCATCGCGCGAAGTGCAACAACAGTTTTGCCTGAGCCAACTTCTCCCTGCAACAGGCGGTGCATCGGATGCGACGCGGCGAGATCATTCTCAATTTCAGAGATGACCAGTCGCTGCCCTTGGGTCAATGTGAAAGGAAGAGATTTATCAAATTCCTCAAGCAAGCCACCTGAGCGAACGGGACGCGACGTAGCGTTGAGCTTTCGGAGCTCGGCCCTACGAACGACCAGCAGAAGTTGGAGCAGAAATGCCTCATCGAATGTGAGTCGCTCTCGAGCCCTGTCTGCCGCCTCGAGATCTGCGGGTTGGTGCAGGTTGACAAGGGCCGCTTTGAGTGTGGGATAGCGATGCTTAGCGCGAATTTCCTCCGGTAGAAAATCTGGGATTTCATCGAGGGCTTCGACGGCAAGTTTCATGCACTGCGCTAATTTCCACGAGGGCATCTTGGCAGTGGCCGGATAGACCGGAAGGTACTTGCCCGCGAATTCATCGATGGCACTATCAACGTCGCTTCCATCCGGTATCAATTCGTAGTCGGGGTGGGAAAGCTGACGTTTACCGTTGAAGATCCCAACCTTTCCAGCGAAGAGCCCCTGTCGACCTACTCGCAGATCGCGCTCTCTCCATGCTTGATTGAAGAAGGTCAAGGAAAGTTTGTCTTTGCCGTCGGTGACAACAACCTCGAGAATCGTCCCTTTTCGTCCCCGCAAAGAGCGCGCATTCGTGCTGAACACCTCGGCCAATATGGTCACTTCGTCATCGACCTTAAGTTCGGAGATGTCGGTGAGTTCGCCGCGGACCATGTAGCGCCGTGGATAGTGGCGCAGCAGATCTTCGACGCTGCGAGTACCAAGTCCCACCTCTAGCGCTTTGGCTGTGCGATCACCCACAACATCAATCAACTTTGTCGTCAGGTCGGTCATGGCAACATTCTCTCGCTAAAGGTTGGACTAATGGGTGTTATCGAATGAGTTGAAGTGTCGTGCTGGCGTCTAGCCAACCGGAGTGCGTAATAACTATGACAATACGATCCATCGCCAAAATCCGTTTCTCAATTCTCCGGGCTAAATCCAGATCTAGGTGTTCTGTCGGCTCATCAAGAACGAGCACATCAGCCCTCGAGAGTAGTGCGCGGGCCAAACTCAAACGCTTGGCTTCCCCTCCTGAGAGCGATCTACCGTATTCTCCGATGATCGTATCCAACCCTTGAGGCATCTGCCTTATCAGCGAATTAAGTTCGACAGTTTCTAGAACTGCGATCAATTGATCATCGCCGGCATCGGGCGCGGCAATCTTGAGGTTCTCGCGCACGGATGTGTTGAAGATGTGACTGCTCTGAATCGCCCCAACTATGTGCGAATTTTCCAGGGTGCGCATCTCGATCCCGTTAAGCAGAATCTCCCCGTCGTAATCCAACAATCCCAGCAGAGCCATCGCCAGGGTTGATTTACCACTGCCACTGCGTCCTCTAATGATGAGGCAATCACCCGCCGTGATCGAAAATGAAACTGGCTCCATGAAATGGTCATCACTACCCCACCTGGCTTGGACATTGCGAGCGACAACCGCAGTGACGGGTGAATCGATGTTGACCTTGGAAAGATTCGGGGCAACTTCTGCCTCGATGATCTGTGAGATTTCACCACGCGCCAGAAGAAGTTTGCCAGCCACAAAAAGATTTGGGTACCACATGGTCACCGCTTCAAACATCACCAACGGCAAGAAGATGAGCATCGCGACTCGGACGGCAGGAATCACCGATGAATACTGCCCCGCCAGCCAGGCAAGGCCCGCCAGAGTCGTTCCAATTGAAGCAACGGATGCGAAGGCAAACCTGCGATTAACCTTTAACAGAGATTCTTCCTCGTGCCTTATGCGATTTTCAACGTCAGCCGTTCGCTCCAAGCGCTCGTTCAAGTATCCGTAAAATTTTGCCTCGGCAATTCCGTGCGATGCCTGCGCCACCAAGACGGCATACTCATTTTCCAACAGTTCAATCCGACGCGCTAATACTTCACAGCGCGTCTTCACAAATACAGGAATAACAAAGAGCAAGAGAAGGCTCAATGGCAAGGTAATGAGTATTGAAACAGGAAGAATCCAGCCTCCCAATGCCACACCCGCAAGTACCGAGATAGCACCTGCGATATGCGGCAAGGTGATCCGCAGCTCATACTCCTGCACCCGCTCGACGTCGTCGACCACGCGCTTTACCAAGTTGCCCGAAGACAGATCACGCACCAAGGCAAGCGGATTAGACGTTACTGCCTCAAAGAGCCGAACACGCAATCCCGAAAGACGGTTGAACACTTGGCGGTGGCTAGTGAGTCTTTCAAAGTAACGCGCCAGCGATCGAGAGATCCCAAAGAAACGAACACCCACTATCGCAATGCCTAGAGTCACAAGAGGTGGACGAAACGAGGCCATCGTTATCAACCAGGCGCTCGTGATTGTCAGACCGATTCCGGCAACGTAGGCCGAACTGCTCAACAGATACGGATAGATCCGCTTCATCCGCGGCTCCTTGCAACAGAGCAGACCAAATCGCCAGGCTGAACCAGTGATAAGTCATGGGTTATGCAAATAACTATCGAACTATCTCGTTGCCTCTGGCGAAGCGCGGCCATAACCGAAGCTGAACTTGTCGCATCCAGATCGGCCGTGGGCTCATCTGCAATAACAATAGAAGGATTTCGAAGCAGTGCGCGTGCTACTGCAATTCTTCTTACCTGCCCGCCTGAAGCCGAATGCGAACTCTCGCCCCCTTTGCCTATGCGGGTATCCAACCCATCGGGAAGATCTGTAAGTGATAGCCCAGCCCGTGACAGAGCCTGCTCGATTTCGGCATCGGTGGTGTCACCCTTGACCAGAGAAAATTGCTCGCGCAGAGTTCCCGAGGCGAGCTGCGGATTCTGCGGAATCCACCCAACAATTTTCTGCCAGGCAGTCTCCATGCCTCTTTCAAGAAGAAAGGACTTCTCCCTGGAATGAATCTGAATCCGCGCATCGAAGGAGAAACCCAGTAGATTGTTGGAGAACGTGGTCTTGCCAATACCCGACTCCCCGACAATGAATATCATCTGCCCCCGTTGAACATGACCGGCAGCCACCGTTACAACATCTAGACCAATGAAATCCCATGCGGACCAAGAAATCGCATTCACTTCTGCAGAAGAAATTGGCAATGACATGACGGGTACTGCCTCCATGGGCTGGGCATTTACATCCTCCAGTTCGCGCAAGGCCTGCGTTCCATCTTGGGATGCGTGAAAAAGTGAAGCGGCATTGCGTGCCGGAAAATAAACCTCAGGGGCAAGAACGAGAACAACCAGCGCTGTTTTGAAGTCTAAAGAACCAGAAACCAGCCGAAGTCCAATAGAGACTGCGATCACGGCTACCGAGAGGGTCGCAATCAATTCAAGGGCAAATGCAGACAGAAATGAGATTCGCAAGACTTTCATCGTTTCGTCCGTATAGACATCGCCCATTTGGGCGATTCGTTTCGATTGACTCTTGCTACGCCCAAAAATCTTCAAGGTGACAAATCCGCGGAGGGAATCCTCGAAATAGGTCGACAGAGTGCCCAGGGTTTGCCACTTCTTCATGAGCGCATCTTGTGAATAGCGTCCGATGAGTGCGCCGAAGAGCGGGATCAATGGCAGAGTAATTACGGCGATAAAGCCAGAGATGGTGTCCTGCATGAACAAAATGACGATGACTACCAAGGGCGTGATGGTGGCAAATATCATCTGGGGAATGAATCTTCCGAGGTAGATATCCAAGGAATTCAAACCCTTGGTCAAAATATTGCTCACCTCAGACGATGACGTGGTGACGAAATTTTCTATCTGAGAGGTTGTGTCGGTACGGAGTTGGCGCTTAATGCGGACCGCCACCACTGAGCACCAGTAGTCAAAGCGTGATTGAAAGAGGGCGCGAACGAGCCAGAGGATTGCCAGCGCTCCAATAAATCCAAGGACGTGCGGCTTGTGTCCGATAATCCGAACAATGATCTCGGCGAGCAGGAATGCATTGCCAACGACCAAGGCGGACCAGAGGGCGCCTCCGACAAGGCTTGCGATAAATAATCTGCGGCCGCTACTCGTCGAAAGTAGCAGCCGCAGATCAACTGATTTCACTGGTGCAATGTATCGAGTACTCCTTGTTCGGGGTATTGAATCTGAGAGGCACTTACCCGTTTTCTAAATACCCAGTACGTCCAACCCTGATACACCAGCACGATCGGCGTCATGATGACCGCAACCACCGTCATGACTTTGAGCGTGTAATCGCTGCTTGAAGCATTGGTGATAGTGAGATCGAACTGCGAACCCCGCGAACTTGGCATGACACGTGGATAAAGTGCTACGAAGAGCCCGCTGACAAAGGTAGCGATAGCCACGGATGAGGCGATGAAGGCCCATCCTTCGCGGGCTTTGAAGTTAGCCGCAACAGCCCCAACCCAGAAGAGCGCGGTAAGAATAGAGAGCACCAAGAACTTCGTGTTTATTGAAGGCAACATCATGTTGCTCCAAACCAAGAACGCAACCGCGGCAACTGCGGCAACAAGACCCAAGCGAATTGCCAGCGCATGGGCGCGAACTCGGATCTCTCCGGCGGTCTTGAGCGCCAAGAAATGCGCGCCGTGCGTTAGAAAGACAGTCAACGTCACGACTCCACCAAGGAGTGCATAGGGGTTGAGCAGATTGAAGAATCCCCCAACATATTCAATGGAGCCGCTGCTGGCTTTCTCCAGCGGAACACCACGGACGATATTTGCGAAAGCAACGCCCCAGAGCAGCGCAGGCAGAGCACTTCCCACAAAAATCGCAATGTCCCAACGCTTGCGCCACTGCGGTTTGCCGTATTTGCTCCGATACTCAAAGGAAAGACCGCGCACAATCAGGGCAACCAAGATTAAGAACAGTGGCAGATAGAACCCACTAAACAAAGTCGCATACCACTCGGGGAAAGCCGCAAATGTGGCACCGCCAGCTACGAGTAACCAGACTTCGTTTCCATCCCAGACCGGACCCAATGTTGTAAGCACTGCGCGGCGATCGGCTTCGTTGCGAGATACGAAGGGAAGCAACATCCCTACACCGAAATCAAAACCTTCCAGAATGAAATATCCCACCCAGAGAACAGCAATCAATAAAAACCAGACACTTTGAAATGACATTGTTTTCGCCTCCCTTAGTAAGACATCACGAGTGGTCGGTTATCGGATCCGCCGACAGAGTCGACGTCGTACTCAACTTCAGGCCGTGGCCCGATGTGAATGGTCCTGAAAATCAGACCCACCTCAATGAATGCAAGAACGCCATACAGCAACGTGAAGGTAATCAGGGTGAAGAGGACCTCGCCGCTTGATACCACTTGGCTCACTCCGGCTGATGTTTTGATCAACCCAAATACGGCCCATGGTTGGCGTGCGGTCTCGGTGAAGATCCACCCGAACGAATTCGCTAACAATGGCAGGAACGGCAATACCGCCATCGAGGGCACAAACCACTTGCCGTGAGGCGTGCGACCTTTGCGCATCTGCCAGAGAGCAAGCAGGGCAAAGAACGCGCCGAGGAAACCGAATCCCATCATCAGACGGAAGGACCAGTAGGCCAGCGGAATATTGGGCTTGTAATTGCCGGGACCAAATTGAGTTTCGTATTTGGCCTGCAGATCGTTGACGCCTTCCACGACTCCTTTGAAGTCCCCGGTCGAAAGGAAGGAGAGAACAGATGGAAGGTCGATCTGGAATACCGAACGCGATCCATCAAGAGTCCCGATTGTCAGCAATGAGAACGGGGCAGATTCGGTGGTGCTGTAGAGCGCCTCTGCCGCGGCCATCTTCATCGGTTGCTGCTGCGTCATGACGCGAGATGTGAGGTCGCCCGAAATTCCAACGAGAACAAAACTAATCAGCATCGAGATGAGCCCGAGCTTGAGGGTGCTCCGCGTCATCTCCACATCTTTCTTCTTGATCACCAGCCATGCCGAAATTCCGGCAAGGAAGGCGGCGCCCGTAAATGCTGCAGATGGAATGGTGTGGAAGAAAGTTGTTAGCGACGTCTTCTGCGTAAGCACTGAGAAGATGTTTGTTAGTTCGGCGCGGCCCTTCTGCGCATTGAGGATGTATCCCACTGGATGTTGCATCCACGCATTTGCTGCCAAGATGAAGTAGGCCGACAAAAGCGTGCCGATGGCAGCGGCCCAGATAGATGCCAGGTGGAGTTTCTTTGGCAGGCGATCCCAGCCAAAAATCCAGAGCCCCAAGAAAGTGCTCTCAAGAAAGAAGGCGAGCAAGCCCTCCATCGCCAGCGGGGCGCCGAAAATGTCACCGACGAAGCGACTGTATGAAGACCAGTTCATGCCAAATTGGAACTCCTGGACGATTCCTGTGACCACACCGATAGCGAAATTGATGAGGAAGAGTTTTCCGAAAAACTTGGTGGCGCGCAGGTACTTCAAATTATTCGTTCGATACCAGGCCGTCTGCAACCCAGCTACATAAAAACCCATTCCGATAGTGATGGGGACGAACAGGAAGTGATACACGGTGGTGATGGCGAACTGCCACCTGGCAAGATCAAGAGCATTCATTTACCTCTCCTCACGGCTGGCGCAAGCCAATTCTTACCCCTTATTCTGGTTGCTGGGCCGAAAGAGAGCGAAAACTTTTAGTGTGGAAACGCTCACGTACGGTCTTTTTGTGCGTAAATCCGGCAGAGGCACCCCTTATTTCACTCCCGAGAGCGGCCAATTAGCCTCAATTGGCCTTTAACTGCGCCTAGGCGCTACCCTTACCCCCGTTCGGAAAACGAACAGATTCTTGAATTCCACGATATATAAGGAGTACGACGATGGCTGCAAACTGCGATATCTGTGGCAAAGGCCCCAGCTTTGGCAATAACGTCTCGCACTCCCAGGTCAAGACCCGTCGCCGCTGGAATCCAAACATTCAGCGCGTACGCACCCTCGTTGCTGGCACCTCTAAGCGTGCGAACGTCTGCACTTCTTGCTTGAAGGCCGGCAAGGTTTCTCGCTAAGTAAAGTGATGGAAGCCCTGCGGCTTCTTTGCAACTCCTTGTAATTCAACACCTGTTCCCGGCACGACCTGGCCTATTTCAAATCCAGGTAGGTCAACTCCAGTGGCTAAAAATGCATGGTCTTCCCCACCTGCGGCAATCCAATCCCACACATCGGCGCCCACTTGCGCTGCAAGCCCTGTTAAATCCGCAAAATCGGGATGCAGTCGTATCAAATCCGAGTTCAGCACAAATCTAGTCTTCGTTGCCATCTGCTCGGCCTGAATCAGCAGGCCGTCGCTTACATCGCACATGGAATGCGCATTGCGAAGTTCGATCGCATCAGAATATGGAACAGAGGGGGCGCGAAATTGCGCCAGGGCTCGCTCAACGCACCGTGCAGGAGAAAGTGCGCTGACGTTGATGTTGTGCAACAGAAGAAAGAGGCCAGCCGCTGACCATCCCGGCAAATTCGAAATGACGATTCGGTCACCCACTTTGGCACCCAAGCGCAATATTGGCTTATCAATCTGGCCGATCGCAGTCATAGAGATCGTAATAACTGGGCCACGGACAATATCTCCGCCGACGACCAGCACATCACAACTGCGCGCCTCCATTTCAATTCCGCGCGCCAACTCCTTAATCCAGACCATACTTTCGTGACCTGTCAGAGAAATTGCCACAACCAGATGTTCAGGTGTGGCACCCATTGCATAGACATCGGCCAAATTGGCCGCGGTAATCTTCTGACCAATCTCATCGGGTGTCGACCATTCACGGCGAAAGTGCACGCCCTCAACGGCCATATCAGTAGTAATTACGGTCTTTTGCAGCGGCGAGGTGACAACTGCGGCATCATCGCCGATACCGACAAGCACACGTGAATCATGTCGAGTGAAAATCTTTGACAGCTCGGCAATGACCTCGGCCTCGGAGAATTCCATGGCGACAGCCTACGCTGGAATAAACCCCTGCCAGGTTTGTAAAAAATGCGGTACCTTCTCACTTGTAGCAAGTTCAACGAAAGGACGGCCCATGTCTGTACAGGCCTACATCTTGATCCAAACTGAGGTCGGGAAAGCATCGAGCGTCGCACACGCGGTCTCGGCGATTGCGGGAGTAACCCTTGCTGAGGGAGTAACCGGCCCCTACGACGTCATCATGCGTGCCGAAGCACCCAGCATGGAGGAGTTCGGCCGCGTCATCTTGTCCAAGGTGCAGTCAGTTGCCGGAATCACCCGCACCTTGACTTGCCCGGTAACTACTTACTAATCACTAGTTACCTAGTACTCCATTTTTGCGCGTCAGCGCGACCTTAATCAGCTCGTGAATGATCTGCGGATACGTGACGCCGCGCTCAGCCCAGAGAGTTGGGAACACTGATGTCGGCGTGAAACCGGGCATCGTGTTGAGTTCAATAATGACTATCTGACCATCAAGGCGATAGAAGAAATCAACTCGTGCAAGTCCGCTGCAACCCAATGACGTGAAAGCCAACGCGGCAAGTCTTTGTATTTCTTTCAGTGCAGATGCTGGAATTTCGGCAGGAACATGAACAGTTGTTGCCTCATCCAGATATTTCGACTCAAAATCATAGAATTCAAATTTCTCATCGATGAAGATCTCTCCAGGGTTGGAAGTTTTCACCGCACCATCTATTTCCAGCACCCCGCACTCAACCTCGCGCCCAATCACGGCTTCCTCAATCATGGCTTTGCGATCGAATCTGTGCGCCTCGCTGATTGCGCTAGCAAGCTCAGAGACCGACTTAACTTTCGTGGTTCCACGGCTTGACCCGCCGCGGGCAGGCTTGACGAACAGTGGATACGAAAAGCCCGACAACAACGATTCGCAGGCAGCGCGATTGCTTGCCCATTGCTCGGCGGTAATAACGGTTCCTTCTGCCACTTTCATGCCCTGCGCTGCAAAAATCGGCTTCGCAAATGACTTGTCCATTGCAACTGCCGAGGCCAGAACCCCGCTGCCTGCATAGGGGATATTCGCCATCTCGCAAAAACCTTGAATGGTGCCATCCTCGCCGTAGGGCCCATGCAACATGGGAAAAATAACATCAATATTTAACGCCTTACCATTAGCGGAGAATCCGCGAATATCCGTGTTGACGCTTTCAGCATCTTCAGGAACCGTCGGTAGAACCCCATCGACAATTGACAACGGATAATCATGTGGGACTAACACCCAACGCCCTGCTGTACGGGTAATACCGATGAGAACTGGCTCGTAGAGATCGCGATCAATCGCTGAGAGAATTCCGCCTGCAGATATACATGAAATCTCATGTTCGCTACTTCGACCGCCAAAAAGAATTCCTACGATGACTTTGCTCACTGGATAAATTCCTCTGCGCGAGTGCTGATCTCCATCAGCCGATCCAATGCCTGCACGGGAGTAATCAAGCCGTTCACCACATCGGCAACTGCTTCAATCACGGGAACCTCGACTCCTACACGGTGGGCAAGTTCAACCACAGCTCCTGCAGAGGCTACGCCTTCTACGGTACTGGCAACGTGAGCACGCGCGTACTCCATTGTTCCTCCGCGACCAAGTGCTTCGCCGAAGGTTCTATTGCGCGAAAGCGGAGACGAGCAGGATGCGACGAGATCGCCAAGGCCGGCGAGCCCGGCAACGCTGAGCGGATCTGCCCCATGGGCGGCGCCGAGGCGGGCCACTTCATTGAGCCCGCGGGTGATCAGCATCGCCTGGGTGTTCTCGCCTAGACCCAACCCCACCGCAATACCAACGCCGAGGGCGATGACGCTTTTGATAGCCCCCGCCAGTTCACAACCCAGCACATCTGTCGAGGTATAGACGCGATAATACGGCGTCGTAAAGAGGGCTTGCACGCGGTGGGCCAATTCCATCGTTGGTGCGGCAGCCACAGCCGCTGCCGGCTGGCGCATGGCCAATTCGGTCGCCAAGTTCGGACCGGTAATTATCGCGACCCTCTGCGGGTCAACCTTGAGGACGTCAACTATTACTTCGGTCATCCGAAAATGCGTGGAAACTTCGATGCCTTTAACGGTGCTGATGAGAATTGCATCCTTTGCGAAGGAACCGTTCCACTCCTGCAACTTATGTCGCAAACTCTGAGCAGGAATTGCCAGAACATACGTGTTTGAATGCGCCATCGCTTCATCGATACTGCTGGTTGCCCGCATTTGTAATGGAAGATTTACGTTTGGTAGGTACTTACCATTCGAGTGAGAAGTGTTTATCTCATGGACGACGTCCGCATTGCGACCCCACACCAGAACATCATTTCCTGCATCAGCAAGGACTTGAGCCATTGTCGTGCCCCATGAACCTGCGCCAAGCACTGTTACCGGACTCATTGCCTCTTCCTCTTCTTGAAGTTGCCTGTGCGCGGCAGATCAGATTGGTGTGGATCGAATGGAAATTCGGGAGCTTTCTCTCCACGAACTTCCTCCAACATGGTGGTCAATGTTCTCATAACTTCTGCAGTGGCTTCGGCAAGGGCCAACGGATCATCTATTTTGCCATACCAACGAGATAGATCTATTGCAGTACCCGCACGGTAAATTACTTTCGTGCGCGGCCAAATGTGCAACCTCTTGCTATAGGGGGATAAAACTTTCTGCGGTCCCCATCCCGCAACGGGTATCACTGGAGTTTGAGTCAAAATCGACAAGCGGGCAATTCCAGTTTTGGCCACCATCGGCCAGAGATTCTCATCTCTTGTCAAAGTTCCCTCTGGGTACACACCCACCATGTGACCGGCCTTCAAACATGCAACTGCGTAGTCAAGAGCCCTGCTTGCATCTTGGCTTTCTCGATCTACTGGTATCTGTTCTGCGGCGTAAAGTATGCGTCCGATAATAGGAATTTCAAAGAGTGACTTCTTGCCGATATATCGTGGTGCTCTGCCGTTGACGTAGAGAAACTGCGTAAGAAATAGAACATCCGCGTATGAGACGTGATTGCTGGCAATTATCACCGGCCCTGTCGCAGGAATATTCTCGGCGCCCTCCCAAACATGTTTGCTAACCGCGTTGAGTATCGGGATCAAGATTCCTGCGCAAACTCTGTATGCGCGATTAGTGCCTAGCGGATAGCCAGAGGGAGGTGAGAATTTAATTCTGCTTCCTTGCACCACGTAAGCGTACTGGTTGAACTAGGTTGCTAGTTGGATATGCAAAACGGGGCTAGTCAATGACCAGCCCCGTTTTGCAAGACTTACTACTTCTTCTTTGCAACTTTCTTTGCAGCCTTCTTAGGAGCGGCCTTCTTTGCAACTTTCTTCGCTGCCTTCTTAGGTGCTGCCTTCTTCACAACTTTCTTTGCAGCCTTCTTAGGAGCGGCCTTCTTTGCAACTTTCTTCGCTGCCTTCTTAGGTGCTGCCTTCACTACAGGCTTTGCAACAACTTTAGGAACTGGCTTTGGGGCTGGCTCAAGTTTGCGTGCACCTGAGATAACTTCCTTCAATCCCTTTGCAGGTAGGAAGCGTGGCTTCTTGCTGGCCTTAATCTGGATCGTCTCACCGGTGAATGGGTTACGTCCTTTGCGAGCCTTACGATCAACTTTCTTAAACTTGCCGAAATCGTTGATCATTACGTCTTCACCTTTGGCCAGGTTACGAGTAATTGCATCAAAGATGATATCTACAGCGTGTGCTGCTTCCTTCTTGCTGTCGTTGAAGT
>Ga0315268_10000741_pt1 | contig 37985 bp, 46 predicted proteins | sample C1_top_MG_FD_204535 | JGI IMG/M metagenome (GOLD analysis project Ga0315268, IMG submission 204535) | Sediment microbial communities from Yellowstone Lake, YNP, Wyoming, USA - C1_top | ecosystem: Environmental > Aquatic > Freshwater > Lake > Sediment | place: USA: Wyoming | collected 2017-08-01
CGTTCCCCTAACCATTCGGCCTCCTCGTTCAGAAGTGCTAACAGTCCTTAGGATTTCAGCGCGTTCACGAACCAACTCGTTGATGAATTCCAAAGAATCGTCAAGATCCCTCCAGTCCGGAGCTCGCAACACGGCTTTCCTGCCGTCTTTCAGCACGACCTCGCGATACACTTGGCCGGGACGCAGAACCGCCATAGGCCTAATTCTTCGCACGGTCCGTTAAGTCACTTGCGAAGATGTATGGAAGCGTAGTGTTCGAGTCCCTTTCGTAATCGGTTCAAGCCCTCTTGGATTTCAGTGGTAGAAACCGAATATGACAATCGAAGATGTCCTGAGCCTACGCTTCCAAAACCTGAACCCGGAACCGTGGCGACGGAGAAGTCGCGAATTAGAGTTTCCGCGAGGGCTTCATCGCTGTCGGCGAATTTGGAGATGTCTGGGAATACGTAGAAGGCTCCTTTGGGTTGTGTGTATGAGATGCCGTCGATTTTTCTCAGGGCGTCTAGGACCAGTCTTCTCCTCTTCGTGTATTCCTGAAGCATGTCTCGGACGCAGTCCTGTGGGGCGTTGAGCGCGGCGAGAGCTGCTTTTTGGGCGATTGTGTTGGCGCAGAGAACTGTATAATAGTGGAGTTTGCTCATCTGGTCGATCAGCTTGCTATCAGCCGCTACGTATCCGATCCGCCAGCCGGTCATGGCGTAGCTTTTCGAGAAGCCGTTCGCTGTAATAACGCGGCCATGCATGCCCGGAAGGGAGCCTATGCTTACAGGTTCAACTCCATCGTAGACAAGTTTTTCGTAGATCTCGTCAGCAAAGACCAGCAGGTCGCTTCTCTCAGCAACCGCCGCCACCTCCTCCAAATCCTTCTTCGAATAGATATGCCCCGTGGGGTTGACCGGAGAGCCCAGCCACAGCAGTTTTGTCTTCGCTGTGACGAATCGTTCTAACTGTTGTGCTTCGATTCGATAGGAACTCGCTGCACTCAGTGGCACTGTCACGGGCTTCGCGCCAGCAATCAAAGTCTCCTCGAAATACGCAGGATAGTATGGTGCAAGCACCAATGCTTCGTCGCCAGGTTCCAAGAAAGCGAGGGCCGTGAGGAACATAGCTTCCTGTGTACCTGACACGACGAGAACGCTTTCGCGACCTGCCAACGGTATTCTATTCTCTCTTGCAAGTTTCTCTAGTATCGCGTCCCTCAGCTCTGGCAACCCTGGTGTTGGGCCGTAATGGGTGAAGCCTCCTTTCATGGCTTCAGTGGCAGCTTCCACAATATGCCGAGGCGTCGGAAAGTCTGGTTCGCCGTGTTCAAAGTGGACAACGTCTTTCGACTTTGACGCGAGGTCGATGAATCTTCTTATCGCCGATTCTTTGACCTGACCAACTCTCTTAGAGACAAAATCTCTCATGAACCGCACCTTCTTTGGATCTAGGCTACTGACTTCTGTCAGCTGAACGTTCTGGAGACTCGCTCCGAAGCTTTAACTTCGACCAATTGAGGTAGGCGCCTTTGCTGTTCGGCGGTGTTTCGTCAATCGGGCACTTGACGTGGTGTGTATGTCTCCTCGGTGAGTCTTGATGAAGATAGTTGTCGTGGATCATGTGTATCTTGAAGAGCAACATGTCGCGCGGCTAAGGAAGCTTGGTGAGCTCGAGATTTTTGGCGACCCACCGTCCTCGGATGACGAACTAAAGCGAAGAATTCGGGGGTCGGACATCGTGATCGTCGGCTGGAGTCATCTCACAGGAGACATTATCAACTCCGCCACAAGTTTGAAAATGATCGCCATATGGGCGACCAGCTGCCACTACGCGGATCTCGAAGCGGCGAAAGAGCGAGGCATCATGGTCACACATGTTCCAGCCTATTCCACCGAGTCCGTGGCCGAACACGCCTTCGCCTTGCTGCTAGCAGCAGCCAGAAGATTGCGAACCGCCGACGAGCACGTCAGGAAGGGTGAGTTCGATTGGAGACCGTTGGGAGGCGTGGAATTGGCTGGGAAGACTCTAGGGCTCGTTGGCACTGGTGCCATCGGTTTCCGAGTCGCTGAAATAGCCAAGGCCTTCAAAATGCGCCTTCTGGGATTCGACAAAGTCCATAACATGAAAAGAGCTGAGCAGGTCGGCCTTCAATTCGTTGACCTTCAGACCCTGCTAAAAGAAAGCGACATCATAAGCGCGCATGTTACGCTGACTCCGGAGACGACAGGTATGATCGGGAAGAATGAAATCAGCTTGATGAAGAAAGGAGCCATCCTGATCAACACCTCACAAGGCAAAGTCGTTGACGAGAAAGCGCTCGTCGACGCGCTGAGATCGAACAAGCTATCCTATGCCGGTCTAGATGTGTTTGCAGAGGAGCCCCCAGCTCACGACAACCCGCTATTCGACCTCGCGAACACGGTACTCTCACCTCACATAGGATTCCACACGGCTGAGGCCAAAGTGAGATGCACCGACATCTGCATCGAGAACGTCGAGAGATTTCTGGCGGGACAACCGCAGAACATGTGCGGAGCATCGTGAGCCGGTCCGGAACGCCCGGTCTTCAATTCTGATTCGACACCGGAAATGAGCCTTTGGTTCCTAGGAGCGGTGATGTACCCTAATCTAATGTCGTTGCCTCTCGTCGTATATGCAGTAAAGAGGGCATATCACATAGTGATAAATACGATTCCGGGCGAACCAAACGTGAGGCAAAGCAAAATTGTCTGAAAAACAGCCTCGCAGAGGATTCCTGAAAACTGTCGGCGCTGGTGTCGGTGGTCTCATTGTCGGAGCCGCAGTGGGCTCGCTCGCTGCACCGATGATCTCTCCACCTCCGCCTCAAGCGAAATTCGTGGATCTCCCACCTGCAGGCACCAAGGTAGTACACGGCATGGACGCAGCCTATCCTCCCTTCACGGAGATCGACCCAAGCGGTAAGGCCGTGGGTTTCGACATTGACATCGTCGAATGGATCGCGAACAAGTACGGTTGGGAGGTTGAGCACAAACCGTGGGAATGGGGAGCGATAATCACCGCCCTCGTGGCTGGAGACCTCGACTTCGTCGCCTCCGGAATGACTCACACGGCAGCAAGAGCAGAGAAGGCGTGGTTCAGTGTCCCGTACTACAGCTACATCCACGAACTGCTGGTGCCAGTGGCGGAAACTAGAACCAAGGACGAAATCTTGAACTCCGGTGGATACGTTGCAGTACAGCTTGGTGCAACATCAGACGAGTGGGCCGAAAAACTGCTTGCAAAGGGATACACATTCCAGAAACTCGGCCTTGACTCATACGAACTCGCCTTCAAAGCTGTTCTCGATGGAAGAGCAGTTGCCGTGATAAGTGACAGTGCCTTCACCGCACCCTACTTCAAGAAGCAGCCAGATGTGGCGGCAAAATTCCGAATACTGTCCAACATCGGTGGCGACTCAACGTATTCTTACGCGACAAGGCCGGGCGATTACGGGCTCAGAAACGCCATCAACAACGCACTGGAAGAGATCATGGCAACCACGGACTGGCAAGACCTGAAGGACAAGTGGGGTATCTAGCCGACAGCAAAAGGGTTAGCTAAATCCCTCCTGTATGGGAGAAATGCCGCGGGCAAGACTAGGACGGTTGCATAATGGCGACGCTGGCGGAGTTTCTCCCGTACATTGTTTCAGGTGTCGCTTGGACTCTTGGTTTGGTTGGCGGAGGGCTAGCGATAGGGTTCGTCATAGGCCTTCTTTTAGCGATAGGGGAGGTCTATGGCAGTGAAGGAATCAGAGGTTTTGTTCACGCTTATGTGTGGTTCTTCCGAAGTTTCCCATTACTAGTACTCCTGTTCCTCTTCTATTGGGGAGTTTTCCCCGCGACTGGCTACAAACTCGATCCTCTGGCCTGTAGCATCGTGGTTCTCGGCCTCCGAAGCGGCGCATACCAGTCCCAGATCTTCCGCGGTGCAATCACGGCTCTCGGAGATGCGCAGCTTCTCGCCGCTCGTGCATTGGGGATGAGTGAGCTGAAGGCCGTTGTTCACGTAATACTTCCGCAAGCTCTTAGAATCTCAATGCCAGGTTGGTCTAATGAATACGCGATAATGATCAAAGACTCAGCGGTCACATTCGCCTTGGGAGTTCTGGAGATACTCACCCGAACACGTTACGTCGTCATGGCAACTCACGAACCGCTGATCCCCTACTTCTTCGCCGGAGGACTCTTCATAGTTCTGACCTACGTCGGGTCCAAGATCGTGAACGTGGTCTACGAAAGAACAAAGATACCAGGGCTCGTTGGGAGGCTGTAGAGTGGCTGTCAAAGATGTCGTGCTGAAAGTCGAGAACATTCACAAATCCTACGCGGGCAAGAAGATACTGAATGGTGTTTCATTCGAGATCGGCCGAGGACAGATCAAAGTGATCTGCGGACCTAGCGGGTCAGGCAAGAGCACCCTTCTCAGATGTCTGAACCTCTTGACCCGTCCAGACGAAGGGCAGGTGTGGCTGGAAGGCCAAGAGATCACTGGCCAGATCAACGACATAAATCGAGTGAGGCAGAAGATCGGCTTCGTCTTTCAGGAATTCAACCTCTTCAGCCACCTAACCGCTCAGAAGAACGTCAGCATTGCGTTAGAGAAGGTCAAGAAGCTGGACAAGGAAGAAGCAAAGGAACTTGCCCTGAAAGAGCTCAGGAGAGTCAACCTCGGAGAAGACGCTCACAAGTATCCAGCCGAGCTTTCCGGAGGACAAAAGCAGAGAGTCGCAATAGCCCGAGCCCTAGCCATGAACCCCGTGATCATGTTCTACGATGAACCAACCTCAGCCCTGGACCCGCACCTGATCGGAGAGGTCTTGGACGTAATGAAGAAACTTGCTCAGGAGAAACTGACTAGCCTAGTGATCACTCATGAGATTGGCTTCGCCAGATCCGTGGCAGACGAGGTTATGTTCATGGGAGACGGCGTTATCCTTGAGCGTGGTCCGCCTGACGAGCTCATTTCCAATCCCAAACATGACATGGTGAAGCAGTTCTTCAAACGCATGGACGAACTTTACAGGGGAGAGCGGAAATAGCTTTCTGGGAAGAATTTCTGCCAAGGGTCCTGAGCGCTTCAGTCGTGACCGTTGAGCTGATCGTTGTGTCAGTTCCTATCGGTGTACTGTTGGCGATCGCTTTTGCCGTGACCCGCGTTTATGGAAACAGGCCTGTGTCCCTTTTGGCGACGACGATCGTCGGGATCTTCCGCGGTTTTCCCGCAATAGTCACCCTGTTCATAATCTTCTTTGCACTTCCTGAAGTAGGAATTCTCTTCTCTCCGTTTTGGTCGGCGGTTCTCGGATTCGTGCTCGTTACAGGGGCATATCAATCAGAATACGTGAGGGGCGCGATTCAGTCGATACATCTGGGGCAGTCACTGGCAGCCCAAGCTCTAGGCATGAGCAAGGTACAGGAAATCCTTCACATAATACTGCCGCAGGCGATCAGGGCCGCCCTCGCGGGCATCTCAAACGAGATCATATACCTGATACTATACTCCTCGCTGGCCTCCTATATCGGCGTCCAGGAAATATTCGCAGTGGCGAGGAGTTACAACTCGCTGGAATTCAGACCAATTGAGATCTTCCTCACCGCCGGATTGATCTACGCTGCCATGGCCACCGTGTGCTTTGCGGGGTTTAGAACGCTTGAAAGAAAACTCAGAATACCGGGACTAGAAGTAGCCCGCTAAAGCGCGAATGGGCGGAAACGATAACTAACGCCACGACCCTACAGCTAACGAAGGGCAAATCTCTTGCACCTGACCAACGAAGAAGAGCGAACCCTCAAAGGCGATTTTGGCGAAGGAGCACAGAAGGCAATGGAACTCCTCGTAGCGATTGGAGAGGCTTTCGATGCCGAGAAGATGATACCCGTCGCAAGAGCACATGCCGCGTCAAGCGGCCAGGAGGGCGATCTCTACTTTGTTGAAATACTAGCAAAGGGAGGGGCCACCTGCAAGATACCCACTACGACGAATCCGATCGCAGATTTTGGTTACTTCCAGAAGGTCATCAACATCGCCGACGACCCTGAAGAAGCCTCAGTCGCGTGGAAGACTAAGAACTACTACAAGCAGATAGGCGCGATCATGAGCCAATCCTGCATTCCATATCTTGCTGAGAACATTCCCGAATATGGAGAGCATGTGGCCTTCTCTGAATCGAGCGCGACACCATACGTCAACTCCGTCATAGGCGCCTTGACAAACCGGGAATCAATCCAAACCGCCCTTGCAGCCGGCATCATTGGCAAAACGCCCGAGTACGGTCTCCACTTCAAAGAGAACCGCAAGGGAACGGTGCTCGTCAAAGTTGAGGCGGACTTGAAGGATGGATACAGTTACTCAATGTTGGGCCAATACCTCGGCAAGAAGATTGGCTTTGGAATACCTGTCCTCATAGGCATCTCAAAACGGCCGACTATTGACCAATTCATCAACTTCTGCGCGATGACGAATACGTCGGGAGCGATACCAATGTTCCACATGCCGGGCTTCACAGCCGAGGCCGCCACTGTCGAAGAAGCCTTCGGACGAGACAAGCCGGCGGATAAGATCACTGTGACCGATCGCGAACTTAAGGAGACTCACGACGAGCTCCAGACTGCGACTGGCGACATAGATGCCGTCATCTTGGGCTGTCCTCACTACAACTTGGATCAGATGGGAAGGCTCGCAGCCCTGCTAAAGGGGAAGAAGATCCGTGATGACGTATCTTTCTGGGTAAACACTTCTGCCACGAGTAAGCTCATGGCCGAACGGGCGGGATATGTTCAAGCCATAGAAGAATCGGGCGCACACGTGATAGTCGATACCTGCATAGATATGTTCTGCTGGAACAACCTAAGAGGGAAAACGGGGATGACGGATTCTCCGAAATGTGCCTACTACCGAAGATTCGGACCTGTCAAGGTGGGTAACGTGGAAGAGTGCGTGGCCGCAAGCGTCGAGAAGGATTGAAGGTTGGAAACCACAATCAGATGCCATAGACTAGCAAAGGGGTTCGGAGAAGGCGAAGCCTTGGTCTCGAAAGATACAATCTGCTTCTACTTGGCCGATCCCAAAACTGGCATCGTAAGGGAAAGGGGGCATCATCTTGAAGGGAAAACCTTGAGCGGAAAAGTCCTGGTCTTCCCCTCGGGTAAGGCTAGTTCAGCGGTTCAAATGGACGGACTGGTGAAACTGTTGCTCAACAATAAGGCGCCCGCTGCAATGATAGTGAAAGACGTGGAACCAGTGCTTGTTGGAAGCGCAGTGCTCACCAGAATTCCATTGGTGGATCGACTGGAGACAGACCCTTTCGAAGCCATTCGCAGCGGCGATTTTGTGAAGGTCGACGCTGACAACGGGATCGTCACTTTGACGAGAGGGGAAAGCCCGTGACACGCAGCCACATCATTGCCAGGCTGTTTGTCGTTGGAAACAGCGGCATCTCGCCGCTGCTCTGAATCCACGAATGCTTTCGTCCGCTTAACAACGCTACAGCTACAGTTCGGTACTAGTTCAGGAATTCGTCGGGAGCTTTGATCCTCACGGGCATATCTCGCTTTGCCAGTTCGCTAAACAGGGCAGGTGGATCAACACAATTCTCGGGTGGCAGCACCCCACTTCTTTCGATCTGCCCTTTGCCCAGCATCTGCGCAACTATTGAGGCTGGTATGCCTACGCCGTATTGGGCGGAACTGGCCTTCCATTCCTTCTTGGATTGGCAGAGGGCTTCCAGCCGAATTTCCACTGATTGACCGCGTCTCTCTCCCACCACCTCCACCCTTGAACACTCATAGTCTTCCGGGACTACGTTCTCTGGATGGCCGACCAGCTTTTTCCTCGTTAGAAGTTGCAGGAAAAAGTCCCGCGGAGAAACCGATGTACCGCCAACCGTCACCGGCTCTTTGTCCATGAGTCCAAGTCCAATCAGTAGTTCATAGTCCAGATGCCATCCCTTCGGCCCTCCCTCTTTCCAGTTGACATTTCGAATGCCCTTTTCTTTGAAGGATGTCGGAAATGTTGCGAGTTCGGAGTGAAGTGTAGTGAAAACTTCAACTTCCCCAATCGGGTGGGGGAGCACTATGGTCTCTGGAAGCGACATCGCTGGGACCTCTCTTAGTTGCCCGTTTTCGAATACGATCGCATTCTGCATGAACTCGTCAGCGAATGTCTGAAAAGACCAAGTTGCAACAAACCGTGGAGCGTCGGGTGTGAGATCTCTCCAACCATCCCTGATCCGGATCGCGTCCACGCTGTCGAGCCTGTCGACCGCCCACCGCGCCATGACATTGGAAACGCCAGGAACGGATCCCATCCCAACTATCGCCGTAAGACCGGCACGTTTGAATTCGTCATCCAACTCCAACTGCTTGCGCGTTGTATGGTACAGTCCGCCCAAGTCGAGATAGTTCGTCTTCGCGATCAGCGCAGCCCTCATCACGTCCAAGTTGAAATAATACTGCACCGCGTTGAGCGCGACATCAGCTCCTTTGAGGACCAATGCCGTGGTTTCATGGTCTCTCACGTCAACGCTCTCGAAATGTGCTTTGCTACTTCGAAGCTCTGATACGAACTTCTCTGTGCGCTCTTTCTCTAGGTCCGCAACAACAACTTCACTGACCTCAGAACTCCTAACAAGGTCGCGAACAGCGCATCTACCAGTCAATCCTGATCCTAGGACAACCACTTTCAATTCGTCAACGACCTTCTTCATTCAAGATGCGCTCGTTAACGTAAATGCGTACCGCTGATTTTGGAGCATTCGCAATTCCTCTCATCGTGAGCCTCCAATGGAAACATCGATTAGGCACGGTATGACTCCACGCCGATCTCACCCAGAGTGCGGCAATGATGGCTCAAGTGGCGTTTCAGGGCGAGCACGGGGCATACAGCGAACAGGCCGTTCTAATCCGCCAGGGGCACGGGGCGCGAACGCAACCTTGTCGAACACTTCGGGAAGTGTTCGGATCGGTGATGCAAGGTCGTGCAGATTTGGGAGTCATCCCGGCAGAGAACTCGATTGAAGGAAGCGTCAACGAGACCTACGATTTGCTGCTTGAATTCCCGCTCAGAATATGCGGCGAAATCAAACTGCGGATCGAGCACTGCTTATTGGCGTTGCCTGAAACCGCGTTTGAGCAGTTGAGGGTCGTCTACTCCCATCCTCAAGCTCTGGCGCAGTGCGCACGGTATCTGAGCACGCTTAATGTTGAAACTGAGCCCACTTACGATACTGCTGGCAGCGCGAAAATGATACGCGAGCGAAGCCTCGGCGATGCCGGGGCTATTGCGAGTGGGTATGCTGGAAATCTGTATGGACTGAAGGTTCTGCAGAGAAACATCGAGGACTTTGCGGACAACTTCACGCGTTTCTTCGTTATTGGTCAACGGGAGATGTCTCGCACGGGCGTTGACAAGACTACTATTGCGTTTGGGACGCGGCATGCAGCGGGGTCGCTGTACAAAGCGCTAGGCGAGTTGGCGAAGCGGGGGATTAATCTTACAAGGATCGAGTCGAGGCCGCTAAGGACGACGCCGTGGGAATACAGCTTCTTTTTGGATTTCGAGGGTCACGCCAGTGACCCTCTCTGCGCCGAAGCTCTGAGTGGGCTGAAACAGAATACGACGTTCCTCAGGGTCTTCGGTTCCTACCCGCGATCGGGCTAAGATCGTCTACGCTCAAGAAAGCGGCCGAGGCGAGTTGCCATCTTGAGCGCGATCCTACCTGGCAGAGTGATCAGGTATCGGCCGCGCTCACCTTCTTGCACGATCAGGCTCGCGTCCTGCAATATCTTCAGATGATTCGAGATGGTGCTCGGGGAGAGATCCTTTAGAACCGATTCGAGCTCGCTCGCATACCGTCCTCCATAGAGCAGTTCTGTCATTATTCGGATACGATGTTCACTGGCCATGGCACCCATCAGGGATGCCGCGCGCTGAACTTCCCCAGGACTCAACGTCTTGGATTGAATCTTGGAGACGTGCCGATCAAACCACGCGCCCGTTGGGTCTACGAAGACAGACTTCTCAAATTCCGAGGTTATGCCTGACATGACACTGTTCATCACATCGTTCACATATTCAGAAATGGACTGTCCGAAGTTCCGCGCTCCGAAACTGCGAGAAGCTGCACTACCTCCTTGAGAAGGGATCGATTCAGATAGCCTCCTTACCTCGTCCTTCAGCTTCGTAATTTCCTCGCGAAGGCTTTCAACGCCTTCAGATTCTTTCTCTTTGTCCAAAGTTGACCACGTCGAATTTGACTCGAATAAAGTCGAATTGAATTCGATCGTAATAAGGATTGCTCACGTCACGAGAGCTTCACATGTTCTCCCGTTCACGGTGACCACTCGTCTTGTACTTCAAGGATACATTCAAAATGGTGGGCCTGCCGCAGTGTGGACCGCTAGATCATGTCACTGCGGCCGTCGGATTTCGAAGGGAGGACACTGAGGAAAACCGGCATAGTTGTTGCTTTGTTTACGGCTCAGTGGTGTCCATACTGCAGGAGTTTTGCACCAACATTTGAGTCAGCCGAGTTGGGGCGCGACATAACAAAAGCGATCGTTGACTTGACCGATCTGGAGAACCCACTTTGGGAAACGTTCGAGATCGAGGTAGTGCCGACAATCCTCGTCTTCAACGACGGGTCGTCGACTATCAGATACGATGGAGTTTTAGGTCGAGGGCTGCCGCATGACGTAATTGGCAATGTGGCGAGGGCAGTCGCGGCGCCGCGCTAGCAGCTAGAATAGATCGTTTCCCGTTCAAGAGGTTTGCCCTTTTTGAACTTCCAGATTTCGACGCGCCCGCGAAATGCTTTTCCCCAAAGTTTCAGAAGTTCTCTTTCTTCCCTGCTTGCTCGACCGCTTCCGCTCTTGACCTGAACCATCAGTATCTCCCCGCCCTTGCCCGCAACGACATCAACAGGGCCATGGGATGCTGCGCTTCGAGTGCAGAACCAACCCTCAGCTCTGAGCTTTCGCAGAACTTGGTATTCTCGGCTTCTGCCTCGCGTGTATGGTGTCGAGACCATGGTTGGTGTCGTATGGGGGAGGTCTTATAGAATCGTCGAAAAAGGGAGAGTAGCCAACCAACCGATCATCATGGTTGGCTTGGTCTTCAAATCGTTCAGGCGGGACAGGCGTCGCTTGGTGATTGCCAGTAAACGTGGAGGACCCAGTGTTCGAATTCCATGCCAGGGTGGCCTTGTTTAAGATCTTCCCAAGGTGGTTGCGCTTGTCCTTTGATGGGGTTCTTTGGCTCGTTGAGCGACTCGAACTCTATTCCAATCAGTTCTCCTTTGGAATTGAACATTAGGATCGGGTAGATTACTTGCCCGTCAGAGCTGAGCTTTGCATAGTGATATCCCATCCACGGAACACCGCCCCACTGACATCCACGTATCCTTCCGCCTTTGCTTGATCAAGTGTTAGTGGATAATTCTCGAGTTGCTGTGCTTCATAGTTGGTAAGGATCATTATGCGTGATGGTGCTGTGCTTCGTGTCAACGTTACTGCAGCGTATCCTCCAATCAGACCGACGACGGGCAGCACTATGGCGACGCCTACCATCTTCATTTTGTATCCATGGTCATCACAGAGGAATTTCCTCCGCGAGACTGCAGCATCGTATTGAAGGATTTGCAGGCATGAAAACTTCTGAACTAGCACTGACCGCGATTCCTCCAAGGATCTCTTGCGGTACTGTACCCACCTGCAGCCTGTTGGATTAGAGCGACAACCCTAGCTCCCGCTGTAGATAACAGAATTACGTTGTTGGCAAGGGCAGTGAAGAGGCTGGGGAGGCCAGCTAACACTGTTGCGGAGATTGGAACGCTGTAGAACACGCTGACCCAGAGATTCTGCAGAAACTCACTCACAATCGTAAGTAATATTGCCAAAAGCGCAAAGGCGGGCGGCGTCTCGATTCTGAACCGTCTCCGGCCAATTCCCGCTATCAATCCGAGAAGTCCGATTATTGAGGCTATGAACGGTGTCCAGGCACCGGGCAGAATGAACAAGTCCGAAACGACAATGATCAAGACGCCAGTCACAAAACCTGTCACGGCCCCCATCGCCAGACCGCTGGCAATCGTTAGCGTCTCTGTCAACCCAACTTTAATCATGACGCCGAAGAGTCCTATCGGCGACGCCAAGGCCAGCTCGCCCAAGAGAATTCTTGCTGTGGCCCCCACAGTCACAATGCACGACGTAACTGCTACCCCTCTGGAATTGGGCATGAGTGATCTGGCTGGTTTATCCATCCACCTTAAAACGCCTGCTGTGGCGTTATAGTTGATGAGCAGATTGAGTGATGCAGAGAAGGCGAAACCTGCTCTTCTGGGATACCTAGAGGAACGGGGCGTCAGAGTAACTGATCTCGTTGACTCGGCGCTGAAACTGTTCGTACCTCACCCGGGGGTTGCGAATGAGGAGAGGGCGAAGCAATTACTTGTGGACGAGCTGTATGATGCACTATCGGACGTGAATGTTTCCACCCTGATCGTGGCTTGCTACTGTGCCGAACACGCTGCGAAAGAGGGGAAGATACCGGGACTAAGCCGCGAGAGGTTTCTGGGCAGACCCGGACTCGTGACGGACGAACTGCTTGGGATGGTCATCGCGAACTATATTGCGGGAGCACGTGGCATCTTTGAGTTCGTCAGATTCGATCAAAACAAACCAGGCATTCTCGCGAAGCTTGGACCGATAACTAATGACGCAATCGGGGGACTCATAGCTGGTTGTTCCTCGAACATGTACACGAAGGCTCTGAGAGAAGGCGAGAGCTGACAGGTAGAATGGATCCCCTTCGGGGCCTGAAGAACTGCGTTGCTTTCCTCACCATAATCCCGGTTGGAATGGACAGGGATGGTATCAACCAAGCTGCGACCTATATGCCGTTTTTTCCCCTCGTCGGTGGCGTGATCGGGCTCATCGCAGGCACCTCAGTCTGGGCGTTCAGGTGGATCCTGCCAGAAACCATCTCTGGCATTCTCGGGGTGGCAATTCTTCTCCTCATTACTGGCGTGCATCACACGGATGGTCTCCTAGATTTTGGAGACGCGATCATGGTTCGCGGATCACGGCTAAGCAAACTCAGAGTACTTCACGACAACCGGAGCGGAGCCGGCGCGATCTCACTCGGCATAGTGGTCCTGGCCACAACCGCTCTCAGCTTGGCGGGTGTGAATTCGGTTGCCGTGATTCAGGTGATGGTGGCTTCCGAGGCGGCGGCAAAATTCGTCTTAGTATTCCTCGCTTGGGCCGGAAAATCTGCATGTCGAGGCATGAGCACGCCATTTGTCATCGCGAACCATCGCCAGTCGAGATGGTTCAGATTGACCGCATCGCTGATCTTTCTTCTCATTTTCTGCTTGCCAACCTTAGGTTTGCGCGGGGTTTTGATCTCTTTGAGTGCCATCACCACGGGAGCCGTGATGCTGAAAGTCTCAACGAGCCAATTTGGTGGAATCACAGGGGACGTGATGGGAGCCGCCAACGATCTGACGCGAATGACGTCACTACTTACAATCGTCGTGGCTTCGAAATGGCTGTAGCTGCCTTGGTGATGGCTGGGGGCAAGGCTTCTCGAATGAATTCGTCTACAGAGAAACCATTGCTCAAGGTTCGTGGAAGGACGATGCTTGAGCGAGTCGTGCACGTTTTAGAGCGGTCGAAGCTCGTGAGTCGGATCGTTGTTGCGGTTACTGAGCAGAGCCCAGAGACCGCGGTCGCTGCGCGCCGCCTTGGCTTGGAAATCATCCAGACACCCGGAGACAGTTACGAGTCCGACATGCGCTGGGCGATCCGTAAGTTAGGGTTAGGAGACGTTTTGCTGATTTCCGCGGACTTGCCCCTAGTCACGGTTTCGATCGTGGATCAGGCGATAGATCGCTTCAAGTCAAGCGGTAAGCCAGCATTGTCGGTGATGGCTCCGATTGAACTCTATGAAAGGCTGGGCTTGGATCCGCAGTTTGTGTCTGAAATTGCAGGTCGTAGAATGGTTCCGATTGGAATCAACCTGCTTGACGGGCAAATGATAGACCGAGGTGAACTCGAACAGGAAGTATTGGTTTCAGAGGAGGGCTCGAGCCTTTTGAACGTGAACACTCCGCGGGAACTGGAGCTTGCCAGACGGTGGCGCGTGAGTCGATGCCGGCGTTGAGGGACGGTTGGAGCACGCTGAGGGTTGCTAGAATATCTGCGTTTTCAGCGTTGGCTGTGGTTGGGTCGTTTATTCATCTTCCGGGACCAGTACAGACGGTATCGTTTGACTCGGCTCCGGGATTTTTCGCGGCGCTGATGTTCGGGCCAATAGAAGGTGCTCTAGTTATAGGGATTGGGCATCTTGCAACGGCCACGCTAGACGGACTGCCATTAGGCTCGGTGCATCTCCCCGTGGCTCTAGGTCTCGCAGTGGCTGGCGCAATAGTCGGAGTCGTCAACCGGGCAGGCGTACGATTCAGGACCTTTCTCGCTCTAGCTTTCGGTGTCGTGATCAATGTGGGGTTGATTGTCCTTGCCGTACCGGTTCTGGGATGGGAGGCAACCCTTCTGTTTGCACCTTTCCTAGCCTTGGCGGCGATAGCGAACGCCTTGGTAGCCGGGTTCGCATTCATGGGTATCAGAGGAAAGCTGAGATCTTGAGACGAACCCGACGACTGGCCGAGATTGCAACTCACCGAGATATTGTCATGATGAAACTCACCCCCGAATCAGTCTTGGTGGTTGCATGTGACTCAGTTGGCGGGATCGGACCTAAGACCTCCGACAGAATTCACGTAAGCGGCGAATTTGTCGGCCGACTCACCTCCAGGGTTGCACTGGCGGAAACGCTTTCGGTTGGCGCCAAGCCTTTCCTCATCGTCGCAACATTGTCGGTCGAACCCAAGCCGACGGCCGCCTCAGTGATCAAGGGTATAGGAAAGGAACTGCACGCAGCGGGGATCGACGTGCCAATTCTGCGCAGCACCGAGAAGAACATCGCAGTTTCCCAAACTGGGATAGGAGTAACGGTGCTCGCCAATGTTGCCCGCGATCTGCTAAGGGTTGGGAAGAGCCGAGCTGGGGACGCAATTGTGGCCATTGGCATTCCTCACGTTGGCTCAGAAGTCAGGAGAGGCGAGATGAGCCTCAGGATCGCTGATCTTCGCGATCTGAACAATCTCTCAAAGTCACAGCAAATTCATGACATAATTCCCGTGGGCTCAGGAGGGATTCTGAAGGAGGCGGAAGTTATGGCTCGGGATTCACATTTGGACTTCGAGACGTTGAAACCACCTCCACGGATGGACCTCAACAGGTCTGCTGGACCCGCCACGGTGCTTCTGTGTTCGGTTCCCCGGTTAGCCTGCGGGAAGGTGCAGTCGCTTACTATCAAACCTGTTACGAAAATCGGCGCGCTCGTGAGGAGCACTAATGGGTGAGATTTCACAGTCTCGACGTCTACGCGAGGGACGCATCTTTGCCAATGGCAGGCGTATTCGTCAGAAACGTAGTCACGTGGTGCGACGGGTTTCTCATGCGTTGAAATACTTAAGGCATCGGCCATCGAACCTAATTTCGGACGACTAACCTTGGCCGCGCGGCTTCGCATTTCCCTCCTGATGGTAATAGGGATGCTGCTGGTCGTCTTCCAAGCATCTCAAGTCCAGGCACAGGAAACGTACTCAGTCAACGTCACGATTCAGGGCTTTCCGGCCAGCTTGAGCACTAACCTGTACGTGGACGGAGCCCTCAACGGAACTTTGAGCGGAGGGTCTTCACGCACTCTCCTCTTCTCCGTATCACCAACGACCCATATCGTCACCGTGGACTTTTATGTGCCAAACAGTGCAGGACTGAACGGTACGCGATATCTTGAGACGGAAACCTCTTGGGCCTTTAGCGCCGCTGGAAGTCATACGTTCACTTACGCGACCCAGTACTTTCTGGATGTAGTGTCTAGCTTCGGCACGGTGAAGGGAAAGGGATGGTATGACTCTGGCGCATCCGTACAAGTGAGTTTGGATCAGGGGGAGATAGAGGAGAGTCCCGGAACTCGTCATGTCTTCACGAACTGGGCAGGAGATGCATCCGGAACATCTCTGACATCCACCCCGATCTTCATGAGTCAGCCCAGGAAGGCAATTGCCAATTGGAAAACTCAGTACCTGTTGTCCGTGGAATCTGACCCTCCAAGCGTGCAGGGCTTGAATGGAGAAGGGTGGTATGATGCGGGAACTGAGGCAACCTTCTCAGCGCCTGAGATTGTGCCCGCCGACAAGGATTCGCGTTTGAGATTTGACCAATGGAGCGGCGCTTTTCAGGGGCGGTCATCCTCAGGAATGGTCGTTATGGATCGACCCCAAGTCGTCGAGGCCCACTACATTGCCCAATACCTGTTAACGATCCATTATGATCCACCAAACGTGCCCCACACCTTCAATGAGACTGCTTGGTACGACGCGAACACGAACGTGCAGTTAGGCCCAGCGGTCAACACGGTCGATTTGAGCTCTGTTGAGCGCCTGCAGTTTGCAGGATGGTATGAGAAGGGTAACCAGCTCCCGGGCGTATCGATAAACATCCTAATGGACCAAGCCCACGAGCTCACTCTGTCCTACCAAACGCAGTACTACGTTGACGTTCGCTCCTCCTACGGTCCAGCGTCGGGTTCAGGTTGGTACGATCGTGGTTCAGTCGCAACAATAGGGGTCTCTAGGTCAGCAGGTTCGTGGCCCTTTACCTACACCCTGTCTGGGTGGCGGGTCGATCCACCCTCGGGAAAGCTAAGCAAGACTGACGGATCTTGGACTATTACCGTAGACCAGCCATACGTAATCGAAGCTGTCTGGAATTTCGAAGTCCTGCCCCTAATCGGACTTGTCGGAGGGAGCGCGCTGGCGGTTGCACTGGCCGCTGCGGGTTTCGTCATCGCATACAAGCGGGGTATCGTCGCTCGCGGCATGACCACTTTTCGCCCCTCCAAGGTGCCTGCTGGGCCATCGAATGTGTGTGGGAAATGCGGGGCTCAAGTTCCAAAAGGTGCTACGTTCTGTCAGAAGTGTGGTTCGCCGATCGCAATCGCGGTTTCGGATCAGCCGGATCTCGAGGACAAGGTGTACGACTACATTTTGAAACATGACGGAGTCATTTCGATGAGCCAGGCTTCGCGAGATCTCGGAGTATCAGTGGATAAACTGAAAGAAGCAACTGAGGCGCTGAAGAAGAAGGGACGATTGGGTTAGAAAGGCCAGCGAGGCTGTTCCTGCTGATAGATAGGCTGGTAGTATGGCTGCTGGTAGGGTGATGGCGGTGAGCCGATCTTCGGCGCGAGGCCCCAATAGCACTCTGGACAGAAATTCAAAATTCCATACTGCTTGTTGCAACCGACGCAAATGGATCTGCCACATCTAGAGCAGACGTAGTTCGACGGTAGGTCGGGGTGATAGTAGCAGCTTCCGGACCTCAGGGGCTGCCTTGGCGCGTACATGGATGGCACCGCGGGCATCGGCGGCACACTCGCCAACGGTGACTTGATGTCAACCTTTACAGGAGGTGCCTGCGAAATGGTGGCTCCACAACTGAAACAGAATCGGGCGTCGTCTGTGTTCGCCTTACCGCAAGTTGGACACGCGCGCATCGTAGTTGCCGACCGTACCTTCTGCATTCTAAGGGTTTGAAGGTTTCTTAACGGTTACTCAATCATGGCGCAGATTGCCCATACTGATTTGCCATTGAACGGGCGAATAACCGCCCGATCGAAAACTGCGCAAGCCGGAAAAATGACATGGTCGATGCAAATTCGCTAGGGAAGGAGCCTGAGGATTGATTCGCGCAGTTCTCCGTTTCCCCTGTCACTGAGAATTCTTAGGTAGTCGCCAGGCTTCAGTCCTCTTGGTTTCCTGGACGACGGGGCCAGAGGCCTTTCTCCGGAAGACGTTTCGGAGAAGATGTCCACTTCCGAGTCGCCCGCTTTCGCGGCTTCCCTCAGTGTCTTCTCAAATGAGTGCTGTTTTCCTGCCGACGTCAAGCTGATCTCCGCGAGCTGCGCAATGTCTTTGGCTGTTCCTTCTTTTCCGCAAACGAAGCACTTCTCGCTCTTCTTCAATTCCATCGGGCTGAATCGGTTGTTCTTCAAGTCCGCGAAGAGGATTGATCGCAACGGTTGACCGCTGTCCTCTGGCCACTTTGAATGTTCTCTGTACTCCTTCAAACCTAGAATCAACTTGATTGTCTCTTGGGATGCTATCGAAGAAACCAAAGAGATTGATGTGGTGAAGGAAGGAACCGCATCTTGATCCACGGGAGCGTCGCAAGGATTCCGTAGACCCACGATCTGAGAGTACTGATTTGGCGGGAAGATACAGATCGGGCATGGGTCGTCTGGAGGCAGGTATACATGAATACGGGCGTTGAGCCCCGTGATGCCTCCATCGACCATTGGAATGAGGTATCTTCTGCAAATCTGCGAGAGAAAAATCCTTGATACAACATTGTCGAGCCCGCAGACGACCGCGTCCGAATCCAGGTAGAGTTTGAGCGGCATCTGTTCCAGATCGCCGCGGTAGGCCAAAGTTTCAACGTAGGGGAATTTCCGGTGAATGTTCTTAGCAAGGATCTCGGCCTTGTTCTTGCCGACATCTGATGGTTCGAAGAAGATCATCCGACTGACATTCGAGAGTTCAACATTGTCGCGGTCGGCGATCACCAGTCTTCTTACGCCCAGTTGGGCGAGGTTCTTTGCTACCTCGTTTCCAATAGCGCCCGCGCCGGCTATCAGAACTGTCGCTTCCCTGATAGCTCTCTGTCCGTCAACTCCCCAGAGCAAAAGGTGACGAGCCCAAAGGTAGTCAACAATTACTGTTTCGCGCTCAGCCTTCAGTTTGGTAAGTTTCAGTTTCTCTTCGAGAGGCTTGCCGCGCAAAAGCAGCTTGGTTAACTCAGGTTCGATTTCAAGCTTCTGGCAAATCTTCCGCTTAAGTTCGCTGACGGTTCTGCGCGGGTTGAGCTCCACATCAATTTGCTTGTAGGATGGGAGAGACGCTTTTATGCGCATCAAAATGACGCTCGGTGGTCTCTCCCGGGAATGCTGAATCTGACTATATCTCCTGGTCGGGACTGGGTGATTGCCAATCTGGGGATTGGCACGATGTTGAAGCGCATCATGTCCTCGTCTTCGCTCTTTTCACTCCTTTCCGTCTTGGACTTGGCCATTTTCGGGAACCCGTATGACCGACAAACGTTCGCCGCTTTCAGAGCGCGCGGGTGGTCGAATACGCTCTGCGGATTCGGGTCAGTTAGCAGATAGTGCAGCGCGTTGACCACGGAGATGAGCTTGAGGCGTGGGTCCCACTTCTCTCCGAGTATTGACACGCAGACGGCGTTGGGTATGTTGGGCACGATGTTGGGGTGTGAGATGTCCGTAATCCAAGTAGCGACTGGCGGTTTGAGTGGATACTCTGTTGGCAGGTCGAGTCGGAATTTGTTCCAGCTTGTGTACTCGTTGAATGGCCAGACGCCCTTCTCGGAAAGTTTCTTGACTTCGCCCTTCTCGCAGCGAATCAAACCCTCGAACTGGGTGGGCGGATCGTTCATCGCTGTTATGGTGGGGAACTGGTGATTCAGCAGGTTCTTCTCTTTGATTAGTACCGAGATATCCAACTGTGTGTGCCTTACCCGCCTATGATGTTGTAGGGCATGAGGGCAAGTTGAGCATTCTCAGGAATGCCAAGCCGAGCGACTGTGGTGCTTTCGTCGAGTATCGCGCCTCCGTACATCAGCGCAACAGTGGTCGGGTCGACGCTGAACGACTGGCACACCTGCTGCTTGATCTCAGCAACTGTGTGATCCGGAATCACGTCGATCTCCGCTAACCCGGTTTGGGGGCCGATAGGCGCTTGGACGAATAGTTTCATGTTCGACGCTTCACCTCCACTCATGCATGGGTTTGCTTCGCATGTAGGACCTTAACTATCTTACTATGAGTTGAACGGTAAGGCTGTGAGACACTCCGCCACCCATGGCGATAACTGTCACCGCGTAGGTGCCAGCTTTGAGCGACGAGGGCGTCACGACGCGCAAGGTGAAAGTAGTGGTGCCGGGTCCGCCTACAACTGCGCTTGTCCCGCTGGTCGTCAGTTCATAGGTTGCGCCTTGGGGGAGACCTTGGACGGTGATCTGGACGGGGTCCACAAAACCTTGAGTTACTGTAATTGCCACCGTGTAAGTTGCCGCTTGTGATTTGGTCACGGTCCTAGATGTTGGCGAGACCTGCAGGTCGAAATCGGAGATTAAGAGGCTTGTTCCTGTCTGGCGAACTATCGGTTCCCCCCCCGCAGGCGTGTAGGTGCCGGCTATCTGTAGTGGATAACTTCCTACAGGTGCCGAAGAATCTGCGCTTACCATCATCGTTAGTTGTGGGTCACCAGAAACGGCCGGGTTGGGATTGAATGAAACCGTCACGCCCGGGGGTGCGCCTGAAGCAGAAAACTTCACTGGCTCCGCGAACCCGTTAACGTATCCGAGTTTTATCGGTGAAGAGCTTGAGCCGGTTCTGTACACGGTCAACGTCTGAGTAGTTGCATAGAACGTGAAGTCCCCCACGGGAATTGTGTACACTCCAGTTTGAGCTTGGTTTCCCAGCGCGTCGGTGGCGTCGATAAAGTACTTCATGTTGGCCGTAACCTTTCCCGCCGGCAAGGTGTACTCGAACTGTTCCGGTGCAACAGAGCCCATTTCCACCTTTGTGAAGCTGTCCGAGGAAAGCGGGGCATAGTGCAGACTTACTGAGCTGGCGTTTCCGGTGACATTGACGAGTAGCACAATCGGAGTGCCAACTGTGGCGCTCTGGACTGGTGTGTGAATAATCGCGAGCGGAACGGCAGAGGGCGGTCTCGTGAATATGAAACCCAGCAAAACCATTGACGCGACCAAGACTATGACCAAGGCTGCAAGTATCAGTCTGCGAGTAGACTCACTCGATCCAGGTCCTGGCTGCCTCGTGCGAATCTCAACAGTGGGGGTCGCACGGACCGCAGTTCTTCCTTTCCTTTTGACCGGAATTGCGTCGCTTCGTTCTTCGAAAACCGTAATGTTCTCTTCGGCTATCCGAATCTGTCTTCCAGTTTGAGAATCGACTCGAAAGTACCCGGTATCTCCGCTTTTCGCATCGACGACCATTGCCGTGACGAGGGATGAGAATTGCTGCAGTTTTTTTTGGGTTTCAATGTCTGTGTCAGAGAGGAATAGGCCGCCTTCTGTGTGTGAATGATACCATCCTACAATGCTGCCTTTGGTTCTCCCACTTACGAGGTCATCCGCAATTTTCGCAAGTGTTTCCGTGGGTAGCGTTGCACCGTGCTCTCTAGCCTGAAATTCTCCAGTAACGGAATTACTGATGACCATCGTGTCATCGTCAAGCTGCCCTAGAAGAAGGCCGATGATCTCGTTCTGAGCATTCTGCGAAGCCTGGACAATCTGATCGCGAACAGGCCTCCAGATGCTGACGTAGGACATGAAGGTCACCAAAACGGTCGGAAGCTAAAAAACAGGGACCTTTTGGGCCGCTACCTTCCCAGCATGCCAAGTAGTCCGCCCAGCACGCCGAGGACGAAGCCAGCCACAAAACCACCGCCGATTATCAGACTCAGCACGGCCAGAGGGATCACCACGATGCTTCCAAGTGTTCCGTATCCGAGAAGCATGAGAATCGATCCGATGACCAATATGAGCCCGACGATTGCTCCGATGGCGAAGATGAGGCCGTGTCCCGCTGACGGGTCGATGACTGGAATCCAGAAGAAGATACCGATCCACATGTTGTAGAATGAGTTCGAAAGCAAAGCTGCCGCATTGAGAATTACGAGTATTCCGGCGATCATGGAGAGCAAGAATCCCCACAGGGCTCTGGGAGCGGGTGCCGGAAAGTATACCGGGGGTGGTGGGTAAGGCGCGGCCATTGCTGGCGGGCCTGGATAAGGTGCCGGCATCATCGGTGGCGCTTGCGGAGCCATCATTGCTGGCGGCTGTTGAGGTGCTACCATTGGTACAACACCTGCATAACACTGAGGACACAGTACTAGATCCATGTAAGCCTTTGAGTCATCGCGGCAGATTGATCTTCCACACCTATTGCAGACATAGATTGCTGGAAGGTTTGGATGATAGAAGCACTGGCCTGGAGCAGGAACTCTGATTGGCCCGCCCGCACTGACTGGGGTTACGACGCGGACTGATGGGACGGGCTTGAGGGCGGGGGCGGCGGCGCCTGCAAGTGAAGCGCCACAACTGGAGCAGAAAGCGGCGTCATCACGGTTGTTGTAGCCGCATGATGGGCATTTCTTGACCATTTTCCTAAATATCCTCCTTTAATCGATTAAGCTCGGAATGACGGTGGCATAGTCACCGCACTTAAGCATTTGGTCAATCGTTTACACATTCATGATTGGTAAAAGTCAACTTATACCATTTTTCAGCGCAAAACTAACAGGTTTGGAGAACCCGGCCGATCTTCAACAAACCGATCCATGGATTGAGGAATCCAAGGCGAATTCAGCTCTGGAAATCGAATACGCGTAGATCACCCGGAACGCAGAATGGTCATCGACCTTGGCTGCTCGAGGCCAACAGCACCTATAATATGGAAATTTCACTAATCATCGAGACCTGTTTTTCAAGATCGATCCGACGCGCCATTTCGCGCCTGTTCCAGCTCTAATCCGCGACCCTTCGCGAAAACGCAATTGACATACCACTGAACGGTCAGCGGGAGACAAGCCTAGATATGCTCGAAGAAGAATCAGAGGCTTCGCGATCGGCCCGCACTGAATTGCTCTATACTGAAACGGTCGGTAATCGCCTTAGACGTCGCGCCCAATTTGAAGAAACTGACAGAGAAGACTCGACTAGCAATCGGCGACAATCCCAAACTCATGCGAAACTTAATTAGCGGAATCTGACGCGCTCCACGAACACACGCCCCGGTGGCTCAGCCTGGTAGAACCAAGCCACGATGCCACAAGCGCCGCCTTGGTAACCCTGGACCAAACAGGCGAAGGTCGTGGGTTCAAATCCCGCCCGGGGCTCCACAATACAACAACGTCCTCCAGCTTATAGCTCACAGTAGGTCAGCGGTGCATTCTCCACGTCATGTGACAAGCGGCATGTGGTGAAGAGTTGAGGTTCCAGATCAACGGTATCGAACTCTTCTACGAGGAGCAAGGTAGCCCAACTGGGAAGACGATTGTGTTCATCCACGGTTTTCCGTTCAATCATGAGGTGTGGCGAGCCCAGATGGAGTTGCTGAAAGGTCGCTACCGAGTCGTAGCCTACGATGTGCGAGGTCACGGACATAGCGCAGTTGGCGACGGACAGTACTTGGTTGAGTTCTTTGTGGACGACCTCATCAGTTTGCTTGACCATCTAAGAGTCGAACGGTCTATCCTTTGCGGGCTCTCGATGGGAGGCTACATCACACTCCGCGCAGTCGAAAGGTATCCCGAAAGATTTCAGGCCATGATTCTATGTGACACTTCTTCAGAGGCCGACACGAACGAAGCCAAGCTGAGACGCGCCGCGACCGTGCGGGCGGTCAAGCAAGGTGGAGTTAAAGCATTCGCCGAGGTATTCGTGAAATCCGTCTTTGCGCCTGAAACCTTTGCTAGGAAGCCTGACACCGTTCAATTCATAAAACGGACGATCGAGTCCACTTCGCCCATAAGCATCGCTGGAACGCTCCTGGCATTGGCAGCGAGGTCTGAGACGACGTCATCTCTTCCAAAGATGAACCTTCCCACTCTGATCATGGTAGGCGAGCATGACAAGCTGACGCCGCCATCGCTTTCGGAGATGATGTACAGCAAGCTACCTCGTTCGGAGCTACGCGTAATTCCGGAAGCGGCCCATTTGAGCAACTTGGAGAACCCGGAGGAGTTCAACAGGCACCTCCTACGGTTCCTTGAAAACGCGTAAATGATTGCTGAGTACACAAGTGCCCTCTCGGCAACTGATACGGAGAGCGCAGACTCATGGAGAAGTCCTTCAGCGAGTCAATTCAACTCGCAAGCAAGTTGCGGAAATTGAATGATGAGCAGCTTGAGATCCTTGAGCGAGTTGACCAAGCCTGCCAAGAGCTGTATCTTCCCGAGTTTGAGCACTACGTAGCGCACAAGTACAATGAGCAGACTCCGCAGGTCCTGAAGAAATACGGGCTCATGGGCCTAACCGTCTCACGGGAGTACGGCGGAGCAGGGGCGGATTCGCTGACTTGGGCTCTAGCTCTAGAAAGGTTTGGCCAGCTTGGTCTGGGGGTGGTCACATTCGTCGATGTCCACTGCCTGCTAGCCTCTCTGGCCTTGGAACAGTGGGGCACTGACCTCCAGAAGAAACAGTACCTTGCTTCCGCGGCGAAGGGAGAGAAGATAATGGCTTATGGTCTTACTGAGCCAGAGGCCGGAAGCGAACCGACCTCGCTCAAGACGAGCTACGAGGAGCGAGAAGGAGGCTACGTGCTATCTGGAACCAAGTACTTGATCTCGAACGGGTCAATCGCCGACTCAATCATAATCTTCGCTTACCCAAAGGGCAAGAGCCAAGAGATGTCCTCGTTCATCGTGGACACCAAGACGGAAGGATTCACCGTTGCGATGCACCTCGAGGAGAAGATCGGCCTATTCACCTCGGACACAGCAATGCTAGAGCTGTCGGACTGCAGGGTTCCTCGCGAGAACCTGCTCGGCCCGCCTGGCAAGGGGTTGCATGTGGCGTATTCGGCTCTGTTGAATGGGCGAATCGGTATAGGGTCTGGATGCGTCGGCATGATCGGCGACTGCCTGAATTCTGTTACCGAGCGAGCAAAGTCGCGCGTTCAACACGGCAAGCCAATCGGCAGACACCAACTGATCCAGAGGCACATCGCCCAGATCGCTATGAACTTGGAGATGGCAAGGTGGCCGAACTATGTAGCAGCTCTGGAAAAGACGAAACTTGACGCTGAGCCCACTAACCTTGAACTCCGCAACAAAGTGGACTTGCAGTCCGCCGTTGCCAAGCGGGTCGCGTCCCGCTTGGCGTACGAAAGCGCGGACTTGGCGGTGCAGGTCTTCGGAGGATTTGGATATTCGCTTCTATCGCCTGTGGCGAAACATTTGTGCGATGCTAGGGTTGCCAGAATCTACGAAGGCACGGACGAGATTATGGACCTCAAGATTGCCTCTCTGGTCCTAGGAAAAGGCTTCGAAGCTTACAGCTAGAGGAGTCTATGTTCCAGTTTTCGCGCTGAGCTTCTCTCGAAGGTTTTCCAAGACCTGGTCAACCATCTTCCGAGAGGTTGATTCGAGCAGCTTAGCTCCCAGGCCTGCCATCACGCCGCCCACATTGACATCAGCGGCCCAGCTTACTGCTGTTCCAGAGGTGATTTCGCTGAGCGTGAATGTGGTCTGCATCTCGATTGTACTGCCCACGCCTCGACCGGTTCCAATTAGTCTGGCTGAGGTGGGAGGTTTTCTCTCATCGATCCGGAATTCGAAATCCACAGTTCCCCTAACGACCGAGATGCCCACTTTCACCTTCGCCCTGAAAGTGTCAGGCGAGGTGACCTGCAGGGATTGAAGGTCGGGAAAGCACGGGGCGATCTCGCTGGGGTTAAGCAGAAAGTCCCACACAACACTTCTCGCTGCAGGCGTTTCGAACGATCCTTCTAGATGCATCGGCACTCTCTCATCCACGCGATTGCTCTATGGGCCATTTACCTGTCGGTTAAATGCTTGCTCGCTTCAACATGAAAGTGTCGATTCCTCTATCGCGCATCATGACCGGACTAAGTTCGGCAAACGTACAGCGGCAACGAACGGAATTCGAAGAACAATCTTTGAGGAGCGCGAAGCTATTTAATACACTCACTTGATGATAGAAGCTCGAAATTCAGGGGCAACTCTTGGTCAACTTGGTCGCTCTCGTTGCATTCTGGAAGAGAAAGCAGACTGCATCAGCCCCTGAGTCGCAGAGAATAATCCCGCTTCCAACATTGCCCGGCCCGAGCTTGGAAGCTCCCCGGTCGACCTCGGTGGAGGCGGTTGACAAAGCGAGGGAGACGCTGAAGATCCTTAGACTTGAGAGGCAAATCCTCGGAACCGCACTCACAACAATCTACGAGTCCCACACGAAGGGCCTCATAACGCAAGCAGAACGAGATCGGTTGTTGGAGAAGTACAAGGTTGATCTTAGCAGTCTTGAAAAGTCGATCCAGGACAACCAGCGGATCGTCGACTTGTACGAACTCGAATCCGAGCGAGAGGAGCTGATCAAGAGCTTCAAGGACAGACTGGCCGACATTGACTCGCAGATGAAGACCCTGAAATCAGGAGGCACGGTGAATCGCTCTCAAGATCAGAAGTCTGCTCCGGAAAGGGAGAAGAGAAACACTTCCACGAAGGATGATGGCAAGAAGTCGCAGTCATCTCAAGACGCGACAGGCAAGGAGAAGAAAGCCTCCGACTCCGACGAACAGGAAGTCACAGACGCTGAGAAACGGATTGAGAAGATACGTGAAGAGATCCTTCAAGCCATGGATAGACTTGAACAGATCGAAGCGGAAGGATGAGCTTGTCTTGGATTGAGGACGCAAAACGAAAGGCCGTCCTCAAATCGCTCCAACCCATCAAGAACGGATGGATCATCGGAATCGGCAGCGGATCCACTACCGCCCATGCGGTCTCCGAGCTTGGTCGCATGACTAAGAGCGGGAGGCTCGATGTTTCAATCGTTCCAACCTCGCATCAGGTTGAGAACTTGGCAATCGCTCATGGAGTCAGAGTGCTGAGTATGAATGAGGCTCACACGGTGGATTACGCGATAGACGGAGCAGATCAAGTGGAGCGTGATACACTCAACCTGATCAAAGGAGGCGGAGCGGCAATGCTACGGGAGAAAGTCGTCGACTCAGCTGCGCGAAGATTGGCGATAGTCGTGGATGAAACTAAGATCGCGAGAAATCTTGGGGGCAAGCAGGCCGTTCCGCTGGAAGTCCTGCCGTTCGCTTGCAAGTCTGTGCAGGCTCACGTGGCAAGGATGGGTGGAAAAGCGAAGCTGCGTGAAGGTGCGGGAAAGGCTGGGCCAGTCATTACGGACAATGGTAACTTCGTCCTCGACGCGGACTGCGGGAAGATCGATAGGGCTCCAACTCTGGATCATCGCTTGAAGACAATCCCAGGGGTCCTCGAAACCGGCCTATTCATCAACATGGCTGATGTTGTCTACGTGGGGAAGAGGAGCGGGGAGGTTGAGGTGCTCAAGCCCCATTGACCTGTACTACGGCATTCTTTGCTAGGGTGTCCTTATAGTGGGAAGAGTTTCAGCATTCGTCCTGCCTGTCATCGTGGGTGTTGGCCTATACTTCCTGCTTATAGCGACCGTTCCAGGCATAGGTCAACTGACTGCGCTCGCGATTGGGATAGTCATCGCGTGGGCAGTGAGATTCCTGTTGAAAAGGGCGCAACTTAGGCCCAGTTGATGTTGTCGCTGCCCGAATCGGGATCACTCTGCGTCCAATTTCTTGGATGGCGAGGAGGGGGGCCTGTATGTCGTATTCGACTCGCAGTTCAATTTCTGTTGCAACTGTGGGTACCGCTCATTTTTCTCGGAACAACGGCGGGCTACTTGATTATGAGGCTTCCGTCCTCGAGTATCTTGATTCTCGCGGAGGCGGTGAGGTGGTGCCCCCGTATCCGCCCCTTGCATTTCGACCGAAGGGCAGCTAGGATTCCGTCAGCGCTCATTCCAACCTTGATCCTCAGCATGTCGGCTCTGAGAAGCGTCGCTGACACAGCTTCGAAGATGCTTGTCCCGGTCGGAATTACTAGCTCCCCAGACTCCGAGAGTCGCTCCATCGCGGCCAAAGTGGCTTTCGCAGCTTTGACATTCGCGTGAGCGCGGTGCTCTATGATGCTTACGTTCTCGCGCGTTGTGCGAAGCCTTTTCGCAACCTGGGCCTGCGTCAGTCCAACAGCTCTAAGTTGCAGAATTCTCCACTGCCGCGGAGTCAGAATCGTCCCGCGAATGCGCGAAGGCACCGTGGCGTCCAGCGCAGTACAGGGTTGAAGTCTGACTTATCTGGATTCCCGCGCAAGCCCAATGCCCTGCCCACGCCGCACACTGCTCTTAGCAGGAACGTAAGCGTTGGCGCTTACCAACGCTTTTAATGAACTGATGCACCGCGCAATCCGAAATGTCCCAAGCCGAGGATATACTTTGAGACTGCCAAGAGCAGGGGTTGTGTTTGATCGAAACGAGGTTGCTGGCGCATTTGGAAACCTGGGGATACCTCTCCCCTTGATTCTTTCGATGATAGCTGTGAACGGTCTCGATCCGGCAAGCGTGTTCGAGATGTATGGACTGCTTCAGATCATGACCGCCTTCACTTTCGGAGTTCCAATACCGGTTCAGCCCTTGAAGGCAATGGCCGCTGTGATGCTCACTTCGAAGCTTCCGGTCAACTACCTATTCGGAGGAGGCTTGGTCGTTGGCGTCTTCTTCACAATGCTTGGAGTTACGAACACGATAACGTGGCTGAACCGGATGATCCCCCTCTCGGTAGTTCGCGGAATCCAGCTTGGTCTCGGTTTGCAACTCATGAGCATAGCTTCAGAGTTCATGCTCAAGGATGGAACGGTAGGATTGATACTTTCCATCGCGGGTGTTATGGTCACAATTCTCTTGTTCAACAGTCGTCGTCTTCCGCCCGCACTTCTGCTCTTGGCTCTAGGATTGGCGTATGCCCTAGCAAGCGGCCTGCAATTAACCATTTTCTGGAATGATATCGGATTTGCTCTACCCAAGCTCTTTGTACCCTCACCAAATGACCTTTTTATGGGCGCGATCCTGCTCGCAGTACCTCAAATCCCCCTATCTCTTGGTAACTCGATTATCGGAACCTCTCTCCTAGCCGCGGATCTCTTTCCGAAAGAGAAACCAGTGACCACAAGATCCCTGTCGATGAACTATGGTGTGATGAACATTGTGTCACCATTCGTCAGCAGCATTCCGGTGTGCCATGGAGCCGGTGGATTGGCTGGGCACTACCGCTTCGGCGCGCGAACTGGGGGAGCTTTGCTAGTGATCGGTTCTTTGCTACTCCTAGTCGGAATGTTCTACTCCAGAGTCGTCGAATCTGTGATGAGAATCTTCCCGTTCTCGATTTTGGGCGTAATGCTGCTGTTCTCCGGCTTGGAATTAGCATTGGCGATAAGAGACATTACTTCGGACAGGAACGATCTCTTTGTGGCGCTGCTCGTTGGGGCCTTGGCGGCCTTCGTGCCTTATGGATATGTGATAGGATTAGTCGCGGGGTGGATTCTGAGCAAGCTCACCAAGACAACGCGACTTAAGCTGTTTCCAGACACCTTACAACCAGTCAAATGAGAGATCGTGGATTTCCATCGCTGTTCGCGACTTATGAAATCGCGGAACCAAACGAGCTCTCGAAGACGACGCAATTATTGGAGCCGGAAGAACAGAAAAGGTTCGGCTACCGCAACGAGGGCCTAGCTCAGGGCGGTTGAGATTCCGCGAATGCCTGAATTGGAGCAAAATCGCTCAAAAATGACTTGAGACGCTACCTACGACGAGTTCGACAGTAGGCGGTTACCGGATGAGAAGGCTGTTGCCAATAGCGGATGCCACAGAGAAACAGGCCAAACGAGAACTGTGCAATGAACGAATAATAGCCAGAGTCGGCCTTCAATTGCCATGTCCAAATCGAGATTCCGTCGGTTCGACGTTTTCATTTCACGGAACGCGGACGAGACGAAAATCCCAAGCGTCACCGCCGTGCTGATAGAAAACGGGAAGCCTGTTCACTCGACAGCCCACGGGTTCAAAGACATCAGTTCATCGTCGCCCGCCTCAATCAAGACTCTGTATGGAGCAGGTTCCATAACGAAATCCTTCACAGCGCTCTCCATCGCGAAGCTGGCCGAGAGGGGCAAGCTCGATTTCCATGACAAGATCACGCGCTTCTTGCCCCTGAAACAGAAAGCGTTTCGAGAGGTCGAACTGCACCATCTTTTGAGTCACTCTAGCGGAATACCGGGGCTCGGTTTCTCGGAAGTCCTGATCTACAACGCGATTGGAACATACAAGCGGCGAATTCCCGTCTCAAATTTCGATGATGTGGCTCCGTTCCTAGACGAGATAGATGATTGGGTCGAATCGAGACCGGGTGAGAAGCTGTTCTATTTGAATGAGGGTTATCACCTCCTTGGAGATGTCGTGTCGAAAGTGAGCGGGCGGCCGTATGTGCAGTATGTCACAGAGGAGATTTTGAAGCCGCTGAAGATGGACAGGTCCTATTTCGAGAAGGGTCAAATCGAAAGCGACGGAGACAGGTCCACCCCTTACATCATAAAAGATGGCATAGCAACACCGTCCAAGATTCCTCATGGTTGTGGACCTGCAGGCGGCTTGGTCACGAATATCGTAGATCTCTCAAATTACATTGCGATGCTCATTAACGGTGGAGAGTTTGAAGGACAGAGAATAGTCTCCTTCGACACTCTGTCGAGAATGGAGACTCCTTACGTCAACTGGCCAAAGCCGATGTTTCAAGGCCAAGGATATGGCTACGGCTTGGAGATTTTGCCGAGCTTCTTGGGCCACAAAGTCATCCTTCACGGCGGCTCAGTAGAAGTGTTCACGGCCAGTTTTGCTTACTCGCGTACAGCTAGGTGCGGCGTCGCAGCTCTGGCGAACGGGACGGGGTATTCAATGGACAGAATCGTGCTCTACGGGTTGGCCCTCATAATGGGCGAGAATCCGGATGAGTTGCCGGTGATCAAACTTGACACTCTTCTAAAACGACTTGAGGGCACCTACTCGTCATACAAAGGCACGGTTCTTGCGGAGGTGAAGCGGAACGGGTCATTCCTTATGCTTTCAGGTGAGGACATAGGGGAGAACATAGTTCTCGTGCCTGAAACTCAAGATTCTGACGGGGCCACTTTCTTCACGCTTTCTGGCACAGCAAGGATGACGGTCGAGTTCAGATTCATCAGGAATTCTGTGGAAATGATCTACGAGAGATACAAGTACAGGAAGACGTGAGCCGCTGCACGAGTCGCGGGCTATATGATGTCGAGCGGTCAAGCAACGGATGAGCGTTGTAACAGTGAAATTCCTTGAGAATCAGGAACACCAGTGAATACGCGCAAACGTCTGTGAAAGAGACCATCGAGCTGCTTGAGACCTCGCTAGCGGGTCTTATGCAGACTGAGGCAAACGAGCGGACACAACAGTTCGGTTACAATGAGATCGTGGAAAAAGAGAAGAACTCGCTGGTCGACTTTGTATTGCGATATTGGGGACCAATGCCGTGGCTTCTGGAGCTGACTATCGCACTCTCGCTCTTTATACGTCATTTTCTAGAAGCTGGCATAATCCTAGCTCTACTAACTACTAATGCGCTGATAGGTTTTCATCATACCCGTGGTTCCCGTAGGGCCCTTGAGCTTCTTAGGAAGCGACTCGCTGTCAAGGCCCGAGTTCTGCGAAACGCAAACTGGGTCACAGTAGACGCCCGCGATATAGTCCCGGGAGACATTGTAGCGCTAGGGCTGGGCGACTTGGTCCCAGCCGACGCCAAGATAACCGAGGGGCAATTGTCAATCGATCAATCCGCGCTGACGGGGGAATCCCTTCCCGTTTCTGTGAGCGGGTCCGGAATTATCTATTCAAGCTCGATTGTCAGACGGGGGGAAGCTAGAGTTGTCGTGGTTAACACTGGGAGAAATACGTACTTCGGGAGAACTGCAGAGCTCGTGAAGATTGCAGAACCGAAGGCACATCAAGAACAGATAATGCTGGCCGTCGTCAAATACATGATGTACGTAAGCTTTGCGGCTCTGGTCCTCGTTGCTGGAGACGCAGTAGCAACTCACACGGACATTGTGACGCTTCTCACTTTCTCCTTGATCTTCCTGATGGGAGCGGTTCCGGTCGCGTTACCCGCAGTTTTTGCGGTTGTGCTGTCAGTGGGGGCCGTCGAGCTTGCCAAGAAAGGCGCACTGGTCACGAGACTTGACTCGATAGAAGATGCTTCGTCCGTTGAGATTCTCTGCCTAGACAAAACCGGGACCATAACTCAAAACAGACTGACCGTTGTCGACCCGACACCAGTGGGGACCTATACGAAAGGGGATGTGGTCAAATTTGCAAGTCTTGCTTCGAAGAGAGAGACGGGTGATGTGATAGACCTCGCCACACTCGAATATGCGGAGGCGCTGAAGACAGATTTCAGTCAATATAGTCAGGTTTCGTACATTCCATTCGAGCCTGCTACGAAGAGGTCGGAGGCCATTGTAGCTTCAGGGGGATCGCAATTCAGAGTGGTGAAAGGTGCTCCACAAGTAATAGTTGCAATGTGCGACGGCGTCGACAAGTACCTTCAGAACGAGGTCACCGAAATTGTGGAAGGACTTTCACAGAAAGGATACCGAACCCTGGCAATCGCCAAATCGGAAGTTGACAACCTGAACAGCCTGCGACTCGTAGGCCTTCTCCCTCTCACAGACCCGCCAAGGCCTGACTCTAGCGAGATGATACAGCAATTGAAAACGTTGGGAGTGAAACCAAAGATGCTCACCGGTGACAATGTTGCGATCGCAACAGAAATCGCACGTCAAGTCGGGATCGGAGGAAAAATCTGCGGCGTCTCAGATCTTCGGGGGTTCGAAGAACAAAAGCAGGAAACAATTCTAGAGGAGTACGATGGGCTCGCGGAAATCTATCCGGAAGACAAGTACCGAATTGTCAAGCTCCTACAGTCGACCGGGCGTATCGTTGGGATGACGGGCGACGGAGTCAACGATTCACCCGCGCTGAAGCAGGCGGAGGTCGGTATAGCTGTGAGCAACTCAACAGATGTCGCAAAGGCGTCCGCAAGCATAGTCCTCACCGAACCCGGCGTGAAGGTGATCCTCGATGCTATCAGGACGAGCAGGCGGATCTACCAACGCATGCTCACATGGGTCCTGAACAAGGTAACTAAGGTAGTACAGTTCGTGGGGCTGCTAGCGTTGGGTTTCTTCTGGCTTCACGATGTTGCGCTATCCGTCTTGGGAATGGTTCTCCTCGTATTTGCCAATGATTTCGTGACAATGTCGCTCGCGACCGACAATGTAGTACAGACAAACAGTCCCAATGTGTGGAACGTCCGGAAGATCACTCTGGCCTCGTTCGTAATTGGAGGTCTGCTTGTTATGGAGGGAGCGATCGCTATCCTCATCGGCGTAAAGTATTTTCAGTTGGCGTGGGCTTCTCTGCAAACATTCGTGATGCTCCTGTTAGTATTCACAAGCCAGTTCAGAGTCCTGATAGTCAGGGAACGAAGGCATTTTTGGTCCTCCAGACCTGGCAAAGAATTGATCGCATCTGTCATCGCTACACTAGCAGCCTTTCTCCTTCTGGGCACATTGGGAATATTCATGCCGGCTCTCAGCGTGAACCAGGTTCTTGTAGTGCTAAGCTTCTCGGCGCTTTTCACGCTCGCGGTTGACATTCCGAAGTACTGGATCTTCAGGTGGACCGGGCTGTAGAGAACTATCAATGGATGATTCATGGAACTGCCGTCAACGGAATCCATGGAAGGAGCAAGGTCCGGAACCCTTGCCGACAAGGCAAAACAGGGCCCGTCGACTTGTTGCTGACGCTGGGTAATGCGCCCGGCGTTGCCGGCAAGCATGTTTCTGGTGCCGGGGGCGGGGTTCGAACCCGCGGCTTCTGGGCCCATTTCTCGCGCTCTCCAGATTATGAGTTTCGTCCCTTAAGCCTGGCTGGCGCTCTACCAGCTGAGCCACCCCGGCTGGAGCAGACAGACTTGAGTGCACGTAAAAAATCTCCCTATAATTCACTCGCGAAATTCCAAGTGGAAAGTGTTTAATGAACTGGCACCGATGCATCGCGCTGTGGGCCGAGTAGGGCGCTCATGGAATTCAACTACCTTACCCTCGCCGACTTCGAACTACGAGACAAGCGCGTTCTGTTGAGACTCGACATCAACGCACCGCTTGACCCGACCACAAATCAAATCCTGGACGATACGAGAATAGTTGCGGCCACTCCAACTCTCGACGCCCTTAAGAAATCGAAGGTGGTAGTGCTCTCACATCAGAGCCGTCCAGGAAAGGACGACTTCACCTCCCTCGATCAACATGCGGCAATTCTGCAGAAGAACTGCTCCCAGAAGGTCAGGTTCATCGACGATGTCATCGGGCCGGCAGCCCGCGAAGCCATCAGAAGCCTGAAGCGCGGTGAGGTTCTGGTTCTTGACAATGTGAGGCTGTGCGCTGAAGAAACTCTGGAAGACACGGGGGAGAAGCTAGCCAAGACCAAACTCGTGAAGACTCTGGCGCCGCTATTCAATATGTACGTAAACGATGCTTTTGCCGCCGCCCATCGAGCTCAACCATCCCTCGTCGGTTTCCCGCACGTTCTGCCTTCCGCCGCGGGGATGCTGATGGAGAAGGAGCTCTCTGCGCTCAAGCGACTCCTTGTTGAGCCAGATCGACCCAGTACATACGTGCTCGGTGGAGCGAAGATTGAAGATAAGGTTCCGGTCATTGAAAACATCCTGACTTCCGGAAAGGCCGACCATGTTCTTGTGGGAGGAAATGTTGGCAAAGTTTTCCTAAAAGCCATGGGACGTAGATTGAACGCGAAAGACGACGAGGAGTTATCGAGGACTGTTGACCAGTTGGATAAAGCGAGGAGGATTCTGAGAGACCATCGAGACCGGATAATTGTCCCGATGGACTTCGGTACGTGCGAGGATGGAAGACGAGTAGATACGCCAGTTCAGGAACTGCCGAAAGCCGGAAAGGCTTTGGATATTGGTGAGGAGACAGCGCGTAAGTTTTCGGAATATATCAGAAGATCCAGAACGGTGGTTGCCAGCGGGCCGATGGGAGTCTTCGAGGAAGGAAGGTTCGAGTTTGGAACGAAAACCACGCTGGAGGCCATGGCGAACGGAAACGCGTTCACGGTCATCGGTGGAGGGCATCTGTCAGGCTACGCTGGAATTCTTGGGATTGCAAATCGCTTCTCACATGTCAGCACAGCAGGAGGTGCGATGCTTTCGCTTCTTGCGGGCGAGGAACTGCCAGCGATCAGCGCGTTGGTGGAATCCGCGAAACGCCAGGGGAAATAGGGGCTCGGCCGAGCGAGGATTTTAAGCACGTGCATTTCATAGTCGCCGCGTGCCTCGGTGGCTCAGCCTGGTAGATGCCCTTAGATCGGCGTAGGGCACTGGTGAGCAGCCGCCTTGTAACTTGGGAGTAGCCCAGAAAGCGGCAGGTCGCGGGTTCGAAGCCCGCCCGAGGCTCCAAACAGAATGTAGGACTCGCGGGCGACTTCCTGCGAAGCAGAATAAGTGCATCTCACGTTTGTTCTTTCTTGAACTTCAGTTTTCTCAGTTCCTCTTCAGTTAAGGGCGACGCTTTAGCTTTCTTTGAAGGAGTGAAATCGGTTTCTGGCAGGTCGACATGCGCCCGGTAGGCATTCGCGTACTCACGGCCTAGCTCGGACATGATCGCGGAGGCTTGTTCTCCGTAGTTAGTCGGCTTAATGGTCAGAAGCCTCTCTTTGCGGAGTTGCGCGATCGCTGCATTGACGTGCTGTTGTAATTCAGGTGGGCAACTCTTCGGAAGGTTATTTGGAGAAGTGTGCCTGCCGCCTATGTATCCGAGGGTGTACATTTTGTTCATTATGAAACCTTTCGCCAGCTTCGTTAGCGCCTGTTGTGACATTGGAAATCGCTCCCACATCATTGGAAGCACTTATTAGCTTATTGTCGTCATCATGATGATGGTGGAAGCGTGTGAGAGCGAGTGAGAGGGACGAATACTTTGACGCAGGCCCCTTCGTAACCGTGATGGGCAGTGGGATCCCAATGGCACGGATCCTGGACCAGAGTCTGCTTCTAGGCAGCGCAGAGTTCACCGTCTCCATCATAGCAGACGGCACTGGGCTGACATTTAAGACCGCTAAGAACTGTCTCGAACACTTGCGAGAGCTCGGATGGGTGGCAGCAACAAGAAAGCTGGGCAACGCTCAAGCCTACAAATTCAACGCAGAAAACCACATGAGCCAGCTTATCAGATGGGCCACAGACTTCCAACTCGCAATGAATGCAACCCGCAGAAAATAGCCACTCACGGGGCGGCCACGATCAGTTGTACGTTCAGTGCCTGCCTGAGGCTCCAGACAGAATGTAAGGGCTTTGAACCTTAGCTTCAAATCCCTCTCCCAGCGCCATTCCAAACCATTACGGTCTTGCCTTGATCGAGGCTTTGGCTACGACGAGCGGCGCGTCTTTCTTGAGATGCCGCTTGGCTTGGAAGATCTCGACGCCGATGATCTTTCCGTCATTTGAAAGATCTATCACAACGTTTCTTGAAACTTCTACGCTCTTCCAGTACTTTCCATTGGCCACTTGTATGCCTAGAACATCTTCCTCGTTGTCGTACCAGATTTCGCTCATGGCTAGGTCAATCCAACCAATAGGCCGTTATAATCCTATACCTCTTCCGACCCAAGATCCTGTAGACAACTTTCAGGGTCCGTCCAGATGGAGGAGCTCTGCCGACAGAATTCATGACACCGAGCCATTGAGCATCTTTGGTCTTTCTCCCGCGAACGATTACCAATAGGATCATGTCATCAGAAATGTCAGGACGATGCCGCCTCTTCTTTCTCCAATGACTCGAAGACTCTAGGCTCATGCAGACTACTCAACCCGGATTCGTCTTCCGTTTTCGCTCAGATAGAGATAAGAGAATGCTTCTAGGCCGAACCTGTAGGAACCTTGAACCTTCAGTTCATCTCCCTCTCCCGGCGCCATTCTAAGCATTTTGGTGAGAATCCTCATGTTGTCTCATTGGTCGAATGGAGCGCACCTAGGCGAGCAATCAAAGCAGGACCCTAAGCCTTCTAGGTTTTCGATTGCAGGTAAATTCGAATAGCAGGAGCACACTTTGTTGCTAGGTTTGCGAGCTTGACTCCGCCCGACAGATTCAACCTTCCTCTCATAGGGCGGCTTGTTCCAGACGGGGTTAAGGCCGGAACCATACTAGTTGTGGAGTACGATCCTGAATCACAGTGGCTGGCAGTAGCGGCAACAATCGCAGCGCATTTCCTACACGGGAATGGCCGCGTAGGTTACGCGGCTATGGTCAGATCTCCGGAGGAAGTCAAGCATCAGCTTGAAGCACTGGGCGTGGATGTTACCGCAGCTCAGAAAGATAATCGTCTGCTGATAGACGACTGGTTTTCTGCAACCCTTACTGGGGGCCGTCTTGAATCCGCGGGCACACAAACTGGGGTCTTTGAACAGATTCAGGGAGGTCAACGTGCGCGGTCTCTGAAGGTCGCCGACCTTTCCATAGCATGGCTGAAGGACATGAAAGAAGGTTTCAGCCATATGATGTCGTTGAAACTTGGCCACCGAGCGCTCTCGTCATAGACGAATCAGACTCAGAAATGCTTCGATTCAATGAGGAAAATGCATACGTAGAGTTCCTGAGAACTAGGGGGCTTCCTAACGAGCGTAGGGCCGGAAGGATCCACCTTTCAGGATTAGTTCTCGGAGTTCACAGCGAATCATTCTACAAGCGTATGGAAAACGCCTGCGACGGGGTAATCGAAATCAGAGTGATGGAACGCGGCGACGAAGCCAAGAATCTTCTCCGTGTGAGAAGCCTGAAAGGTCAGCGACACGACAGTCGCTGGCATGAGATCGAAATCAAACCAAACGGCGAAGCAATCTTGGCGAATTAGACTGATCCGGCACATCGAAGTTGTCTTCGTATGGGTGTTGAACAATCCGAGAATGTCAGGATCTTGAACCCTTACCTATGTGAGCTTGGTGTGTGAGCGTCATTTAAGCGCGGTGTTTTGGGAGACGTGTGGGTATACCAGTTACCTATCCGAGGCTTCCCCTCAGCGTCGCGTCTCCGA
>Ga0315268_10000742_pt1 | contig 37957 bp, 36 predicted proteins | sample C1_top_MG_FD_204535 | JGI IMG/M metagenome (GOLD analysis project Ga0315268, IMG submission 204535) | Sediment microbial communities from Yellowstone Lake, YNP, Wyoming, USA - C1_top | ecosystem: Environmental > Aquatic > Freshwater > Lake > Sediment | place: USA: Wyoming | collected 2017-08-01
TCGTGCATGTCCCTCATGACCTCAAACGTCAACTCGTCTGGCGACACTGCCTGCGACAGCTTCTGGCGGCCCATGTTCTCACCTCCTTTCCGGTCAGAATTGGGGTGACGCTCGCCTGAGAGCAAAAACAGCTTCCACCCCAAACTCAAGGTAGAAGCTGTCAGCCATCGGGACGGCGGTGGTGAGTCATGCTCACCAGCGAGCTTCATCGCCTAAATAAATTGTGGCTCTCCTCGGATTAGTGGGGCAAACTGGCGCGTCTGGCCTTCCTGGGTTATGTTATGGAGTACCAGGGAGGTGGCGCGATGGACACCATACCGTTGTTGAGTGCACCGGCGAGAATCATTCGAGATGCGGCCCAAGCCGTGAAGCGGGTAGCGGGATTGGCCATCCAGCAGGTGACGGCGGGGACGTTGACCCAGTTGTTGGGCCTGCCCGGTTTGGTGGTGACGGAATATGCCCTTGAGCCGCAAGGCGACGGGGACGTGTTGCATCTGTTCTGCCAACACGAGCACGAGGTGGCCATGTGTTCTCGCTGTGGTGAACTGTCGGTAAGGGTGCATGAACAGGAGGAACGGTGTGTGCGGCATCTGGATGTGTGGGGCAAGCGAACATGGGTCCATTTTTCGGCCCGACGGTTCGAGTGTGCCCAGTGTCGGAGGCCTTTCACCGAGGAACTGGCGTGGATCGAAGGGAAACGCCGGCAGACGCGCGCCTTTGAGGGACACATTTACGAGCGGTGTCAGACGGTCGACCACGCCAGTGTGGCTGAGGCAGAGCGTCTGCATCCCACCACAGTGAAAGACATCTTTTATCGGCTGGCCAAACGCGCCGAGCGTCGGCACCCGCGGGAGCGGGTACGGTGGCTGGGCATTGATGAAATCTCGCTCAAGAAGGGCCACCAGCAGTTTGCCTTGGTGCTATCGGACTTGCAGCGTCACCGCGTGATCGCGGTGTTGCCAGAACGCAGCCAGACGGCGTTGGAACAGTGGCTGGAGAGCTTGAGCGCAGAAGAACGGGCCGAGATTCGGGTGGTGGCGATGGATATGTGGGGGCCGTACCGGGGCGTGATACGCAGCCGGTTGTCGCACGCCAAGATTGTGGCCGACCGCTTCCATGTCATGAAGCAACTCAACGACCGGATCGCCCAAATCCGCCGCGCCCTGCAAACCAAGGCCGATCCCGCCACCCGGGAGGCCTTGAAAGGCACATACTGGATTCTGATCAAGAACCGTGCCGACTTGACGCCGGACGAAGAAGCCAAATTGCAGGCCGCCCTGTCCGTCTCGGCTGAACTGCGCACCGCCTACTTGCTCAAAGAAGAGTTCCACACCTTGTGCGAGAAGCTGCATGACCGCGCGTGCGCCGAACGGTTCCTGCGGGCGTGGGCTTGGCGGGCCGATGCCACCGGCCTTCCCCAGTTGCACAAGTTTGTCCAGACCTTGCACAATTGGTGGAACGAGTTCCTCAACTACTTCGATGAGCGCGTCACCAGTGGGGTGGTCGAAGGACTCAACCGCGCCATCCGGGCCATCATCCGTCGCGCTTGCGGGTATCATGTCTTTGAGCACTTTCGACTTCAAGTTCTGGTGGAACACGGCGGGTTGGGCACGCCGTCTCTCCCACTAATCTGAGGAGAGCCTAAATTGTATTCCATATCTGACGAATGTCAATAGGCAATTATCGCACGAACGCTTTCCGTCCGGCGTACACGGCTGCCTCGCCCAGTTCTTCCTCGATGCGCATCAACTGATTGTACTTTTCGACGCGCTCGCCCCGGCACGGCGCTCCGGTCTTCAAGTGACCGGTGCTCATCGCCACGGTAAAATCGGCAATAAAGCTATCTACCGTCTCGCCGCTGCGGTGTGACACCATCGCGCCCCAGCCGGCCTTGCGTGCCATCTCGATGGCGGCGATGGTCTCGCTCAACGTGCCAATCTGGTTGAGCTTGATGAGCACTGCATTCGCTACGTTCTGCTCGATGCCCATGGCAATACGCTGCACATTGGTGACAAACAAATCGTCGCCCACAAGCTCAATCTTGCCGCCCAGTTTTCGAGTCAGCAGCTTCCAGCCATCCCAATCATCTTCGGCCAGGCCGTCTTCCAGGACGACGATGGGATACTTGGCCGCCCAGTCGGCGTACATCTCCACCATCTGCGCTGACGTGACCTTGCGGCCTTCAGTGCGGAGGTTATATTGACCGTCCTCGTAGAATCCGCTTGAGGCCGGATCGAGTGCAAGCGCAATCTGCTCGCCGGGCTTGTAGCCGGCTTTCTCGATAGCTTGCAGAATCAGCTCAACTGCTTCGGCATTCGTCTTGAGCGCGGGCGCAAAGCCACCCTCATCGCCCACGCCGGTCGAATAGCCCTTGCTCTTGAGCACGCCCTTGAGCGATTGGTAGGTCTCGCTGCCCCGACGCAGTGCCTCACGGAAATTCGGCGCGCCCACAGGCGCGATCATGAACTCCTGCAAATCCGTGCCTTGCCAGTTGGCGTGGACGCCGCCGTTGAGGATGTTGAACATCGGCACGGGCAAGAGCTTGGCGGTAACGCCGCCCAGGTAGCGATACAACGGCAGGCCAACGGCATCAGCGGCGGCGCGAGCCACGGCCAGGCTTGCGCCCAGGATGGCGTTCGCGCCGAATTTGCTTTTGTTGGGTGTGCCGTCAGCGGCCAACATTGCCTTGTCCACGCCGGATTGATTCAGCGCATCCAGCCCAGCAATGGCTTGCGCGATCTCCTTGTTGACGTGCTCGACGGCTTGCAGCACGCCCTTGCCACCATAGCGCGACTTGTTCCCGTCGCGCAGTTCTAGCGCCTCGTGGACACCGGTGGACGCGCCGGATGGGACAGCAGCCCGTCCCATTGCGCCACATTCAAGCTCCACTTCAACCTCGACGGTTGGGTTGCCGCGTGAATCCAGAATCTCGCGTGCCCGGACTCGAATGATATCTGTTTCCATATTAGACATTATTCGAAATAACTTTTTTGCGTCACAGTCGTAACCGTCGTTTGCGATGCTCAATTCGAAAGTTGTGCAAGCCACACGCAACTGCCATGACCAAATCTGAGAAGCCGTCCTTGGTGTTTCGCAACACATCTTTCACAACGCGGGAACGCTTCACACCGCCAATCGCATGCTCCACTCGCACGCGCACACGAGAGAGCTTTCGATTGTGGCGCTTCTCTGCCGCCGTCAGCTCGCCTTTGGGTGGCTTTTTTTCGGTTGGTGTGTCTGTGCCACGCGCGGTTCATAGCCTTGAAACCCAGTGTCCTTACGCAGTGTGGCTTTGCGCGGATAAGCAATGCGTTCGTTGTCCGCGATTTTCTTATCGTGGGTCTTGCCAGCGTAGGTTTGACTCAAATAGCCAACTCGCTTGGTCCGCGTATTCACAATCAGTACGTTCTTATCGCTGTGCGCTTTCTTCTTGCCACTGTAGTGGAGAGCCTGTTTTTCAGGGTTTTTTGGCCTTTGGCGGCGGCGTTCTGTGCCGTCAATGGTCAAGTCGAGCTTCTCACCGCGGCGTCTTTCATGGGCCGCAAATTGGCGCGGGTTCCGTTCTGGCATAACACCGAGATCTTCCAACGCTTGATGCAACACGGGTAAGAGCCGATGCAGCCATTGATTTGCCCGAGCTTGACTCATTTCAAATGTTTCGCCGAGCAGCACTTGCAACGGATAGGTCTTTTGATACACCAGGACAAACAGCAACTTCTGCTCCACACCGTCCAAGGAACTCTTGCGACCACCACCGGTCCGGCGTTTCCGTGGTCGGTGAGCCAGAGTTCTGTTCAGCGGATACTGCCGTTCATAGGCACGCCGGAAAGCTGGCAACAGAGCTTCGAACTCTTTCAACGTCAAGCCGGTGAGGGCCAAGAACTTGCGACGATTCTGTTTCAACTGCGCGTATTTGATCATTCACATAGCGTAAACCTTATTTCGAATAATGTCTATTATTGCCTCCTAGATTTTGAACGCGATCTCGCGTTTGGGATTCAATTGGGGAACCTGTCTGGGATTTGGGTGACGCAACTGCTTCTGCGCTATCAGATAAAGTCGGCATTGCCCCATTTCGGAGTGTGGACATTAGCGCCAATGTCAATTCAATCAACCTGTCCAGAGAAGGGTCAAGCGCCTGGCTCAGGCGCGGGTCAACGTCGCCGTAGCGTTTGAGTTTGTCCGCGCGCGCATCGCACAGATTGGCCCAACGCTCACTCATTTCGGCGATGACGGTCGCGGAAGGATTGTCGTCCACTTGGGACAGGTCAAACTCGCGCGCCAGTTCCGTGACTTGGTTCAGCGCAGTCGCAATCACCTGTCGCGCCGCAGCACGGCGCTCTGGGGACAGACGCAGCTTCCGACGGTACAGAATACCATTTTCTTCTGCGCCACGTAACCAGGTGTCCGCTTGATGCAGGTCGTCTTCCAATTGCCGCAGCACGATAGCCAGCGAGGCATATTGAGCCTCGTTGAGCAAGTCTTTCATGGTCTTACTCTGCTACTCATCTCACACCACGCTCTCCGACACAATGCCGATGGCACGCTGCCAACTGTTGCTCTCTTTGCCAAAGCCTTTGAGCGATGAGTGACACGCCAGGTAGCCCAGTTCGGCACACGCCTCAAGAAAACCAAAACAGCTCGTGTTCTTGCATCGCGTACACCCGATAACAAAAAAGCTTCTACCCACATTTCCAGGTAGAAGCTATCAGTCACGCAAAGGACGGTTATTGAGCACTGCTCACGGGCGAGCTTCATCGCCAAGTCAAATTATATTTCATCTTCTACGAACGTCAAGTGATGGAAGCGAATCCAGATCTTTCCACACTCTAGCCCGACAGCTTGTTCTCGGCTGCGTCAAGTGCCGCCAGCAGCTACTGTAACGGCGGCGCATGATACCAGCGGCGCTCGCCCACGATCAGCGCTGGGATCATAAACACCCCATCGCGCAGTGCGCGCCTGGGGTGTTGCAGAACTTCAATGGTTTCAATCTCGACCTCCGGCCGAGCTGCCCGTAGCTTATCCAGCAAGCGCTGGGTGAACAGGCAACGCGGTCAGATGGCCGACATGTAGTAGACGATTTTCATTACGACTTGGCGCGCGCTCGGACGTCTGCCCCCTTCAGCGGAGCGCCAAACAGCGGCGCAAGCAGGCACACATCAAAGATTCCGGCCAGGAGCGGCACTAGGCCAATGACGGCCAGCACGATCCCGCCGGTTCCCCCCACCACCGCCAACCCGACGACCATCAATATGATTCCGGCGACGATTCTCAGTCCTCGTCCCAACCCGCTCGCCATGAATTGTGCGAAACCCATGCTTCACCTCTCTGACTTATATTTTCCGATTCTGCCTTTTTAGATGCAATGCGGCACCGAAAGTTGCACGTAATTGAAGAGCCGAATCTTCACAATTTCCCCATCAAATCTTCTCAAGTTCTCCATCGGCGGCTGGTAAACTGGACACAGAAAATCAAACCAGGCGACGCAACCCCAATTTATTGTGAAGGAGCATGACTAATGGCAAAGACCAAAACCCGCAAGGTAACGATGATTCGCCGGATCGTTCAAGCAGCTTTTGGATTGGGATTGATCGGCACAAGCATCGCGCACAACTTGATCGCCGAAAAGACAGGCGCGGCCATCGCGAGCGCCGAGGCGCTGTGTCCATTTGGCGGGCTGGAAACGCTGTATCGCTATTTCACTTCAGACATGACGCTCTCCAAGATCCACCTCTCGAACCTTGTTATGCTGGCAGCGCTGATGACAGGTTTACTGTTGGCGGGCAACGCGTTCTGCGGCTGGGTATGCCCGTTCGGAGCGCTGCAAGACCTGCTCGATTGGATTCGCCGGAAATTGCGCCTGCCCACCATCACCGTGCCCGACAAGCTCGACCGCGTCCTGCGCTATGGGCGCTTTGTTGTGCTGGGCTTGATCCTGTACATGACGGTCAGCACGGCCAAGCTGTGGTTTGCCGATTACGATCCTTTCCGTACCATCTTCGGATTGGGCTGGATCTTTGAGCCGAGCGTGGAAGCCTGGCCAGCCTACTTGATCGCGGGGCTGTTCCTCGTTGGCGCACTATTCATCCCGCGTTTTTGGTGCAAGTACACCTGCCCGCTCGGCGCGATCCTCAGCCTGACGCAGAACTTGAGCCTGTTCCGCATCCGCCGCAACGCCGATGCGTGCAAGAGTTGTGCCATCTGCGAAAAGCCATGTCCCGTCGGCATCAAGGTTGCAGAGACCAAGAATCGCGTGAGCCCGAACTGCATTGGGTGTCTGGAGTGTGTGGCAGCTTGCCCGCGCAAGGGCGCGCTGGAAGTGCAATTTGCGCCTGTATGGCTGCCGACACCCAAATCGCCGCAAGCACCCAGGCCGCAGTTCAATGTGCCGGCGGCGGGCAAGTAGTCAGATATCAAGTTTCACCTGTCAATGTAGGAGACAATAAGATGAGAGTCAACAAGTATGTGATGCCAATTGTCTTGATTGCGGCGATGTTTACGGTGGTGCTGGTTGCTCAAGCGACCGGCGCATGGCAGGTGACCGGTTCGACCACGGTCGTCCCGACCACAACCAGCGGCCGCCCTGACCCTGAAGCTATCAAGGGAAAGATGACGCTGGACGAGATTATCACAACCTACGGCATTCCTAAAGAGGACTTGTATGCAGGGGCCCAACTTCCCGCCGATTTCCCGACGTCGAAACAGGCCAAGGAAATCGAATCAGTCGTTCCGGGGTTTGAGATAGACACACTGCGGCAAGCCATGAAAGATTACTATGCCTCTCATCCGTGAACGTCACACAGCACATAACACCCACACGGCAGCGCCATTTGACAGAGAAACACAAACACGCTAAGCTAAATGCCATGTCACAGAAAATACTTGTCGTAGACGACGAACGGGAAATCGTCAAGCTCGTGCGAACGTATCTGGAGAAAGCCGGCTTTCGGGTGGTCACGGCCAGCGATGGGCAAGAGGGGCTGACCGTCTTCCGGCATGAAAAGCCCGACCTGGTGGTGCTCGATCTGAACCTGCCGCGCGTTGACGGACTGGACGTATGCCGGACGATCCGGCGCGAGTCCGACACACCCGTCATCATGCTCACGGCGCGCGTCGAAGAGCAAGACCGGCTCATCGGCCTGGAACTGGGCGCGGACGATTACATCGTCAAGCCGTTTTCACCGCGCGAGGTGGTAGCCCGTGTAAGGACCGTGTTGCGCCGCACGACGCTGCGAGCCACATCGCCTGAGCCTGAAGCCATCACCGCTGGCGATGTGACGCTCGACCTGGTGCGACACACGGCTGCCGTAGCCGGGCAGCCGGTCGAGCTGACGCCGACCGAGTTCGCCCTGCTGCGGGCGATGGCCGCGCAACCAGGCCGCGCGTTTTCCCGAATGGAGTTGTTGGACGCTGTGCAAGGCGAAGCTTACGAAGGGTATGAGCGCACGATTGATACTCACATCAAGAACCTGCGCGTCAAGATCGAGACCGACGCCAAGAATCCCACCCACATCATCACAGTCTATGGCGTGGGATACAAGTTTGCCGAAGACAAGTAACAAGGTGAGCGTTTCTGGCTATCGCCCGATTGCGCCCTCGCTGCATCCTCCAGTCAGGGGTTGAGAATGCGTTTCAGTCTATTCTGGAAGATCATGGCGGCCTTTGTCATCGTTCTCGCCATGGGCGTAGGCGGCGTTACGCTCATTGCCGAGCGAACGACGACGAGCGAGTTCCAGCGTTATATGTTCGGCGGCGGGAGTGGGCCGGAGCAACTGGCTGCGTCGTTGGCTGACTATTACGCCCAGACGGGTTCGTGGGATGGCGTGCAAAACCTTGTCGGCAGCGGCGGGATGACACTTGCACCATACGCAAGTGCAGGTGCGGGCGGCCGTGGGATGGGGCGCGGTGGGCCGGGGGGAATTGGCGGTCGCTTCATGGTTGCGGATGCGCAGGGCAGTATTGTGGCCGACTCGACAGGTGTACCGGGTGGACAAGCAACCCAGGATCAGTTAGCGCGTGGTGTGCCCATCACAGTCAACGGCAAGCGCGCGGGAACGTTGTTGCCCATAGGCGGCGGATTGGGTCAGGCTGGGCTGATGGGCCAGGCCGAGCAGAACTTTATCAACCGTGTCAACCGTGCGGTGATACTCGCCGGGCTGATCGCCGGGATCGCGGCGCTGCTGCTCGGATTCATGGTCTTCCGCGGCATCACCGCGCCGCTCAACAAACTGACTGCCGCTGCGGACGCGGTGGCGGCTGGCGACCTTGCCCAGCGCGTCGAAATCCACAGCGGCGACGAGATTGCCAGGCTTGGCACTGCGTTCAACTCGATGGCGGCGAACCTGCAACGAAGCGAACAGGTACGAAAAGAAATGACCGCCGACATCGCACACGAGCTTCGCACGCCGCTGAGCGTCATTCAGGGCAATCTCGAGGCCGTGCTCGACGGCGTGTACCCTGCCGATGCTGAACACATCCAGCCTGCACTTGACCAGGCGCAACTCTTGGCGCGGTTGGTCGAGGACTTGCGCACGCTGGCGTTGGCCGAAGCGGGACAACTATCACTTGACCTCCAATCTGTAGATATGTCGGAACTGGTCACACGCGTCGTCGCCTCGTTTGGGCCAAAGGCGGCCGCCAAGCGCGTGACGCTGGCGGTGGATGCGCCGGCCTCGCTGCCGTATCTTCGCGCTGATGGTCAACGCATCGCGCAGGTGCTCACGAATCTCCTGGGGAACGCCCTGAGGTACACGCCGCAAGACGGACGAGTGGATGTTCGACTGAAAGCTGAAAAGCAGTCGGCCACCATCGCAGTCAGCGACACCGGCCCCGGTATTGCTCGCGATGATTTGCCGCGCATCTTTGACCGCTTCTACCGCGCGGACAAGAGTCGCGTGCGCGACGCGCAAGATGCCAGTGGAAGCGGGCTGGGGCTGGCCATTGCGCGCAGCATCGTCGAGGCCCATGGTGGACGTATCTGGGCCGAGAGCGAAACAGGTCAGGGGACGACAGTCGCGTTTGCTTTGCCTGTCGGCTAGAGCCGCAAGCTCAACGCAACACAAGCGGCAAGTACACGTGCTGGGAATAGAATGGCGATTCGTATGCCCCGATGTCATAGGCGGTTGTGCCATCGCCATTTCCGTCCAGTGGTCGTGACCGTCCATCGAAATCGTCAGCGGGCGCGCCGACGGCTGAACCGGCATCTATGGCAGGCGAATCTTCCCGCAAGTGATAGTCTGCGCCGGCCGCATTGACGAACAGTGGATCGCCCTCTACATAGTCGCCGCCATAGATTTCCCCTTCGGTGCCACGAAAGCCGTCAATCAGATTGTGATCTATCGCCAGCGTTTGCGTGGGGACACCGGCCGCCACGGCCATTTGGAAGTAGAGATTCTGGCTGACAATGTTGTTGCGAACAGTCACGTTTTGCGCGTCGGGATTATCCACCGTGATGCCGCCGCCCCATGTCGTCCAGCCATTGTTGTAAAACGTGTTGTTGACGATCTGGATACTGTGCATGGGATGAGTGATGGCATCGCCGTAGATGCTGACGACGGCACCCACGTAGCGGTTGTGATAAGCCAGGTTGTTGTAGAGGCTGATGTTTTCGAGCAGCCCACCCATTTCCGACGCGACGGCAAAGCCGTCGTTGTCCAGCACGTCGTGGACGACATTCTGGAACACGGCAATATCGTGCGTGTGTTTGTCCCAGGCGTCCACATAGATGCCCACCCGCTGAGTGTCATGAACGTGGTTGCGGTAGACCTGGCCATTCGCAGCGCCATCCTTGATGCAAATGCCCTCTTTGTGACAGTTGAGCACCTCGTTGTTGCGAGCCACAAAGGTATCTGTCCCGGCGATGCTGATGCACTCTTGCCAAAGGCTGCCGGCCGCTTCCTCGACGCGGTTGCCATCCACGGCAACGTGGTGGCTGCCCCACACGCCGATGCCGGACGAGGCTGTGTTATAGGTCGAACTGTTCTCGACAGTAATGTAGCCCGAGTTGATGACCAGGATACCGTCATTGTCGTTGTATGGCCCGGCGTTGACGACGCGCAAGCCGGAGACCCGGACGTAGCTCGCGTTTGAGATTTCGAACAGGCCAGCCAGATCATCTGGCAATGTGATGCCGCTGCCGTCAATCGTCGCCGTCTCGCCAGGATATGCTGCGTAGGTGATCACATTGCCGGCGCTGCCCGAGTTCTGCGGTGTGACGCGCTCGTGATAGGTTCCAGCTCTGATATAAACGGTGTCTCCCGCCATCAGCGTATTGGCCGCTTTCTGGATGGTCTGCCAGGGGTGGGCTGCCGTGCCGTCGTTCGAATCGTCGCCGGTCGGAGCGACATAGTAGACTGTGCCCTGCGGCGTCAGTGTTTCTTCGGCTCGTTGCTGTGACTGTAATCGCCTCGCCGTCAAGGCGAACAACAGGGCAGATACAAGCAAAGACAGAAATATCCTCATCTCAACCTTTGATTGAATCATATTTGCCCTCGTTAGACCACTGCCTTGTGCCACATCGCTAGGTGGGTTACGGGTTCTTCATAATCAGTGGCAGGTAGACCCAAGCCGTTGGCTTCTGCCACTCGTACGCCCCAATGTCACAGTCGGCGCGACCATCGCCGTTGCCATCCACTGGGCGAGGATTGCCGGAATAGTCTGTGGCCGGGCACACGCCATTGTCGCCGGCATCAATGGCCGGGCTATTCGCGAGCAGGTGAGCATCAAAAGCATCAATCGAGGGGTCGACGAGGTCGGGTGAGACATCGCACAAATTGTGTGGCCCTGGGCAGGGTGTCACATTGCCGAACCTTGTCCCCGTGATAACGGCATAGTCGGTACCGAAGGGGTTCTGGGGCAGGACGTCGCCGGACTCGTCGTCGTACCAGGCAAAGCAGGTATCCTCGCCAGGAGACGCGAAGCGGGGCGCGCCTTGAAAAATGTCATTGCGCAGGCGGACTGACTCGGAACCGTCGCAGGTCTGGTTCAGGGCGCACGAGGCTATCATGACACAGTTCCCCTCACTGGTGAGCGTCGAATTCGTCACGGTCGCATGGTTCGTGGGACGCAAGTCCAGGACCAGCGCATCGCCGCTTGCCCGGCAGTTATCGCCGCTGTTCCAGCCGGGCCGCCCCTCAAAGAAACCACAGTTGCCGACAATGATCGAGTTTTCGACGAGCGTTGGGCCGGACGTCTTGATCTGGTTGCCGGCGTTGCCAGTAGCTTCGGTGCGGCGAATCTCGATAGTGGCGGTGGGCAATCGGGCGTACAGAAGATCAAGGCCGTCTTGAGTGTTGTGCCGGATGATCGAGTCTTCGATGATCCAATGCCCTCCGGTCGTGCCCGTGCCAATGCCATCGCCATAGCCTCCCGCTTCCTGCCCCCAACAGCCGATGGGTTGCTGGCCTGGATAGGTCTCACCGCAGCCGTTCCACTCGACCGTCCAATGGCGGAAGGTCAGCGTGCCCGCGTCCGAGCTGCTGTCTCCAATGTCGCCATCCCAACCGACCCAGCCGTTGCCGGCGATGCGCACGTTTTCCACCGTCCAATCGGCGAGCCGTCCAGCCCAGACTCCCGCATGCGCCAGACCGTGGATGTTGAGATCGCGCAGATGGACGTTCGCCGAGTCTTGGGCGTAAAGGCCGGTCGCAGCCCACGGGCCGAAGGGCGGAGTGTCGCGCTGGCAGGCAAGGCTGGACGTCGAGTGAAATTCGACGCAATCTGAGTGGTCGGTGATCTCCAGGCAGGCGACCTCGACATTGCTCGAGCCGGTGAGGTTGAGGACGTAGTTGGCCCGCTCGGTTCCCCATAGTTGAGGAGGCTGGGCGCAGCCGGCATCCCACCCCTCTCCCAGGATGCGGGTGGGATTAGCTTGATTGGAGCCGCTGGGAACCGGCGGCATGTAACAGTCCCATGCGCCGCCTGCGTCGCAGTTGTCGGCACCGGGCGCGCCATAGCCCATCGTGTAGCTACCCGTCGCAATGATGAGCGCGTTGCCGCCGGAGATGCGCGGCGAGCCGCCGGGCGGCAGCGCGCGGAAGGGGTGGTCCCAGGCACAGGGTTGGGCCATCCCGCTGCCAGGATAGGGTGCGTTCACATGGCCCGTGCACTGGTCCGGAGAGCCTCCATCGGGCCGCACGTACCAAGTGACAGGGCCTTGCGCGTGAGCCGAAGTCCAGAGTGACGCAAACAGAATCGGCACGATGAATGGAAGCATGGTGATGAACAGACAGAACACCGTGCGCCGTTGAATCAGGGGGGGCTTATCGGACCGGAATTGTTCCTCTGCGCTCATCGGGTCTCCCTTCCCATCATCGCGGATGGCTGTCGGCTAAATTGATCGGCCATCTCAACGCGTGGTCAGCCTCTTGCCCGCCGCTTCGGTGTTCAACACCCTGATGGAGGCGTGGTACTGAACGATTTTCCATTCCCCATCTTCCTTGTGAAATACGACGGTCACGCGCATCGGGATTTCGTGACCGAGCATGTGCATCGTGGGACAGTCCGCGGCCCAACCTATTGTGCCCTCGGCCAGAGCATGCAGGTCGCCGGCTTTGATCTGTATCGTCCCGCCCATTTCTAGAAGCTGTGCCTGGTGCACGTAGAGGACACTCAGCAGAGGCTGGCCCGCGCGAGGCCGCGATTCTGAGCTGCTAAGGTGGCACATCTTGAGGCGAGTTGTTGAGCGCGAATTCAACCGCTTGCTCCAGTGTCATGGCATATCCATCTGACCACGCCTCGGCAAAAGCAGTGTCGTCGAGTTGACCGTGCGCAGCAGTGAGAACCAGTTTTGACTCGACTCGGGTTGTGGCAGTGATGTGATAATTACTGGCTGCGCCTATCGCTTCCACGGCGCTCAAGAGCCGGATTGCATCCGCCGGTCGTTTTTGCGCATTCCATGTCGCCGCACAGCCAGTGAGACCCATTAGCTGACCATAGAGGTTGCCTTGTTCACGACCGGAGGCCAAGCATTCTTTGAAATGAATGGCGGCTTGCGGCAAGGCTCCCCGGTGCAGCGACGCGTACGCCAACATCTCAAGCGACCAGTCAACATAGTGGTGCCCCAGTTCGCGAAAGAGCGTCAGGCTTGATTCGAGCAGTGTCGTGGCTTGCGAATGATCACCGCGACAACTGGCCATGTGTCCCTGCAATCCAAGAGAGCAGGCCATGCGTTCCTTGTATCCCAATTCCCGAGAGAGCGCCAGACTTTCTTCGCTCAATGAGGACGCGTGATCAAAGTCGAGTTGCTCATAAGCGACCAAAGCCAGATTGTACAGCACGGTGGCACACTCAAAGCGATTGCCCAGCCCTCGGTTCAAGGTCAGACTTTCTTCGTAAATCGCATTTGCGCGACCAAAATCGCCCTGATTCCACGCCAAGAGTCCCAGGTTGTTGAGGACAGTGGCAATGCCGGCTTGGTCGCCTAACTCTCGCCGGAGTTTGAGGCTGGCCTCATACAGGTTCCTTGCCTCGACTTGATCACCGCGATCCATAGCCAACAGCCCCAAGTAGCTGAGCGACGTTGCGATGCCTGGCCTGTCGTCCAATTCTTGTCGCAGTCTCAGGCAGGCTTCGTGCAGCCTCCGTGACATTTCATGATCATCTTGCGCCCAGGCCAGCACTGCGGCACCGTTCATCGCTCTGGCGCGCAGGTGCGCAGGCAGGGCACTGCCAAGCTCTAGAGCCAGTCCTAACCACTTGCGTCCCTCGGCCGGGTGGCCGTGCTTCCACCAGAACCGCCACAATGCACCAGTCAATCGCAGTAGCTCTTCTGCCTTGTGGTTTGTCGCCGCCCACTCTAACGCGGCGCGCAGGTTATCGTGCTCTATTTCAATGCAATCGAACCACAGCTTTTGATCTGCACTCTGGAAGCCTGGCTCAGCGCGTTCCGCAAAGCGCAACAAGAATTCGAGATGGCGCGCGGAAACCTGCGCGGCTTCTCCCGACTCGTCGAGTTTTTCACGCGCATACTGTCGAATCGTCTCGAGCATTCGATAGCGCATTTGTCCGGTGAGTTCTTCGAAGATGACGAGTGATTTGTCAACGAGCGCCGCGAGCAAATTCAGCAGTGAACTGTCCACGGTTCGCTCCGCGTGTTCACTGTCCGAAGAGACCGTTCGCTCTGCGCGTTCACTGCACACAGCTTCCACGACCTCTATGGAAAACCCGCCTGCAAACACGGACAGCCGCCGCAGCAACGCGCGCTCCGCGTCCGACAACAACGCATAACTCCATTCCATCGTCGCGCGCAAAGTTTGATGACGCGGCAACGCGGCACGACTGCCGTCCGTGAGTAATCGAAAACGATCGTCGAGTCGTTCGGCAATTTGGCGCACCGATAACATCCTCACGCGCGCTGCCGCGAGTTCAAGCGCAAGCGGAATCCCTTCAAGTCGCGCGCAGATATGCTGGACGATGGCCGCATGTTCGGCCAGTTTCCAATTCGGCGCGACGGCGATGGCGCGCGCGGCAAACAATTGCATCGCATCGTACTGGCACAGTTGCTCGAACGGCGCGTCCGCCTCTGGCAACGCGAGTGAAGGAACGCGCCACACCACTTCGCCGATGCCCAACGTGTGGCGGCTGGTCGCCAGGATTTGCAGGCGCGGACAGGCATTCAACAACGTTTGCGCCAATGACGCGCACGCGTCCGTGAGATGCTCGCAGTTGTCGAGCACGAGCAGAATTTCTTTCGCGCGCAAATAACCGCAGAGCGCGATGAGGATTGGAACCTGCGGAGACTCGCGCACACCCAGGACAGACGCGACGGTTTGCGGCACGAGCGCAGGATCGGTCAGCGCGGCAAGGTCAACCCACCACACGCCCTCTTTGTAACGACTCGCGTTGGCGAGCTCGGCAGCCACTTGAAGCGCGAGACGCGTTTTACCGCAGCCACCCGTGCCACTCAACGTCAACAAGCGCGTCCTCGAGAGGAGTTCCTTCAGTTCTTTCTGTTCTTTCTCCCTCCCGATGAAACTCGTCACTGGCACCGGCACATTGGTCGGCGCGCGCGTTGTAAATGTCCCATCGCGAATACTTTCATATAGCGTCCTCGTCTCGCGCGATGGTTCGACGCCGAGTTCTTGCTTCAGCACGCGGCGACACGCTTCATATTGTGCGAGCGCCGCATTGCGTTGACCACCCTGCGCGAGGGAGCGCATCAACTGCCGGTGCGCTTCCTCGTCCCAAGGTTCCAGCTCAAGCTGTCTCCGCGCCCATGTGATGGTCAGATCGTGCTGTCCGACTTGCTCGAAATGGGTCGCGAGGCGGCGGAGCGCGTCCAACAACTGCTGGTTGATCTGTTCCCGTTTGACCAGCACCCATTCCTCGAACGGCGCGCTGTCGCACGAAAAGCCTTCCAGAAAACTGCCGCGATGCGCAGAGGCGACTTGCACTAGGCGGTCTGTCTCCAGGTCCGTCAGGTCTTCCAGTCCTGACAAGTCTATGGAATGGTCGCTGGCAGGGTTGAATTGGATCGTGTCGCGGGTGATGAGCAAGAAGGGGGGATCGGCCTGGCGGTCGCCGATGGCCTCGCGGAGATTGGAGAGCGCATAGCGCAGGTTGCTGAGCGCCGCGCGGTCGGCACAGTCGGGCCAGAGCAGCCCGGCCAGTGCTTCACGAGCATGAGGCCGGCCCGATTCTGCGGCCAGGTAGGCCAGCAATGCGCGCGCTCTGGATTCCAGGCCCATCACCGACTGCCCGTCCAACGCCGCCTGAAACGGTCCCAGCAGCGAAAGTGACAGATGCGCCATGGCGCGTCTCCTTCAAATTCGCAAGGTCTGGCAAGATTATACGTCAGGGTCAGGAATTTCTCAATCGCGTTTTCCACGTTTTCCCCACGTTTGAATGCTAGACTGAAAACGATGAACGACAAGCCGCGACGTTACCTGGCATACATGCTGCGCCTGTGGCAGATCTCTGCCGATGGAGAACTGGCTTGGCGGGCCTCGCTGGAAAGTCCCCGCACGGGCGAACGGCGCGGCTTTGCCAGCCTGGAGGCGCTGTTCAAGTTTTTGGAAGAACAGACAGATTCGCACGAGAAGGCAAACCTGGACCTACTGCCGTGAACCATCACGGCAATTGGCCGTTGCCTGCTCGGATTTCTCATGGACTCGGATTGGAGGGGACAATGAAACGCAACAGATTCCTGATACCGGTTGCCATGACTGCCATCGCAGTCCTGTTCATCTTGATGGTCGCCAGCAAATCCGGCGCGGCTCTGCCGACTAATCAAATCAGTCAACCCGCCGCGACCGTGTACACCACCTACCTTCCACTCGTCATGCGCGATTGGCCCTATATTGAAAAGCCAGCCCTGGCGTGGGCGACGAGCGAGAACGCCGTGCTCCTGCGCTGGCGCTGGCCCAACTGCGGCGGCAACGCGACGTTCAACGTGTCTCGTGACCGGCACATCATTGCGCACGATATTGGCAAAATCACAGACGAGGCAGCGGCCATCCAGGTACTTGGCTCGGATTGGAACTGGATTCGCGAGCGCTACACCGACGTGACGACCATCGCCGGGCTGCACGCCAAACTCGCCGCCAATCCACTCTTGGCCGATCAGCTCGCCAACACGCACTATCGCGTCGCGCTGGTGTTGGGCTGGGGCTTTATGGACGAGACGGCCATACCCGGCACGACCTACGACTATCGTGTGACCAAAGTGCAAAACGGGCAGTCGCAAGTGGCCGGGCCAGTGACCATCGTTGCCGGTCAGATCACGCCGCTTGACGCGCCAACCAACTTGCAAGCTGTCGCCGTCATCAGTTCATCTTTGCAAGGCTCGCCTGACTGGGCCATGGCGCAGCTCAATCGCAAGGCCGACCGCAAAATCTACCTGCGCTGGGATTTGCCGGGCGAAGGCTCCCAACCGTCAGCCTGGCCTTCCACGTGGAACGCCAGCTATGACATCTATCGCGCCACCAACCCGGCCGGTCCCTACCTGCGCATCAACATTCAGGACGGCGAAGACAGGCCCGTGCTGCCCATGCCAGCCACAAACCCTTCACGCACTATCACTGTGCCCACTTACAGTGAGTACGACTATTACTATGTGGACGACGATCCGGCGCTCGAGTATGGCCATACCTATTACTACCGCGTAGGTGCGCGCGACTTGTTAGGCCAGTCGCGCCGCTGGCCCGCCGACCAGTCCCAGTTCAGCGATCCGGTCAGCGCCGTGCCCCAAGACACCCTCCCGCCGCTGCCCCCCGAGGGACTCACCGCCACCGTCGCATCCACCTCCATCGCCATCACTTGGAATCCCCAGGTTACCGATACCGTCAGCTATCGCCTGTATCGCTCCACCAGCATGACGGCCAGCATCCTGATCGCCAATTGCCCCGGCAATGACGAGTTGTGTTGGAACCAGATTTACTCTGGAGCCGGGACCTCCTTCAACGACACCAGCGCCGTCACCGACACGATCTACTGGTATCGCGTGCGGGCCGTTGACGCAGCCGGCAACTTGAGCGCATTTTCCGAGCCGGTGTATGCCGTCGTGCGCGATACAACCCCGCCCTGCGATCCGCAGGTGAGCAGCCCTGAAGGCAAGATCGTCATCCAGGCCTGCCCGCAGGCTCCCGACACAGCGCTGTATGCGCTGTACTGTTCGTTCGACGGCCCCGAGCTGATGATTGCCCAGATTCCTACCGGCACGCTGCCGCAGGCGACGTTCGATCTGAACCAGTATTATGACCCGCCATACCCCATGACGCCCGTCTGTCGCGTCCAGGCGATAGATAGCCATTTCAACCGGGGCAATTTTGTGTCTGTCCCGGCCGCGCCACTTTGTCCGTCCAGGCCCATCACGCCCATCACGCCCATCATCACAGGTGTCACGACGGTCGCGGGTGGCGTGTACGGGGCTGCCCAGATCGCCTGGTCGGCCCAGACCGCGCCAGGCTTGCAAGAGTTTCGCATCCACCGCTACTCGGACGGCCAAGTCGTGACGATGACGGCGTCGTCTTCTGCGCGCACATTTCTCGATGACCAGGTCAAGCCCGACCAGATCTATTCGTACACGGTGACTGCGGTGCAGGCCGGGTACTCGTGCCCCGGCAACTCCAAGCCGCCCGTCCTGGTGACGTCCACGCCCGTGTGGTATCAGCTCAAGCCAGGGTTGGAGTGCTGCTCTCATTTCCAGACGGATATTGACTGGGATCCCAATTCCTACTTTACGCCGGGTGTGGGAACGATGCTTCAATGGAAACGACAGCCAGGTCAGGAATGGATGCTGATCGTCGTCTACCGCAGTCTGCGCGCCGACGGCGACTACGTCGCCATCACGCCACCGAGGTTGACCAGGTACAATCAGTATCTTGACGCCAACGCCGAGGGTGACTATTGGTGGTACGTGGTGGCGATGCTCGACCGCGCGACCGGGGACATTGTCCGCAAGACCTCGCCGTGGAGCCCGAGCACCGGCGCGCCCGCGTCGGCCAGTGCGCCTATCACAAGCACGCTGGCTGCGGCTTTAGCCGCGCCCCTGCGTGGTGCGCCGCCCAAAGGCGCATCTCCCCTGGGCAAGCCGGCGGACCTGTCCAGGCTCGCGCCGCCGGCCGCTCCTCTGGCTGCGCGGGTTGTGCCCAACGCGCCGCAGGCCACGCACGTCATCACGGTCACACCTATCGAAGATACTTTCGTCAGCACGCAATACCCAAACACGACCTTTGGCAGCGAACCCTATATGTCGGTAAGCTGGGTGCTGCCCAATCCGGACGCGTCGCCCAACATGAATCGGGCGCTGGTCCGATTCTTGCTGCCCGATCTTCCGCCCGGCGCGGTGATTGATAGCGCTGTGTTCCAGGCTAACATGATCCTTGTCTATGGAGAGGTGAATGTGAGCCTGCCCGCGCTGCGCGTGACGGAGCCGTGGAGCGAAGCTCTGGCTGACTGGTTCAACCAGCCTGCGACGGACGGCTCTTACTATACGGCGACTCTGGGACCCGATTTGGGCTGGTACAGTTGGGATGTGTCCGACCTCGTAAAAGAGTGGAACAACGGCATCTCGCCCAACTATGGCCTGGAGTTGGCCGCCTATGGCGGCTTTTACCGGCGACAGTTCTCGACCAAGGAAAGCGCTGATCCGCCTCGGCTGGTCATCACCTACACGACGCTGGATGCCCTGTACTTTGGTGTGGGTCTGGGGGATTGGTATGCGGTTCAGTCGCCGGAGCTTGAGCCTGGGTCTCGGCTGGATCATCTCACCGGCCACGGCCGGCTGACGTTGGGCGGGGGATCGCTGCCTGCCTTTGACTATACCGTCTACTTTACCGATGTGGCCGCCTTTGAGAACGGCATCGTCTACAACGGCATGATCACGGTTCCTATCACCAACCCCCTCTTGATCGCCTATCCCGGCGGGCAACTCTACGCGGTCAACGCGATCACCGTAGACCCGTGGTGGGGGATCGGCAACGTGTGGACTGTGCTGCCGGGCGGCAATGTTCTCCATTGGAGCGGCATCGCGTTGCCCCTCATCCCGCTTCCGCCAGTGTGGATCCACCCGAACCTCACTTATATCGGCGCATGGGATCTCTCTTCCTCGTGCGGCGTGGTCACGCCCACATGGTACGTGGAAATGAACCCGCTGCCGCTGCGCATCGTGCCGGGCGGGATGGTGACGTTCACTCAGCAGACCGTCGAGCTGGGGAACACGTGCACACAGTACGATGAGCGATACACTGGAGGGTCTCGCCCGATATTCCCCGCGCCCGACGCGAACGATGGTTTCCTGCGGCCCCGTTACGACTCTCTAGGGGTCACAACCATTGACTCAACCGGCCTCGCAGGAGAGTTTGTCACTTACCAGCCATTCAGCTATTCGACCGCGGTCCCGTATGATTTCCGGATCACGTCCACAAGCGGGGCGGCTTTTGAGTTGGTCGGCAATCAGATTGACAACGGCATCATGACCGGCATTGACCTGGCTATGTCATACTATCAGGCCACCACCGCCAGCATCGAAAAAGCGCCTCCGCCGCCCACCGGGCAATTCACGGCTCACGCCGCTACCTTGGCCATCGGACACGGCGGCTCGGTGTGGGGCTTTGTCGAGACGCCGCTCTTGCCCGACCTGACCCTGCCGCCGGTCACGTGGATGCACGGCGGCTTTGAGCTGCGCCAGCGGTGGTGGACGCTCTACATCCCGCCGGTGCAGACGCCGGGCTATCCCTGGCTGGAGACCGATGGGGCCTGGGAAGGCGACGCGCGCATCCAGCCGGGCCTCAACGTCGTCACCGATCCGGGCGAGTCCGTAGATTTTACCTGGTTTAACTGCAACGGACCTAGAGTGAATTTCCCCGACGGCGTCTCGGCTGATCTCTACCTGCGGCGCGGCGGCGTGTCGGACTATATCACGGCGAGCATCTCGCTCGGCCAGGGCTTGCCCATGCTGCTTTACGGCTACACGACCAGGCTCAATTCTTTCCGTGTGGCCTTTTGCGATAGCGGCGTGCTCAACCGCGACATTGCCGGCGACATCACCCTGGACTGGCCGGCCGACGTGATTCTGCAACTGACCAACATGCGGCTGGACGAAAATGCTTGTGTGAAGGACAGCGACATGCGAGATGACCCGCTCATGCTGGGCTATTGGCAGACCCGGTTGCAGCCCAAGGCGGTTGTGTTCAAGCCCAACGGCCAGCCCGATCCGTGGTCCAAGGCGGCCTGGGTGCAGGGCAAAGTGTATGTGCCACACGTGGCGCTGGCACGCACGGCGGGGACTGCGTCGCCCATCCCGCTGGAAGTGAGCTTCCGGCCCGAAGGCACGTTCTACGGGGCCAACCTCGTCGCCGACCAGGCGCACTATGGCTTTGACACCTTTGACTTTTTGCTCAGCCAGGTGCGCCTGAGCGACTGGAGCATGTCCGGCCTCGAGCAGCCCAATTGGGTGCAAGCAGCAACTCTCCGCGATCCACCTTCATGCTGCCAGGACCCTCAGACCGATCACGGCTTTCTCGCGCTCAAGGGCAACCTGGTCGTGCCATACTGGGGCACGCTGCAAGGTCCCCAGGGTGGCCCCCGGCCCGAGCTGCGCGTCCTTGCGTGGGATGACTATGTCGGCTTTACCAGCCGTCCGCGCGTTGGGCGCGTCTGGAATCTGCTCGTCACCCAGCACGAGTATGACTTTGATCTGGTGTATGCTCACCGCTACAACGGCGACAACGGTGTGTTCGTTGGCTTTCGCGCCGACGATCTGAAGGTCGTGTCGTTTGATTCGGGCGTGGTCATCAGCTCGACCCAGACCGGCATCTATCTGGGCCTGTCGTCGGGCATGGCCGTTCTGCGCGCGCTGGCCGAGACGATCGTCAATCCCCTGCCAGCCAGCCTGGAAGACCCGCTCAAAAGCCAGATGAAGAACGATTGGGCGCCCAGGCTCAATACAGGCACGGACACGATGAGCGCCGACTATGTAGATCGCCTGGGCCTCATCTGGAGTAACTATGTAACCTATAGCGCCAGCTATACACGGACGACCGAGATGATTGATTATCTCGTCCACGATAAGCAAGACGATATTCCTGACCAGCCCGGCGGCGAGACCGCCTGGTGGATGAAGAAAGTGGCAACATTCAAAAAGATTCGCGGGGACGTGATATTCAAATCCGTCTCTGGCGGCGCTGATTCCGACCTGGAACGAGTGCGCGTCTCGACCTGGTTCGAGCTCAAGAACCCCAAGACGGACAAGACCATCGTGCAAGGAGACCGCCTGACTTTTGAGATCACCTCCCAGGGCGAGTACCGGCTCCATGGTCAACAAGTGAGGATTACCGTCTATGAGCAGAACGTGATAGGTGATTTTACCCTGCAACTGAACCTGCCCAAACAAAGGTTGGAAGGCGGGGTGCTCGTCTATGATTTCAAGTATGACCCGGTCGAGATCAAAAGGGCTTCGCTGGTTCTCGGGGCAGGCTCTGACATTGCCTACCTGGGCGCGCTGGTGGAGGGCAGCTACAGCGGCATCAACTTGGGCGGCGCTGTGCTGTTCGGCGTCATTGACCCGGGCAGCCAGGTGCTCCAAGACATGGGCTTTGGCGAGATCATCACCACCGTCAGAGGGATTACGCCGACCGGCCCGCTGATGGGCGGTTATCTGCGCGTCCACGGCGACTTTCCGCTTTACAACAAGGGCTGCATCTTTAGGCTGAACGTCGGTGGCGACATTGCCGTGTGGTATTTTGAGAGCGGCGGCGACAATCGGTATGGCGGACATCTCATTGGCTACGTCTATGGCAAGGCGCTGTGCCTCTTTTCGGCGCGCGGCGACTTGACGCTGAGCTTTGTCAAGCCCGGCAAAAACGACGTGAATTCGTACAGCTTGGAAGGCCAGTTGTGGGTAGCGGGCGGCTTTGGCTTCTGTGAGCCGGAAACCTGGGACACGTGGGAGAACCGCTGGTGGAATGACAGTTGGTGTTACACTTGCGGCGCGATGGTCGGCGTGAATTACAACGACGGCAAAAGAAACGAATGGGATTGGAGCTATGGCATGGAATGTGAGTAAACCAATGAGGTCGTGAGTGGGCCAGATTCTCGTCACGTTGCTACCTGACGCATCAGACCTGCCAGACCCGGAACACTATCCTCAGGCAGGTCTGATTATGGCACAAACAGTATTTCGTGCTAGAATGATATATTTCCTGATGTACGCCCTCAACCGATGCAGCCGGAGGACGCACCTCACGCATTTGAGGCTGCTGCCGTGTTTGTGTTCGCTGGAATGGCGATATGGTCAGATTCGTCGTTCTGGTCGCGGGCTCTGCCTCTGTCCTGAGGGTGTCGGGGCACTCCTCGCGGGTCGGATACTCACACGATTTGCACCTCTTTTTGACTTGGCAAATCATCTTGATCCCAGTCAACCCGGAACGCGGTCCGCCGACTCGTACTTTCTCCTTCATACTCTCCCATGCCCGTTGTTGCTTGTAGCCATTCGATCAAAATGTGCGGTCCACCTGGTTTGAGGAGGCCATCATGTGCGCAATTAGGCTAGCTGGAAAGATCAACGAAAATACCACACTCATTGACATTGGCATGGAAGACGTTCATGGCATGACGGCGGTCTACCTGATACGGGGCAGTAGGACATGCCTGATTGACGGCGGCACGAGCGCAGATGGAGCGAATCAAACAGGCAAAGGACACAAAACAGACGGTACACCAAGGAGCAGCCAATGACAACCGATAAGATCCAATTCACAAAAGAAAAAGAAACGATGCTCATGATGTTGAGCAGCAAAGCGATTCAGAGCCAGTGGAAAAATCCCATCTTGCGTGATCCCTGGGCTGAAGAAGCCATGCGGCATATCGACTACGACATGAGCAAGACCCTCACGGGAGTGGCCTCGTGGGGCATGTGGAAGGAGATTGGATGTACTATCATCGCCACGCGCGCCGCGACCTTTGATCAACTGACGAACCACTATCTTGCCGATCACCCGGATGCAACCGTGCTCCATGTGGGCTGCGGCATGGACAGCCGTGTTTTCCGAGTCGATCCGACTGCCAATGTCCAGTGGTTCGACGTGGATTACCCCGATGTGATCGACCTGCGCCGCCAACTGCTTCCCGAACGGGAGGCTACGTCTGCGGGCCAGTATCACCTGATCGGTGCACCGCTGAACGATTTGCGCTGGTTGGACGAGGTTCCACGGGATCGACCCGCGTTGCTTATCGCCGAGGGAGCGCTGATGTACGTGAGCGAAGCGGATGTAAAAGCGCTGCTCAATACGGTGGTCGCTCACTTCCCCGGCGGGCAGATGATCTTCGATGTAGTTCATCCCGTGATACTCAAACAAGTAGGCTCAAACGTCGGGGGCACGGGTGCAACCTACAAATGGGGGCTTGATGATCCCCAGGACATCAAGCAGCTTGAGCCGAAGCTTGAACTGATCAAGGAATTCAGACCAAGCGAACAGGTCGCGTTTTCCCGATTCCCGTTGTGGTGGCGGGCCATAATGCGCGTCCAGGAGGTCAACTCCACGTTGCGCAGGCTGAACCGTACGGTGGTCTACCGATTTTAGGATGCCAGCAAGGGATTACGATCCCGAGGAATGTAAAACGCAAAAACCTTCAGCGGTCACGTGAGATCATCTCGCACATCCCACCGAGAGATCGCAATCTTGACCGTGCTGGGGTAGATTGAACTGTGCGTGCATGGTTGCCATTTTCAATTCTATGCGGCCCAACACAGCGTCCTCAGAACATGACCATGTCCTTTCGGGAAAAATGATCGCCCCGCGATCTTTATTGGGTGCACTGGACGCTGGGGTACGGTGCGACTTTTCAGACATTTTTCCCCGGTCTAGCCCGCACGCCCCGCGCAATTCAGCGGGGCAGGTGACAGGCTGGCTTCGAGTTTTTCCTGCTTCCAAGCAGAGTCCACGCCCGCCCCAGCGCCAGTACCCCATGAAGAGCGCATGGAGCTTACGCAAGCCGTTGGGACAGACGCTGCAGGCGCAAACAAACAGTAGGAGAAAAACGTGAATCTCATGCTCGAAGGAGATAACAATTGACCGACTGGAGCACAGGAAACTGCGAAGCAAACGGAATTAACATACATTACACGAGAACTGGAGGAAGCAAGCCTCCTCTAATACTGCTACACGGATTAACTGCTAATGGAGCTTGCTGGACTCCTTTGACCCATGTCATAGAGGGAGATTATGACGTAATCATGCCGGATGCCAGAGGCCATGGCAAGTCGAGTGTGCCTGACTATGGGTACCGATACGAAGACCTTGCAAACGATGTCGTTGGTCTTATAGAGGCTCTACGACTTGCGTCTCCAATCCTAATCGGGCACTCCATGGGGGGGATGACTGCCGCCGTGGTGGCAAGTCGTAACCCAGAGCTTCTTCGTTGTCTAATCTTAGCTGATCCAACATTCTTGAGTCCAAAAGTTCAGCGCGAAATTCGAGACAGCGACGTGGCAGATCAGCATCGGCGATATCTCAATATGTCATTGGATGACGTGGTGGCAGAAGCGCGGATTAGACACCCTGATCGGTCATTGGATACCATCGAGCTGATCGCCCAGGCACGACTTCAAACCAGCATGGGCGCTTTCGACGTTCTCACGCCACCGAACCCCGACTATATGCAGGTAGTGAGTGCCATTGAAGTTCCAAGCCTACTTGTGATTGGTGGTTCAGCAGGCGTGGTTTCCCCTGATGTTGCCGCAGATCTGCAACGTCTTAATCCGCGACTTCAAGTTGAACAAATTCCGGAAGTCGGCCACGGGCTCCATTATGACCAGCCCGAGCGATTTGCGGTTGTCGTCAAATCCTTCTTACGTTCAATTGGTACAGTGATTGTGCCATGAATGTGCGAGAATGCGCATCCTTCGGACGACTGAAGTGCAAGCCTGACATTGATTTAGACTTTAACACTGAGGCTTGTCTATCCCGACCTATTTGGATTGGACAGAGAATTGAAGGCAATGTATTACAAGAGGTGATATAGCCTAACAATGTTTTCGCCCTGACTCAGCGGATGAGCCGCTTCGCAGGTTAAAACAGCGTTATACGCCCTTTAACTGATACTCGCGAAAGGATGTTCGCCATCATATTCAGGAGAACCATCGTCTCGGATGTCGTACAGGGAATCATCATTGGCGGCGTGCTGGCTTTCATCACAACCCAGATTATCACGAACGCCTATGTCACGACGGTCAACGGCTGGACCACCATTTTCGGATGCGGTGAGCCTGGCAATGACATGTTGTTCAAAGCCGCATGCGCCAACAAACTTCCTGCCGTAAACGTACCGCAAGAGGCGGTGTACTGGACGACGAAAGTAGATGGCGCGGGCCAAAAGCTCTCCGGCCAGCACGACTACATCATGCACTTTCCGGCAGGTGGGCTCCCGCCGAATAATGCATTCTGGTCGCTGACGATGGGCGATGCGCAAAATCACTTTGTGCCAAATCAGATCAACCGATACAGCGTCAGCGATCGCTCCGGCCTCGTTCCGAATGCCGACGGTTCCATCGACATTTACATCCAGAGCGCCGCTCCGGCAGGCCATGAATCCAACTGGCTGCCCGCGCCCTCGGACAAGTTCATACTCTGGCTGCGCGTGTATGTGCCCGGCGCAGCCATTCTCGACGGCGAGTACAAGGTTCCGCCGGTTGTCGAAGTGAAATGATATCGCATATGAAACACAAACATCTACTCACATTTGGTTCGGTCATGCTTGTGGCATGGGCATTCGGCACGTTCCTCTTCGTCTACTTTTGGCCACACATCGTGTACAACCACTTCGAAAGAGCGATCGTCGATCAGGGGTTTGGCGACGGCCCCATCCCGGTCAATACGCTCTATACGGAGCCCCAAACACTCTTTGCAGAGCCCCTCCACGTGCCCGCCTCGGGCTCAAATCTGATGACTACTGGCGTGAACCGCGACACGCTCCTTACGGTCGGCTGGTTAGACCTCAGTAAAGGCCCGCAAGTCTTGCATGTGCCGGACATGACCGGTCGCTACTACAGCGTGCAGTTCACTGATCGGTCGGACGGCACTGATTTTGCCTACGTCGGCACGCGCACTACTGGCACGCAGGCGGGCGACTATCTCATTACGGGGCAGGGCTGGCAGGGAACAGTGCCGAGCGGCATGACGCAGATATCCACGCCGAACAACTCGGTGCTCGTGATCGGTCGCGTGCTGGTGTACAGTGACAGCGATCTCCCAACCGCTTACGACCTTGCAAAGCTGATACAGCTTGCACCGTTAAGCTCAAACTGATAAGGTGAATAATATGAACAACAGAATGTCCACTATTCTGACGGTACTCGTCGGCTTGATATGCGGTTTATTCTTCATCCGTTTATTCTTCTTTCCCCAAACAAGAATTGTGCGTAATGACGTGCTGCAAGGCATCCTCATCGGCGCCGGGCTGGCGCTTGTTACGGCCCGAATTTACGCCAGGGTCAAGACCACGAGGGTCAACGGTTGGCTCACCATGTGCGGATGCGGCGTGCCCGGAAATGGCATGTTGTTCAGGGCTGCGTGTGCCCTAATATTTCCCGGCCCGATAAACGTACCGCAAGAGGCAATGTATTGGACAACGTCCGGAGATGGCGCAGGCCACGTATTGAGCGGTCAGCACGACTACATCATACACTTCCCGCCGGGCGGTCTTCCACCGAATAATGCCTTCTGGTCGCTGACGATGGGCGATGCGCAAAATCGCTTTGTGCCGAATCCGATCAATCGGTACAGCGTGAGCGATCGCTCTGGACTTGCGCCGAACGCCGACGGCTCTGTTGACATTTACCTTCAGAAGACCGCGCCGGCAGGCCATGAATCCAACTGGCTGCCCGCGCCGGCAGGCAACTTCATACTCTGGTTGCGCGTGTATATGCCCGGCGCGGCCATTCTCAATGGCGAGTATACGGTACCGCCGATTGTCGAGGTGTCATGATGACTCATCTGGAACATTTGCTTTTATTCGGTTCGGTCATGGTCGCGTCGTGGTTCCTTTTCACCTATTTCTTCCCACGTATGATGTTGTACGTGTACAAGAGAGCGATCCTCGTTGAAGGAGGCGGCGACGGCCCCATCCCGGTCAATACGCTCTATACGGAGCGCCAAGCACTTTTTGCGGATCCCCTCCACCCGCCCGCCTCGGCCTCAAAATTGATGACGACTGGCGTGAACCACGACACGCTCCTTACGGTCGGCTGGCTCGATCTCTCCAAAGGACCGCAAGTCCTGCACGTGCCGGATATGGCCGGTCGCTACTACAGCGTGCAGTTCACTGATCCGTCGAACAACACCAATTTTGCCTACGTCGGCAAACGCACCACGGGAACCGAGGCCGGCGATTACCTGATCAGCGGTCCCAGCTGGAAAGGATCCGTGCCGCAGGGAATGGCACAGATTTCTTCGCCGAAAAATTCGGTGCTTGTTCTCGGCCGCACACTTGTCGAAAGCGACAGCGACCTGCCGACTGTCTATGCTCTTGTGAAGCAGATACAACTAACACCACTAAGCGGCTGGCAACCCAGCCAGTAGCACATAAATATTGACATGCGTTTTGTAGTGCAAGGTGTCGGATGGCGTATAACACCGGCTTGCAGGCGACACGGGCGCTTCGCGCCCTCGTGGGCGGGTCCTTGGTGCTGGCGCAGCCTATTTCACAGCCTGGTTCTCAAGGCAACCACGCGTCGCGTGCGCCTGAAGCCGAACGTTAGCTGCCTTCGACGTGACGACAGATTACACGGTGAAACATCAAAAGGAGTTTGGGCATGGGCGATACATCGCCTGAACTTAATCCTGACTTGGTGTATGACCTCTTTTGGGGCATCTTCAAGCCCCAATTCATTCGGCTTGCTTTGCAACTCGATGTTTTCACCCCGCTTGCCGCTGGCTCAACTACCGCAGAGCAGGTTGCGCAATCCTGTCACTGTGACATCTTTGGTGTAAAGAGTTTGCTGGACTACCTTTGTAGTCTGCAAGTACTCGAACGTCACGGCAACATGTATGCTCTCACCCCCACCGCCGCTACTTTCTTGGTCAAGGGTCGAAAAGCGTATGCTGGCGACATGATATTGCACTACACAGACGAGGCACTATTCGACAACATTCGGCAGTCTCTCCGTAGTGGTAAGCCTTCTCCTCTGGGAGAAAACTTTGTCCAGGATGCGTGGCTTGAAAGTTATTTGCCGTGGCGCATTCCGAAAAGTCTGGAGATGTGGCAAGCCGCTGGCGTCAAGGCCGACCATCAGGCAAGTTTGCGCATACTCGATATCGCCTGTGGCTGCGCCATCAAGAGTTTGGCGCTTGCTCAGGCTTCACCAAACGTACGGGTTACCTGTCTGGATACTGCTGATGTGCTTGTGGTTGCGCGTGACTTGGCGGAACGAATGGGGGTTGAGTCTCAAGTTGTTTTCAAGCCGGCCAATCTATTGGATGCCGACTTGGGTGAGAATCAATTTGATGCTGCTCTGACAGGGCAAATCACCCACTACCTTACGAAAGCACAAAACGCCAGCCTTTTCCACCGCATCTATTCTGCCTTGTCACCCAATGGCGTTTTGGTCATTGATTGTCCGATGGCAACGGACGAGCCTGCTGAGACAACCAGTTTCTTGACCCTGGTTTTGTGGGCCAATAGTGGCGGTGCTGCTCATTCGTTTGAAATGTATCGGCCCTGGTTAAGTGACAGTGGTTTTCGTCAGATAAAGCAGTTGAGCGAGCGCTGGGTGGTAGCCATCAAACAAAGCGGCGGCCAACAACGGCTTGCGCCTGACGCTGCTCGGCTGCGCGTCGTGGCGCGGGAGCCGACCTTGGGCAGCCGGCATAGGAGTGACGCTTATGAATTCAACCGAAACAACAACACCATCCCTTGATATTATTGATGACCTGGACTGGTGGGGTCTCAAATACACAGTGGTCAAGTTGGCACTGGAACTCGACATCTTTACAACAATCGCCACAGGACATTGCCTGCTCGAAGAGATTGCTGCGGCTACCTGCACCAGCAAACGAGGCGTGCGCATTCTTTTGGATGCTCTGTGTCCCCCGGGATTGTTGCGCAAATCACAGGGGGTATATTCCTTGACACCTACGGCGGAAGCGTTTCTTGTGCGCGGCAAACCAACCTATTGCGCTGACCTGTATCTCACCCTCTGGCGCGATCGAGATCGGCTTATGGAAGCGGTGAAAACGGGTACGGCGACCCTGGACCTTCCGGATCCCGCCGCCGAAGACTTGTGGACTGGCAATACGGCATCAGATCTATTGACCTGGCCTCAGCGAGCCAAGACTGCGCGAGAGCGGTGGACTCAAGTCGGCATTACAGCAGGGACCCGGCAAGGGTTGCGCGTTCTCGACGTGGCGTGTGGGTCTGGAGTCGGGAGTTTCGTTCTGGCGCAGGCCGACCCCACCACTCACGTGACGGCGCTCGATTTGCCAAAGGTGCTGGCGATTGCCGCCCAGGTCGCAGAGACAATGGGCATCCGTGAACAGGTGACGTTTTTGCCGGGGAACCTGCTGGAGGTCGAGTTCCCCGCCGAGCAATTCGATATAGTATTGTTTGGCGCGATTCTTTACTATTTCAGCCCAGACAACGTCACAGCCGTTTTCCGCAAAGCCCATCACGCTCTCAAGTCAGGCGGCCTTGTCGTTATCCGAAGCATCACCGCAGACGAAGAGCGATGCCAGGATGAGATGGCTTCATTGTTAGCACTTGAACTTCTCCATGATGCTCCCAATGGTGAAGTATACACCTGCTCAGAATACAAGACCTTTCTGGATGCATCGGGCTTTACGGATGTAACCCAACACAGCAACTACTTGATTAGCGGGAAAAAATGTGCGAATGCGTAAGCCGCCCAACATATAGATTGGTTCGCCAGTGGCGTGAAGCGAGTGATTCCCCGTCATGCCTTTGCAATAGCAAGGTAGTCACCCAATCGCGGGTTGTCAACACTCCCTGCAACTCCATCAAGCAGTATGGATGCGGGGCACAATTATTGAGGTGCAAATATGGACACTATTGAAGAGCAACTACTTGCCTACAATGCCAGAGACCTCGAACGTTTTATTGCAGCCTACTCGCCAGACGTGGTGATTGAGGATGGCGAGGACAACGTGCTTCTGAAAGGACACGACCAAATACGGAAATGGTACGGAGACCTGTTCGAGGCGAGTCCTCAATTGCATTGTCGAATTTTGAATCGCCTAAGAATTGGAAAATATGTTGTGGATGAGGAAGAAACAACGGGGCGGAAAGGTTCTCCGACGCCGATGCATGCGGTCGTGGTCTATCGTGTTGAAAGTGACAAGATTGTTCATATGCGATTCCTCATGTGACCATGTGGAAGTGTCTGTGCCAAGTTACTACTGCGGCATAATCAGAGGTGCACGAACGGGGAACATACACGCCGACAACGGCACCTATTCGCCGCTCTCAGGGCAGGCGCGCGGGGCTTTTGGCATTGTCGGTCGGTTGAAATGACAGTTGTTGCCATTTCTGCGTGCCGCGGCGACGTGCTACCCGCTATCTGCACCGGTGGTCATGCTATGCCATTCAATAAAAGGAGGCCCTATCCATGAGCGAAATCTTGCAGGATTTATCAGCACTTGCGTTGGTGCATGCCATTGAAGCGAATCTGTTTGAGTTCATCCCGCTCTTCCAGCATTGGCCACGAGCGCAAGTGCACCGTGACGCAGAGATGACATGGTCCCTCACAGACATTCCGTTCCCGCTTTTCAATAGCGTGCTCCATGCCCAACTGGCCTCAGACCATGTAGACGCTGCCATCGAAGCAGCGGTAACTCGCTGTAAGGCAAGGAACGTGCCTATGCTCTGGTGGACTGGGCCTGCTACGCGGCCCGCCGATCTAGGGACCCATCTTGAAGCACACGGATTCACACACGAAGAAGACATGCCCGGAATGGCCGCCGATTTGCAGGCGCTGACCGAGGACTTGCCGAAACCAATTGACCTCGTTATTGAACAGGTCAGTGATAGCGAAACCTTGAACAAGTGGTGCCAGGCTGCGACCGTCGGCTTTGGCATGCCTGATTTCGTTTCCGACGCTTTCTTCGATTTCTTCGGCAGTCTAGGCTTCGGCGCAGAGTTGCCCTTCCGCAACTATATCGGCTGGCTCCAGGGAGAACCGGTGGCCACATCCTCGCTGTTTTTGGGAGCCGGCGTGGCGGGCATCTACGATGTTGCGACTGCTCCAGGTGCACGGGGGCATGGGATTGGAGCTGCCATGGCGCTGGCGCCCCTGCGCGATGCTCGTGAGATGGGATACCGTGTCGGCATCCTGGGTTCTTCAGCGATGGGAGTTGGCGTCTATCGCCGCTTGGGATTTCGAGAGTATTGCCACATTGGCCAATACGTATGGTCAGTTGCTTCGGCAAGTGGGGAAGCGGTCTAGCGTGTCAGCTGCCTTGGATGTGACCGCTGAAACATCAAAGAGAGTGGGGCGGCGCAGCGTACACGAGAATTAGAAAGGACACTAGCGATGCAAGCATCTCCCGAGTTACACACAATTATTGCGGCATGGTTCACTGCGTGGGAGTCAGGATCTGTTGGAAAGCCTTCCTGGGCCGACCACCACCTGTCTCGCCGGGCCGAACTTTACACCATCGGCACGGACCCGGGTGAATGGCTTGATGGCGAGAAAGCGTTCGAGCATATGCGGCAAGAGATGAACGAGACAGGAGGGATCAAGTTCTCGCCAGGAGAAATACGGGCGTGGCAGGAAGGGACAGTCGGCTGGGGTGTAGCTCGTCCTACACTTACCACTCCCACTGGGAAGCAGATTGCGCTCCGATGGAGCGCTGTCTTTCACCAGGAAGACGATGAGTGGAAGATGGTGCAGCTCCACATGTCCGTCGGCATCCCCAACGAGCAACTACTTGGATAAGAAAAGTCAAGTGGCACGTAACCATGTCGCCCAACGCCGACTCTACCTGACCCTCTTCGGCGGAGGATACGCACAAGCATTTTGGCAAGTCTCTTGCTGCGTGAGATAACAGTCATGCCAGCACCGGCGGCAAGTGCGCCATTCCGTTAAGCGCACAATGCGCTAACAGGGAGGGAGATGTCATGAGTATCATTGCCTTATGGCCCACGGCCTTGGAAGCACTCGAGGCGCTTGGCACACACTATGGCCCAGCAATGGATCAGGCTGCTGCTGAATTGGGACTGTCTGAATGGAATGGATGGCTATTGCCAGCGTTGATGTTTGAACCAGAACCGATCTCGGCAACTTTGCTACGCACACGATCACCATACACATCGGCCCGGTGGTTCAATGCGCGATTGGCAAAGGCAGCCAGGCAAGGCTTCCTGATCCCGGTTGCGGAAGCGGAAGGCGAATATCGCCTGACAGAATTGGGAAGACAGGCAGCAGAACGGGTAATGGGGGCAATGTATGTGAAATTGGCAGCGCTTCAGCCACTATCATCAACTGACCTGGAACGCCTGGCAAGCCTTCTTCGTCGGCTGGTGATGTCATGCCTGGCCGCGCCAGAACCGCCGGGAAAGTGGTACATTCTTCACTCTCGGCGAATTGATCCGGGAGACAATGCATCCGTCGTAGCGCGAATTGACCAATACGGCGGCGATTTGGCCGCCTACCGTGATGACGCACACCTGGCCGCCTGGCAATCCCACAACATTGAGGGACATGCCTGGGAAGCCTTCACATACCTTTGGCGCGGAGAAGCCACAACGCTGGATGAAGTCTCCCAAAAGCTAGAGCGGCGTGGATATTCGCGAGATGAGTACCGGCACGCCCTGGAAGATTTGATCGGGCGTGGTTGGGCCCAGGGCGAGGCAGGGAAATACCAGGTAACGGCATCAGGACAAAAGATCCGCCAGGCAGCAGAAGAAATCACTGACCGTTATTTCTACGCGCCCTGGTCTTGCCTGAGCCAAGAAGAGATGGAAGACTTGTGGACTTTGTTGATACATCTCCATGATAGTTTGTAATCCATAGAGCGCAAATGCGCCCAACGGGCGCCTGTACTCGACGCCGCGCCGCTGCACTTCGCGGAGCGGGTGAAACCGATTATTAGCCCATTTGTCATCATTACGGAAATCAGCCCACAGGAGGAGAGCCAGGATGAGCGACATCATTCTTGAATCTGTCAAATCGAACCCGGTCAGCGCATTGACGGCGAATCTTCACGCACATGTTCCGTTGTTTTCTCATCTGCCCGGCGTGATCGTTTGGGATGAACCGGAACTTTTAGGGCTGTTGACCGATTTGGATCCATCGGAAAGTTGCGTTTATCGCGCTGCTTTTGCACCTGAGCAAGCCAACGAGAAAATCGAACAGGTATTGCGCCGCTATCGCTCGCATGGCTGCCTGCCGATGTACTGGCAGGTTGGTCCGTCCACCTTGCCGGCTGACCTGGGGAAGCGCCTCCAGGCGCAAGGGTTTGGTTTCTTTTTGCGTGTGCCCGGGATGGCGGTTGACTTGGAGGATCTGGAAAAGGGGACGACGGGTTCCGGCGATTTTGTCATTGAGCGGATCACCAATCCCTCTCAGCTCATGCAGTGGGTGAACATCGTGGCGGCAGTTGACGAATTGTCCGATGCGCTCAGGCACGGGTTTTATCAAGTATTTGAAAGCCAGGGATTGGGCGCGCGAGCAACCTGCCAGCTGTTCCTCGGATTGGAGAACGGTCAGCCCGTAGCAACATCCCGCCTGATTGGCGCGGGCGGGGTCGCCGGCATCTATCACGTCGCCACCCTGCCGGAGGCGCGCGGACGAGGCTACGGGACAGCTATGACGCTTGTGGCCGCTCATGCCGGCCGCGAGCTAGGTTATCGTGTCGGTGTCCTATATGCGTCCCCCGCAGGCCAGGGCGTTTATCGTCGTCTCGGATTTCAGGAGTACTGCCATATTGATGTATACAGGTCACCAGAATAGGAATACACATTTGACTGGATGGTGGCTTCACAAGTGAAAATTGATTTCTCGATCTGTTGAGGATGAAAGGGGCTACATCATGAACACTCAACTTGGCTTACCAACAGAAGCGCCTCCACCCGATAATTTATTGGATTTGCTTCTGGGGACAGTTGAAGGTCCGCTGCTCAAACTGCCAATCCTGCGCGCTGGAATCGAACTCCAGGTGTGGGCTAAGATAGCAGAGGGATGTCAGACGGCAAGTGAGATCGCCTCAGCAGCAGGCGCGGACTCGAGCGGCATGCGCCGCCTGCTAGATGCCCTGACCGTGATCAAGTTGCTGGAAAAGGATGCTTCAGTTTACCGCTTGCCAGACTGGGCTGAGTATTACTTGTTGCCAGGCAAGCCAGCATACCTCGGCAATTTCGTCCTTGAATGGCTTGCCTGGGAAGGGCATGGTCAACTTGCGGAGGCCATCCGTACCGGACAACATCCAATCACTCCCGACGTCACGCGCGCAGAGTCAGTAGGGCATTTCATTCCGTTCTATGCCGTCCGTGCGCTTGCGCCGCGCCGTTATATCAAAACGATATGACGGCTACTGGCAGGCGCTCCAGGCTGAGCCTCGGAACGGTTTGCAGATACTTGACCTTGCCTGTGGAGTTGGGATCGCATCCTATGCGCTGGCGTTGCAACACCCGGGCGTGCGCGCGACTCTTCAGGACTGGCCTGCCATGCTGGAATTTGCCATGGAGGCCGCCCGCAAGCTGGGAGTCGAACAGCAGATTACAATGCTCCCGGGCGACATCTTTTCTGTGGAGTATGGTCACGACAAGTTCGATATTGCCCGGTTGGGCTTTGTCACCTACTTTTTTGGAGCGGCTGAACTCGTCAAGTTATTTCGCCAGGTGCATACAGCGCTGAAACCAGGCGGGATGTTAGTGATCGAAGCGCCCCTGAGTGACGAAGGTCACTGTGAAAACGAAGAGGCCATCGTTGATGGCCCGTGGCTGTATGCTGTTTCTGCGAAAGGTGATGTTTACTCGTTTCTAGATTACAAAGGCTTCCTGGAACAAGCCGGATTCGAGAGTGTAACCCAGGTCAAGGATGATCTCATCAGAGCTGTGCGATAATCACTGTCAGGAGGATGGCCATGAATGAGGAAGAAGGTCGCCTGATTGACATTGGCGACACCAGCCTGTACGTTGTGGAACGGGGCAAGGGCTACCCGCTCATCCTCTTGCACGGCGGCCCCGGTCTCGACCACCGCATGTTTGGTGACTACCTCGACGCGCTCGCCGACGAGTATCGGCTCATCCTGGTTGACCAGCGCGCCAATGGTCGCTCTGGACGGCCGCCTGAAGCGACCTGGACGCTGGACCAACATTCCAGGGATGTTGGCTTGCTGGCGAAGGCGATGGGACTGGACAAATACGCCGTGCTAGGTCACTCGTATGGTGCCTTCGTAGCCCTGCAAAACGCGGCGTATTTTCCCGGACAGGCAGCGCAAACCATCGTTTCCAGCGGCGTGCCGGGCAGTCGTTTTTTGATGTCGCATGTCGAGCGTGAACTGGCGAACTTTCAATCAGAAAAACTCCGCCAGCAGGTGACTGACTCGTGGGCACGCGAACGGCACGTGCAGACCCCCGACGAAGTAGCCGCACTGATTTCGGACCAACTCCCCTTCCATTTTGCCGATCCACTCGATCCCCGCATCGCCGAGTTCGAACAGCGCGCGGCCGGTATGGTGTACGCACCCGAAATGCTGCGCAAGTCTTCCTCGGAAGACTATGGCGGGATCGAAGTCGAAGATCGCCTGACAGACATCTCCCAACCCGTGCTGATCCTGGCTGGACGGCATGATCGAACCTGCTCGGTCGAGGCTGCTGAGTTTATGGCAGCGAACATGCCGAACGCGGAGTTCGTCGTGCTTGAGCAAAGCGGCCACATGATTTTCGTGGAAGAAAACGAGCGCCACGTGAACACAGTGCGTTCCTTTCTAGACCGGCACTGTGTCGCCGATAAGAGGTGAATTATGAAGTTCGGATACAGTATGTGTTTTGCCCGATCAGGTATGATGCATTTAGAACCTTCAAAGTTACGCCGAGTACCAGGCCGTTAACGCAAAAAGAGTTTTGTACACAGAGATGGCTGGCACGCCGGTCATCTCTATTTGTTCGTGTTCGATGTCGCGTTTTCACTGTTGCCTCCAGGTCGCTTCGCTAAAGAAACGTGGGCAAGCCCCTGCTGCTTGCAAGGACTTGCCCGCTTGGTCTGGCGACGATTTCAAGTCGTTGTGTTTACACTGGTGAGTCCTGCCCCGGCCTGGACTGCTATAGGTCGAAAGTGATCAGCGATCACTACCAGATGACGCTGAGATCTGCGGACTGGATCGCCAAGTCACGCGTGACCAGTGGCAAACCTAGATACAACGCCGTCGCAGCGATGATTCGATCCGGCATTTCGGGCACCTTCTCACGCGGAACGCGCCGCACTGCCTGAGCGATGGGCAGATCAAGCGGCGCGATAGCCAGTCCGCTGTCCAGCCGTGACAATTCGGCCATCAACCGATCAAAGGCTGACCCGGGCAACCGTTTCTTTTCGACCAGGTAGGCGATTTCAACTACCGAGATGGCCGACAGCCAAATTCGATCCCCAGACGCAATCGCACCTTGCAGCGCTGCCAGCGCGTCAGGCGATAGCTTTTCCTGTTTCAGAAGCGCCCACACTACAACATGTGTATCAGCCACGACCGCGCTCATAGCTCAATGTCCCTGGGAAAGTTGCCCCACATCTCGCGCCGCGCCTCCGCGATGTCTTCGGCGGTAACGTCAACATTCAGATCAGCCAGTAGCCCGATGGGATTGTGGCGCGGGAATGGTACTGTCTGCCTGCTTTCCAGAAACGCAACAAAGTCCAGCGCCTCTTGTTGTTTCTCAATGGGCAACTGTCGCAGTTTCTCCAGAACAAATTGCTCAATGCTCATCTCAGTCTCCTGTCCACTCGGCCATGCGATTAGGCGTGCAATGTTTGTTCGGCTAATCGCCGCACAGCTTGTTCGACCTGGGCGAGTGCCGCGTCGTCATAAAATACGGAACCGTACTGAGCGTCTACATCTATCTCCGCCACCTGGCCCACACGCCCTCGCGACGGAAAAGTCAAGTCCACTGGCACGCGCCACACCGCTCTGCCATCCGGCCGCGGTGTGAGCGTCGGTTCGTCGGCCAGCAAGAGATTGCTGACGTGTTCCAGCATCAGCACGTTGACTTTTTGCCGCGCCACCAGAGCCGAAACTGGAACTTGCGCTGATTCAAACCCCCGCAAGTGCTGGTCGAGCCAGACCAAAGTCGCGGGCAGCCTCTGGCCCCAGCGCCTGGCGAACCGAATCGGGCAGTGCAGGAGTGGTTGACATCATGGGAGCATCTTCCTTCTTGCTTGACGTACTCGGGCTAATCAGGTGACCAGATCTTGTAGATTTTGCATTTCCGTTGCAGTAATTGTGGCGATATTTTGCAGTGACGTTCAGAATCACGCATGCGGCTGCCACTGACCGGAACAAACGATTGAGGGGACGAA
>Ga0315268_10000743_pt1 | contig 37944 bp, 31 predicted proteins | sample C1_top_MG_FD_204535 | JGI IMG/M metagenome (GOLD analysis project Ga0315268, IMG submission 204535) | Sediment microbial communities from Yellowstone Lake, YNP, Wyoming, USA - C1_top | ecosystem: Environmental > Aquatic > Freshwater > Lake > Sediment | place: USA: Wyoming | collected 2017-08-01
ACAATGGCAGCAGCGTCTTGCCGGTGCGGCACAGCAGGCGCAACAGGCGGGCAAGCTGGGCGGTCTGATGGCGCGCATGGTAGGCGAACTGCTCCAGCCCAAGCTGCCTTGGCGCATGTTGCTGGCGCGCTACCTGACCCAGGTTGCGCGAGACGATTACAGCTACATGCGCCCCTCCCGGCGCGAAGGGACGATGATCATGCCCTCCCTGAGAAGCACTCAGGCGGATATTGTGATCACCCTGGACACCAGCGGCTCGGTCAGCAGCGAGGAATTGAACGAATTCGTGGCCGAAATCGACACGCTCAAAGGCCAGCTGCGCGCCCGTGTCACACTCCATGCCTGCGACACGGCACTGGCCGAGGATGGCCCCTGGGTGTTCGAACCGTGGGAGGAATTCAAGCTGCCCAAGGCGTTTCAGGGCGGGGGCGGCACTGATTTCAGGCCGGTGTTCGAGTGGATCGAACGACAGGGACGCCAACCCGACATGTTGCTTTACTTTACTGATGCCGAAGGCGATTTTCCCGCTTCGGAGCCGCCCTACCCGGTAATCTGGCTGGTTAAAGGCAAGGCGCCGGTACCATGGGGCCAGCGCATCCAATTGAATTGATTTATTTATGTCAGAACTCACATCCGAAGACGCCCTGCGCCTCAACGTCCTTCTCGCCGGAGAAATCCGGGCGATCCGCATCGACGAATCCTGCATGACGGTTTACGGTCTGACCCCGCGCGGCGAGGCGGCAGTCAAACTGCACCCCAGCGGGCGTAATGACCAGTACCTGCGCCTGGTGCGCGAACTGCTGGCGGGTCACGCCATCGGTTCGCCCGGCGGCTATCCGGTTTACATACAGCGCTGGACGCGCATGGGACAGGCACGCGACAAGGGGCTGGACCGCCTGCTGCTGCTCGGGGAACCCGAGGCTGTGGTGTCGGTCGCCTATTCCAACGGCCTCACCGACGAACTGGCCCGGCATGCCTGGTGGGCCATGCCGGTCGCCGACAACGCCCGCCGCATGCTGGAGAGGGAAAGCGTGGTGCAGGGTCAAATGGGCAAGATCCTGGCCAGTTTCCTGATCGAACACCTGCCGTTCGAAAACAGCCCTCATGTCATCATCGACACGGTACGGATCGTGTTGCAACCCGGACTGACCGACGAAACCGCGCGCCAGCACCTGTGGAAAAAGGGAAGCCATGATAATGCCTATCATGTGGGCTTTCTCGAGCGCATGCCTGACACACTGCCGGAGCAACGCCCGGCACGCGCCGACTGGGCATCCCTGCAACCCAGGCTCGCACCCCTGATCAGCCGGGGAAACCCTTATGCCCAACAGCTGGAGCGGACCCTGACCGGCCCCGGCCAGACGTTTCTCCAGGTCAGCGAGGAAGTGCTGCGCTACCCGGCCGATCAGGATGTGGTCATCGCACTGCTCAACGCGCTGTCGGCCTACTTTTCCGCGCTGCGGCCTGAGGGGGCCTGCTGCGGCGGGAATTCGGTCGAGGCAATTCTTGCGGATACCGAAACGCTGGTCTCCGGCAATGCGCAATCGACAGCGCTACGCGAGTTTCTGGATACGCTGCCGGAATTGGCGGGTGAAGTGCGCGCGATGCTTGCGCTTGCGCGCATGGATGCCGAGGTGGCCTCTCCGGTTTTGACGCGAACCACGGCTGCCGGCACATTATTGCGAAAAAAAATGGAGCCTGTTTCCATCCCCATTCTGCAGCAGATGGCGGTATTGCGAGGGCAACCCTTCTCCGCCGCCACCTCGCGCCGCCGTCTGCGATAGCGTTAAAGCGTGCCGTAGGAATGAAGCCCTGAAAGGAACATGTTGACGCCAAGGAAGGCGAACACCGTCACCACCAACCCGACCACCGCCCACCAGGCCAGTATCGGGCCACGCAGCCCTTTCACCAGGCGCATGTGCAGCCAGGCGGCATAATTCAGCCAGACAATCAGCGCCCAGGTTTCCTTCGGATCCCACGACCAGTACCCGCCCCACGCTTCCGCAGCCCACATCGCACCGAGAATGGTGGCGATGGTAAAGAAGGAGAAACCGATCGCGATCGCTTTATACATGACGTCATCGAGCACTTCGAGCGCAGGCAGGCGGCTGGCGAGTATGCCCTTCGACACGAGCAGGTGGGCCACGCCTACCATTGCTGCCAGGGAAAACGCGCCATAACCGACAAAATTGGCCGGCACATGAATTTTCATCCAGTAGGATTGCAGCGCCGGCACCAGCGGCTGGATGTGGTGCGCCTCGCGGTCGAAGGTGTACCACAGCAGGAAGGCCACCGCGGCGCTGATCACCGGCAGCACGAAGGCGCCAAGCTGGCGGTTCCGGTAGTGCTGCTCGTAGTACAAGTAGAGCAACGCGGTGATGATGGAAAACAGGATGAAAACTTCATACAGGTTGCTGAGGGGGATGTGGCCGACATCAGCGCCGATCAGGTAGGACTCGTACCAGCGCACCAGCAGGCCGACCAGGCCCATCGCGGTGGCACTCCAGGTAATTCCTGCCGAGACGCGGTTGACGAAATCGGAACGCGACACCAGGCCCAGCCAGTAACCTGCAGTCGCCATGACGAACAGCGCGCTCATCCACATGATGGCGGACTGGCTGGAGAACAGGTATTTCAGCCAGAACGCCTGGCTGGCCCGCGCCAGTTCGCCTTGGTACTGGCTGATGCCGAACAGGCTCAATGCCGCCACCAGCGGCAGCAGACTCCGCATCGGCTTCCAGAACCAACCCAGACCGATGAACGATACCGCGGTCAGGAACAGAATGCCCTTCTCATAGTCGTCCATGTAGCCGCCGTACAGCTTGTAGGCATAAAGACTGCCAGCCGCCAGCGCTGCGGCGTATGCCCAGTCGAACCAGTTCAGGCTACGGAAAAAAGAAGGGCGCTGATAACCGCCTTGAATCGCTTCCATCGTTATCCTTTCAACCTAGAAACGGTAGTTGAACGGGGTGGAGTGTGCGATTTTTGGGGTGCAGGGCAAGGCGCAACGACGCGGAATGGTCGTTCCATTCCAAGGAGTTGCAACGCCGCCATGCGCCGCAAAAATCGTGCAATCCACCCCGTAGCGGGCTTACCAAACGGGTGAACCCATAATTCACGAATAAATTAATTATAATCATTGCATTAAGCCTCCAGTGGAGCGGTCAACTGCCGTTTCTAGGTTCAATAACTCGGTCAGATTTTGCTTGTGCTGGTTGAATTCATTCTCGAAATCCAGGGTCTTGCGGTTGCTCGACATGGCGAACAGAATTTCACCGGGCCGCCCGGCGCCCTCCGATTTGACCAGCAACCAGATGCGGCGTTCACGGATATAAAACATAACGAACACGCCCAGGATCAACAGCACGGATCCGGAATAAACGAGATTCTTGCCAGGCGAGCGTGTCAACTGCAGGCCGCTGGACATCACCTCGTCAAAACCTGTCAGCTGCAAGTAAACCGGTGTGCCATAGAAGAAACTGTCGTTGATCGCATTCAGACTGTCGCGTACGAATTGCATGGTCCGTTCGTCAACTTGGGCGGGCGCCTGGCCGGCGCGTGCGCGCGACAACTGGCAAGCCTCCAGCACGCTGCGCTCCAGCACTTTCAGGTAGGTTTCCGCGGCCCGTTCCTGTTCTGCCTTTGGTACCGAGTCTTCAATGAACTTGGCCATCGAACCAAAACCGCCGCGGGAAAACATTTCCAACACCTTGACCGTGCTTTCTGCCAGCCTGGCGCGTAGCGCTTCCCCGCCGGCAGACTCCGCCGGCATGGCCGCCGCCGCAAAGCGGCGCGCTATTTCGGGATACTGCGTCTTGTCAAACAGGGTCGCGCGCAAGCGCATATACCCTTCGATCCCGTCATTTTCATCCACCGGTAAACGCAGGTAACGGAAGGTTTCGTTGGGCGCGTCGCGCACGCCGCTGACCAGATAGCGCCGGCCTTCGATATTCAGCGGCTGCATGTAATTGTGATATTCCCTGGCCTGCCCCTGGGCATCGCGGATTTTGTACTGGCAACTGGGGCCCACATTGTGCAGACGCTTATTGCTTGACGTGACGGCGGCAGCGGAACTGAGCGCGCGCGAGGTGTTCTGCCAGAAGCCCAGCTTCTTCTCGGCGACCGGTTCATCTTCGCCCGTGTCCTGAACATTGAATACCTTGAAATCGACCACTTCGACCGTGTATAGCTCCGCGCCACTGGACAGCCCAAAAGCCTGGCTCACCTGACCCTTGTAGGGGGACGGTTTGGCCGCCGCTGAAAACAGGTTCCAGCCGTTCATGGTCAGCGCGGAGCCGCCATCGCCGAAGCTTGCCTGATAAATTGCAACACCCCTGTAGATAATGGGATGGTTTACAGATACCGTGCCTTCGAGCGATTTATTGGATGCGCGGTCGGTGATGACAATATCGCTCTCGAAGGATTTGGGCTGGCCAGTGGCGTAGTGTTCGATGCGGAATTTTTTCAGGTGGATCTGGAACGGCAGATCCTGCACCAGATAGCCATCCGCCACATTCAAATAAATAACATCTGCCGCCCCCCCCTCAGGGATCGACACGCTGCCGCGGAAGGACAGATTGGCGGGAGAAAGACGGCTGATCGCGGGAACCTGGCCGGACGGCACATCCCGCGTTTCTATTTTCTTGTAGCCCAGCAACTCCTGCACTTTCAGTGGAATATTCCCGTCTACCAGGCCGCCGATGCAGATGATCACGATTGCGGAATGGGTCAGGATGTAGCCAAGACGGTTGTAGCTTCCTGTTTTTGCGGCAATCAGGGTTTGCATATCACCGCCGACCTTGAAGCGGTAGCCCTGCCCGGTCAAGTATCCGGTCAGGCACTGCACCACGGTTGCCGATGCCGCTACGGGTGAAAATACCGCTTGATGGGAAAACCCGCGCAGCGAAACCTCCGTCGCATGCTCCCGGAATGATTTCAGCTCACGCAGCATCAACGGCGCTTGGCGATAGATGCAAAAACTGGTGGAAAGCACCAGAAACAGCAAAATCGCGAGAAACCAGCCGGCATGGTATACGTCATAAAGCCCGAGGATGGAAAACACCTTGAACCAGAATGGGCCCAGCTCGATGATGTAGTTCGAATAGGGCTCGTTCTGCTTCAACACCGTGCCGATGACTGAAGCGATGGCGAGCACGGTCAGCAGGCTGATGGCAAACCGCATCGAGCTGAACAGCTCATATACGGCCCGGTAGAACGATACACGGGATGGTTGCATAAATGACGTCACGCTCAACTGACAAAAAAGGGTGACTTACGCCACCCTTTTTTGTTCTGGATTATTGCCACAACAACTTGATTTCTACCCTTACAAGCGCTGTGGCTTGAAAGCAGTTTCTTAATGCAATCCGGAAATATATTCCGCCACGGCCTTCATTTCCTGGTCGGACATCTTCAAGGCGACCATACGCATCATTTTTTCAGGGTCATTGGACCGCTCGCCGGTGTGGAAATTCTTCAGCTGGGTTTCAATATATTCGCCATGCTGGCCCGCCAGACGGGGGAACATCACCGGAAGCCCGGAACCGGTAGGGCCATGACAGCCGCTGCAGGCGGGCAGGCCGGTGTCGGCGTTTCCACCACGGTAAATCTTCTCACCCCGTTCCGCCAACACCTTGTTTTGGGCGGCGGCGGGCGCCAGTTTTTGCCCGCTGAAATAGGCCGCCAGGTTTTTCATGTCTTCAGGAGATAAGGAGGCAACCATGCCCGCCATAATCGCACTCTTGCGCTCGCCCGATTTGAAATTGGTCAATTGCTTGTTGAGATAGTCAGCCTGCTGGGATGCCAGTTTCGGATTGGCGGGCGCCGGGCTATTGCCATCCGCGCCGTGGCAAGCGACGCAAACCGTGTTGACGATCTGCTGCGCCTTCGCCGGATCGGCCTTGGCCGCCATCGTTTCTGCATTTACTCCCGATGCGGCCATCAACCCAATAACCGCAGCCATCGCCATGGCTTGTTTCATCGTGCACTCCTTCAACATGATTGAACCCGGATTATCCATTGGAATGCTCGTGCGTGTAGGAGCGCCGCCCCCGGCGCGAATGCGCCCATAAATCGCGGCGAGGGCGCCGCTCCCACAACGGTGTTTTGGCTCTAATGGATAATCCGGGTTGAACTATTTGTTCAAAATAACTTGGCATTCTATATCAAAATTGTCTTATCATGCCAGACTGAAAAAGGAACAACATGGCATTATTTCAAGAAGCACAGTTTTTTATCTCGGCGGAAAAGCTTGCCGACCTGCCGCCACCCTGCGGCATCGAGATCGCTTTCGCAGGGCGCTCGAATGCCGGGAAATCCAGCGCCATCAACACGCTTGCCAACCGCAACCGCCTCGCTTTCGTCAGCAAGACGCCGGGGCGTACCCAGCTGATCAATTTTTTCAGTCTCGGCAACGACCGCTTTCTGGTCGACCTTCCCGGCTACGGCTACGCCAAGGTGCCGGAAGCGATGCGGAAGCATTGGCAAACTGTTCTGAGCCGCTATCTGATGGAGCGGGAATCGCTGTATGGCATGGTGCTGATCATGGATGCCCGTCACCCGCTTACCCCGCTGGACCATCAAATGCTCAACTGGTTTCTGCCTACCGGCAAACCAGTGCATGTCTTGCTTACCAAGGCAGACAAACTCAGCAAGCAACAGGCCGCCACCACCTTGCGTTCCGTACGGGCGGAACTTGAGCGCACCTATCCGAACTGCACCGTTCAGCTCTTTTCCAGCTCAAAGCGGGTCGGCATCGAGGAAGCAGAAATAATGATCGGAAAATGGCTGTCCTCTTCCGGGGAAAACACAACACTTATCGCCACGCATTGACGCAGCAAGGCGGCATTGATAATCTTTGAGAATAAAAAGACCCCCGGGATAAAGGGGAGTAAACCCCGGGGGGCGAAACGCCTTAATATAGGGGATTAAGGCACCCGCTCAGGGAGGAAAAGCGGGGGACGATAGGGGTACCGTCCACTTATTCAGAGTGGGCTGGATTTAATAAAGTTCCGCCCGCCTCGAAAATTTTTGCACCCCTCCTTATCGACTCTGCCGCTACGGATGGGCTCAAGCACTCAACTTACGGCGGACACCTTCAATCAGGACTATACGTATGCAATTCTTGGGCAAATATCCACACAAACGCATGCGCCGCATGCGGCGCGACGACTTTTCCCGGCGCCTGATGCGCGAAACCCAGTTGACGCAGGCTGATCTGATCTATCCGGTATTCGTGCTGGATGGCAATAACCGTAGCGAATCGGTTTCTTCCATGCCCGGTGTATTACGGCAAACCCTGGACAAGCTTCTTCTCCAGGCGGAGGAATGCGCAAAACTCGGCATCCCGGCGCTAGCCATTTTCCCGGTAATCGATCTGCCCCTCAAAAGCCTGGATGCCGCCGAAGCCTATAATCCCGATGGCCTGGTGCCGCGTGTGGTGCGCACCCTGAAACAGAATTTTCCGGAACTGGGCATCATCACCGATATCGCCCTCGACCCCTATACCAGCCATGGCCAGGATGGACTGATAGACCATAACGGTTATGTATTGAACGACGAAACGGTGGCGGTTCTGGCAAAGCAGGCGCTCACTCACGCCGAAGCGGGGGCTGATGTGGTGGCGCCCTCGGACATGATGGACGGGCGCATCGGCGCGATCCGCAATGCGCTTGACGGCCAAGGGCATATTCATACCCGGATTCTGGCCTATTCCGCCAAATATGCCTCCAGCTTTTACGGCCCCTTCCGCGACGCCGTCGGCTCCGCCGCCAACCTGGGCGCGGGCAACAAATACACTTACCAGATGGATCCCGCCAATAGCGACGAAGCGCTGTGGGAGGTGGGACTGGATCTCGAAGAAGGGGCGGACATGGTGATGATCAAGCCCGGCATGCCTTATCTCGACATTGTCCGGCGCATCAAGGACACCTACCAAGCGCCGACTTTTGTCTATCAGGTCAGCGGCGAATACGCCATGCTCAAGGCGGCCAGCCAGAATGGCTGGCTAAACGAGAAGGCTTGCGTGCTGGAAGCGTTGCTGGGATTCAAACGCGCCGGGGCGGACGGGATTCTGACTTATTTTGCGCTTGATGCGGCACGGTGGCTTCAGGAGCGCTAAACCAGGTGCACCAGCAGCTTTGCCGGAATATTCGCACCTTAAGACGGGCAAACTATTGCCAGTCCATATCCATTGCCCGCCTGTCCCGTTCTACCTTGATAATGTAACGTTGTATCATGGTCTGCACGTTCGCCGGCAAATCAACAAACTGGAATCCGGCCCGCTTGCTCTTCAGCCCGCTTTTTAATGTTACATCGAACAAGTTCCTGACTTCCAAGGTTCCCTCAACCCTGCCGATATCGGGCAAAACCAGATGGCACCCGTGAAATGTCATTCCCCGTTCGATTGCCATATCCGGCAGGGGAAGAATCACGCCGATACCGCCTATGCTGATATCCACAATGTTCATTTCAATTTTGCTGTTTTCCTTCATAAGAATAATACACTTCAATGGGTTAACGATCGGCGTTGTAACCCGGTAATATTCCCGCCGCTGGAGCTTGATCAACGACTCGGGCAGTTCAATCCTGAACGCATCCCGGCCTTCAAATAGCGTTTTTTTAACGTGGTTAGCAGCAAATTGGATTTTTATCTTGTCATGGGAGGTGACAAAAATTGTTTTTTCACTATCGAGGATTTTCCGATTCATTGCTTCGTTGGCGCCAAAATCGAAGAAAACAGCATCCTGGTCAGGATCGACGCCGACAATGGATGTAAGGATAAAATCCTGCCCATGATCAAAGTAGGCGCTTACCAGCCCAGTCTTTTCCATTATGGCGCGAAGAATATAGACAATTTCTTTTTTCCAGCCGATCGAATATTTGTCGGAATCATCCTCAACTGGAACCGACGGGCTCCGGGGCGTGTCTTGCGGTTGGTTCACCATGATGGCGCACCATAAACCGCGGGAGAAACGTTACTTGAACGCTCTGTCGGGCTCACCTCTAATAAAGCAAAGCGGCAAAGGCAAGAGAAAAAAAACAGCTTGTGTATCATTAATATTGTTTAGCTTAATCTAAATTTACAAACATGGCGACTTACCCATTACCGGGGCATCTCCTCTATTCTTTAGGCAAGGAGGCCGTAAGTTTTAAATACTACCGAGAGTATAAAGACTTTATCCTTCGCCAAGCAATGCTTCCACCTGCTTCGCTCGGGCGCGCTCCAGCGGTCTTTTGTCAGGGTGGCCGCGCGGAATTTGGCGCAAATCGTCCGTGGCGAAAACCGTAACATTAATCTCCGCAGGCCCCTCCAGCAATGTAAAAACGGGGAAAACGCGCACCTCTCCGCCAAAATGAACGCGTCTTTCGCCGCTTTTGTAGGCCGCCTGCCGAGCCAGTAGAAACAATTCCACCTCTTTGGCACTATCAGCAAACAGCTGCAGGTTGATATCCGAATGGCGCGTTGCCGTGCCATTCAAAACCGAGCCGGTAAGAAAAGGATTGAACCGCTCCAGCAGTCGCATCGCCTCCAGGGCCTGCTGCCGCAACTGGCGCAGCCGCTCACTTTGTTCATCCTTTTGATAGAGCGCCTGATAATCTCTTAATGCCCGAGCCACCTCTTCATCATTCGGCAGGTTGCGCGTATCCGGGGCACCGATTTGGCGCGCGGCCTTGAGCTTGGCCAAAGCATAATCCTGCAGACCATCCTCCGCAATCAGACGGGCCGCCTGCTGAGCGATCCGCTCGCGCATCCGGAGATTCGCCGTCTTTTCACGCTCCCGATGCGGCAGAGCGCGTTTTTCACCAAACCCTTTAAGCATGGTCACACCAACCTTTAACGCGAAGTCGCGAAGCGACACCTCATCACTCAGATCAAAACAAGCGCCTTTCACCATTGCCCCTTCTCCCTCTGGGAGAAGGTTGGGATGAGGGCAGCCCTCCGGGGGAGAGGTAGGAGAGAGGGAGCGGACACGGCGGCGACATTCATATCATCTGGGATAATGCCGCCGCCGTGTCCGTCAGAACAACTGGTCCTTAACCTCTTCCGCAGATTTTCCCCCGCCGCCAAAAAGGTTTCCTAAAAAGCCGCGCTGCTCGGCGGGTATATTTTCCTGGTAGAAATATTCCGAAATACCGTCCTCGCCATCGGCAACACGCTGTCCATTTTGCGGATTGATTTTGACCGACGCCACGCCTTCCGGCACGACCAGCTCTTCTTCAGGCACGCCTTTCAATACCTTGCCCATGTAGCTCATCCAGATCGGCAATGCCGCCTGTGCGCCGGTTTCAGCCCCACCCATGGAACGTGGCTGGTCAAAACCGATCCAGGCGATCGCCACCAGTCCGGAGTTGAAACCGGTGAACCAGGCATCCACCTGATCGTTGGTGGTGCCGGTTTTTCCGGCCAAATCCTGGCGTTTCAGCTGCATGGCGCGAGCCCCCGTACCGAAGCGCACCACATCGCGCAGGATGGTGGTCATGATGAAGGCGTTGCGCGGGTCGATCACGCGCTCGGCATCTGCACCGGCACGCTTTGGCTTGGCCTGTGTCAACAAGGTGCCGCGCGCATCCACTACCCGGTCGATCAAATAGGGTTGCGTACGATAACCGCCATTGGCAAACACCGAGTAAGCCGCCGCCATCTGCAGCGGCGTTGCGGATCCCGCGCCCAAAGCCATGGTGAGATAAGGGGGGTGTTGTTCGGGCGAAAAACCGAAACGCTTAATATAATCCTGCGCATATTGCGGCCCTATGGCCTGCAGGACGCGGATTGAAACCAGATTTTTTGACTTGGTCAGGGCAGTACGCAAGCGAATCGGGCCGGCATAGTCGCCCTCGAAATTTTTTGGCTCCCATACCTGTCCGCCCGTTTCGGCAGAGTCCACCACTATCGGCGCATCATTGACGATGGTTGCCGCGGTAAACCCTTTATCCAATGCGGCCGAGTAAATGAATGGCTTGAAGCTCGAACCCGGCTGGCGCCACGCTTGGGAAACGTGATTGAACTTGCTGCGGCTGAAGGCGAAACCACCGACCAAGGCACGTATCGCTCCATCCTGCGGTACCACGGATACCAAAGCCGCTTCGACTTGGGGCAATTGCAGGATTTGCCAGCCGCCCTTGTCATCTTTCTGAACCCGAATTAACGCTCCCCGTCGCAGACGCGTCTTCGGGTTCGCATTCTCACCGAGCATCTTCAGGACAAATTTCAATTCGTCGCCGCCAATCTGAATCACTCCCCCACCTTTAAGATAACACTTAACATGTTTAGGGTTGGCCTCCAGTACCACCGCCGGTGCCAGGCCATTGATTTCTTCCGTTTCTGCCAGGGCGTCCTCCAGCAGTTCATCAAGATTCGGCGCTCCGCCGGGCAGATCTACAAACCCTTCCGGACCACGATAACCATGGCGCCGGTCGTAATCGAGCACACCTTGGCGCAACGCCTGGTTGGCCGCTTCCTGATCGGCCTTGCGCAAGGTGGTGTAAACCTTCATGCCGTTACTGTAAATAGCTTCGCGGTAGCGTTCGAACATTGCCTGACGCACCATTTCGGCTACGGAATCCGCATTTACCTCCGAATTTTGCAGGTCGTGCTTCACCACGAGCGACTGAGCCAGGGCGGCTTGGTATTCCGCATCGGAAATATATTTAAGCTCGTGCATCCGCCGCAGCACATATTGTTGCCGGATTTTTGCACGTTTCGGGTTGATCACCGGGTTATAACGAGAGGGCGCCTTGGGAAGACCGGCCAGCATTGCGATTTCCGCTACGCTCAACTGCCCGAGAGGGCGCCCAAAGTAGGTCTGTGCAGCGGCAGCAAAACCGTAGGCGCGCTGTCCCAGATAAATCTGGTTGATATAAAGCTCGAGAATTTGATCCTTGGTCAAATAGTGCTCAATCTTCATCGCAAGAAGCGCTTCGCTGAATTTGCGCGTCAGCGTTTTTTCCCCGGACAGGAAGAAATTACGTGCAACCTGCATCGTGATGGTACTCGCGCCTTCGCGCGCCCCTCCTGCCGTCAGATTCGCCAGTGCGGCGCGCGCCACGCCCATGTAGTCCACCCCGCCGTGGCTATAGAAGCGATCATCTTCCGCGGCTAGAATAGCTAGTCGCATCTGTCTCGGCACTGCGTCGATTTTCACCAGTGCACGCCGCTCCTCGCCAAACTCCCCAATCAATGCACCATCCGCGGTATAGACACGTAGCGGTATTTTGGGCCGGTAATCGGTCAGCGATTCCAGTGAGGGGAGATTCGGATAGGCCAGGATTCCCGCCAGCATGACTGCAGCAAAAACAACAAAACCCAAGGTCAACAGGGCCAACAACGGGTACCGCCACCAACGAGAGTTCATTAAATTTATTTCCTGCTTCAAAGCAAACAATTTGATGTGAAAACCCCCGTGATTATAGGCTCTCTTGCCAAACGAAAGAAATGACAAAAAAATACTTTACACATTGTAGACTTGTTGCTAGCATTTAAAGTAGATTATGCGTAGCGCTCTTAACCGAGTCATTCTGAAAAGGAATTTTTGTTGCAGCTCGACTTCAAATTGAACCTCGACTTCCTGCAAGCAAAATCTCCGCCGCTCATAGGCGTTGATATCAGCACCTCGTCCATTAAAATGGTCGAGCTTGGCGATGCAGGCAAGGGGCTGCGCCGTATTGAGCGTTATACTATCGAGCCCTTGGCAAAGGAGGCGGTTGCCGACGGCAACATTGTGAACCTTGAGGCGGTTGCAGAGGCCATAAAGCACGCATGGCGCCACATGGGAACACGTACCAAAAACGTCGCATTGGCGCTACCTGCAGCGTCCGTAATCACAAAAAAAATAATCGTGCCCGCCGGCCTAAACGACAATGAGCTAGAGCTGCAGGTGGAGAGCGAAGCCAACCAATACATCCCTTTTGCGCTGGACGAGGTTAATCTGGATTTTCAGGTACTGGGCCCCGCCCCGAACGATCCGGATGAAGTCGAGGTTTTAATTGCCGCATCCCGCAAGGAAAAAGTGGATGACCGGGTTGCCGCCATCGAATCGGCGGGGCTGAAAGCGCTTGTCCTGGATGTCGAATCCTTTGCCACCCAAACAGCTTATGAACTGATCGCACCCCAACTGCCAGAATCCGGGCAGGACCAGATGATTGCCATTGTGGACATCGGTTCCACCATGATCCACGTCAACGTGCTGCTCAACAATCAGTCAGTTTACACGCGCGAACAGACTTTCGGCGGCAACAATCTGACCCAGGAAATCCAGCGCCGTTACAGTCTGTCTGCCGAGGAGGCTGAAATTGCAAAACGCAATGGCGGGCTGCCGGAAAATTATGGGCAGGAAGTGCTTCAACCTTTTTTGGACGCGCTCGCCCTGGAAGTGGCACGAGCCCTGCAGTTTTTCTTCTCCTCGACCCAGTTCAATCGGGTTGACCACATCCTGCTGGCAGGCGGATGCGCCATGATCCCCGGCGTAGATGAAGCAGTTTCCCAACGCGCCCAAGTTCGCACCTCCATCGCCAATCCTTTTGCCAACATGGCTATTTCGTCCCACATCAAGCCCCGCCAGCTGGCGCAGGACGCGCCGATACTACTGACCGCCTGCGGCCTTGCCATGCGAAGGTTCGATCCATGATCCGCATTAATCTCCTGCCCCATCGCGAGCAAAAGCGCGCCGCGCGCAAGCGCGAATTCGCCTTCCTGGCCGGAGCGATAGCGATTTTAGGCTTATTGCTGGTGCTTCTGGCGCACACTATTCTTAACGCGCAAATAGAAAATCAAGCGGCCCGCAACGACTTCCTGGATAAGGAAATCAAAAAGCTCGACAATGAGATTGCGGAAATCAAGATCCTCAAGGAGCAAACGCAAGCGATGCTTGGGCGCAAACAAGTGGTGGAAACCTTGCAGAGCAATCGCTCGGCGGTCGTCTACCTGCTCGATCAACTGGTGCACCAACTACCGGAAGGGGTGTATCTCAAATCGATTAAACAAAGCGGCAACGACGTCAACTTGACGGGATACGCGCAATCCAATGCCCGGGTCGCCACATTGATGCGCAATCTGGAATCGTCACCCTGGCTCGACGCCCCCAACCTGATCGAAACCAAAGCAGCCTCAGTCAACAACCTGCGGGTCAGCGAATTTTCCGTGAATGTCAAGCTCGTTCACAAGGAAAAGGCGGGGGGCGACAAGCCCGAGGACAAGAAAAAATGAAACTGGACGAGCTCAGGAATCTTGATCCAAAGGATATCAGCAACTGGCCTCCGATTGCGAAGGCCCTTGCTCTCTGCGCACTCTTCGTGCTGATCCTTTTCGCCGGCTACTGGTTTGACTGGCAAAACCAGTTAAACGATCTGGATACCGCAAAAAACAAAGAAATACAGTTGCGCGAAACCTTCCTTGGAAAAAAGAAGCAGGCCATCAACCTGGACACTTACCGCCGCCAGCTGAAAGACCTTGAGCAGGCCTTTGGTGCGCTGATCAAGCAGTTGCCGAACAAATCGGAAATGGATGCACTCCTGACCGATATCAACCAAGCCGGCTTGGGGCGCGGCCTGGAATTCGAGCTTTTCAAACCAGCTCCTAACGAAACCCAGTCCGAGTTTTACGCCGAACTTCCCATCACCATCCGCGTGACCGGCAACTATCACGACCTGGGCGCTTTCGCCAGCGACGTTTCCCGTCTCCCCCGCATTGTCACCCTGAACAACATCAGCATCACTCCCGGCACCCAGGCTTTGACCATGAACGCCGTGGCCAAAACTTACCGCTACCTGGACGAAGATGAGCTGGCGGTGAAGAGGAAAGCCACAAAAGATAAAGCCAAGAAGGAGGCCAAGAAGTGAGGGCCGCATACTTTTTGCTGATTATTGCCAGTGCCGGCCTTTCGGCCTGCAGCGGAAATGGCATGGATGATTTGAAGCAGTTTGTCAATCAATCCGGGGAAGGTCTGCGCGGCAAAATCGAGCCCTTGCCCGAAATCAAGCCTTATGAATCCTTCGTCTATAACGCGTTCGACCTGCCCGACCCTTTCAAGCCACGCAAACTGAAGCCTGGAAAAGGCGGGGGGCTACAGCCCGACCTGAATCGCGGCAGGGAAAAGTTGGAAGATTTTCCGCTTGAAAACCTGAAAATGGTCGGGACGCTAAAACAAAACAACATCACTTATGGCCTGGTAAAATCGTCCGACAATACACTTCACCGGGTCAAGATCGGCAATTACATGGGACAAAATTTCGGCATCGTCACTCAAATCATGGAAACCGAAATCGTAATGACAGAAACCGTTCAAGACAGCACGGGGAACTGGACCGAGCGAAACACCAGCATCAATCTGGCCACAGGGCCGGACCAAGCACAAAAGTAGAGGCCGCCATGAACATGATTAAGTCGACAGTTTACCGCTTTCTTCAGGCCGCCAGCTTGACCGCCCTGTTCCTGGCCAGCAGCCATGCGGCGCTTGAACCCGGCAGCGGAGCCCCTCAGGAAGCTGTCAAAGCGCCGCAGAACAGCATTGAAAGCCTGGATTATTCCACCCTGCAAAGCGGCAAGGTTTTGGTTACCCTTAAGCTGAAGCAGCCTTTGAAAAATTTACCCGCCGGATTTGCCATCAACAATCCGCCACGGATTGCGCTCGATTTCCCGGATACCACCAATGCACTGGGGAAAAAAAGCGTCGACATCGGCGAGGGCGTTCTGCGCAGCCTGAATATCGTGCAGGCAGGCAACCGCACCCGTCTGGTCATCAACCTGGCCAAGCCCGCCGGCTATGAAACCAAAATCGAGGGAAACAGCCTGCTGATCACCCTGCAGAGCGCCGAAAGCACGGGCGTTACGTCGAATGTCAGCGCGAAATTTGCTGAAGCGCCGCTGGGCCAGCAAAAACATGCGCTGCGTGACGTCGATTTCCGTCGCGGCCAGGGAGGGGAAGGACGGATCGTTGTCAACCTTTCCGACGCCAACACCGGCATTGATATCCGCACGGAAGGCAAGACAGTCGTGGTGGAATTTATCAATGCCACCCTCCCCCGCAATCTCGAACGGAGGCTGGATGTAACGGACTTTGGTACGCCGGTGCAAACAGTCAACACATTCAGTCAGGGCAACAATACCCGCATGGTCATTGAACCAAAAGGTTTATGGGAGCACTCCGCCTACCAGACCGACCGCCAGTTCATCCTCGATATCAAGCCGATCATCGAAGATCCGAACAAGCTCGTGCAGGGCACCAAAACCGGCTACGGCGGTGAGAAGCTATCACTCAATTTCCAGAATGTGGAGGTGCGGGCAATACTGGAAGTCCTTGCAGAATTTACCGGCCTGAACATTATTGCCAGCGATTCAGTGGCAGGGAACATAACTTTGCGCCTCAAAGATGTTCCCTGGGATCAGGCCCTGGACATCATTCTCCACAGCAGGGGTTTGAGCATGCGCAAATCCGGCAACGTGATCTGGATTGCCCCCACCGACGAACTCGCCACCAAGGAAAAATTGGAACTGGAAGCGCGGCAGCAGATTTCCGAACTGGAGCCGGTGCGGACAGAGAGTTTTCAGATGAAATATCAGAAAGCTATAGACGTCCAGAAAATTCTCGGCGACGAAAAGCAAAAAATCCTTTCCAAGCGCGGCAGCGTCGTGCTGGACGGACGTACCAACACGCTCTTTGTCCAGGACACCTCGGCCAAGCTGGAAGACATCAGGAAATTGATCAACCAGATCGATGTGCCGGTGAGACAAGTAATGATAGACGCGCGCATTGTTGAGGCAAGCGACACGTTCAGCAGATCACTGGGGGCTCGGCTCGGCTTTCAAGATCACGGCAACATCACAGGGACCAACCAGAGAGCTATGGTAGGGGGTAAGCTCGAAGCCCCTGGATATACCACTGGGCAGTCTCTAACCGTTCCTTCATACAACGTTGATGGCATGAATGTCAGCCTGCCCGCAAAAAGCTCCGCCGGCTCAGCAGGAGTCTTGTCCCTGATCCTCTTCCAATCGAATGCGACCCGCTTTCTGAACCTTGAACTGTCGGCACTGCAAGCGGATGGCAAGGGGAAAATCATTTCCAACCCGCGCGTACTCACCTCCGACCAAGCAGAGGCCGTCATCGAAGATGGCACCGACATCCCCTACCTGCAAGCCTCCAGCAGCGGCGCCACCAGCGTATCCTTCAAGAAGGCCGTGCTGAGCCTGAAAGTGAAGCCGCAAATCACGCCTGACGACAATATCATCATGGACCTGAAGGTCAACAAGGACAGCCGGGGCCAGGACACCATCGCGGGCCCGGCCATCGACACCAAGCAGATTACCACTCAGGTGCTGGTGGAAAATGGCGGCACCGTGGTAATCGGCGGCATTTTCACCCAGCAGGAAGCCACTACGGTGGCCAAGGTACCACTGCTCGGCGACATTCCGGTTGTCGGTTATCTGTTCAAAAACACCGACAAACGTGATGACAAGAAAGAACTGCTTATTTTTGTCACCCCCAGGATTCTCAAGGAAAGCCTCAACCTGAGATAGTGCCGCGTATGGGTATGTTGGTGCGTTAGCTGGGCCTGGCTCCCTTTTTTCCGCTAAAATGCCGTCACGATGACAACCCGAAAGGGAACGAGTGACAGGCAATATTTTTCTGGTCGGCTTGATGGGCGCAGGCAAAACCACTGTCGGCAAGCAGCTTGCAAAACGACTTCACAAGACTTTTATCGATACCGACCATGAGATCGAAAAGCGCACCGGGGTCCATATCCCGCTGATCTTCGAGCTGGAAGGAGAAGCCGGATTTCGTTCTCGGGAAGCGGCTGTCATCGAAGAGTTTTCCAGGCAGCACGACATCGTGCTGGCAACAGGGGGGGGCGCGGTATTAAGCCAGCAAAACCGCGACAATCTCAGCCGAAATGGCACCGTAATCTACCTGCGCGCCAAGGTTGAGGATTTATGGCAGCGCACCCGCCATGACAAAAACCGTCCTCTGCTGCAAACGAGCGACCCTCAAGCCAAGTTAAAAGAACTGTTTGCGCAGCGCGACCCCTTGTACCGTGAAATTGCCGACATTGTCATGGATTCGGGCATACAAAGCGTGCATGCCCTGGTGCTCCAGATTGAAGAACAACTGAAACGCCTCAAATCAGAACAAGCGCCTTTCACCATTGCCCCTTCCCCCTCACAGGGGGAAGGTTGGGATGGGGGCAGCTAAGGAGCGATCAAAGATGCCGTATCGATAAAAGCACCCTCACCCCAACCCTCTCCCGCAAGCGGGAGAGGGGGCAATGGTGAAGGGCGCTGGTTATAATCGCCACCCTCTCACCACCATCCTAGCCTTCCCCCTAAAAGGGGGAAGGAACAGGATCTGTGGTTATTTTGACACTATTGTTTCAACTTGAGCAGTTACCGCTAACCATGCAAACACTTACCGTAGACTTGAACGAGCGCAGCTACCCGATACATATCGGTGAAAAGCTGCTGTCCCGCCCCGATCTGATTCTCCCGCATCTGGCCAGAAAACAGGTCGCCATCGTCACTAATACCACTGTCGCGCCCCTGTATCTCGACACCCTGAGCAAGGCGCTGGCAGAAGAAGGCGTGGATGTCGTGCCTGTCGTTCTGCCAGACGGGGAGGCCTACAAAAACTCTGCAACCCTGAACCAGATCTACGATGCCCTGCTAACCCGCCGCTGCGAACGCAAAACCACCCTGATCGCCCTCGGCGGCGGCGTCATCGGCGACCTCACCGGCTTCGCCGCCGCCACTTACCTGCGCGGCGTTCCCTTTATCCAGGTGCCGACCACCCTGCTGGCCCAGGTCGATTCCTCGGTGGGCGGCAAAACAGGCATCAACCACCCGCTGGGTAAAAACATGATCGGCGCCTTCTACCAGCCCAAGCTGGTACTGGCGGACACCGCCACCCTTAGCACCCTGCCCGACCGCGAGCTTTCATCCGGCTTGGCCGAAGTCATCAAATATGGGTTGATCCGGGATCTGCCCTTTTTCGAATGGCTGGAGCAAAACATGGACAAGCTGCTGATGCGCGACCCGGCAGCACTCGCCTACGCCATCAAGCGCTCCTGTGAAAACAAGGCGGAAGTGGTGGCCGCCGACGAGCGCGAAGGCGGCGTCCGCGCCTTGCTCAATCTGGGACATACATTCGGCCATGCCATCGAAGCCGGCATGGGATATGGCAACTGGCTACACGGCGAAGCCGTCGCCGCTGGCACGTTGCTGGCGGCAGACCTGTCGCAACGCATGGGCTGGATAGCCGAGAACGAATTCGCACGCATCCGCGCCCTCTTCGAACGCGCCAGGCTCCCGGTGGATGCGCCCGACCTGGGGGTGGAAAACTACCTCGATCACATGGCGGTAGACAAAAAAGTGGAAAGCGGGCGCATTCGCTTCGTGCTGCTGAAGTCGATTGGTGCGGCCACCGTCACTGCCGACGTGACGGAGCAGGCCTTGCGCGATACCCTGCACGGCACCGTTCACCATGCCTGAGAATCGTCTCGAACCCTATGCCGCCTCGTCACTGAGCTCGCGCGGCCGTCGCTTCAAGGAAGCCGCCCCCGCCGGACGCAGCGAATTCCAGCGCGACCGCGACCGCATCATTCACTCCACCGCCTTCCGCCGCCTGGAATACAAGACCCAGGTGTTCGTCAACCACGAAGGCGACCTGTTTCGCACACGGCTTACCCACAGCCTGGAAGTGGCGCAAATCGGCCGTACCATCGCCCGCAACCTGGTGCTCAACGAGGATCTGGTGGAAGCCATCTCCCTGGCCCACGATCTTGGCCATACCCCATTCGGCCACGCCGGCCAGGATGAGCTCAACGACTGCATGAAGGACTTTGGCGGCTTCGAGCACAACCTGCAGTCGCTGCGCGTGGTGGACGTGCTGGAGGAACGCTACGCCGAATTCGACGGGCTCAACCTCAGCTTCGAAACCCGCGAAGGCATCCTCAAACACTGCTCGCCCCACAACGCCGAAGCCCTGGGCCAGGTGGGCGAACGCTTTCTGCGCGGCGAACAGCCTTCGCTCGAGGCCCAGGTGGCCAACCTCGCCGACGAGATCGCCTACAACAACCATGACGTGGACGACGGCCTGCGCTCCGGCCTGATCACCCTGGAACAGCTGGCGGAGGTCAGCCTCTTCGCCCGCCATCTGGCAATGGCGCAAGAAGCGTATCCGGGACTTTCCGGCCGCCGCCTGATCCACGAAACCGTGCGCCGCATGATCAACACCCTGGCGCTGGACCTGATCGGCCAAAGCACCGAGAACATCAATGCCGCCGCGCCCCGGTCGAGCGATGACGTGCGCAAGGCGCCGGCCCTGATCGCCTTCAGCCCGGCAATCAGGGAAGAACAGCAGGCGCTGAAACGCTTCCTGCGCGCCCATCTTTACCGCCATTACCGCGTCATGCGCATGAGCAGCAAGGCCCGTCGCATCATCCGTGAGCTTTTCCAGGTTTTTCTCGACAATGCGGGCCTGCTCCCCCCGCAATTCCAGGAAAAAGCCAAGCAGGACAAGCCCCGCGCCATCTCCGACTACATCGCAGGCATGACGGACCGCTACGCCATCCGGGAATACCGGCGCCTGTTCACAGTGGAAGAAACCTGAGGAGCGATTGTAGAAAATGCCACGAAACTCCTCCTTGCATAGGGATAAAGCGGCTTTGCAAGCCGTTCTGCACGCTTGACAATCCTCGTGGCATTATCTATTTTGAAAATATGGTTTGGTGCCCGAAGTAAGTATCTGACCCTTTGCTCTTATCATTGCATTGGCTAATGGAACTGACCCCCGCAATGATTTTTGCATAACTTTTTGAAAAAAGTTGATTGCTATGTGTAGAATGCTTTCATGGCAAGGAAAAAATCCTTCCGTTGGGCCGGGGGGCTTAATCCAACATAATTTACGGAAAATTTGACTTTGTTCTGGCGCTGCCGGCGCACCTTTCACAACACAAAAGGTAATCCAAATGAACTCTCCACAACACACCAATACTACGAGATGGCTGGCTTGCTTTGCTTTCGCATTTTCCATTCTTACCCTTGGCGGTTGCGCCGGCACGGCACATCAGCCCATCTCCGCAGCAGACACCCCTCCCCCCGCGCATGACTACCTGGTTGGCCCCGGGGACAGCGTGAATATCACCGTGTGGCGCAACCCGGAGGTCTCAATGACAGTGCCGGTCCGGCCGGATGGCAAAATCACAACCCCGCTGGTGGAGGACCTGCCGGCCAGCGGCAAGAGCTCAAGCCAACTGGCGCGAGACATTGAAAAGGCACTGGCCAAATACATCCAGGAGCCGGTTGTAACGGTCATAGTGACCGGCTTTGTCGGGCCATACGGCGAGCAAATCCGGGTCATCGGCCAGGCGGCAAAACCGCAGGCACTGCCTTACCGCAAGGACATGAGCCTGATGGATGTGCTGATTGCAGTGGGAGGCGTCACTGATTTTGCAGCCGGCAATCGGGCCAGCATCATACGCAGCATCAGCGGAACTCAGCAGCAATTCGCCGTCCGGCTGAACGACCTGATCAAGGACGGCAACATGTCAGCCAACGTTCCCATGCGTCCGGGAGATATTCTGGTTATCCCTGAAAGCTTTTTTTAATTCCCTAGCCCCCTTTTCCTGGCCATTCTTTTGGCCCGCCCCATTCGCCAGGGCAAAGGCAATTAAAAAAACGCTAATGGATTGGGCGGAAATAAATGCAACTCCGTCATCGGGCTTTTAGCGCCCAATGACGGAGCAAAAGCCACGGACAGATGTTTTTGCTTTTGCTGAACAGCCAGGGCAAAAACAAGGAGAGCTCAAGATGCAAGAACTGATGGCCCAGCTGCTTTCCCATTTGAAGGGGATATGGAAATATCGCTGGCATGCGGTAATAGCTGCCTGGGTTGTTGCCTTGGCCGGGTGGATTACGGTGTACAAGTTACCTGACCGTTACGAGGCCTCGGCAAGGGTTTACGTGGATACCCAGAGCATCTTGAAGCCGTTGCTGTCGGGAATGACAGCCTTGCCCAACGTGGAACAGCAAGTCTCAATCATGAGCCGCACCCTGTTCAGCCGCCCGAACGTGGAAAGGGTTCTGCGCATGGTTGATCTGGACATCAAGACGAGCACGGCGAAGGATCGGGAGCAGCAGGTCAAGGACCTGATGGACGAGATCAAGATGGGTACGACCGGCCGGGATAACCTCTATACCATTTCATACAGCAACGAAAACCCCAAACTCGCGAAAGGCGTGGTCCAGTCGTTTTTGACCATCTTTGTCGAGGGCAGCCTCGGGGACAAGAAGCAGGACTCGGCGTCGGCAGTTCACTTCATCGAACAGCAGATCAAGGCTTATGAGGAGAAGCTGGTCGCTGCCGAAAATGCCCTGAAGGAGTTCAAACAGAAGAACGTTGGGCAGCTACCCCGTGAAGGCGGGGATTATTTTGCGAAGCTGACAGCGACATCGGAGAGCCTCAATCAGGCGAGACTGGAGTTGCGGGAAGCCGAGAATGCGCGCGATGCCATCAAGAAACAGATGGTTGACGAAGGACCCGTCCTGATGGCAGATCAGACCTCGGTCCCTGCCTCTGCGATCTCAAACCCGGAAATAGACGCTCGCATCCAGGCCCTGAACAAAAATCTGGACGCGCTTCGCCTGAACTTTACCGAACAGCACCCGGACATCGTTGCTACCAAGCGTCTGATTGCCCAACTTGAGGAGCGCAAGAAAGAAGAAGCCAAGCTGACAAAGCACAGCGCCGACCCAGGGAAAAATTATAGCCCCATGCTGCAACAGCTCAATGTTGCGCTGGCGGAGGCCGAAGCCAGGGCGGCTTCCATGAGAGCTCGCGTGGCAGAATACTCTGCCCGCTACAATTACCTGAAGAACCAGGTCAATGCAATACCCCAAGTGGAATCGGAATTTACCCAGCTCAACCGGGACTACCTGGTAAACAAAAGCAATTACGAAAAATTGCTTGAACGCCGGGAAAGCGCAAAGATGTCTGGCGAAATGACCACGACAACGGAGATGATGGCATTCAAGATCATTGATCCGCCGATGGTTCCGCAAATCCCCACCGCTCCGAACCGCTTCAGACTGGTCTCCTTGGTATTTCTCGGCGCCTTGCTGACTGGAATCGGGGTCGCGTTCCTGATGAGTCAGATGCGGCCCACCTTCCAGAGCCAGAGCGCCCTGCGGGAGATAATCGGCCTCCCGGTATTGGGCACGGTAAGCATGATTTGGACGGACCAGGAAATAATCAAACGAAAAAAGGGCGTTTATGCCTTCGGCCTCTCCTTGCTATTTTTGTTGGGTTTATATGGCGCGTTGTTGGCAAAGGTACTCAAAAACATGCCGCCGTTTTGACTTCAACCATTCTAGCCAGCGGACTAGCCGGAGATTCAGCACAACAGGATTGGCGCCTAGGGAATGAACACCATCGGGAGACAGCGTGAGCATTATTGAAAAGGCAGCAGGCAAGCTTGATCAGATCGAAAAAGGGGGAGGGGCACCCCTGCATGAGGCTACGGCGAAGCCCCCATCGGGAGACAGTGCGAGCCTTATTGAAAAAGCAGCAGGCAAGCTCGACCGGATCGAAAAGGGAAGAACACCCTCTTCAGCGGAAATGGCGCCGGAGATGCCCAAACATCCAGACCAAAAGGCCGCCAGCGGGAATGGAGAGGGCGAGACCGGGATCAACCCGACTCTTTCGCCGGAAGGCCGGGTGTCAAAACAGGGCAAGATCAATCTGGCTAAATTGCGCCAGTTGGGCATGATCATTCCTGATGGGGAAAGAACGCAAATCGCCGAGGAATTCCGCTTGATCAAGCGCCCATTGATCATGAACGCCTTCAACCAGGGCGCCGGACCGGTCAACAACGGCAATCTGATCATGGTCACCAGCGCCCTTGCCGGAGAGGGAAAAACCTTCTGCGCCGCCAACCTGGCGATGAGCATCGCGATGGAAATGGATCACACGGTTCTTCTGGTGGATGCCGATGTGGCCCGGCCTGCGATACCTGATTACCTCGGATTGGAGACCGGGCGCGGCTTGATGGATGTGCTTCTCGATGACAAGCTTGATCTGGCTGACGTCCTGATCAAAACCAATGTCGAAACGCTCTCCATCCTTCCCGCCGGAAGCAGGCACAAGCGTGCAACCGAACTGCTGGCAAGCCAGGCCATGAGCGACCTGCTCAAGGAGATTGCACGCCGTTACCCAGACCGCATTGTCATATTTGACTCCCCTCCTTTGCTGCTTACCAGCGAGGCGCGTGTGCTGGCAAGCCAAATGGGGCAGATTGTCCTGGTGGTGGCGGCTGAAAGCACGACCCAGCAAGCGATCAAGGAAGCGCTCCGGCAAATTGAAACATGCGATGTCGTTAATCTGATTTACAACAAGGCCAGGGAATTCCCCGGCGGGGAGTATTATGGTTACTATGGTTAAAGCGCCTGAATGCGGCACCTGCCATTGGCTTTCATTTCCTGCAATCTGCTCCATCGCCACGGCAATGCTGCTTGTGTACTCTCATGCAGGCGCTGCGGAATGGAAAATCACCCCCAGTCTCGACTTGAAAGAGAGCTATACCGACAATGTGACGTTGGCGCCACCAGGGCTTGAGAAGAGCGAATTCATTACCCAGATCAATCCCGGCATTTCCTTGACGGGCACCGGTCCCCGCTTGAAACTCAACGCCAATTACGCAATGCAGAATCTTGTCTACGCGGAGGAGAGCAGCCGAAACACGTTCAATCACATGTTGAACGCCAACGCCAATGCGGAACTGGTTGACAACCTGTTTTTCCTGGATGGGCGAGCCGCGATCAGCCAGCAAAACATTTCCCTGTTGGGTCCGCAGGCGGCTGACAACGTCAATGTCACCGGGAACCGCACCGAGGTAAAGACCTATAGTGTCAGCCCCTACCTGCGCCACAGCTTCAGTAACTTTGCCTCATCCGAGCTGCGCTACACCCATGACGAAGTCAGCACCGGCGTCGGCGGACTGTCGGGCAGCCAGGCGGACCGCATCCAGTTACAGATGAACAGCGGCCCGGCCTTCAACACACTGGGCTGGGGCTTGAACTACAGCAACCAGAAAACCGCCTACGGAAATACCACCAACATCAACGCCCAAAATATCGACAATGAAATCCTTACCGGTAATCTTCGCTACCCCGTCACCCCGAGATTCAGTCTGACCGCCACCGGAGGCTACGAAAAAAACAACTATATCTCTACCGGGGCAAAGCCCGAAGGCTCCTTCTGGTCCGCCGGCTTTTCCTGGGCACCCAGCGCAAGGACAAGCATCGATGCCAGCGCCGGGCGTAGATACTTTGGTGACAACTATTCGCTCGCGGCCAGCCATCACACCCGTCTGACCGCCTGGAGCCTGGGTTACAGCGAGGACATCACCTCTACCCGATCTCAGTTCCTGATCCCTGTCACGATAGACACCGCCGGTTTCCTGAACCAGTTATGGGCCGCCACGATACCCGATCCAGTCATCCGGCAGCAATTTGTCGACGCCTTCATACAGGGCACCGGGCTTCCCCCGGCTCTATCGGAATCCATAAATTACCTGACAAACCGCTTCTTTCTGCAAAAACGCCTACAGGCGTCTGTTGCGGTGACGGGGGCAAAAAACACACTCATACTCAGCCTGTACACCACGTCGCGCGAGGCGCAAACCTCACAAGCCCAAGACAGCCCCCTGCTTGGCAACTCCACCCTGGCGCTGAGCGACAGAACAAAACAGGTGGGCTGCAATGCCTTCTGGAACTGGCGCATAGGCCCGCGCACCAGCGCCAACATTAATGCCGGGTATACAAGAAACAGCTCCCCCTCCCTGGGCAGAACAGACAACGACAAGATCATCCGGCTCAGCCTGGCCAGGCAGCTCCAGCCCAAGCTCAACGGCTCGGTTGAATTGCGGCGGCTGCAGCGGGACTCCAGCCAAAGCGGCGGTGATTATCGTGAGAATGCAGCAACCGCCTCCCTATCCATGAGATTCTAGCGGGTTTTCGGCATGTATGAATCGTTCTACGGCTTCAGCGCCAAGCCATTCCAACTGAAGCCTGACCCGAATTTCTTCTTCGGCAGCAAAGGCCATAAGCGCGCCATGGCCTATCTGGAATATGGCCTGGCTCAGGGAGAGGGTTTCATCGTCATCACCGGCGATGTCGGGGCGGGCAAGACCACCCTGGTGCGCAATCTTTTCCGCAAGCTGCAAACGGAAAAGATATTGGCGGCGCAACTGGTGAGCACCCACCTGGGTTCGGAAGACACTCTGCGCATGGTGGCAGCCGCTTTCGGCCTGCCCTACGAAGACGTAAGCAAGGCCGCCCTTCTGACCAGGCTGGAGGAATTTCTTCGGCTGTGCGACCGTCAAGGAAAGCGTGCGCTCCTGGTGGTGGACGAGGCGCAGAACCTTGCGCCCCGCGCGGTGGAAGAATTGAGGATGCTCTCCAATTTTCAAACCGCCGACAATTCCCTGTTGCAGACCTACCTGCTTGGTCAACCGGAGTTCAGGAAAACCCTAAATGGCAGTGAGATGGAACAACTGCGGCAAAGAGTCATAGCCACCTATCATCTGGGGCCGATGGATGCCTCGGAAACCAGATCGTATATCGAGCACCGGCTGAACACCGTTGGCTGGCGCGGCGACCCTTCCTTCGGTGAGGACGCCTTTGCTGCCGTTTACGACTACACGGACGGCATCCCCAGAAAGATCAATACCCTGTGTGACCGCCTGTTGCTGATGGGCTGCCTGGAAGAACTGCACGATTTTGGCAGTTCAGAGGTCAGCGAAGTCATTCGCGATATTCAGCAGGAATTTGATCTGCCCGCCTCGGAGGCAGACGCCCAAACCACTCCCGCCACCTTGCCGGACAAAGCAGATACCCGCGCCAGCCTGGAAAACATGGATCAAAGGCTTGCCAAGATGGAAAACTCCGTCATTTCGGTGCTGGATCTGCTCAAGCAGATTCTCTCCTTGCCCAGAGTAAATAAAGAATTTCTGAAAAGAAGATAGTCCATGCATATGCCCACGCCAGGCGACCAAACTCAGGGCCGCATCCTTTGTGTCGTGGGTGCACGCCCGAACTTCATGAAAATGGCCCCGATCATGGCGGCACTGGGTGATCTCAGGTCACCGCCGGGCTTGAGCCTGGTTCACACCGGCCAGCATTATGACGCGGCCATGAACCACCAGTATTTCGAGGCGCTCGGCATCCCGCAGCCAGATATCAATCTGGAGGTGGGCTCCGCAAGTCACGCAGTTCAAACCGCAGAGGTCATGCGCCGCTTCGAGCCAGTGCTGGATGCCGTTCTGCCTTCCGCTGTACTGGTGGTCGGCGACGTGAACTCCACCCTGGCCTGCGCCCTGGTGGCGGCAAAAAAAGGGGTTCCGGTGATTCATGTCGAGGCTGGCCTGCGCAGCTTCGACCGCGCCATGCCGGAGGAGATCAACCGGATATTGACCGACCAAATCTCCGACCTGCTCTTTATCACAGAAAGAAGCGGCCGAGCTAACCTGCTGCGAGAAGGGATAGCCGAATCGCGCATCCATTTTGTCGGCAACGTCATGATCGACACCCTGCGCCGCAACCTGGAAAGGTCCGTCCCCCTGTCCCAAATCCTGAAAGATGCTGGGCGTGAGGATTTCCTGGGCGGCAACGCCGGCTATGCCGTCCTCACCATGCACCGACCCTCCAACGTGGACGATCCCGTCATCCTGCGCACTCTGCTTGAAACCGTCCTGAAAATAAGCCGCAGGTTGCCGGTGATCTTCCCGATGCACCCGCGCACCCGCGCCATGATCGAAGAGTTTGGCCTGGAAGAGATGCTGGACGTGCCCGGGTTGCTGCTGCTGTCACCCATGGGATATCTGGAAATGCTGGGATTGATGAAGAATGCACGGGTCATGCTGACCGACTCAGGCGGCATCCAGGAGGAAACCACGGCCCTTGGCGTCCCGTGCATCACGCTGAGGAACAATACGGAAAGGCCGATCACGGTGGAAGAGGGAACCAATACCATCGCCGGCCAGAACCCGGAAAGGATTCTGGCCGCTTTCGAGGATATCCTGCACAGCGGGGGCAAAGCGGGCAGGGTCCCTGAATTCTGGGATGGACAAGCCTCGACACGCATTGCTGCGGCAATTCGTGGATGGCTGGAGCATGGTTCGCGGAGCTGACCGTCATGCAGAAACCTTCCGGGAGGTACCCGATGGCCCCAGCGCTGATCCGCAATGCGATGACCATCGACGTGGAGGATTACTTCCAGGTCTCGGCCTTTGCTCCCCACATCCCGAGGGAATCCTGGGCATCCATATCGTGCCGGGTGGAGCGAAACATCGACCGCATCCTCGTCCTGCTGGATGAAGAGGGGGTCAAGGCGACCTTTTTCACCCTGGGCTGGATCGCCGAACGTTATCCGGCCATGGTGCGACGCATTGTCGATAACGGTCACGAACTTGCCAGCCATGGCTGGGCCCATCACCGTGTTTCCGATCTGCAACCGCAGGAATTCCTCGATGACATTACCCGCAGCAAGGTGCTGCTCGAAGACATCGGCGGCCAGAAGGTGCTTGGCTATCGGGCGCCGAGTTTTTCCATCGGCGCCGACAATCTGTGGGCGCACGACGTGCTGCTGGAGGCGGGTTATGAATACAGCTCCAGCATTTATCCGATCCGGCACGACCATTACGGCATGCCCGAGGCGCCGCGCTTTGCCCACTACCCGCGCGGCGAGGGCGGCGTGCTGGAACTCCCCCCCACCACTGTGGCGCTGCTGGGCCGCAACCTGCCGGCGGCAGGCGGCGGTTATTTCAGACTACTGCCCTATCAGGCGTCGCGCTGGCTGATGCGCCGCGTCAACCGACAGGACGGCAAGCCCTGCATTTTCTACTTCCACCCGTGGGAGCTTGATCCAGACCAGCCTCGTCAGCAGGGCCTCTCGTCAAAAACGCACTTCCGCCATTACGTCAATCTGACACGCATGGAATCCCGCATTCAGGCGCTGTTACGGGACTTTCACTGGGACCGCATGGATCGCGTGTTCATGAAAGCAGAAACGTGAACGGACGCGCGGCGACCCCAACCGCGCCGCAGGTGCGCGCGATGACGCTGGGCGACGCCGTACGCTGGGACCAATTCGTTTTCGACTGCCCAGCAGCCACATTTTTCCACCGCGCCGGCTGGAAGGAAGTGATAGAACGCGCCTTCGGCCACCGCACCCACTTCCTGCTGGCCGAACAGAACGGTACCATCCAGGGCGTGCTGCCGCTGGCAGAAATCGACAGCAGACTGTTCGGGCATTCATTATCTTCACTGCCATTTTGTGTATACGGCGGCATCATCGCCCGCACGGAGCCGGCACGCCAGGCGCTGGACGAGGCGGCGCAAATGCTGGCCGCAAGTCTCAACGTGGACTTCCTTGAATACCGCAACATGATGCCTTTTCACACCGAATGGCCGGGCAAGGACCTCTACGTAACCTTTCGCAAGGAGATAGACCCGGATGTGGAGCAGAACATGCTCGCCATTCCGCGCAAACAGCGCGCAATGGTGCGCAAGGGCATCAAGGCCGAACTCGCCAGCGAGATCGACGACGGCGTGGAGCGGTTTTTTTCCGTGTTCGCGGACAATGTCCACCGTCATGGCACACCCGCGCTGCCCAAACGCTATTTCGCGCTGCTGCAAGAAATATTCGGCAGCGACTGTGAAGTGCTGTCGGTGGTCAAGGACGGGCAGGTCTTGAGCAGTGTGTTGAGCTTTTATTTCCGCGACGAGGTACTGCCCTACTACGCCGGTGACACGTTGGCAGCACGCGATGTTGCAGCCAACGATTTCAAGTACTGGGAGCTGATGCGGCGCGCCTGCGGGCGCGGCATCAAGGTGTTCGACTATGGCCGCAGCAAGCGCGGCACCGGGCCGTTCGACTTCAAGAAGAACTGGGGATTCGAACCACAGCCGCTGTACTACGAATACCAGCTGCACCGGGCCAAAGCGGTGCCGGATCACAACCCGCTTAATCCTAAATATCGGTTTTTTATCAAGGCATGGCAAAAGCTTCCGCTTTCGCTGGCCAACCTGATCGGCCCCCATATTGTGAAGAATCTGGGATAGGATAATGCCTGAAGAATTGCTCTATCTTACCCATCGCCTACCCTACCCGCCCAACAAGGGCGACAAGATACGTTCCTTCCATTTGCTCAGCCATTTGAGCCGGCACTACCGGGTACACCTAGGTACTTTTGTCGATGACGAGGCTGACTGGCGACACGTGGATACCACCAAATCCTTTTGCGGGGAAAGCCACTTCGCCAGGCTCAACCCATCCGTTGCGCGTTTGCGCAGCCTGTCTGGTCTGCTAACCGGCCAAGCGCTGACACTGCCTTATTACCGTAATCCCGGATTGCAACATTGGGTTAACGATCTACTTGCCAACCATCCAGTCAAGCGCATCCTGGTTTTTTCATCTGCCATGGCCCAGTATGTGAAACAGGCCGATGAAATGCGCCGCGTCATCGATTTTGTCGATGTCGACTCCGATAAATGGAAGCAGTATGCCGAAAGCAAACGCTGGCCGCTGTCGTGGCTCTACCGGCGCGAAGGAAAACTGCTGCTGCGCTATGAGCGTGAAGTAGCAAAGGAATTCGACGCATCGTTGTTCGTTTCCCGCGAGGAAGCGGAGCTGTTCAAGCAACTTGCCCCGGAAAGTGCAAATAAAACAGGCTATTTCAGTAATGGCGTAGACACCGGCTATTTTTCGCCTGAGCGCGAATATCCCAACCCTTACCCGGAAGGAGAACAAGCCCTGGTATTCACTGGTGCCATGGACTACTGGCCGAATGTGGACGCCGTGCGCTGGTTTGCCCAGGAAATTTTTCCCGCAGTGCATGCAACGCTTCCTCGAACCCGTTTTTGCATCGTCGGTTCCCGCCCGACCGCAGTTGTTCGTGAATTGGCACAATTGCCCGGGATCACGGTAACCGGCACAGTAGTGGATATCAGGCCATACCTTGCTCACGCTCGGCTCGCGGTGGCACCATTGCGTATGGCGAGAGGATTGCAGAACAAAGTGCTGGAAGCAATGGCCATGGCAAAAACCGTGGTTGCGTCTCCCCAGGCTGCAGAGGGAATACAGGCTGCTCAAGGCAATGAATTGCATGTTGCCGCCAACGCACGGGAATTTGGGCAGATGATCCTGGCGCTTCTGGCAGAAACGGCGTGCGACCAGATGGGTAAAGCTGCGCGGGCTAGAATTCTGGCTGATTATGACTGGGGGAGCAGTTTGGCGCAGGTGGATGCATTGCTCGCGGAAACGCCTGCGTCATGGGCATCACAGGAAATAAACCGCACCACCCCCCGCAAGGAAAAACAACCATGAAGGAAACAAGTCCCCAGACGATAACAACCACCTCTGCTACCCACATTGCCGGGCCTGTATTGCCCTGGAGGATGGCAACGATCCTGACGCTCGCAATCATTACGGTCATGCTTGCCTTATACCAGCAAACCGTGTTGTCCACTGTTGCCATCTGGGAACGATCCGAGACGTTTACGCACGGTTTTCTGATATTCCCCATCAGCCTCTATCTCATATGGGCGCGACGCAAAACACTCGCCGAAATTACGCCTCGCCCGGATTTCCGCGGCTTGGTGGTCTTGGCAGGATTGGGGTTCGGTTGGCTTTTTTCTGATGCCGGGAGCGTACTGGTCATCGCTCAGTACTGTCTGGTGGCCATGATCCCGGTGGCAGTCTGGACACTCCTTGGCGTACAGGTAGTACGTGCAATCGCATTTCCCCTCGGCTTCCTGTTTTTTGCAGTCCCGGCGGGTGAGTTCCTGATTCCCCACATGATGAATTTCACTGCCGACTTTGTCGTGGCTGCCCTGCAATTAACCGGCATTCCGGTTTATCGCGAGGGAACCTTTTTCACGATACCCAGCGGGCAGTGGTCAGTAGTGGAAGGCTGTAGCGGACTACGATATCTTATCGCTTCGTTCACCTTGGGCAGCCTGTATGCCTATTTGACTTACCGCAGCACGAAACGCAGACTGATTTTTGCCGCCCTGTCGTTAATTGTCCCGGTGATTGCAAACGGGCTGCGCGCCTACATGATCGTGATGATCGCCCACTTGAGCGACATGAAGCTGGCATTGGGCGTCGACCATCTCATTTATGGCTGGGTCTTTTTTGGTGTCGTCATGATGCTGCTGTTCTGGATTGGCGCTTTCTGGCGCGAAGACTTGCCGCAGGCAAAAAGCGACAAGCCTGCCGCGACGCCAACCAATGTGGCACCGATGCCGGTTCGACGCATCGCCCTGTCCACCCTTGCGGCTGTAAGCATAGCCGCTGTGTGGCCAGGGTATGCCACCTACCTGAAAAGCCATGTTCCGCTGCCCGTGCCGATCAAACTTGAAGTTCCCGCCGCCAACGGCTGGCGCGCAGACCCGGCGCCGCTGTCCGACTGGCAGCCGGACTATAAAGACAGCGGCACCAGCCTTACCCAGACTTACCGCAAAGGGGCCAAGGCAGTCAGTCTTTATATTGGCTACTACCCCTATCAGCGCGAGGGTGTCGAGCTCGTCACATCGACCAACGTTATCGTGCGCCAGAAACACCCCGTCTGGAGCAACGTTGGCGAGTCCAAACGCGCCGTCACAGTGGGCGGCCAGTCGCTGCAGATTGTGCAGACCAAGCTGCGCTCGACGACGCTGCGGTTGCTGGTGTGGAATTGGAACCGCATCGGCGGCATTTCCACCGTTAACGCGTATTTCGCCAAACTGCTGGAAGCCAAGGCAAGATTGCTGGGCCAGCGTGACGATGCGGCGGCAATCATCCTTTCCTCACCCTACGATGGCGACATGGAGTCCGCTGCGGCTGTGCTGCAAGAATTCTCCGGCGACATGCTGCCAACCATCGAAACAAGCCTGAAACGGGCTGCTGGGAGGGCGTGATCATGCGCCCCCCACTCATCGCCCACGTGGTCCAGCATTTCGGCATGGGTGGGCTGGAAAATGGTGTTGTCAATTTGCTCAACCACATGCCAGCGGACCGCTACCGCCATGCTGTGGTGTGTCTGGACGGCTACACCGATTTTCGCCATCGCCTGCAGCGCGACGATGTGCAGTTTTTTGCTCTGAACAAGCAGCCGGGCAAGGATTTTGGGTTGTATGGGAGGCTATTCCGGTTGCTGCGCGAGCTGCGCCCGGACCTGTTGCATACCCGCAACCTATCGACACTGGAAGGCCAGTTCGTAGCGGCAGCGGCAGGCGTGCGAGCACGGGTGCACGGCGAGCACGGGCGCGACGTGTTCGACCTGCATGGCAAGAACCGCAAGTACAACTTGCTGCGCAAACTAGCGCGTCCACTGGTACACCATTACATTGCAGTGAGCAAGGATTTGGCGAACTGGCTTGAGCACACGGTCGGGGCCGATCCGCAGCGCATTACCCAAATCTATAATGGGGTGGACAGTTTTCGCTTCCATCCGCGCCGTGAAGAACGCACGCTAATCGGGCCGAATGGTTTCATGAGCGGCAACGAGTTGCTGATCGGCAGTGTCGGCCGTATGGCGCAAGTAAAGGACTATCCAAACCTGGTGCGCGCGTTTCTGCGCCTGCTAGAACTGGCTCCGGAGGCGCGCGTCCGCGCACGGCTGGTCATTCTGGGGGAAGGCGAGGCGCGTGCGGCCTGCCTGGCCTTGCTCAAACAAGCCAATGCAGAACAACTCGCCTGGCTGCCAGGCAGCCGCGACGACATAGCGGATATGATGCGCCGATTCGACGTCTTCGCCCTGTCGTCGCTGGGCGAGGGGATATCCAACACCATCCTGGAAGCGATGGCATGCGGCTTGCCGGTGGTAGCAACTGCCGTCGGCGGCAACAGCGAACTGGTGGACGAGCACCTCACCGGCACGCTGGTCCCGCCTGCCGATCCAGAGGCAATGGCACAAGCATTTCTGACATATTATGAGGATAATGCCTTGGTGCGCAGCCATGGCGCAGCGGGCCGGGCCAAAATCGAGGCGCGATTTTCGATGGAAGCGATGGTGCGTGGGTATATGGGTGTGTATGACGCCGTGTTGGGAATTTAAGAAACCCAATGCTCGAATACGATAAAAAGCTCAAGCCCTACGCCCGGCAACTTCGAGGCGGCATGACGGATGCGGAGCTGCGGCTGTGGGGGCGTTTACGCGCCAAACAAATCAACGGCGTGCAATTTTATCGCCAGAAACCGCTTGGCCCCTACATCGTGGATTTTTATGCTGCGAAAGCCAGGCTAGTGATCGAAATTGACGGCGCCCAACATTTTGAGCCTGCACATCAAGCGCGTGATAGCGTGCGCGATGCGTGGTTAGCGCAACAAGGGTTGAAGGTGCTGCGTTTTGATAACTTGCAAGTGTTGCAGGAAACGGAAGCGGTACTGAAACAGATATGTTATGTGATGAAAGACAGAATGGGTGGGTGATGCTGACGAGGGAGAAATCCCCATGCCCCCTTTTGTAAAGGGGGAACCTTCTAATACTCACCGTGGGTGCTAGACTCCCTTTGGAAAACGAACCTATGAACAATACACCGCAAGACACAGCATGCTCCGCCTATGCCTCCCCCTTTAAAAAAGGGGGACTGAGGGGCTACGATGGTGGCCAGCAGCATGCCTTCGACTATGCCTCCCCCTTTGCAAAAGGGGGACTGAGGGGGATTTATCTACGCTGGCGTGGGCTAACGACCATTGCAAATTCCCCCTACCCCCCTTTTTCAAAGGGGGGTGTTGCCAGACAAGCGATTAAAGGAAGATTTGAAGATTATTAAAAAACTTCGAACCCCCAGCAATATAAAGAAAATAACGACGCAAATGAACAAGAAAACTCAACCATGTGTGGCATAGCCGGCATTTTCGACACGCAAGCCAAGCGCGCCATCGACCAGGCGTTGCTCGCGCGCATGAACCAGACTCAGCATCATCGCGGCCCGGACGAAACCGGCTTGCACGCTGAGCCGGGGGTGGGGCTGGCGCACAAGCGGCTGTCGATCATTGATCTGTCTTCCGGCCACCAGCCTTTGTTCAACGAAGATGGCAGCGTGGTGGTGGTGTTCAATGGCGAGATATACAACTTCGTCGATCTGATTCCCGAACTGCAAGCGCTGGGCCATACCTTCCGTACCCGCTGCGACACCGAAGTCATCGTGCATGCCTGGGAGCAATGGGGCGAAGCCTGCGTCGAACGTTTCCGCGGCATGTTCGCATTCGCGCTGTGGGACCGCAATAAAGAGACGCTATTCCTCGCGCGCGACCGCCTTGGCGTAAAGCCGCTTTACTATGCGCTGCTCGACGACGGCCAGCTCATCTTCGGCTCCGAGCTCAAGGTCTTGACCGCGCATCCGGCATTGCGGCGCGAAATTGATCCGCTCGCGATCGAGGAATACTTCGCCTACGGTTACATACCCGAGCCACGCACCATTTATCAGCAAGCCCTCAAGCTGCCGCCCGCCCATACCTTGACCGTAAAGCGCGGCCAGCCCATGCCGCAGCCGCGCGAATACTGGGATGTTCCCTTCGAACCGCTTGCGGCCATGACACAAGACGAAGCACAGGAAGAACTCGTGTCCCTGCTGCGCGAATCGGTGAAAATCCGGCTGGTATCCGAAGTGCCGCTGGGCGCCTTCCTTTCCGGCGGCGTCGATTCCAGCGCCGTGGTGGCGATGATGGCGGGCTTGTCGAACGAGCCGGTAAACACCTGTTCCATCTCTTTTGGCGACCCGGCATTCAATGAATCCGAATACGCCGCGCAAGTTGCGGCGCGCTACCATACCAATCACCGGGTGGAACAAGTCGACCCCGATGATTTCGACCTCATCGACAAGCTGGCCGCGCTCTACGATGAACCCTATGCCGACAGTTCCGCCCTCCCCACCTACCGCGTGTGCGAACTGGCGAAAAAAAATGTCACCGTCGCACTCTCCGGAGACGGCGGCGACGAGAGCTTCGCCGGCTACCGGCGTTATCGCTGGCACATGAACGAAGAGCATATGCGCGGGATGATTCCCTCCGCCGTACGCCGTCCCGTATTCGGCCTGCTGGGCAGGCTTTACCCGAAAGCGGATTGGGCGCCCAAAATTTTCCGCGCCAAATCCACGCTCGAAGGCATGGCGCGCGATTCGGTGGAAGGGTATTTCCATAGCATCTCGCTCATGAGCGACGCGATGCGCGCACGTCTGTTCAGCCCGGAATTCAGATGCAAACTGGGCGACTACCGGGCGGTGGAAGTGATGCAGCGGCACGATGCACGCTCGCCCGCGCGCGAGCCCCTGGCACGGGTGCAATACCTCGATCTCAAGACCTATCTCGTCGGCGACATTCTCACCAAGGTCGACCGTGCCAGCATGGCGCACGCCCTCGAAGTGCGCGAGCCGCTGCTCGACCACAAGCTGGTGGAGTGGGCCTCGCGCTTGCCTGCCTCACTCAAGCTTCAGGGCGGAGAAGGCAAATATGTATTCAAGAAAGCGATGGAGCCATACTTGCCGAACGATATTTTGTACCGCAAGAAAATGGGCTTCGCGATACCGCTTGCAAGCTGGTTCCGCGGCCCGCTGAAGGGAAAAGTCCGGCAGGCGGTGTTGGGCCCGACGCTGGCCGCCACCGGTTATTTCAATACCGACTACCTGCGCGAACTGGTCGATCAGCACCAGGCCGGATTGCGCGACTACAGCACACCGCTGTGGACGCTGCTGATGTTCGAATCATTTTTGCGCAATCAACCGGTAAGTTAAAACAAAGTAATGAGTTATCGCATCCTTCATATTCTCGACCACTCTATCCCGCTGCACAGCGGCTACACCTTCCGCACGCTCGCGATACTGCGCGAGCAGCGCGCGCTGGGCTGGGAGACGTTTCACCTGACCAGCCCAAAACAAATCAAATGCGATGTGCTCGAAGAAGACGTGGACGATTTGCATTTCTACCGCACGCCCAAACCAGCCGGCGCCATGAGCAAATTGCCGCTGCTCAACCAGGTGGCGGCTATCAACGCGCTCACGCGGCGCCTGGATGAAGTGGCGGCGCAGGTGAGGCCGGATATTCTGCACGCCCATTCCCCGGTACTGGATGCAATCCCCGCACTGCGGGTGGGACGACGCAGAAACATTCCGGTGGTGTATGAAGTGCGTGCTTTTTGGGAAGATGCCGCAGTGGACCACGGCACCACGACTGAGGGCAGTGCACGCTATCGTTTAACGCGTGCGATGGAAACCCACGCATTCAAACAGGCTGACGCCGTGACCTGCATTTGCGAAGGCCTGCGTCAGGACATCGTAGGGCGCGGCATACCCGCGAGCAAAGTCACCGTGATCCCGAATGCGGTGGATATCGAAAAATTTCCCCTCGGCAACCCCCCGGACGAAACGCTCAAGGCCAGCCTCGGGCTAGCCGGTTCGCGCGTGCTGGGTTTCATCGGCTCGTTCTACGCTTATGAGGGCCTGAATCTGCTGCTCGAAGCGCTGCCGAAAATTCTGATGCAGGCGCCGGATGTGCGTGTGCTGCTCGTGGGCGGAGGCCCGCAGGAGGCCAATCTCAAGCAGCAGGCAATGGACTTGGGGGTCGCCGATAAAATCGTGTTCGCCGGCCGTGTGCCGCACGGCGAAGTGAACCGATATTACGACCTGGTGGATATGCTGGTCTATGCGCGCCATTCAATGCGCCTCACCGAACTGGTTACGCCATTGAAACCGCTGGAAGCCATGGCCCAAGGTCAGTTGTTCGTCGCTTCTGACGTGGGAGGCCACAAGGAACTGGTGCGCCATGGTGAAACGGGATGGCTGTTCAAATCCGATAACGTGGCCGCGCTCACCGAAGGCGTGTTATCCATGCTGAACAATCAGGCCCGCTGGCCTGCAATGAAAGCAGCCGGGCGTAACTATGTGGAAACCGAACGCAACTGGCAAGTGTCCGTAGCGCGCTA
>Ga0315268_10000744_pt1 | contig 37895 bp, 32 predicted proteins | sample C1_top_MG_FD_204535 | JGI IMG/M metagenome (GOLD analysis project Ga0315268, IMG submission 204535) | Sediment microbial communities from Yellowstone Lake, YNP, Wyoming, USA - C1_top | ecosystem: Environmental > Aquatic > Freshwater > Lake > Sediment | place: USA: Wyoming | collected 2017-08-01
GAGCGGCGAACGGTGGTCTCCTGCTACTCGTGGCCAGGCGTTCGCCCAGAGCCGTGCATGCACGTCTACGGGTCGCAGCTGGCGCCGCTGCTCGAGACGCTCATCAGCAGCGGCGGGCCAAGCGGCGTCTCGCACACGGGCCGCTACCATGAACGCGCCCTCTGGCGCGGCAGCCTCCGAGGCTGGAATGGCGCAGAGGAGGAGGCGAAGGGCCGTCTCGAGGCGACCGCTCTCGATGTGGCCCCCTAGCCGCGTCATCTCATGGTCACGAGATGGGCCATGCCGCTCAGGTGCATCCGCCGGACCGGTCAGAACGGACCGCTGGGCGCCACCGACGCGGTGATGGCCACTCGATGAAGCTTCCGGACCGAACCCGAGGCGGATCGCCGCCCGTCACGCGCCATCGCGGCTGAGCGTCAACCCGCCGTGCTCGCCGCCGCCCGTTCCCGGGTCCTCTCCCTGATCGCCCGCCTCGAGGCCACGCGCCTCGCTGCGCTCATCCTGCGGTTCGTCCCCGGCGGCGCCATCACGCTGTCGGTCCTAACGTTCACCGGCTACGCCATGGGCCTTGGGCGCGACAAGGTCCTCGCCCACACGTTCGGGGCGGGCGCCGAGCTTGACGCGTACAACGCGGCCTTCATCCTGCCCGAGCTCGCGCTCGACGTGCTGGTCGCAGGCGGGCTCGTCGCCCCGTTCGTGCCGCTGTTCCTCGGGCTCCGCGACGAGGCGGCCCGCGAGGCGGACCGGTTCGCGCGCACGGTGCTCGGCCTCGCGCTCGGCGTGATGACCCTCGCCTCGGTCGTGCTGTTCGTGCTCGCGCCGTCCACGATCGACGTCATCGTGCCCGGGTTCACGGTCGCCCAGAAGGAGCTCTACATCGGGCTCTTCCGGATCATGTGCCTGACCCCGCCGATCTTCGCGGCCTCGCTCGTCGTGGGCGAGATCCTCGTCGCCGAGCGCCGGTTCCTCTGGTACGGCCTCGCGCCGCTGATTTACTAGGGGGGGTACGGGGCGGGGGGGGGGGGGGGGGGGGGGGGGGGGGGGGGCCTGGGGGGGGGGGGGGGGGGGGGGGGGGCACGCTTCCGGGGAGGAGAACAGGAAGATCAGGAATACACCCGCGCCAACCACAAGGAGGCCCAGGGCAATCACCGCTGCTATCCAGGCGGTAGAAGATCGCTTTGCCTCGCTGGCTGCCTTCGGCGGGGGGATGAAGGGGATGGGTGAGGAGGGCGAAAGGGTCGTAAGATCGGAGAGGCTGGTGCGCTGCCCGGCCTCGACCTGGTCGACGACATCTTTGGCTTCTTTCAGTCCGATGCGAAAACCCTGGCGCAACAACTGGATGGCCTGGATCTTCTGGTTGCGGGCGAGCATGTTGCGGATCTGCTGAAGGAGCAGCTCATCCACCGCCCGGCGAGCATCCTTGGGAGGGGGAGCATGCCGCAGCTCCTCAGGGACGATGACAGAGTTACGGCAAAAAGGGCAAAGGATGGTGGCGGCATCGCCTTCTTTGTAGGTGAGCGGCGCGCCGCAGGTCGGGCAGGAGAAGGTGTTGGACAAGTGTGACCTCGCGAAGCAGGGCTATATTGATTATACAGAATTTCTGAGGATAGATTCGTCCTTCTCTGCACCCCCGGCACTTTGGATTGCAGCAAGGGAAGGATGGACCAATTGCAACAAAAGCCTCCTTTCCAGGTATAATCATACTGTGCATGCTTATGATTGCCTCATTCTCAAAACACATGCAGGAGGATAAGGATGGCTTTCACACTCCAGATCGGTGAATCTGCGCCGGATTTCAAATTGCCGGCAACCGATGGTAAAACTTACCAGTTATCTGATTTTACAGATGCCAGGGTGCTGGTGATCTTCTTCACCTGCAACCACTGCCCTTACGTGCTTGGTTCGGATGAAGTCACCCGGCAAACGGCCAATAAGTTTGCTGCTCAGGGGGTGAAGTTTGTGGGCATCAATGCCAACAGCAAGCATACCCACCCCGAGGATGATTTCGACCACATGGTATCCCGCATGGCTGAACAAAAATTTCCCTGGGTGTATCTCTATGATGAACCCCAGCAGGTGGCCCTGGCATATGGCGCGCTGCGCACGCCGCATTTCTACGTCTTCGATCAAAACCGCAAATTGATCTACACGGGCCGGGGCGTGGATAACCCCCGCGATACCAGCAAAATGACCGTGAACAACCTGGAGCGCGCTCTGGCAGAGCACCTGGCAGGAAAACCGGTCAGTATACCGTTGACCAATCCGATTGGCTGCAATGTCAAATGGGAAGGCAAGGATGCCCATTGGATGCCAGCCGACGCCTGTGATTTAGTTTTATAACAAAAGGAGAAACTGAGATGGGCGACAAGGGAAGTAAAGATAAAGGCTATAAGTCACCGCGGAAAAAACCTAAGCTTACCATTAAGGAAAAACGGAAAGCAAAGCAAGAAAAGAAGAACAAGACCAACATCAGTACGATCCCGTAACCTTGACCCGCCTGCGTAAATTGGCAGGCGAGCCAGAAGCGGTTCCGTGAAATTCTGCAAAACGGCCAGACCGTTTTCCTTAATCAAGGGCTCGACCAATGATCAGGGCGAGTTCTAATTGTGCCTGCCAGCCGACCAGGAGAGATTCCTGTCAGGTTCACCGCCAGCCAATCGGCGGTAACCACCGATCCCAATCACCTGCTTCAACTTCATGGAGCACCCCTTTTTTTTATGAATTTCAGCACGATTTTGCTATAATAGGTATTGATCCACCCGGATTTTTTATGGAATTGAGTGGGATTTAACAAATCAGAACCCGTAGGTATGTATCATTGGGTTGGGGAAGAAAATGCAGGGGTTCTTTTCAGGGTTAAATGACATGAGGCGCCCTATCATTATGGGTGAAAAAGGTCTGGCAGAAGATATCGAGACCGGGCCTGAGAAAGGTGGCTGAGGTGATGCCGGATCCCTCCATTCCCTGCCCCTACTGCGGCGGTGTTCACGACAGCCGGGCTAAGTTCTGCCCGGTCTTGGGCCAGCCTCTTTCACCTGCTTCCACGGCACAGGAAGCAGAACAACCGCCTGAGCCTGAGCTGGCGGCAGATCAAGCGCCCCAGACTGAACCGGAGCTGGAAGCGGATCAAGCACCTGAACCCACTGGCGCGCCACAGCAGGAGTCTGAACCTTCAGAGCAGGCGCTGCCCGAACCCGGCTTGCCGGCTGAGCCGCCTCAATCCTGCCCTCACTGCGGACAGGTGCACCCGCCCGGAGTGGTCTTCTGCCCGGCGACGGGTAAGCCAATTGCAACCGAAGAAATTCTACATCCTGAACAGATCTGTCCCAATTGCGGCAGGTCCGTCCAGGCGGGTTGGATTTTCTGCCCGACCTGCCAGGCGTCGCTGGCGCCAGGGATGAAACCCGCCGTGAAAACTCAATCCCAAAGGCGATGGATGATTGCCAGCCTGGCGCTGGTCGCCTGCTTGGTTCTATTGGTCGCCGGGGTCTGGTGGATCTGGCAAAACCGGCAAGGGTTATCTGGACAGGCCAGTTCCCTGCTGGATCGCCTGCCCATCGCTCGCGGGGCGGAAGCATCCGCCACCCCCCTGCCCAGCCAGGCGGTTGCCCAGGCGCCTCTCGCCACGCTGGTCCCCGCCACGCCGACTCCGACTATCACCCTCACACCCCCGCCAACCCCCACGGTGACCACCTCACCTACAGTTACCCATACGCTGGCCCCCACCTGGACCAGCCTCCCGCCGGTCACCGCCACGCCCACCCAGGTATACACTCTGGTGCCAGTCACCCCTTGCATCAGTTACTATGACGAGACCAATGGCAATTTGAAGTTTGCCTGCCAGTTGGCCAGGCATTCCTGGACGGTCGAGACGGTGGATTCGACCGAGAATGTGGGCCTCTACACCTCCCTGGCGTTCGACAGCCGCGGCGAACCGCACATCAGTTATTTCGATAAAAGCAACGGTATCTTGAAATATGCCCACAAAAGCACGGCAGGATGGGATATCGAAAGGGTGGATGAGAGCGGTTCTGCCGGCTGGTATTCCTCCCTGGCGCTGGGTGGGGATGATCAGCCCTGGATCGCCTACTATGTCGCCAGCAGCCGGCAGATCAGGCTGGTGCACCGCCAGGAGATGACCTGGCAGGCTCTTGAGGTAGTCACCCTGGCGAAGGAAGCTCCAGACCAGATGCGCATCTCCCTCAAGCTGGATCGCCAGGGGAAGCCACTGCTGGCATTCTACGACCCTCAGGATGGTCATCTCAAACTGGCTGCCTGGGACGGAATTCAATGGAAAATAGAGGCTGTGGATAATTCGCCACGGGTGGGCGGATTTTGCTCATTGGCCCTGGATAAGGGGGGGAATCCGGGCCTCAGCTACTTTGATCTATCGAAAGCTTACCTGAAATATGCGCACAAGGTCAATGGGCAGTGGAACATTGAACTCATTGACGCGGCCGGCGAAGTGGGAAAATACACCTCCCTGGCGTTCGACAGCCAGGGCCTGCCGCACATCAGCTACTTCGATGAAGATCGAGATGACCTGCGCTATGCCCACTGGAATGGAAAATCCTGGAACGCGGCAAAATGGGTGGATACCTATACTCGCACCGGCACCTATACCTCCATCGCCCTGGATAAAGAGGACCGGCCGTATATTGCTTATTACTCCCTGGATGCCCGCGCCTTGCGGGTGGTAGCCTGGACTGGCTACGCCTGGGATCCCTGGACAGTAGATCAGGCCGGAAAGGTTGGCCTATATCCGTCGATAGCTTTTCAATATGAGCGCCTGGTTCCTTCAGGGAGTCCGGGCGGAGAATAATCATAAGTTAGAACGATGCTGCCGACTACCGCCACTGGACTGGCAGGCGATTATCGCCGGAGGCGGAATGGGAAAAAGCCGCCCGCGGGGCCGACGGGCGCTGGGGATCGCCAGGCGAATATCTACCTGCTGGACCTGAAGGTCCTACCGGTCACACAGTTGGCTTTTTCCAATGCCGATCCGCGGCCGCGCTGGTCACCGGATGGCAGGAAGGTTGTGTTCGGCCGGGCTTATTTCGCCTTTCTGCGGGCCATCAACACGCCCCCCACGATGCCCACAACCAAACCGACCGAGGCGACAATCAATTTGTTGACTCCGATGCGCGGAGAAGGACTCAGCCCGGTATAGCCAGCAGTTAAAGCCACTGCAATGATGAGCAGGCCAACGACGAGTAAACCGATCCCGATGGTTTTGATAGATATGGATTTTATGGACATCCCTGCCTCCCTACAAAAAGCGAGAATTCACTATTCTGGCGCCAGGCATCCGAGCTGATCGCGAGACAATGCTATTATATTCCTGCTTGCCTGAGAGCTACTAGTATTTTGAATTAGCACCCTTAGTGTCTAAGATAAGGAAAAATTCCATGCCCGGCAATGCAAGTTGGAAAGAAATATTTCAGTTGGAATACCAGCAGCTTTTCGAAGAAGGCTATCCGGTCGGAAAGGATGCCACCCTCGTCTGGCCATGCCCGTACCTGCCTTTTCTTGAGGAAGGTACCAGGATCGAGGATGTCTCGGCTCGAGATTGGAAAAGGGGCTATAAAAACCTGTGGAAGGTCCGCCAGAAAGGATTGCGGCCCGATTACCCTTTTGTTGAGCCTGATGACTACCCAGGTATCATCGCAGATGCGCAGGCCCCGCCGGCGCTCCTGCCCCTGGGCGAAACTGAATACGCTGAAAAGGTGAAAGGCGCCTGGTTCGGCAGGTGCGCGGGCGTCGTTTTGGGAAAGCCCTTCGAATCTGGCCTGGACCGGCCAGCGATCAAAGAATACCTGGAGAGTGTGGATGCCTACCCCCTGGCTGATTTTGCCCCTTTGCACTCGGATAAGCTCGGGAAAGGTCTGCGCCAGGATTGCATGGCTTCCACCCGGGGGCATGTCCACTACGTGCAACCTGACGATGATATCCATTACACCATTCTCTCTTTATTGCTGACCGAAAAGAAAGGGTTGTCCTTTTCCGCCCTGGATATCGGTCAGCTTCTGCTGGATAACATCCCCTATCACTGGCTTTTTTCGGCCACTCGCCAGGCTTATTATCACTTCGTAAACATTGAAGAAGACCGCCCACTCGATAATCAGATCCGCCAGATGTCTACCAAGATCAACCCCTGGCGAGAGGGCATCAACGGCGCTATCCGGGCTGATTTTTGGGGATACATCGCACCAGGAGAACCCAGGAGAGCCGCTAAACTGGCCCACCAGGCAATCCGTTTTAATACGGCAAAGAATGGGATTTATGGTGCCATGTTTGTAGCTGGCTGCATCAGCGCAGCCCTGAGCCGCTCCCCCACGCTGGAAACGATTCTACAGGGCGGCCTCTCAGTGATCCCCCAAAAATCCCGCCTGGCATCCGTCGTCGAGCAGGTAACCGGATGGTATGCCGGCTGCCATGATTGGGTGACCGTTTGCGACAAGATTTACGATCAGTATGGTCACCTGCCTTTCTCTGGCTGCCTGAACAACATGGCATGGGTGGTGCTGGCCCTGATTCACGGCCAATTGGACTTCAGCAGGACCATAACGACTGCCGTCATGTGCGGAACAGATACCGACTGTACTGCCGGAACAGCCGGAAGCATCACCGGAGCGGCAGTCGGCTACGCCATGCTGGATCCCAGGTGGATTTTGCCCTTGAACGACCGGGTTAAGACGGTGGTTGCCGGATTCGGCGAAGGAACCATCACCGACCTGGTGAAAAGGACGGTCGCAGCCCGGCAACTCAATACCAATCGAGATAATCTCCAGTCGGACTCCTAGCCTGCCGGTTAATCTGGATAGTCGCTCAGCGAAAACCCACCTTTCAGCAGGTCTGCGGCACGACTGCTGGTGCCGATATAGGCCTGATACTCCATTTTCTCCAGTTCCCACCTGCCTGCCTCCGGGTTGTACCAGCGCAGTTTTTCGATGGGGCAGGTAATCACGACTTCCCTGGTTTCACCGGGCTGCAACGTCACCCGCCTGAAACCGCGCAGCAGTTTCTTGGGCCGATCCACGGAGGAATTTTCAAACCCCACGTAGAATTGAACGACCTCATCTCCGCTCCGCTTTCCGGTGTTGGTGATGTGAACCCTCGCAGAAATCCGGTCTCCCTCGGTGGAAAAACGGGGATTGGAAAGCTGGAATGTCGTGTAGGAAAGTCCAAAGCCATAAGCAAAGGCGGGTTCATGCTCTTCCTTCTCCAGGCGGGTATACCCGTGATACTGGTCGTATTGGCATTGCTCGGCGAATCGATCAAAATCCGGCAGGTGACGGAGATCGGTGGGGATCGTGAAAGGCAGCTTGCCGCCCGGGTTGACATCGCCAAACAGGATTCTGGCAATGGCCGTCCCACCTTCCATCCCTGGATAGAAGGCGTGCAAGATTGCCGGGACGGATGCTTTCCACTCTTCCATGAGGATGGCGCAGCTTCCAATCAGCACCACCACCGTATTTTTGTTCAACGGGGCGATCGCCTTGATCAAAGCCAGGTCTTTTTCATGTAAACTCAGGCTGCTCCGGTCTCCCCCGGAGACTAATGGCCCCGTCGCGGTATATTCCCCCTCATCCTTATGAGTGAAGCCGACCACCAGGATCACGGCATCCGCCTCCGCGGCCAGCTTCTTGGCTTGCTCCAGGTTCTTTCCGATGGAATAATCCACCTGTGCGCTGCTGCCCAATCGCTTCCTGAGTCCCGCCAACGGGGTAACCACGTAGGGCGGATGGACCTGGCTGGAGCCGTGATCTCCAATGTTGGCAGTGTTGCCCAGCTCGCCGATCAGGGCCACCTTTTTCACGGCTGCCTGATCGAAGGGCAAGGCTGGCCCTTCGTTTTTGAGCAGCACCATGGATTTCTCGGCCACTTCCAGCGCCAGCGCTACATGCTCCTTGGAAACGATCAGGGATTTGGGATAGGCTGGCAGCGGGTCGGGGGTCTCGGCAAACATCAAGAGGGTGCGGATGATGCGCAAGGCCGCTTCGTCAACCGCCGCCTGGGGTACATCCCCCCGCTCAACCGCCTGGACCAGGTTCTTCCCGTAATAATGGGTATTGCACATCTCGATATCCAGCCCGGCGTTGGCGGCTTTCACCGTATCCCTGATCCCCCAGACAAAGTCGCTGACCACAAAGCCGTAGAAACCCCATTCCTCTTTCAACACCTTTTTCAGCAGGTAGCCGTTATGGCCGAGATGCTCCCCCCGGAATTGGTTATAAGCGCTCATCACGCTGCACGCACCGGCATCGATCACATCCTTGAAGTGTGGCAGGTAGACCTCGCGCAGGGTGCGTTCGTCGCAGGTGACATTGATCTTAAAACGGGTATTTTCCTGGTTATTGCAGGCAAAATGCTTGACACAGGCAATCACGTTGTGCTTCTGCACGCCGCGGGCCACCGCCGAACCCATCTGTCCAACATGGAAAGGATCTTCGCCGAAGGTCTCCTGCGCTCTGCCCCCCGCTGGATGGCGCAGCAGGTTGACGCACACCCCGCCGAAATAGTTGCCACCCTGGGCCCGCACTTCCTTCCCAATGGCTTCACCGACCCGTTCTTCCAGCTCGATATCAAAGGAAGCCCCCCGCTGCATGGCGACCGGAAAACAGGTCGAATTGCCGCTGACGACACCGCGTGGTCCATCGCAAAATTTCAACTGCGGGACATTTAGCCGTTGGTTCCCTCCTGCAGTCGCCGGGGACTTGTTGTAATGGTGAAGGATCATCGCATCGACCATCAACTGTACCATCCCATAATTCCCGCTCATCAGGGTCACCTTTTCTTCCAGGCTCATCTGGGTCAGGATTTCCCTGGCTTTTTCCGTATAGTAGCCCTTTTTCTCAGCCAACCATTTCGTGTCCATGGATACACCCTCCCATCGTTTTTTTTTATTATATACCCTGCGTCAGGATAAAAAGAACCTGCTCCATTTTCAACACCAAACCCCTGCTTGACAGCCGGTTTAAGAACCCGTATGATAAGGTGAGGCTGCGTTCCAGCCTGCAATCCGCACCTGCCTCGTCTTCCGCAAAAAGGTACAATGACAGAGATCGACTCCCGTATAGACCGTTGGATCGCTGAGCATCAAGATGAGCTGCTGGGCTTCCTCAGCCGGTTGGTTCAGACCTCGTCCGAAGTATGCCCGCCGCAGACCGGCGAGCTGGCCTGCCAGAAGGTCGTCCAATCCGCCTACCAGGCAGCCGGCGCCGAGGTGGATCTTTTTTCCCCGGAGAGCGTCCCCGGGCTGCGCCAGCATCCCGCCTTCTTCCCCACCTGGGATGGCATGCCGCGCAGCCTGGAAAACCGCCCGGATGTGGTGGGGGTATTCCGTGGCAGCGGAGGAGGGCATTCCATCCTCCTTTCCACCCACGTGGATACCGTCTCGCGCGAGCCGCTGCCCTGGCAGGTGGCTGAACCGTTCAGCGGGCTGATTCAGGAAGGCAAGCTCTATGGGCGCGGCAGTTGGGATACCAAGTGGGGCATTGCGGTCGGCCTGTATGCGATGAAATGCCTGCGGGCGCTTCACATCCCTTTGCGCGGCGATGTGATCCTGGAGAGCGTGGTGGATGAGGAATACGGCGGCGGGCATGGCGTGCTGGCGGCGCGGCTGAAAGGGTACAACGCCGATATTGCCATCAACTCCGAGCCGACCAGCATGGTGGTCGCTCCGGCGCACCGCGGCGGTGGGGAATGGCGCATCATCGTGCGCGGCGACGCCGGGATGAATTTCGGCGAGCGCAAGCAGACCAATCCGGTTCACAAGCTGGCCCGCCTGATCGAGGCCGTGAAAGCCTTCGAGATCGAGCGCAATGCCCGGCCGAATCCCCCGCCCCTCTATGCCTCCGAACCGTTTCTCCCGGCCTATACCTTCCAGGTGGGCGGCGGAGGGCATACCTACGCCCAGGTATCCGGCATCCCCTCCGAATGCTACCTGATCATCTGGGTGGAAGAGTACCCCGGCACCGACCAGCAGACCCACACCCGCCGGTTGATCGGTTTCATCAATGACTTCCTGGCGCGTGACCCGGATTTTGATGGCGTTTACCCGGAATACCACCAGAGCATCCGCTTCCTGCCCGGGACGGAGATGGATCTTCGGCATCCATTTTTTGAGGTGTTGCCTGCCGCTTATTCCAGTGCGGGAATCGAATACCGGATGGCCGGAGCGCCATTCGCCTGCGACGCTTTTATGTTCAATTTGCACAGCCCCACACCCGCGCTCACCCTCGGGCCGCGTGGTGGGAACGCCCATGGCATGGACGAATACGTCCTGGTGCAGGATGTGATCGACCTGACCCGCATTTATGCCCGGGCGATCCTGGCATGGTGTGGATGACAGAAAGGGAACCCTGGATGACTGATCCTCTTTATAATCCAGCCACTGGCACCCCCAAAGAGCAGCTCCCCACCCCCGCTTTGGTGGTGGATGTGGAGGTCATGGAAGCCAATCTTGCTACCATGGCGCGCTTTTTCGAAAATGGCCCCACCCGCCTGCGTCCCCATTTCAAGACCCACAAATGCCCCATCCTGGCCCAAAAACAGGTTCAGGTGGGCGCCATTGGCCTGACCTGTGCCAAGCTCAGCGAGGCCGAGGTGTTGGCGCAGGCCGGCATCCAGAGCATCCTGATCGCCAACGAGATTGTCACCCCGCTAAAAATTGCCCGCCTGGCGGAGCTGTCCAAACAGCGCCAGATGATCGTGGCAGTGGATGACGCGGAGAATATCCGCCTGATCTCCCAGATTGCCCAAGAAGCCGGTGCAACCGTGAACCTGCTGGTGGAGGTGAACGTAGGCCTCAGGCGCTGCGGCGTCCAGCCCGGGGAACCTGCCCTGGTGCTGGCCCGGCAGATTACCCGGCTGCCTGGGGTGCATTTTTCTGGCTTGCTGGGGTACGAAGGACATACCGTGTTGATCCCTGACCTGCCTACCCGCCAGGTCAATGTCCAGCAGGCCATGGGAGAGCTGGTGCGCACGGCAGACCGGATTCGCCAGGAGGGCATTGCGGTGGAAATCGTCAGCGCCGGCGGCACGGGCACTTATTTCCTGACCGGGAGCTTTCCGGGCGTGACGGAGGTCGAAGCCGGTTCTTATCTTTTCATGGATACCAGGTACCAGCAGTTGGGCCTGCCCTTCCGCAACTCGCTCAGCCTGGTCGCCACGGTCATCAGCGTGCGCGGCCCCAGCCGGGCGATCCTCGATGCCGGGATGAAAGTGTTGACCACCGATAACGGCCTGCCCGAGGTCATCTCTCCACCAGGGGTGACCCTGGTGGCCTTGCACGAGGAACACGGCATCCTGGAAGTGGATGCGACCAGGGTGCAGCTCCATCTCGGAGACCTGGTTGAGTTGCTGCCCAGCCACGTCTGCACCACGGTCAACCTGCACGACCGTTATTACGCCTTGCGCAACGGCCACCTGGAAGATATCTGGCCGATCAGCGGGCGTGGAAAATCTCAATAACCAGGCCGGCCACCCCCTGGCTCTGGCACTTACCCGTATTGGAGGTTGGATCATGCACGGCTATAGCGGCAAAATACTACATGTGGATCTGAGCGGCCCGAAGCTTTGGGTGGAGACCCCGCCCGAGAGCTTCTATCGCCAGTATATCGGCGGGTCGGCGATGGGAATGTATTACATCCTGCGCGAGCTGAAGCCCGGCACGGATGCCTTCAGCCCGGAGAATATCCTGACCCTGATGCTCTCCGCTCCCACCGGCGCACCCATCTCAGGCCAGAGCCGGATGTGCGCCAATGCTCGCTCGCCGCTGGTGGATGGCATCGGCGATGCGCAGTGCGGGGGCTTCTTCCCGGCCGAGCTGAAGTTCGCTGGTTATGATGGGCTGGTGATCCGCGGCAGGGCTTCGGTGCCGGTCTATCTGTGGATCCACGATGGTCAGGCGGAGCTGCGTCCCGCCGGGCACCTGTGGGGAAAAACCACCAGCCAGGTCGAAGATCACTTAAAAGCCGAGCTGAAAGATGCTAAGGTAGAAATCGCCCAGTGTGGCCCGGCTGGCGAGAAACTCAGCCGCCTGGCTTCTATCATCAACATGGGCAACCGGGCCAACGGCCGGACCGGGATGGGGGCCGTGATGGGCAGTAAAAACTTGAAGGCGGTGGTGGTGCGCGGCCGCCAATCGCGCAAGCTGGACCTGGCAGACCCGGCCCGGGTCAACCAGCTGGCGCGGCAGGGCGCCAAGCAGATTCCCAACAACCCGGATATGAACCTCCTGAGGGAGTTTGGAACTGCCGGTGTGGTGGCTGCCCAGCATCTTTCTGGCACCTTGCCAACCTATAATTACAACCAGGGGCAGTTCGACCAGTTCAAGGCCATCTCTGGCGAGACAATGCACGATACGATCTTCAAAACCAACGATACCTGCTTCAGTTGCTCGGTGCGCTGCAAGCGAGTGGTGGAGACGGAGTGGGAGCAGAAACCGGTGGAGGAGCGCTATGGCGGGCCAGAGTACGAGACCATCGGCACGCTGGGCTCTTACTGCGGCGTGAGCGAGATCCGGGCTATCGCCTATGCGAACAAAATTTGCAACGACTATGGCCTGGATACGATCAGCGCCGGCGCCACCATCGCCTGGGCCATGGAGTGCTTTGAGAAAGGCCTGATCACCACGGACCAGGTGGGTTTCCCCATTCCGTTTGGAGATGCCAGCGCCATGACCCGCCTGCTCGAGATGATGGCCACCCGCCAGGGCTTTGGAGACCTGCTGGCCGAAGGGTCGCAGCGCGCCGCCGAACGGCTGGGGAAAGGGCAAGAATTCCTGATCACCGTGAAGGGTTCCGAAGCGCCTGCCCACATGCCGCAAGCCAAGCGCAGCCTGGCCTTGATCTACGCCGTCAATCCCTTTGGCGCCGACCACCAATCCCACGAGCACGACCCGGCCATTGAGCCGGGCACTTCCGAGCTGAACCTCAGCCGGCTCAAATGGTTGGACCCGACGTTTGCCCATCCCCTGCAACCGGGCTCTTTAGATGACCAGAAGATCACCTACGCCCTCAAAACCCAATGGTTTTATTCCTTCCTGGATACGGCCTGCCTGTGCCAGTTTGTGTGGGGCCCGGCCTGGCAGCTCTATGGGCCAGCCGAGGCGGTGGAGATGATCCGGGCCGTCACCGGCTGGAGCGACTTCTCGATAGAAGAGATTCTGACGATCGGCGAAAGAAGGCTGAACATGCTGCGCCTGTTCAACGGGCGCCAGGGAATCGGCCGCAGCCAGGATCGCCTGCCCGGTAAGTTCTCGCTGCCCCTGAAGGGCAGCGGGCCGACGGCCGGGGTGGCCCTGGACCCGGAGCTGGTGGAGCAGGCCAAAGATACCTATTACGAGCTGGCTGGATGGGATAAGACCAGCGGGCTGGTGCGCTCGGATACCCTGAAACGGCTGGGCCTGGAATGGGCTTTGACGACGGAATGAGGAGGGGAGCGAGATGCGCGGGTTAAAAGGCAAGAACGTTTTGATCACCGGCGGCAGCCGGGGAATTGGCAAAGCCACCGCCCAGCGTTTCCTGGAAGAGGAGGCGCGGGTGTTCATCTGCGGTCTGGAGGCCGATGAAGTCGAACAGACCGTCCGAGAGCTGGGCCCTTTGGGCTTTATCCGCGGCCTGGCCTGCGATATCAGCCGGGAAGAAGATGTGCAGCGCCTGGTCTCAACAGCCGAGGAAAGCCTGGGCGGAATCGACATCCTGATCAACAATGCCGGCATCGCCTGGTCCGAGCCTTTTTTGGAGATTCCCCCCGAACACTGGGACCGCACCCTGGCAGTGAACCTGCGGGGCATGTACCTGGTGGGGCAGGCCGTGGCAAAGCAGATGGTGGCGCGCGGCAAAGGCGGGGCGATCGTCAACATGTCCTCCACCAACGGGCTGGTGGGAGAGAACCTGTACGCTCATTATGGCGCCTCCAAAGGTGGCGTCCTGATGCTGACCAAGACCATGGCAATCGAGCTGGGGAAATATGGCATCCGCGTCAACGCCCTGTGCCCCGGCTACATCCAGACACCCCTATCCGCATCCATCGACTCGCCCGAGTTCATCGCAGCCTACGCCCGCGAGAAAATCCCCCTGCACCGGGTAGGGAAGGTCGAGGAGGTGGCCGCGGCCTATGCCTTCCTGGCCTCAGAGGATGCTTCTTTTATCCACGGGACGGAGCTGGTGATCGACGGCGGACAGCTCTCTTTTTAGAAAGCCGCGCGGCCTTGTGCCTAATGCATCTCTGCCTGGCAGGTCCCGATGCCGCCCCGGTAGAAGTTGAACTGGACATTGGGGTGATCGGCCAGCAACGACATGGGAACGGCGCTATCGGCGATCTTCTTCGAAATCATCAGGGTGGTCAGGCGCATTCCAAAGGGATTATCGTGGGTGCCAGCCTGCCAGATGGAAACTTTCTCCGCCTGCCAGGTTTCGACCGGCCCCACCGTGAGCGCCTGGCTCGGCACATTCTGCACCACGCCCCCACCCGAGGTGCGCGCGTTCTGGATCAGGGTGATGGGATGCAGGTCAACGATCCGCGTGGTGAGCTTGCGGTATTCTTGCGGTGCGGGTGGGGCATCTTTGTAAGCACCCTGGCGCTTGAGCGGGTCATTGAAGGCCCAGTGTTTGACCTCGCCCTGCCCGCCTTGCATCACCAGACAGCGCACTCCGCTGCTCCAGCTCTGGCGATAGGCTGCCAGGTCGGCCTTCGGGAAGTGCAGGTTCTCCTCCGGCATGCGCAGGTCGGGACGGATGCGGTTGAAGCATAGCTCCCGGTCTGCCCTCTCGAAACTCAGAGGATGCTCTACCGGGACTTCCTTCCCGTCGATCACCCACTCATCCATCGCCCAGAAATGCGCATGGCGCAGGTCGAGCTCCAGCTCATTGACCAGCCTGGCGACCAGCGGAAGCTGTTCGGTCGGGCCGATGGGCCCACAGATGCCGGCAGGCCGGTCAGGGGTGGCCTGGCGCCAGGCGCTGATATATTCCAACGCCTCGGCCAGGTAGAAGTCTTCCAGCGTTTCATAAAACTTGACCGTGAAACCGGGGCGCGAAAGACGGACCAGGTCATCAGCGGTCAACCGTGCCGCGTCATCCAGGATTTCCCGATCCAGGGTCGTGTAATCCCACCAATCCGGTGCAACCTTGCTCAGTACTCTCATATTATCCCTCCAGCTCTATTGTACACTAATCTATTCCCGTCACCTGTTTGGCAGCATCACAACTGCAAGGGGTTGAAAGAAGCTTCTACATTGGTTAGGATCTGCCATTCTTGTGATGTAGAATTAACCGATGTGAGTAGAATCAGGCTGGTCCATAAAGCACAGCGCTTATCTACCTGTTCGTAACCTTAAATCCTTAGGAATTGGATCACAATCCCATGTCCCCCTGGAAAACCCTGGCAAACCAAACTGTCCTCTCGGCCGGGAAATGGCTGACGGTCGAGGAGCGCACTGTGCAGACCCCGGCCGGGCAGGTGATTGAGCACTGGCCATGGGTCACCACGCCCAATTACATCAATGTTCTGGCGGTCACCCCGCAGGGGAAATACTTGATCTTTCAGCAGGGCAAATATGGTCTGGAAGGGGAATCCCTGGCTCCGGTGGGAGGCTATATCGAGCCGGGCGAGCAGCCTCTGGCTGCCGCCCAGCGTGAGCTGCTGGAGGAGACCGGCTTCGCCGCCCCGGAATGGCTGCACCTGGGGCATTTCCTGGTGGACCCCAACCGCGGGGTAGCCCTGGGGGATCTCTTCCTGGCGCGCGGTGCCCGGCCTGTGGCCGAGCGCAGTGCCGATGACCTGGAAGAACAGCACCTGCTGTTCATGGATCGGGCTGAGTTGGAATCAGCTTTGCGGGCGGGGCGCTTCCAGGTGCTGGCCTGGGCCGCCAATATCGCCCTGGCCTTGCTGTGGACTGCGTCAGGTTGAGTGCCGGCCTGGCAGGCAGCTCTCCAGCGCCTTCAGCAGCACATCGATATCCTCCTGGCTGTTGTACCCCTGCACCGAAATGCGGGCGAACTGCTGCTCCTTCCACTGGATGAGCGGCATCTCAATGCGGTATTCCTCGTAAAGGCGCTTCTTCAGCCCGGCCAGGTCAGCCACTGGCGTGAGCGGGGCCACGCCCATCTGTGAATAGAAGCCGGAGTCTATCGGATAGAGCGGGGGTAAGCCGGTCAGGTCACAGATGCGCTGGATGGCCTGGCGCAGCAGGGCATGGCACGCCTGGCGCACCTCCTCCCAGTTGTGCTTTTCCATGAAATCGATCGCCACTGGCACCGCCAGGGCAGCCGCCGGGTCACGCGTGCCGATCCATTCGACGTAATCCGCCAGGCCGGCCCATTCCGGCGTGGCCTTCTCCGGATGATAGGTCCAGCTGACAATCAGCGGCTCCACCATCTTTTGCACCGGGCGGCGGGCATAGAGGAAGCCAGCTCCCTTGGGGCTGAGCATCCACTTGTGGCAGTTGCCGGTGTAGAAATCGGCGCCGAGCTCCTCCAGGTTCAGTGGGATCTGCCCGGGAGCGTGGGCACCATCGATGAAGGTCAGGATGTCCTGCTGGCGCGCTTTGCGGCAGATTTCCTCCACCGGAAGGCGCAAGGCGGTCGGGGAGGTGATGTGGCTCAGGTAGATCAAGCGGGTGCGCGGCGTGACGCCCTGCCAGAAATCCTCCACGATCTCCTCCGCCAAATGAACCGGCAGCCGCACCGGGCGATGGATATAGAGGGCTCCGCTCTTGCGGCAGGCAAAGTTCCAGGCACTGTTGCACGCCCCGTATTCCTGGTCGGTGGTGAGGATTTCATCACCAGCCTCCAGCGCCAGCGAGCGGGAGACCAGGCTGACGGCATGGGTGACGTTGAGTACAAACGCCAGGTCCTGCGGGTCAGCGCCCAGGTAGGCCCCCAGGGGCTGCCGCGCCGCCTGGTAAAACTGGCCAAGCTGGTTGAAAAACTGGATCGGCTGGCGCTCCAGGCGACGCTGCCAGTCTTGATACGCCTTGAAAACCGGCCGCGGGCAGGCGCCCAGCGAGCCGTGATTCAGGTAAACCACCTCGGGGTCCAACAGGAAAAGCTTCTTCAATGGGTTCATCAGTCTCCGTGAAGGAATTTTTTTCTTAACCTCGCCCCCTCATCGCACCTCAGGCCCGGCTTGCTGGGTGGTGGAAGGAGTCCCGCCCGCCACGTAGGGCCAGCCGTCTTTATACAGGATGCGGTCCAGCAGCATCACGCGCGGGAAGTAATCGTCGTTGGGGGTGAAGTCGTTGTGCTCAGGGTCAATGGCGTTGATGGCGTGGTAGAAAATCCAATCCTGCCCGGCGGCATCCTGGAAGATGGCGTTGTGGCCGGGGGCCTTCCACCGGCTGTTGCTCTCCAGGATCACGCTGCTGTGATCGGGCTGGCTATCCCCCAGCTTCTCAAAGGGTCCAAATGCGCTTTTGGCGCGCGCCACCATCACGGCGTAGTGCGCCGAGCGGCCGCAGCAGGCATCTCCCGAATAGAACAGGTAGTACGTGCCGCTGCGGTAGATCACCCACCCGCCCTCCACCAGGTACTCATAGGGCCGGGAGCCGCCCGGCTCCAGCACGGAGGTGGGCGAGCTGCCCGGCAGGAAGCTCAGCCGGTCGGGCGCCAGCTCCTGGACGCGGATCGGGGCAAAGCCCGAGCCCCAGTAGAGCAGCCGTTTGCCGGTCTGGGGATCGTCAAACGCCATCGGGTCGATATGGATAAACCCGGGGCCGCATAGCAAGGGCTGGCCGCGGTCGGTGAAGGGGCCGGCCGGGTTTGGCGAGGTGGCGACCGCCAGGCATAGGCCACCCCCGCCATTCGGCTCGGCGGAGTAGTACAGGATAAACAGCCCATCGTGAAACACCACGTGCGGTGCCCAAAAGTTCCAGGTGCGGCTGGCCCATTCCGGCTTTTTGGGCAGGGCATCGCCCAGGTATTCCCAGTTCCCCAGGTCTTGCGAGCGAGCGACCTGGATGTTGACCAGCTTGCCTTTCTTGGCCCAGATGGACTGGGTAGCATAGGCGTAATACCAGCCATCGCTGGCCAACAGGACGGAAGGGTCGGGGAAATCGTAATCCAGGACCGGGTTGGTGTAGGGGGTGCTGTGGGTGGAAGCCCGGCCCAGGTCCAGCCAGGCCAGGGCGCCCAGGAGCGCTGTCACAAGCAGAGCGAACAACCAGGATTTGATGGGGTTGGGCATGAAGGCAGTCCTTGTTCAGCCAGGGAAATGGTTGGGCAGCGATCCAGGCCTGATTGTAAATGAAAAAGGGGTTTTAAGGGGCAAAATTCGCCCTGGGGTACTTGACTTTTGGCTTCCAGCTTGCTACAATCAATCTGTCATCGATAACACATGTAAACGATAACACTTTTTCACCTCCGGGGAGGATTGCCTGGGTCATGGATCGCAAGATCACCATGAAGGATGTCGCCTCTGAAGCGGGAGTCTCCACCGCCACCGTGGGACGCGTGATCCACGAGCGCGGCTATGTCTCGCAGAAAGCCCGCAAGCGGGTCGAGAGAGCCGTCAAGAAGACCGGCTTCCGGCTCAACCTGGTGGCCCAGAGCCTGCGCCGCAACCGCTCGATGACCCTTGGCCACCTGCTCACCTCCATCGTCCCCAATCCCTTCTTCGCCGGAATCGAGCTGGGCGTGGAGCAGGAAGCCATCCAGCATGGCTACAACGTCCTGATCTGGAATGTGCTTTCCGACCCCCGGCGCGAGCGCGAAGGCGTGGAGACCTTTATCCGCCGGCAACTGGACGCCATCATCTTCACCACCCCGCTGGACCCGGAAAATGTCCTGCTGGCCAGGCAAGCCGGAATCCCGATCATCCAGGTGGAAAGGCCCTCTGCGCTGGAGAGCCACCTGATCACCGTGGATAACTTCGTGGGAGCTGCCAGCGCCATGGAGCACCTGATGCAACTGGGACACCGCCGGATTGCCTTTATCGGCAAACGGTTCGATCAAAAACCCAGGCCCCAGGACAAGGTGGATTTTGAGCGCCTGGCCGGCTGGCGCGATACCCTGTTGAAGTACGGCATCCAGCCGCCCGAGGATTGGCTGGCCACTGCTGACCTGTATTCGATCGAGGATGGCTTCCAGGCCACCCAGAAGTTCCTCGAGCTTCAGCCCGGGATCACCGCCATCTTCGCCGCCTGCGACATCCTGGCTTCCGGAGCGCTGCAGGCCATCTATGAGCGTGGGCTGCGCGTCCCCGAAGATATATCCGTCGTCGGTTTTGATGACACCTACGCTCCATTCATGACCCCTCCCCTAACCAGCGTGCGGCAGCCGGTTTACGAAATCGGCGTGGAGGCTGCCAGGCTGGCCATCGAGGTCCTGGAGAACGCTGAGCAGTTCCAGGAACATTACCAGACCCGTCAGTTGGAGACCCAGTTGAAAATCCGCAGTTCGACGGGTGTGCCGCGCCGATATGATCCTGATTAGTGGATTCTGGCCGGGTAGGTCGCCATTCCCTTGAGAGTTTGCTAAGGGTACCTGAAGATCGCAACGCTGCAGACCAAAAAAAATTTACCCTTCTATGTCATCGATGACACCCGGGCAGAGAAAGGAGGACCTTGGGAAAAAGTTCACTAAACCGTTCCGTTTTCAACCACTGTCCGTTTAGATTTTCACCAATCATGGAGGAAAGCATGAAAAAGTTGTTTCCACTGTTGTTTGTCCTGATCTTTGTGATCGGACTGGTCGGCTGCCAGGCCACTCCCACCCCGACCGCAGCCCCCCAGGCCACTGCGGTTCCACCGACCGCTGAACCCACCATCCCCCCCGCCGCGGAAAAGGTGACGATTAAGGTCATGGACCAGTTCACCGAGGGTGAAGCCAACGCTGGCATGGATAAGCTGGTGCAGATGTTCATGGCGAAATACCCCAACATCACCGTCCAACGCGATCCGGTCACCTCGGATAACATCCGCACCATGGTGCAGACCTCGCTGGCTTCCGGTGAAGGCCCGGATATCATCTACTACGATACCGGCCCTGGCTTTGCCGGCGTGCTGGCTAAAGCCGGCCTGCTGCTGCCTCTGGATGAGTACTACCAGCAGTATAACTGGGACAGCCGCATCTTCACCTGGACCAAGGCTCGCACCACCTTCGATGGCAAGGTCTACGGCATCGGCAACGAGCTGGAGTTCCTGGGCGCCTATTACAACAAGAATCTCTTCACCCAACTGGGCCTCTCCGAACCCAAGACGTATGACGATTTGCTGGCCATCTGCCAGAAGGCCAAGGATGCTGGCTATGTGCCGATCTCCTTCGGCGATGGCCCCAAGTGGCCGGCTTATCACATGTTTAGCATGACCACCAACAACCTGATCGGCCGCGACGGGCTGGATAAAATCCTCTACGGCAACGGCCGCTGGGACAGCCCCGAGGTGATCCGCGCCATCCAGCTCTTCTTCGTGGATATGAACAAGGCCGGCTGCTTCATCCCGGATAGTGCGGCGGTGTCGTACGATGATGCCAACACCCTGTTCTATAGCGGCAAGGCCCTGATCAACCTGACCGGCACCTGGCTGATTTCGGACGTCAACACCAACGTGAAGGATTTCGAGGTAGGCTGGTTCTTCTTCCCCGCCATCGACAACAAGCCGACCTTCCCGCCTGCCGGGCTGGGCTCCGGGTACTTTGTCTCAGCCAAGACGGCTAACCCCCAGGCAGCCACGCAGTTCCTGGATTACCTGTTCTCTGAGGAAGCCGCCAAGGTCTGGATGGAAGAGATGGGCTACATCCCGCCCATTAAGGTCGATTCGAGCAAGTTCAACCTCTCACCGCTGCTGAAGTTCGCCGTGGGTGCCCTGCAATCGCAAGAAATGGGCTACAACATCGACGTGCTCACCCCGGATACCTTCAACACCATGATGGGGGATGGCTTCCAGGCTGTGATGTTGGGCGAGAAGACCGCCGAACAACAGGCCAAGGATCTGGAGAAGGTCTGGGAAGAAGCCAAAGCGGCTGGTAAAATTCTGCAGTAACCTTCTTATTCTGTTGTTGAAAGGAGGGGCTGCCAAAAAAAGGGCAGCCCCTCCAGGATGCGAGGACCCATGGCTGTATCCTATCGACCTGTCAAGGCTTCCCCTGCATTGAAGTGGATCAATAAAAACAAGGCAGGCTTTCTGTTTATCCTGCCGGCTTTGATCATGTACGCCATCTTCTTTATCAGCCCTTTCATCACCTCAATTTACTACAGCCTGACCAATTGGAACGGGGTGGATCCGGTCAAGCAGTTTGTGGGGCTGAAAAACTACATCAACCTGTTCAAGGATAGCCTGCTGGGTTTATCTTTGAGCCACAATGTGATCTGGGTGATCGTCGGCACGGTCGCGCCCATCCTCATCGGCCTGCCCCTGGCCGTGCTGCTTTCCAACATCAAGCGCGGCCGCCTGTTCTTCCAGACCAGCTACTTTCTGCCCTACGTCCTTTCCGGCGTGGTGGTCGGGATGATCTGGGGCTGGATCTACAATCCCCTGTTTGGCCTGCTGAACTATATCTTGAAGGGCATCGGGCTGGGGGCGCTGAGCAGGGGCTGGCTGGGTGACCCGAACCTGGCGCTGTATGCCGTGATCGCCGCCGCCGTGTGGGGCTACTTCGGCTTCTGCGTGGTGATCTTCCTGGCCGGGCTGCAAAACGTGGATGTGGACCTGGTGGAAGCCGCCAGGATCGATGGGGCCAATGCCCTCCAGCAATTCTTTTATGTGATCATTCCCCAGCTCCGCCATGTGCTCAACATGGTGCTGGTTTACACGCTGATCGGTGGGTTTAACGTATTCGATATCGTCCAGATCATGACCGTCGGTGGGCCGGCCAATCACACCGAGCTGATCGGTACCTATACCTACAAAATCTCCTTCCAACAGAGCAACGTCGGCTACGGCACCACGCTCTCGATGGTGATGACGATCTTATCCTTGGTGGCTTCCTATTTCTACATTGTTCTGCGCGAGCGACAGGATGAGGTGGGCCAATGAGGACAATCGACCAAACTCATGTGATCTACCGCAACCCCCTGGCGAGGGCCAGGCGATTTACAGCCGAGTTTTTCAAATACCTGATCCTGGCGATTGTCCTGGTTGTTACGGTCGCTCCGGTGATGTTGATGTGGTCCTCGGCGCTGAAGACCAAGCAGGAGATCAACAAAAACCCGATCGCCCTGCCGACCTCTTTCTATACCGATAACCTGACCAAAGCCTGGACGGTGGGACGGTTCAGCCGCTACTCTTTGAACTCCATCATCATCACCATCCCAACTGTCCTGGGGGTGGTGGCGCTTTCCTGCCTGGCAGGCTACGGTTTTGCCCGTCACCAGTTCTTCGGCAAGCGCTTTTTCTTCATGCTGTTCCTGGTGGGGTTGATGGTGCCTTTCCAATCCATCATGATCCCGCTCTATTTCAATTTGAAAGACTTTAAATTGCTGGGCACTTATTTTGCCATGATCTTGCCCGCCATTGGCCTGGGATTGCCCTTCGGCATCTACCTGATGCAGGCCTTCTTCCGCGGCCTGCCGGTGGAACTTTCCGATTCGGGCAAGGTGGATGGCTGCAACGAATTCCAGGTGTTCTGGCACATCATCCTGCCCCTCACCACGCCCGCCATCTCCTCCCTGGCCATCTTCCAGTTCGTCTGGACCTGGAACGCCTTCCTGATGCCCCTGATCTACCTGAACAAAGATGAGTTCCGGCCGATGACGCTGGGCTTGATGTTCTTCCAGGGCCGTTACACCTCGGATTACGCCATGATCTCGGCTGCCGTGACCCTCACCACGCTGCCGCTGATCCTGGTCTATATCATCTTGCAGCGCCAGTTCCTGCGCGGGCTGACGGCTGGAGCTATCAAAGGTTAATGAGGAGTCTACCATGGGAAAAGTCGTTGTCTTCACCGAACCAAGGAAAATCGGATTTGACGAATATGAGGATCGCGCCCTGGCTGCTAACGAAGTGCGCCTGCAAACCCTCTATTCCGGCATCAGCGCCGGCACCGAGCTGACCGCCTACCGCGGCAGCAACCCCTATATCCACAAGCGCTGGGATGACAAGACCAAGCTCTTTCTCCCGGCCGAGACCACCAGCATGAAGTACCCCATCAGCGGGTGGGGCTACGAGGAGTGCGGCAAGGTGGTCGAGCTGGGCCAAGAGGTCAGCAAGGTGAAGGTGGGGGATGTGATCTACGGCACCTGGGGGCACCGCACCCACCACGTGGTCAACGAGGACTACGCCAGCAAGCGCATTCTGCCAGCCACCCTCGACCCCATCCTGGGCATCTTCTCGCAGATGGGCGCCATCTCGCTCAACGGGGTGCACGATGCCGCCATCCGCATCGGCGAGACGGTGGCGGTCTTCGGCATGGGCGCGCCGGGGCAGATCGTCTCGCAGCTGGTCAAAAAATCGGGGGCGCGCGTGATCGGCGTGGACCTGATCGACCTGCGCCTGGAGATGGCCCGCAAGCTGGGCGCCATCGATATCGCCATCCATGGCAAGGGCGGCAACGTGGGCGAGCAGATCAAAGCCCTGACCGACGGGCGCGGCGCCGATGTGGCCATCGAGGCCACCGGCTTCTACACCGCCCTGCACGAGGCGATCCGCTCGGTGGCCTACTCGGCCAAGGTGGTGGCGATGGGCTTCTTCCAGGGCGCCGGGCAGGGCCTCTACCTGGGCGAGGAGTTCCACCACAACCGCATCAACGTGGTCTGCTCGCAGATCTTCGGCGTCAACCCCGAGCTGACCTACCGCTGGAACCAGCCACGCCTGGTGGAGACCGGCATGCGCCTGCAGGCGGAGGGCGTCTTGAACCTCAGGCCGATCATCACCCAGGTCTATCCCTTCAGCGAGGCGGCCGAGGCCTTCCGCATCTGCGACTACGAACCGGAAAAAACCATCCAGGTGGTGCTGGATTTCACCCACTAGAAACGGCAGGCAGAGATGACGATACGAACTGCAATTTTGGGCTGCGGAGGGTTTGCCAACAAGCATGCCGAGAACCTCTCCAGCCTGCCCGAGAAGATCGAGTTGGTGGCGTTCTGCGATATTGACCGCTCGCACGCCGAGGCCTACGCCCAGAAATACAGCCAGGGCAAGGCCGCCATCTACACCGACCACCACGAGCTGTTCGCCAGGACCAAGCTGGACCTGGTGGTGATCGGCCTGCCGCCCTTCGGCCACAGCGACGAGGTGGAGATCGCCGCCAGTAAGGGCATCCATATCCTGATCGAGAAGCCCATCGCCCTGACCAGCTCGCAGGCCTGGAAGATGGTCGAGGCGGCGGAAAAGGCGGGGATCAAGACCCAGGTGGGGTTCATGTACCGCTTTGGGGCGGCGGTGGAGGCGCTGCGGCGCATGATCGCCAGCGGCGAGGCCGGCCCGGTCGGGCTGATGAGCGCCCGCTACTTCTGCAACTCGCTGCACTCCAACTGGTGGCGGATGCGCGCGAAATCCGGTGGGCAACTGGTGGAGCAGGTGATCCACATGGTGGACCTGATGCGCTACCTGATGGGCGATCCGCTGACGGTCTACAGCCTGCAGAACAACCTGTTCCACCGCCAGGTGGCCGATTACACGGTGGAAGACGTCTCCGGGACGGTGATGGGCTTCAAGGAGGGCGGGATCGGGGTGATCTACGCCACCAACGGGGCCATCCCCGGCAAGTGGATCAACGATTACCGCCTGGTGGCCAAAAACCTGACGGCGGAGTTCACCGACGCCAACCACGCCACCTTCACCTTCACCAACCGGGCGTACCTGCAGATGAACACCATCGCCTCCGACCAGGATTACTACAAGCTGGAGCTGCTGGACCTGCTGCGCGCCATGGAGGAGGGCGGCACCACCCGCACCCCGCTGCGCGAAGGGGCGCTCTCGCTCGATCTGGCCCTGGCAGCCACGCGCTCGGCCGAGAGCGGGGCGGTGGTGAAGATGGCCTGACCTCTCCCAGCCCCTCTCCTGGGTGGAGAGGGGAGACCTCACCCCCAGCCCCTCTCCTGGGTGGAGAGGGGAGAAAGATTGGGGATTCGTTCCGCGAAAAAAACGAATCGAAACGAATATCAGGGAAAGCGGAATTTGGGAGGGGTGTCAAAGGGAACGCCGGGCTTTCCAGGAATGAAAGCGCCCTTTTCGGTGAGGACTTCCATGGTGGCGATGGAAAGGGCATCCATCAGCTCGTTCTTATCGGTGCCGAGGAGCTGCTCGGTGCGCAGGAGGCGGGTGAGGCTGAGGAGGGCGAGGGAGAGGACGCGCAGGAGGGAGACAGCCTGTTCGAGATCGGCGACCTCGCCGCTCAGCTCGACGACGCGGCGGATGAAAAGGCGCAGGATGGAGGTCTCTTCGCGCAGGCCGGTGAAGGTGTGTTTTTCCAGGTCGGAGAGGTCGGAAGGGGGCATGCGACGAGTATAGAATCCATGCTTGAGGGAGTTGGTGTTGCCAGGCTGGGCGCCGCGGCGACGGCGGGGGGTGGGGGAAGGGGACGCAGTGGACGCGGAATTCACGGATTGGATGGGTGCCTGGGGTGATGGCTCCCTTTGGGAGTTCAGCAACCGCGAGGCGATTGGGGTGGGGTTCTCGGTCATGGGTGAGCGATCCTTTTGGGGCAGGGGTAGGAAGTCCATCTTGGGACAGATTGAGTATAAGGCAATTAGAACAATTTTTCTAGCTGTCAAAAGGTGAAATTAACCCTGTCATTTTAGGAAGGTTTTTAATGTTGGGGGAATGAAAGAAGCCAGGAATGGCTCTCAGGTTGGGGCGGTTCGCGAACCGCCCCTACGGGGGTTGGCCCGTGTGTCGGGCGGACACGTGGGTCCGCCCCTACGGGTGGGCGTGGATTCGGTCGTAGGGGGCGAACTGCATCCTGGAGAGAGCTCCGCAAGCCTTAAAGGGGAGTATTTTGCGGAGTTGTATTTCTGGGCGGGGAGGTTTGCAGAATGAAAGGCTCTATCTGATTGAAATCGAACCGAACCATTTGTATAATAAAAAAAGTCGGGGAAATCACGGTGCTCGTTGCGCACCCTGCAACACATGGGTTGTACAATGAAACCAGAAGATCACCTGCGCCGAACTTCTGCAACACCGCCCGGCTAAACTTGGCGCGGGGGAAGAAAAGCAGGAGTTGACCATGCCAACCAATCCATCTGAGAAGAAAGCTGACCGGCTGGGCCTGATTGAGGCGCTCCTGCTGGAGCACCCCGAGGGGCTGACGCAGGCCGAGATCGCCCGCCGGCTGGGGGTGGATCGCTCGACCGTCCACCGCTATTACCCGAACCTGCCGAAGCATATTTATGTAGAGGACGACGGTCGCTGGATGATCGATCGCCAGGCCTACCTGGTGGCGGTGCGCTTCAACCTGCACGAGGCGCTGGCGGTACACCTGGCAACGCGCCTGCTGGCGACGCGCATGGATCGCCACAACCCACACGCCGCCGGGGCGCTACGCAAGCTGAGCCTGGCACTGGAACGGCTGGCGCCGCGCATCAGCCACCACCTGGCCAATTCGGCCGATGTGATGGACGATCCCGGGCAGCGCATCGACCCGGTCTTCCTGGGGGTGCTGGAGAAGCTGACGCTGGCCTGGGCGGAGGAGCGCAAGGTGCGGGTGTGGCACCGGCACGAGGATAGCGGGCAGGTGAATGAGTACCTGTTCTCGCCCTACTTCATCGAGCCGTATGCGGTGGGGCAGGCGGTGCATGTGATCGGTTGGCGCGAGCCGCCGGGAGCACTGCGTACCTTCAAGGTAGAGCGCATTGAACGGGCCGAGCTGGAGCGGGAGCACTACACCATCCCGCCGGATTTCGATCCGCGCCGGCTGCTGGCGGATGCCTGGGGAATCTGGTACACCGAGGGGGAGCCGGTGGAGGTGGTGTTGAAATTTGGGTCGCGAGTGGCAAACCGGGTGAGGGAAACTCGCTGGCACCGCTCGGAGCAGGTGACGCAGTTGGAAGATGGCGGCCTGCTCTGGCGGGCGCGGGTGGCTGAGCCACAGGAGATGCTGCCCTGGATCCGCGGCTGGGGGGCAGATTGCGAGGTGCTGGAGCCAGAGAGGGTGAGACAACAAATTACTCAGGAATCCAACCGATTGGTGGAAGTGTATCAGGCTGGCGAGCATAGCCCACCGCCAGTCAGTTTTTCACTGTGGGCCAAGGCCAATCGCAAGGCGGGGGTTATCCATCCTTTGATCTATCACCTGATCGATGTGGCTAACGTCACCCTGGCTTTGTGGAACAAAGCGCTTGCGCCACAAATGCGACGGCAATTCTCTGGTTGGTTAGGCCTGAACGATGAGGAAACCGGACGCCTGCTGGCATTTTGGGCTGGTCTGCATGACCTTGGCAAAGCAGGGCCAGCTTTCCAGCGCCGGTATTCTCCTGCCATCGAGCAGTTGCAGGCCAGGGGTTTGATCTTCCCGGAGGTCCTCTCTCCTGACCCGGCAGCACACGGAGTGGTGAGCACCTGGGCATTGCAGGAGCTGCTGGTGCAACAAACTGGGTTGGAAAAAAGCCTAGCCAGGAGGATTGCGCGCAGCCTGGGGGGGCACCATGGGAGCTGGCCCATCCCTGATTATTTTCTACCGGGCAAGCTCAAGCAAAGCGATAAAGGAGATGCAAGCTGGGAGGAAGCGCGTCGCGAGTTGGCACAGAGCCTTTATAGTCTGTTGAAACCGCCCGCACCAGCTTCCTGGCCTGCCGAGCAGCCAGTTGAAAACGCACTCTTAACCCTATTCAGCGGGTTGGTGAGCGTGGCAGACTGGATTGGCTCGATGGAAAACCTGTTTCCATACGAACCGCTGTATATGGGGTATGAAAAATATGCTGAAAAATCTGCCGGGCAGGCGCTCAGCGCACTGGAGCGTCTGGGTTGGGGTGGATGGAAAGCTGCCGGGCAGACACTGCCTTTCCCGGAGATGTTTCCTTTCCCTCCCAATGCCATCCAGCAGGCGGTCATCGAAACTGCCCATCTGGTGGAATCACCCTGCCTATTGATTCTGGAGGCTCCGACCGGATCAGGTAAGACCGAAGCCGCTCTATACCTGGCCGATACCTGGCTGCAAGCGCAACAAGGAGGCGGTTTATATATTGCTATGCCCACCCAGGCAACCAGCAACCAGATGTTTGAACGCCTGGTACGTTATCTGCGCAGCCGGTACCCGGAGGATGCCATCCAGGTGCAATTGATTCATGGGCAGTCCCAGTTGATGGATTTTGAGCGGACGCCGAATGTGAGCGGGGTAAGCGATGATGAGATTGGGGATGACGAGGTGGCAACGCGAGCGATGACCTGGTTCCTACCGCGTAAACGCAGCTTATTGGCTCCATTTGGGGTTGGGACGGTGGATCAGACGTTGATGAGTGTGCTACAAACGCGCCATTTCTTCGTACGGCTGTTTGGTTTGAGCAGCAAGGTGGTAGTGTTCGATGAGGTGCATGCCTATGACACTTATATGTCCACATTATTTCACCGGCTGCTAGAGTGGCTGCGAGCAGCCGGGGTCTCGGTCATCCTGCTCTCAGCAACATTACCGGAGGTAACGCGCAAAGAATTGGTGCAGGCCTACTGCGGTCGCCAGGCAAATCCAGGGCTTGAAACGGCTTATCCACGCCTGACTCTGGCCTGGGGACAGGCTGCAGCTTGCAAGACCTTACCTGCGCCGGAACCTCGGGAGGTCAAACTGGAATGGATCGACAACCAGGCGGGTAATGTGGTGGCTTTCCTGCAAGAAACGCTGACAGAGGGGGGCTGCGCAGCAGTGATCTGTAATCGCGTTGGGCGGGCGCAGGAGGTATACCGGGCTATCCGCAAGGCCGGGCTGGCTGACCCACAGAATATCCTCTTGTTCCATGCGCGTTACCCCTTTGCCTGGCGCAAAGAGATTGAAGAGAAAGTGCTGCGCCTATTCTCGAAGGGAGGAGGCGGAGAGCGGAATCCTGACCGCCCGGTAAAAGCGATCGTCATCGCTACCCAGGTGATCGAGCAGAGCCTGGACCTAGATTTCGACCTGATTGTTTCAGACCTGGCGCCGATTGACTTGCTGATCCAGCGGGCCGGGAGATTGCATCGCCACCCGCAGAACAACGACGGGCGACCTGAGCAACTCAAGGCGCCTCGCCTAGCACTCTGCCATCCAGAAATGAATGAACAGATACCGAATTTTGGGGCCGATCGGTGGGTCTATGAAGAATACGTTCTGCTGGCTTCCTGGATGGCATTGCAGGACCGGGGAGCTCTGCACCTGCCAGGTGAAACCAGCCTGCTGATCGAGCAAGTCTACGGGAATTTCCAGCCCGGGAATGACCCCAAATTGACAGAAGCTCTACAACAAACGCGTGAAAGGATGCGCCGGCAGCGGGAAAAGGAAATTTTCGAAGCACGCACCCGGCTGATCCCCAGGGTGGACGACGAAGAACTGTTTGATCGAGCGATGCTCGGTCTGGAAGAGGATGATCCAAGGGTACACCGAACCTTCCAGGCATTGACCCGCCTGATCGAGGAAGGAGTCACGCTGATTTGCTTGCATCGCACTCCGGCCGGTTTGCTGCTGGAGTCAGATGGAAACGGGGAAATCGTTGACCTGGAGCGACCCATACCCACGGAGCTGGTAAGGAGTCTGCTGCATAGGGAGGTCACCCTGCAACACCGAGGGGTGGTGGAGTACTTCCGCAACCAGGGCACACCCACTGCCTGGCGACGGAGCGCGGCGCTGCGCTATCATTACCCGGCCATCTTTGAAAACGGACGCTGTGTACTCTCCGGCACGCCCCTGACGCTGATCTTAGATCGAGAGACCGGATTGGAGGTTTTGAATGAAAAGGAGGTGGAATGACTTACACATTTAATTTGATCGATCAGCCCTGGATACCCTGCTTGCAGAAGGGCGGGGGTATAGTTGAACTGGGCCTGGGCGAAACATTCGCCAGGGCGCACGAGATGCGCGAGGTGCAGGGGGATACCCCGCTGGAAACGGCGGCCATCTATCGACTGCTGCTGGCCACCCTGCACCGAATTTTCGGGCCAGCAAACCCAAGGGATTGGAAAAGGTTATGGAGCGCCGGGCGTTGGGACGCCACCCAGGTGGAGGAATATCTGGAATGCTGGCATGCTCGCTTCGACCTGTTTGATGAAGAGAGGCCTTTTTATCAGGCGACTGACCTGGATTTTCCCACGCCCAAATCGATCATCAATGCAATCCCACAAATGGCCTCCGGAAACAATGCCACATTATTTGATCACCACCTGGAAGGTCAAGGGGCAACGCTCGACCCAGCGCAGGCTGCCCGTACCTTGTTGACTGTACAAGCGTTTGGCCTGGGTGGATTGAGCGGTCAGAAGGAAAGACCTTACACCGATGCACCCTGGGGGCGTGGAGTGATCTTTCTGATGGAAGGAGATACACTTTTTGAAACGCTGGCGTTGAATTTATTTCCACCCAATCCAGACCAGCAGCAACCCGACGACTGCCCAGCCTGGGAGTGCAATGATCCCTTTTCACCATCCCGCGAGCACCCTCATGGCTACCTCGACCTGATGACCTGGCAAAGCCGACGCGTGCTACTCTTACCAGAAGAGGTTAAAGGTCGCACAATGGTTCGAAATATCAGGATTGCGCCGGGCCTGCGACTGAGTGCCAGCGTGCTTGATCCATATAAGCACTACCGGAAATCGAAAACAGCCGGCCTGATCTCGTTGCGATTCTTAGAGGATCGTGCCCTGTGGCGGGACCAGGCCTCGCTCCTCCGATATATGGAAGATTTTAAAGAAGCCTTTCCTCCGGAAAATCTGCGGTGGATAGCTAAACTCTATGGGGCTGGAGCGATCGATCTGCATAACGCGTACCGCTGTATGGGATTGGGGATGGCCAACGACCAGGCCAAGGTGGATTTTATGCGCCACGAACGCCTTCCCATTCCTGGTGAGTATTTTGCCAATATAGAATTGGTGGATCGCCTGAATGATGCGCTGCAATTTGCTGAGCAAACTCGAGGTAAATTATGGGCAGCGCTACACGATATGGCAGCTTTCTTTCTTTATCCACAAGTCGTTCTAAAAAATCAGGAGGATAAAGAAAAGAGGTTTCGGTTGAATGAGCAACAAAATAAGGAGGTAAATCGCTTAATGGACCACTGGGGAGCCGAGCGCATCTACTGGTCTACCCTGGAAATGCCTTTCTTCCGACTGTTGGCGGCGCTGCCCAAAGACGCTGACTTGGCATTGAAAACCTGGCAGGCAATCCTGCGTGGGGCGGCCTGGGAAGCCTTCCGTTTCGCCGAGAACCTGGTGGGTGATAGCAACGAGGGATTGCGAGCAACAGTGGCGGGCAGCGGGCAACTAGCTTACGGTCTGGCGACCCTTTTTCCTAATCTGAAACCTGAACAGGAGAGAATCCTATGAATGAAATCCCATCGAGGAACGAAGCTTTTATTCACTACCTGGAGTCACTGGCATCCGGGCAGAACCGCGGGGCGCTGGCAGCGCTGCGGCGCGGCCTGGGCCAGCCTCCAGGGACAGCCGCGGAGATGTACCCATATGTGATCCCCTGGCTGGGTGACGAGCCACCTGCCTGGCGCGAGCGGGCTTATTACCTGACAGCCGCGCTATTTGCTTTTCACCCCAGCTCGACCCGGGAGGGCAATCTGGGCAATGCCTTTGCCCACTGCCGCGACCCACAGGGCAATAATGATGCGCTGGAACGGCGCTTCACCAACCTGCTCTCGGCTCACCCGGATGATCTGGCAATGTATTTACAACAGGCAATCAGTTTTTTGAAATCCAAAGAAATCCCTGTCAACTGGCAACAGCTTTTGGATGACCTGCAAAGCTGGGGGCATCCTGAGCGCTACGTCCAAAGACGCTGGGCGCAAGCCTTTTGGGGGCGCCCAGCCAAACCACTCGAAGAACAAAACCAATCTTAGAACATCTACTTATACAAGGAGATTACCATGTTTATTGAACTGCACATTTTGCAAAACTTCGCCCCCTCGAACCTTAACCGGGACGATACAAACAACCCCAAGGACTGCGAGTTCGGCGGGGTGCGCCGGGCACGCATTTCATCGCAATGCATCAAACGCTCCATCCGCCGCCACCCGGACTTTACTGATGCAACCCAGGTGGAACCAGCCAAACGCACGCGTTGGGTGACCCGGCTTCTGACCCAAAGATTGGTTGAAGCTGGTAAGGCGGAAAACGACGCTAAAGCGGTGGCAGATGCCATGGCACAACAATATAGCAAGCTGGACAAGAAGGGCAACACCGTGGTGTTGCTATATCTGAGTGATGGTGAGCTGCGCAGCCTGACTGAGAAAGTGCTGCAAAGTTGGGAAACTGTGCAAGCCGAAGCAACACAGGATAAAAAACCGACCTTGGAAGAGTTGATGAAAGCAGTAGTCAAGGAAACCAAGGACCGCACCAGTGCACCGGATATTGCCCTGTTCGGGCGCATGCTGGCGGAGAAACCGGATCTTAACCTGGATGCCGCCTGCCAGGTGGCGCATGCCATCTCGACCCACCGGGTGGTGATGGACATTGATTTCTACACGGCGGTGGATGATCTACAAAGTGATGAGGAGACGGGTGCAGGGATGATGGGGGTGACTGGCTTCAATAGCGCTTGCTTCTACCGTTACGCAGCCATTGATTGGGGACAGCTGGTGAAGAACCTGGCAGGCGATGTGGAGCTGGCGCGGCGCACGGTGGAGGGTTTTCTTCGAGCGGCTGTGCTGGCAGTTCCAACCGGCAAGCAGAACAGCTTTGCAGCGCAAAACCCACCCAGCCTGGTACTGGCAGTGACGAATAAGGGCAGGCAGCCCTGGTCGCTGGCAAACGCTTTTGAGGTTCCGGTTCGATCTGGGCGGGATGGCGGGCTGGTAGCCGAATCGGTCGCCGCCCTCGACAGGTATTGGGGCCACCTGACTCGAATGTACGGCTCCAAAGGGTTGATGCCGGTTGCTCTGGCGGAAGACGGGAACTTATTGCAGAATTTGGCCGGGGCACAGGTGGACTCGCTGGATCGTTGGGTGGCGGATATTCTGGCTCAACTGCCACAAGGATAGACGCGATGAATACCTTATTGATCCGCCTGGCAGCTCCCCTGCAATCTTGGGGAATACAAAGCCACTTTGAAGTGCGCGACACAGGCCGAGAGCCTTCCAAAAGCGGGGTGATCGGCTTACTGTGTGCGGCCTTGGGTCGGCAACGGGATCAGCCGGTGGAGGACCTGACCAGCATGCGCATGGGAGTGCGCGTGGACCGAGAAGGTCGTCTGGCGATGGACTACCATACCGCCCAGGACGTGATGAAGGCCAGCGGAGCCGGAACTAAAGACACCGAAGTCTCACGGCGCTATTATCTGGCCGATGCGGTCTTCCTGGTGGGGCTAGAAGGGGAGGATTGGAGCCTGCTGGAAGGATTGCAAAAGGCGTTACAAGCGCCGCACTGGCCGCTGTTTTTAGGGCGCAAGGCATTTCCCCCAGCCGATCCGCTCTGGCTGGCCGATGGATTGCGCCGAGATGAACGGCTGGAAGATGCTTTGCGCGCCTACCCATTGTTGAAAGTATCGCGCAATCCCAACACCCGACTGCGGCTGGTCATCGAAGACCCGGTGGGGGAATTGGTACGCCCGGATTGGCCGGTTTCTTTTGCTGAGCGACGCTTTGCCACCCGAAGAGTGCGGGTGGAATTTTTCCCAGCGCCAGTGAAGCTCATTGAAACAGAAAGGAGGTTCCATGTACCTGACACGCCTAATGCTTAATCGCTCGCGGGCTGCTGTGCTATGGGTTGCCAACCCCTACCGGGTGCACCAGCGGCTGATGATGGGTTGCGATGAGGACCCACGCCTGCTGTTCCGCATCGAAGAGACGGAACGCGGGGTCCAAATCCTGGCCCAATCTACCCGTGCGCCAGATTGGCAGAAGGCCTTTGGCGATTTTCCGGTGCTGTTGCACCCGCCGGAGGAAAAGGCCTTCGACCCGCGGCTCCTGGAAGGAGCACGCTATCGCTTCCGGCTGCTGGCCAACCCGACTGTCAAGGTCACGGTGGAAAAAGAAGGAGAAGAATCCCGCAAGACACGGCGCGGGTTGATTAAAGAGAAGGATCAACTAGAGTGGATAAAACGCAAGCTGGAAGCAGCCGGGGCGGAGGTGTTGGGTTGTATGACCGTGCCGCGCGGGCTGCAGCACAGCCACAAAGGTGGGAATGAGGGCAGCCAGACTCACCTGGCGGTGTTATTTGAAGGAGTCCTGGCAGTGCAGGATGCAATGAAGTTGAAGACTGCCCTGCAAGACGGGATCGGCAGCGCCAAGGGTTACGGTTTTGGGTTGCTCTCGCTGGCAAGGGTGTAGCACAGACCCGTTGTATTGATCAGATATCCAACGATGATTTGATTGAACCTTAACAACCGAAGATTGTTGCGATGGTGCCGAAAGAAAGGAGGGCGGGATGCAAGATTATCATTTATTACCAAAATTGCGCGACAGCTTGAGCTACCTGTATATCGAGCATGCCATCGTGGAACGCTCCGCCAGCGCACTGCTGGTGCTGCAGGAAACGGGGCGCACGACGGTACCGGTGGCCAATCTGTGCCTGCTGCTGCTTGGGCCAGGGACAAGTATCACCCACGCCGCTGTACGAGTGCTGGCCGAGAATGGCTGCAGCGCGATGTGGGTGGGCGAGGATATGCAGAAGTTCTACGCCCAGGGCGTGGGTGAGACTCACCGCGCCTACCATCTGATCCGGCAGGCTGAGTTGGTCAGCGCGCCAGAAAAGCGCCTGCGGGTGGTAATGCGGATGTATGAAAAGAGGTTCGGCTATCCACTGCAACCGGAATGGACGCTGGAACAAATCCGCGGCTTCGAAGGGGTACGAGTGCGCACCGCTTACCAGGAAGCTAGCCGGAAGTTTGGTGTGCCTTGGGAAGGTCGAAATTACGACCTGCGCAACTGGAACCGAGGGGACCCGGTTAACCGGGCGCTCTCGGCGGCCAACGCCGTGTTGAACGGGCTGTGCCATGCCGCGATCATCTCGGGCGGTTATTCACCCGCTCTAGGTTTTTTACACACCGGCAAGCAGCTTTCGTTTGTGTACGACATTGCCGACCTGTACAAGACGACTTATACCATCCCAATGGCATTTGAAGCCGCGGCGGAGGGGGCGGACTCGATCGAAAAACGTGTGCGCCAGGCCTGCCGGGAGAAGCTACGCGAGGAGAAATTGCTGGAAAAGATTCTGCCGGACATCGACGATCTGCTGGAAATTTCGACCAGTGAAATGGGAGAAGTACTAGAAGAGGCTGAACCAGGGTTGCCAGTGGCCTGGTGGGATCCAGTGGTGGAAGGGGGTGAGGTATATGGTAGTGATGGTGCTTGAAAAGGTGCCGGTGGCACTGCGCGGTGAGCTGACCCGCTGGTTGATCGAAGTACACAGCGGAGTGTATATTGGGCATGTCTCAGGGATGGTGCGCGATCGGTTATGGGAGCATTGCAGCGATAACCGGCGGGCTGGAAGGATATTGCAAGCCTGGACAACAAACAATGAACAGCACTTTACGCTACGCATGGCCGGAGATGAGACGCGGCGAGTGGTGGAATGGGAGGGGGTGCAGTTGGTGGAGGAAATGGGCTGTAAGCTTTCGACAGTGGAGGTGAACAGGATTCGAGAGGAAGGTTAATTTTTATGTTAACGAAGAGTATTCCCCACACACGTGGGGGTGAACCGGAGAATGAAAATGAACAAGGCACTACTTATAACGTATTCCCCACACACGTGGGGGTGAACCTTCGGCTCATGGCCGCCTCGGATACCAGAGCAAGTATTCCCCACACACGTGGGGGTGAACCGTGACCAGTGACAGCATAGGCCAGGTAACCATCGTATTCCCCACACACGTGGGGGTGAACCGTTCGCGGTTGGTGTCTACGATGGAAGAGTTGTGTATTCCCCACACACGTGGGGGTGAACCTGATAGCAACAGTTTGCTTACCGCCACCGTAAGAGTATTCCCCACACACGTGGGGGTGAACCGAACGCTTTCTCTTCTCGACCAATATGAGAAAGGTATTCCCCACACACGTGGGGGTGAACCGAGCTATTCTTGTTCTGCGGGAAGATAAGGAACGTATTCCCCACACACGTGGGGGTGAACCGCCAACTGGAAAAGATGGTCGAAACTGCGCTGCGTATTCCCCACACACGTGGGGGTGAACCTTAACGTCGGTAGATTGGTGATGATCGCGGTCAGTATTCCCCACACACGTGGGGGTGAACCTATGAGGAAGGTGGCAAGCCTTCTGCCTACGCCCGTATTCCCCACACACGTGGGGGTGAACCTGACAATAGATGGGCCGGCAGGCTCGGGCAAAACGTATTCCCCACACACGTGGGGGTGAACCTAAAAATCTCCGGCTGGGTGAGACCGGAGATTTGTATTCCCCACACACGTGGGGGTGAACCGGAAGTGGTCGCTGGCAACATACCAGAAGAAAGGTATTCCCCACACACGTGGGGGTGAACCTGCGATTGGTGGTTGAATATGATTATGGGATAAGTATTCCCCACACACGTGGGGGTGAACCTAACCCACGCCGGTAAGAACGTCATTCCATACAGTATTCCCCACACACGTGGGGGTGAACCAATGAATGAGAGAATCGAGAAGCTAATGGCCTTGTATTCCCCACACACGTGGGGGTGAACCGTGGGGAGTTCCGCACCGCTATCTAAAACCTACGTATTCCCCACACACGTGGGGGTGAACCCTCAGTAAGCTATATAACGTGCGAGAGGTGGTCGTATTCCCCACACACGTGGGGGTGAACCGAGTCCTGACAAGTCAATCCTGGTGTGTGCTTTGTATTCCCCACACACGTGGGGGTGAACCGTAGAGGGAGGGGGAGCGGGAAGCGCGCGGGGCGTATTCCCCACACACGTGGGGGTGAACCGGCATTTGGCGCCTATCTGCGCAGCGGCCTGAGGTATTCCCCACACACGTGGGGGTGAACCTGCCACCGGGGTGGATTGGACAGCGGATTATCCGTATTCCCCACACACGTGGGGGTGAACCAGGTAGCGCCCGGCGTGGTACCCATGCAGAGCCGTATTCCCCACACACGTGGGGGTGAACCGGCCGCCTACCGGTTCATCCATCACGAGGTCAAGTATTCCCCACACACGTGGGGGTGAACCGACCCCCTCAAACGTGGCAAATACGATGCTGGCGTATTCCCCACACACGTGGGGGTGAACCGTCTCGATTTACAGCCGGGACGGACTGGGCAGCCGTATTCCCCACACACGTGGGGGTGAACCGTATATGAGACGGCAACCAATAAGGGCGAGACGGTATTCCCCACACACGTGGGGGTGAACCTGATTCGACGCAGGCGACGATTACTTTGCCGGAGTATTCCCCACACACGTGGGGGTGAACCGAGACGCAGATAGCGGAAAGCTAATGTACGTCTGTATTCCCCACACACGTGGGGGTGAACCTAAAGTCAAATATTGAATTCTGGTACTTACTCCGTATTCCCCACACACGTGGGGGTGAACCTAGGGCTGATCTATGCCTTCGCCGCCAGCCCACGTATTCCCCACACACGTGGGGGTGAACCGCAGATGCTTCTATGTCCCGATTTTACAGCCTAGTATTCCCCACACACGTGGGGGTGAACCAGGCAGGAATAGCTCTCAAAAAAGCCGGCAGGTCGTATTCCCCACACACGTGGGGGTGAACCTTTACCTCGATCTATCACAAATCCTGGATTAGCGTATTCCCCACACACGTGGGGGTGAACCGTTCACCCAGATGAAACAAATCGGCTGGAACTTGGTATTCCCCACACACGTGGGGGTGAACCTGTAAAATTGCCCAGTGGTGATCGCTGGGTACGGTATTCCCCACACACGTGGGGGTGAACAG
>Ga0315268_10000745_pt1 | contig 37889 bp, 27 predicted proteins | sample C1_top_MG_FD_204535 | JGI IMG/M metagenome (GOLD analysis project Ga0315268, IMG submission 204535) | Sediment microbial communities from Yellowstone Lake, YNP, Wyoming, USA - C1_top | ecosystem: Environmental > Aquatic > Freshwater > Lake > Sediment | place: USA: Wyoming | collected 2017-08-01
GTCCCGCCGAAGGCGGAGTGGAAAACGCCCGGGAAGCCGAGATCGATTTTACGGGGATTATCCTCAAAGCCGGCTTCCGCATCAAATTCTGACCAAAAATCGGCGGAGACGAAATAAGCTTCCCTTTACGCGGGTCCGGATTCAATCCCGCTAAGGCTTTTGGAGCAGGGCGATGTGTTGGGCGTGGATGCCCCGGAGGAGAGGATAGACCTTCAGGACGGAGAATCCCGCCGCTTCGGCCTCCTTCTCAAAAAGGCCGGGCTCGATCATCCGGATTCGCGTCCGGCTTTTTTTGAGCCAGCGCCGCAACCGACGCTGGACGAGATGGAGCCCGTTCATCCGATAGAAAGAGACCACGGCCCATCCGGCTGAGACGCGAAAAAACTCGGCGAGAATATTCTCCCGGTCGCGCGGATCATGGACATGATGGAAGAAGCGGATGGAAAAGACGACGGCGAAGGCGTTATTTAGAAACGGCAAGCCCTGCTTGGCATCCGCCACGACTCCGAGGACAGGCGCCGCCGGCTGCTCTTGTTTCTTCATGCCTTCCAACGCGCGCTTTACCATGTGAAAGGACAGGTCGCAGGCGACGACTCGAAGCCCCCGGTCCAGCAAGAATCGGGAAAACCGGCCGTAGCCGCAAGGCATATCCAGCGCGGCGCCCGCCCGAAGGCCCGTGAGTTCCATGGCTTTGAAGATTTTCCCGAGGATCTTGACTTCTCTGGCATGGACGATTCTCTGGTCGAGTCCGCGATAACGCCTTTTTTCGTAATCCCTGACGCCCTCGGCCGAGAAAGTCGCTTTTTTATTTGAAAAAGACATATTTCGGACTCCGGTCAATCTTGATCTTGCCCGCGCGCCCCCCCAGATCCCTTCCGTCCCTGTCTAGGATTCTCTCCACAGGCCTCGAAAATTCGCGCTCGAACGGAGGGCCGTTCGTCCAGGCCACGGCGAAATCCCTGCCCTGTTTCTCGAACAAGAAGATTTCACCCCCCGCATTTCCGGCTGGCTCCTCTCTTCCGCTAAACGTGCTGCCGCCGACGACCCGGGCCAACGTCTGAAAAGCGGCATAGCCCGGACGCTTCCGCCACGGCGTTTCCCGGCTGTCCACCAGCCCGTATCCGGGGGCGATGAGCTGCCACCAGTAGGCGCGCTCGATCAGCCCGCTCGATAGGCCGATCAGATAGTAGCGAACGAGATAATCCGCCTGCTCCTCCTCCGTGACATTGGGTTTTCCGGACGCCGGCGAGAATTTCCCGGTCCCCGCCAAGGGCCAGTTGAATTCAGTGATCCAACAAGCGCACGGTCTTCCGGCCGAGCTGTCCGCAACCGCCTTGAACAGCGCCATCTTCATGGCCGCCGTCCAGCCGAACTGGGCGTTTTCGGGCGCACCGACTCGATCCACGTACAAGAGCGAGCTGATTTTGTCAAAGCGAAGACGGCTGACGGTCGGAGGGTAAAGATGGAATTCAAAATCGATCACGGCCGGCCCGACAAGCTTGACCCCGTATTTCTCGCGGAGCCGGACCGCCGGCCGCGCCAGGTCCATATATTCCGTATAGTCCCACACTCCCCACTTCGTCCTGTTCCAGGCGTGCCCAACCTCGAAAAAGGAACAGACAGGGCCCAGGCGGGAAAAGACGTCTTCCAGGAAATCCGACCAGGCCGCCGCTTCGAAAACATCCTGCCGCTGTTGGAGGAGGGCGATCGTCACGCCGATTCCTCGGCTGTGGAGCTCGATCGCGAATTTTTCGTAAAGAGCGAGCCTGGCGCGCTCCCACGAGGGAATCCGTATCAGAGTCTCTTGAACGCCGGCCGACTCGAGAAGCCCGATGATCTCCGATGCTTTCTCCGCTGCCGGCGGGAACGGCGGCGAAACGGAAAGGCCGAACGCCTTCGGGGAGAGCGGCACGCGCTCACGAAACATGCTTTTTCGATAGCGGCAATAGAGCCTCAAGGCCCGAGGCCCATAGCGGAGGTCGGCCGCCGCCAACGAAAAGTAGGTCCGCCAGTGTCTAAAATGGTGCCGCGTCCGTTCCGACCTCGGGGCGACGTTGTGCGGCTGGTCGGCGAACTCGTTCCATTCGAATCGATGTTTCACGGCTCCCGACCTCCACGATCCCGACGAATTTTCATCGTTGGAGCCTCACGGTGCGAGCCAACTTTTTGAGCTTCAACTTTTTCTTCAGCCCGATATATCCCGTGTAAATCTTCTTGTTAAGCCCATACCAGAAAATAAAAAACCGGGACGGCGCTTTCCCGCCGGCCCGGGCATATTGCTCTAAGAAAAAACGCCGGTCAGCCGCCGGGATGCCCAGGCGGATGAGATTTTTGGCGCAGGAGGGCAGCCCGATCGTTCTTCCCGGACGGATGCGGTTCGTGTCGAGGAAATAAAAATGGAACCGTCCCGCGGCGCCCTCCTCTCTCCTGACCAGGATATTGCCGTCCGAGAGGTCGCGGTGGAGAATTCCCTGCTCATGGCAGAGCCGCAGCGTACCGGCAAGGGCGGCGAGAAGGGCGCGAAGCTCCGCTTGGGGAAGCTCTCTGAGAAGATGGCGGATCTCGCGGCCGCCGAATATCCGCTCAGCCAGAAAGAAACTCCGCCGGACAAATCCGTGATTCCGTTCTTCCAGCCAGGCCAGGGGGAGGGGCGTCTCCAGGCCCCCTTTTATGAGGGCGGCGGCCCCGCGCCAGGCTTTGGCGGCCTTCGACGGCAGGAATAAGCTTTTAAGTTTATCTATCCCATGGGAATAATATTCTTTGATGACAACGGCCGAGGTCCGTTCACCGTCGAGCCGGATCGTTACGGCTCCCACCTTGTTCCTGCCGTCCAGGAGAATTTCCGCATCCGGGCCGGCGAGAAGCTTCCGGCAGTCGGAAACGGCCGCGAGAAAAGCGGGAGTCGCCGCGGATGCGGCCACCCTCCCCCTGAAGGGAGGAAGGTTGAGGGAGCGGCTGCAGTCTTTGGTGTCCATTCCGATCTAGCCAAACCTCGTTCGGACAGCTTGAATGAGCTTTTCGGCGACGGCCCGGGGCGAGTGCTTTTCCCGGGCCAGCTCGTAGCCGTTGGCCGCGATACGGCGGCGAAGGCCCGCATCCTGCTTGAGTTCGACGATCGCCGCCGCGAGGGCGCGGGGCAGCGGTTCATCGCAGAGGATGATATTTTCCCGGTGGACGAAAAACTCTTCGACCGCAGGCGTCCGCGCCGTGATCACGGGTTTCCCCATGCCCAGCGATTGAAATATTTTGTGGGGGACGACGCGACGGGTTTTCTCGGTCCGGCCGAATATCCCCAACGAAACCTGCGCCGGGCCAATGGCCTGAGGAAGGTCCCTCTGGGACAGCCAGCCGGCGAAGCGGACGTTTAGGAGCCCGGCCGCCGCAGCTTTGACCTTGGGAATCGTCTGACCCGACCCGATCATGAGGAATTGAATCGAAGGGTCTTGGCCGGCAAGGCTCCTGGCGGCCTCGATGATGACATCCGCCCCATGCAGAGGCAGGAACGATCCATAAAAAACGACGCTAAACTCGGCGGGGGTTATCACGGGCGCTAAACGCGAATCCCTGGCCGGCAAGCCTGTGGCCTTTTGGGCAGGATCTCGTGGCCGGAAGAGTTCGTCGTCATATCCTAGCGGCACGACCTCGATTTTCTCGGGCTTCACCCCGAATTTCCGGCAATAGTAGTCTTTGTGAGCGGCCGTATCGGCCAGAACGAGGTCGGCCAGCTTGAAGGCCATGGCATCGATTTTAAGATTCCACCAGGCCGAAGGCGAGTCGGCGGGCTTTCTTTTCCAATCGACGATTTTCGTTTCGTACCGGGATGCCAAGGGGTCAAAGATGACTTTTTTTGAGCCCAGCCATGATAAAAATTTGGCCAAAGGAACGTCTTTTTGGCAGAATTCCGGGACGAAGATATAAGTAGGCTGGCCGCGAAAAGCCCTTGCCGCCCGGCCCCGACGCATCCATGACAAAAGAAGGAGCGGATAGCGGATCCAGGCCTTGAACCTCGCCCCGGCCCGGCATTCCCGCACCTCCGCCCCGGCGAGCCCCAGGCCGCGCCGGAAGACCGCGCTCCGGGGATAGGCCGGATCATAAGCGCCGAAGAAAACAAACCTCATTTTTTCTGGTTTTAATCCATCGGCCGTGTTTTGTCAATCGCATCTAAAAAAGCCACTTGCTTTTTTTTACGAGCATATGCTAAGCTCGGGGTATTCAAAAAGGCATATGCAAATTGCGACATAGACTGTCGCAATTTGCATATGATAAAAGAACATGAAAAAAGACGCGATTCCCGATTTTATCGACAACCTCCAAGCCCAGGGACAGTATTATTTCCTCAAACGACAGCTTTTAGAGAAAACGCAGCAGGTTGAGACAGTCGCGAATAGATCCCTAGTCAGGTTGCAGAAAAAGAACCGTATTCTGCTCGTCCGGCGCGGCTTTTATGTCATAGTTCCTATCGAATTCCGACGGACCGGCGTTCTGCCGCCCGAATGGTTTATCCATAACCTCATGCAATTTCTGAATGTGGAGTACTACGTCGGCCTCTTAAGCGCGGCTGCCATCTGGGGCGCTTCCCATCAGAAGCCCCAGGAATTTCATGTCCTTACGACCCGCCAGTTCAGGCCGATCCAAAATAGGACTCTAAAAATACGCTTTTTCCGGAAAGTCGATTTTCCGGATCTAGCTTTTTTAAAGAACCAAAAAACTGAAACCGGTTTTATGATGGTTTCCAGTCCAGAACTCACTGCTGTGGACCTTATCCGATATAGCAAAGTCGTCGGCGGCTTGGGCCTTGTCGCGATTACCCTGGCAGAGCTTGGCGATAATATCGAGCCGCAAGCGCTGCTATCTGTCGCCCGCAAGGCGAAGTCTCTGGTTCCACTCCGACGATTAGGATTCATTCTAGAAAATCTGGGTTTTGGCTCTCGGACCAACGAGCTGGCTGAACTCGTTCAAAACAAGACAAACGTCCCTGTTTTACTGGATCCGTCTCTTCCACGCGCAGATTCCCGCTGGATCCGAAAATGGAACATCCTTGAGAACTTGAAAATCGAGGCCGACGAGATATGATCCCCCGCGCGGATATCGTCCAATGGAGAGAATTCGCCCCCTGGATTTCAGACGCTCAAGTCGAGCAGGACTTGATCATTAGCCGTCTTCTCGTTGAATTCTATCAAAATAATCTCATCCGCGATAAGCTCTTGTTCAGAGGAGGCACGGCGCTTCATAAGATTCATCTCAGTCCGGCCGTTCGATATTCCGAGGACCTCGATTTTGTCCAAAGGGACGCAGGGGCCATCGGTGAGGTTCTAAGCGCCATAAAAATGATATGCCAACCTCTATTCGGAAAGCCCCGGACGCGCCAGAAGGAAGATCGCGTCATCCTCACCTTCCACTCAGCCTCCGAGATTCCTCCGGCGATTCCACTTCGCATTAAGGTCGAAGTCAATACAAGAGAACACTCTGCCGTATTTCGTACAGAGCATAAATCCTATGAAATCAATTCACGATGGTTCGCCGGCCGGTGCACTCTAGCGACCTACACGCTGGAGGAGCTTCTGGCGACCAAACTCCGAGCGCTCTATCAACGCAGAAAAGGCCGGGACCTTTTCGACCTCTGGTACGGGTTGACAAAAGGAAAGGCCGATCCGGGCAAAATCATAAGCGCTTTCCGGCTTTACATTGCCAGGCAACAGCTTGATATTTCCAAACAACAATTCCGGGAGAACCTGATTTTAAAAGCCGGGGACTCACACTTCCTCAACGACACGGGTCCTCTCCTTCGGCCTGAGGTCTTGTATTCGCCGCTGGATGCGGCTAGACTTATCGACGAGGCATTGATCGATCTTTTAGGTGACTAAAAATGGGGGATCTCCATGGCCCAACTTCAATTTAAAGGGAAAACGTTTGTCCAAAATCATCATCTTATGGTCAAGTATCACGAGCTGGTTCCTATTAAAAGCAAAAGCCTCACGGATAAAGTCAGTCTTAATGACAATTTGATCATTCACGGCGACAATCTGGCGGCTCTTAAAGCGCTTTTGCCTCTCTATGCCGGGAAGATCAAGTGCGTCTATATCGACCCACCGTACAACACCGGAAATGAAAAGTGGGTTTACAACGATAGCGTCAATTCACCGATGATGCAGGAGTGGCTGGGCAAAGTCGTCGACCGCGAAGATTTAACCCGCCACGATAAGTGGCTTTGCATGATGATGCCGAGGCTAAAACTGCTTAGGGAACTCATGACTCCTGACGGAGCCATATTTATTTCTATCGACGATAACGAGTCCCGCAGGCTTCTTAATCTTACGGATGAGGTCTTTGGAGAACAGAATTTCGCAGCGCAGGTGAGCATATTGGTAAATCCCAAAGGGCGAGTAATGAGTCAGGGTTTTGCACAAACCCATGAATATCTAATCATTTATCGACGAACAGAAGCATTGAAGGAGTTTGCAATTGAAAAATCAGAGGAAGAGATAAAAGAACAATATCCATTTGAAGATGATAAAGGTACCTTTCGATATCTGGAGCTTCGAAATACCCATCGGCAATTTGGAAAACATAATCGGCCAAATCTATTCTTCCCGATTTATTGCAATCCTAATATCCATAAGGTTTCTATTAAACCTCATCCGGGATATCTCCGAGTGTTGCCTATCTGGGACGACGGTTTCGAAGGTTGTTGGACTTGGAGTGCTGATAAAGTTGGCAAGGAAATCAAAAGGCTCTCTTGTAGGGCCGTAGGTGACAATATCAGAGTATATAGAAAAGCCTATTCGACCGACGAGTTAGGATCCATCGTATCGAAAAAGCCGACAAGCCTCTGGACTGAGAAGGATTTCTATACAGAAAAGGGTCAGGCAGAAGTTGATGAGATTTTGGGGTCGCAAGCATTTTATGCTCCCAAACCGAGTGCCCTTATTAAAAATATTATTAAGATATCGGCCGGCCAGAACTCTTTTGTTCTCGATTCTTTTGCGGGTTCTGGAACCACGGCGCACGCAGTATTAGCTCTGAACAAAGAGGACGGCGGAAATCGAAAATTTATCCTCGTTGAGTGCGAAGACTACGCGGATTCCATCACGGCCGAGAGGGTTCGCCGAGTCATAAAGGGCGTCCCCGGGGCAAAGGATGAAAGCCTTAGAAAGCGGCTAGGCGGAACGTTCAGCTATTTCGAACTCGGCAAGCCCATGGAATTGGAGGGCATTCTTAGCGGAAAGAACCTGCCGAGCTACAAAGAACTTGCCCGATATATCTTCTATACAGCGACAGGAGAAACTTTTAACGAGAAGTCCGTTGATATGAAAAAGGGATTCATCGGCGAGAGCGCAAACCATCAAGTCTTTCTTTTTTATGAGCCGGACATCGATAAACTCAAGGGCATGGCTTTGACCCTTGAAATCGCTGAGAAGCTTCCCCCCATTAAATGGGGAAAGCGTCGGTTGATATTCGCTCCGACCAAATACCTCGACCAAGAGTATCTTGAAAATTACAAAATCGATTTTGCTCAACTTCCTTTTGAAATCTATCACCGAGTCAGGTAATCATGCAGCTCAAGGAATTCCAGCAAAGAACGCTTGCCCAAATTCGGGCCTATCTCGAAAAGCTGGCCGAATGGCGGGAAAAAGCGCTCAAGAACCCCGAACTCGAAATCGATTTTCCCCTGAAAGCCTGGGAAAAGGCGGGGATCGGCCGCAGCTATGCATCCAGGAAAAGTGGTCTTGGGCAGCCATTACCCACATTCTGTCTTAAAATCCCCACAGGCGGAGGAAAGACTCTGCTCGCTGTCAAAGCGATTGACCTCGTCCAGACGATTTATAGAAAATCGCGGACCGGCCTGGTTCTCTGGATCGTGCCCACGACTCAAATTTATCGCCAAACGATACGAAGCCTGAAAGACCGCGACCACCCCTACCGCCAACACCTCGACCTGGCTAGTGGTGGACGCACGCTGGTCCTTGAAAAAACCGACCAATTCTCCCCTCAGGATATTGCCCAGAATCTGGTCGTTTTGATGCTTATGCTCCCTTCGGCAAACAGGCAGACAAAAGAAACTCTCAGAGTATTCAAAGACAACGGAGGTTTCCAAGCGTTCTTCCCGCCCGAAGACGATGTCAGAGCTCAGGAAGATATGCTCAAAGAGTTTCCGAATCTGGACACTTATGAAAAACAAAGTGGATTCTGGGGCAAACAAATTAAAACCTCGCTCGGAAATACCCTGAGAATATTCTATCCTATAATCATCCTCGACGAAGGCCACAAAGCCTACAGCGAAGGCGCTCAAGCGACTCTAAGAGGGTTTAATCCGTGTATGATTGTCGAGCTTTCGGCGACACCCTTCCAAAGTAATATCCTCGTGGATATCAGTGGTCGAGAGGTCCATCGAGAGGAAATGATCAAGCTCGACCTCCATGTGGTGAACAAATCCAGCCCGGACTGGAAAGACACGATGCTCGAGGGCTTCAATAAACGGGCTCTCCTGGAGCAAAAAGCCAGGGAGTATGAGGCCAATAGAGGCATTTACATTCGGCCGATCTGCCTAATCCAAGCCGAGAGGACGGGCGCTGATCAGCGAGGCAGTCGATTCATCCATTCGGAAGATGTTCGTGAGCACCTTATAAAAACCTTAGGGATTCCGGCCGATGAAATTGCCGTCAAAACGAGCGAAAAAGACGAACTTAAGGAAGTGGACGATATCGGCGGGCTCATGTCTAGAGAGTGCAAGGTCCGCTTTATCATCACTAAACAGGCGCTCCAGGAAGGCTGGGATTGTGCTTTCGCCTACGTCCTTATCATCTTGACGAATCCATCATCAAAGAATTCCCTGACTCAGCTTGTCGGTCGGATCCTTCGCCAGCCTTTCGCTCGAAAGACTCAGGTGCCCGACCTCGATGAAAGTTATGTTTTCTGCTTTCAACAAAAAGCCAATATCCTCTTAGAAAGCATCCGGCTGGGCTTTGAGCAAGAGGGCCTGGGTGATCTTCGCGGCCGAATTGTCGCCGACGCTATGGGCGATGAAAAAACAGGAAAAGAGAAAATCGTTCAGATCAGACCGCAGTTCAAAAAAGTCTCTAAAAAGACTGTCTTGCCGATTTTCGTGATCAGAGACGGACCTCAATGGCGCCCAGTGAATTATGAAACGGATATTGGCTCGAGGATTCCATGGGATAAAATCGATCTCGATCCGCTTATGAAACTGATATTGACCGCCGAGGATCAAGACCACGTTGAGCAGATCGCAACTCTTTCGGATGATTCGAAAGAAGTCATCAAGATCAAGAGGGTCCTTCCGATTATGGAAGGGGCAATCAACGTGGACCCAGTGTTCATGGCCCGCCAGATCAATGACACCGTTCCCAATCCGTGGCTGTCCTATGAATTCGCTGCCCGCGTCCTTGGAGAATTGCGAAAAAGGAATGAGGAAAAAATAATCCTCGATAATTTTGTCTTCATTATTCAAGAAATGCGGCGCCACCTCGAGCTGGAAAAAGACCGCCTTGCTGAAGCAATATTCCACGAGCTGTTGAAGTGGGGGCAACTTAAATTTCTCATTATCGGAAAGGACTTGGAATTCGCCTTCCCCGAGAAGTTGAAGTTCAGTCCGGAAGCCAAAACACTAACCCAGAGGGATGGGAATCCCCTTCAACTAAGCCTTTTCGAATTTGTGCCTGAAGATGAGTTTAATGAACCTGAAAAAGCGGTCGCCTGGTATTTGGACAGCCAGAAGAAACTTCTCTTTTGGTATCGTAACCGGGCGCGTCATGACTATTCCCTACAGGGATGGCGGCCACATCGGATTTACCCCGATTTCATCTTCACGTCCGGCGTTAAAGAGGCAGGCGCCGATTATTCCTACATCTATGTCGTCGAAACAAAAGGCCTTCACATTAAGGACAGCGAGAAAACGAACTATATCCGCAAGCTTTTTTCTATTTGCACAGATCAAGCTAAAAGAATCAAGTGGAGCGAGCTAGGCTTTAAGCTAGACAAGCAATTGAGGTTTGAAGTTCTTGCCGAAGATGAATGGCAAGCGAGATTAAACGAGCTAATTTCCGGTTCAGCGCATTAAGCTCTGAGGCCTTCCAGATTTTCGACGCCTTTTTACCTTTCTATGTCCTCAAATCCCTGCTTCAGATATTTTAAGCATTGCGCAAGTCCCCCGGCGTTGACAGCCGTTTAGGCTCGAGTGTAAGATTGCACAAAGGTGGTGAAACATGAAAAAACTATGTGTCGCGGCCTTGATGATTTTCTCGCTAGTCTGCTTCATCCAAGCCCAGGTCAATGCCCGGATGATGCAGAATCCGGATGTGTCCAAAACGCACATCGTATTCTCCTACGGCGGAGACCTATGGATCGTTCCCAAAGAAGGCGGGACGGCGCTTAAACTCAGTTCACCCCAAGGACAGGAACTCTACGCCAAATTTTCTCCAGACGGTTCCGAGATTGCCTACAACGGCATTTACGGCGGCAATTTCGATGTCTATGTCGTGCCTTCCCTGGGCGGGATTCCCAAGAGAGTCACCCACCATGGCATGATGGACCGCTTGATCGATTGGTATCCCGACGGAAAGAATCTGCTGTTTGCTTCATCCATGAACAGCGGCAAGCAGAGGTTTAATCAATTCTTTAAGGTCGGCAAGACCGGCGGACTGCCGGAGAAACTTCCCGTCCCCTATGGGGAAATGGCGTCTCTTTCGCCCGATGGAAAGAGGATCGCCTATACGCCCATCAGCCAGGCTTTTCGAACGTGGAAACGGTATCGCGGCGGCTGGCATGCCGACATCTGGGTCTTCGATCTCGAGAAAATCACGGCCGAGAATATCTCCCGCAGCGAAAGCAACGATGAATTCCCGATGTGGTCCGGGAACAAAATCTATTATCTGTCCGACCGCGGGCCGGAATTGAGGGCGAACGTCTGGTCCTACAACTTCGAGACAAAAGAGAATCGGCAGATCACGAAGTTCACAGATTTCGACACCCACTTTCCTTCCCTCGGGCCGTCGGATATCGTTTTCGAGAACGGAGGCGAGTTGTATTTGCTGAACCTGGCCGACGAGAAATATCGCCCGGTCCATGTGAAATTGGTGACGGATGAGATCACTTTGATGCCGAAGACGGCCAAAGTGTCGAGCCTCATCCAGGCGGGCGGGCTCTCTCCTGACGGGAAGCGCGCCGTCATTAATGCCCGTGGGGAAATCTTTTCCGTTCCGGCCGTCGACGGACCTATCTATAACTTGACGAAGAGCCCTGGCGTCGCCGAGCGGTATCCCTCCTGGTCGCCAGACGGCAAGTCCGTCGCCTATTGGAGCGATCGATCGGGAGAGTATGAGCTGACGATCAGAAATATGGAGAAACCCGGCGAAGAAAAAACGCTGACTTCCTACGGGCCGGGATATCGATATCAATTGTTCTGGTCCCCGAATAGCAAGATGATCGCCTTCGTCGACAAGGCGATGGAGATCTTCGTCTACGACTTGGAGAAAAACGCCACCGTGAAGGTCGATAAGGCAAATTATTTCTATGAGGGCGCTCTCCGGGGGTTCCGGGTGAGCTGGTCCTCCGACAGCCGGTGGATGGCCTATTCGCGGGACTTGGATTCGCGGCTGCCGGCTATCTTTCTATACGATGTGAAGGCGAACAAAGCCCGCCAGGTGACCTCCGGGTATTATGGAGACACCAATCCGGTCTTCGACCCCGACGGGAAATATTTGTATTTCGAGACCAGCCGGACACTCAACCCGAGCTATGGTGATATCGATAATACGTTCATCTATGCCAACTCGACAAATATCGCCGCCGTTCCTCTGACCGAGGATGTCGCGTCTCCCCTGGCGCCCAAGAACGATGTAGCCGCCGTCAAGAAGGACGAGCCCAAGAAAGACGCGGAGCCGGTGAAGAAAGACGAGAAAAAGGCGGAAAAAGAGCCGGCCAAAGAGGAAGCCAAGGAAAAGGAAAAACCCAAGGAAGTCAAAATCACCCTGGAGAATTTCGAGAGGCGGCTGGTTGTCCTGCCGGCCGCGGCCGGAAACTACGGCGATATCGCCGCCGTTCCCGGAAAAGTCATCTATCATCGGATGCCTAACACGGGAGCTGCCAATAGGAACAGGCCGGTCGTCTATTACGACCTTGAAAGCCGGGAGGAAAAAACGGTCGTCGAAGACTCCGATTTCCTCGAAGTGAGCGCCGACGGCAAGAAGATCATGATCGGGAAGGGCGGAACATTCGCCGTCGTCGATATCGCCCCGGCTCAAAAAATGGAAAAGCCGATGCCGATGGCTCAGCTCGAGATGACCGTCGATCCCCGGGCCGAGTGGAAGCAGATCTTCAACGATGTCTGGAGGTTGGAGCGCGATTTCTTCTACGACCCCCATATGCACGGGGTGGATTGGAAGGGCCTGCGCGAGCGCTATGGAAAATTAATCGATGATTGCGTGACCCGATGGGACGTCAATTTTGTGATCGGCGAACTCATTGCCGAACTGAGCTCCTCACACACTTACCGCGGCGGCGGAGACACGGACGAGGCGCCGACCAGAAGCGTCGGCTACCTCGGCATCGATTGGGAGATCGCTAACGGCGCCTATAGAATCGCCAAGATTATCGCCGGCGCCCCATGGGATTCCGAGGTCCGTTCCCCGCTCGAGATGCCCGGATTGAAAGTCAAGGCCGGCGACTACATTCTCGCCGCCGACGGCGTCTCTCTGAATATCGCCGAAGACCCCTGGTCGGCGTTCGAAGGCCTGGCGGGTAAGACTGTGGAATTGACGATCAACAGCAAGCCAAGTTTTGACGGCGCCCAAAAGATCATCGTCAAGACGCTGGCCGACGAAACACGGTTGAGAAACCTGGCCTGGATCGAAGCCAATAGGAAACGCGTCGAGGAAGCCACAAAGGGCAAGATTGGATACATCTATGTGCCCAGCACCGGCATCGACGGCCAGACCGAGCTCGTCCGGCAATTCGCCGCCCAATATGAAAAATCAGGGCTGATTATCGATGAGCGCTTCAACGACGGCGGACAAATCCCCGATCGCTTCATCGAGCTTCTCGGCCGGAAGCCCTTAGCCTTCTGGGCGGTGCGGGACGGGCAGAACTGGCAGTGGCCGCCGTTCGCCAACTTCGGACCCAAGGTCATGCTGATCAACGGCTGGAGCGGTTCGGGAGGCGACGCCTTCCCTGATTATTTCCGCAAAGCAAAGCTGGGACCACTCATCGGAAGGCGAACCTGGGGCGGGCTGATTGGAATCAGCGGCTCACCGGGCCTCATCGATGGCGGCTCGGTCACGGTCCCGACCTTCAGGATGTATGACCCGGACGGGAAATGGTTCAAAGAGGGCCATGGCGTCGATCCCGATATCGAAGTCATCGACGACCCGGCCCAGCTGGCCAAGGGCATCGATCCGCAGCTTGAACGGGCGATCCAGGAAGTGATGAAAGCCCTGGAGAAGAATCCTCCGCCGAAGCCCAAGCAGCCGCCCTACGAAAAAAGATGAAAAGACGTGCGGGTCCCCCTCCGCTTCGGGGGCTGCGGATGGACTTAGCACCGCCCGATGGAGGATGTCACTTTATTCATTGCGCCAACATTAGTCTATAGAGAGGAACGACATGGCTCTACAAGGTTTGGATTGGATCACCCTGAGCTTGTATTTCGCCGTGATCATAGGTGTTGCCTGGTGGGTGATTCGCAAGAGGAAAGACACCGCCGCCGATTATTTCCTGGCCGGCCGCAACCTGGGCTGGTGGATTATCGGCGCCTCGATTTTTGCCTCCAACATCGGCTCGGAACACATCGTCGGGCTGGCCGGGACCGGCGCCACGGATGGAGTCGCCATGGCCCACTACGAGCTCCATGCCTGGTGTCTGCTGGTGCTGGCCTGGGTTTTTGTGCCTTTTTACGCCCGCTCCCTTGTCTTCACCATGCCGGAGTTCCTCGAACGGCGTTTTTCCAGCCATTCCCGATACGTCCTGTCCATCGTCTCGCTGATCACATTTGTCGTGACGAAAATCGCCGTTGGCATATTCGCCGGCGGCGTGGTGTTCGCCACCCTGCTTCCGGAGCTCCAATTCCGTTTGGGCGGAATTTCGGTGAACAGCTTTTGGGTTGGATCGGTGCTCGTGATTGTTTTGACCGGGCTCTACACTATACTGGGGGGCATGCGGGCGGTCGCCTACAACGATGCCGTCCAGGTCGGGATCCTGATCCTGGGCTCGGCCACATTGACAATCTACGGGCTGGTGAAGCTAGGAGGCTGGAACGAGTTGCGCGCGCTCTGCGGATCGGACATGTTCAACCTCTGGAAGCCGCTCATCCCTCAAGGCGTAGCGTCGACTTGGGCGCCGGTCATGGTCAAGGATGCCGTCGGCCATGTGGTCAAGCAAGCCTGGTATTTCAACGGCTATTACCCCTGGCTGGGAATGCTCTTCTGCGCGCCGATCATCGGCTTGTGGTATTGGTGCACCGATCAATATATCGTCCAGAGGGCCCTTGGGGCTCCCAATGAACGGACGGCCCGCCGCGGAAGCATTTTTGCCGGAGTCCTCAAGCTCCTGCCCCCTTACCTGTTCATCGTTCCAGGCTTGATTGCCTACGCCCTAGCTAAGAGCGGCAAGGTGCCGGGATTGGAAGTCATGGTCTCACCGGACGGGAGTCCCATTCCGCACCAAGCGCAGGCGGCGTTCCCCTTGATGGTCAAATATATGCTGCCGACAGGATTGCGGGGCCTCGTCGTGGCCGGATTGCTGTCCGCTCTGATGGGCTCTCTGGCCGGGGTTTTCAACGCCTGCTCGACGCTCTTCACCGTCGATCTCTACGCGAAGTGGAAACCCCGCGCGACGCAGCATCAGATCGTGCGAACCGGCCGCATCGCCACGGCCGTCATGGTGTTCATCGCCCTGATGTGGATTCCGGTCATCCAGGGGGCCCGCGGTTTGTACAACTACCTGCAGTCCGTACAGGGCTACCTGGCGCCGCCCATTTTTGTCGTCTTTTTCTTCGGCGTATTTTGGAAGCGCCTCAACGCCAAGGGATGCCTCTGGGCCCTCATCACGGGTTTCGCCCTCGGCGTCTTCCGAATGCTCGTGGACACGCCGGTCGCGCTGGGCTTGTTCGGGCACGTCGACGCGGCCAATACAATTGCCAAGGGATATGCCGAAGGATCTTTCTTGTGGGTCGTCAACAATATCTATTTCCAGTATTTCAGCGTTCTCATCACCGTTGTCTCGATCATCGTCATGATCGTCGTCAGTTATATGACCCGCGAGCCGGAGTACGAAAAGATTAAAAGCCTGACGTTCGGCACGGCCACTGAAGAGGACCGCCGGCGCACGCGCTTGAGCTGGAATTGGCGCGACGTGCTGGCTTCCGCTTTTGTCCTGGCCTGTATCCTCGCGGCTTACCTCTACTTCACAGGATAAGGCGTCCTGGCTGTTCGTTATTTCGTTGTTCTCGCTCGATTGTACTCCAGCCCGCCGCTTCGGATTGACCCGAAGCCTAATTGTGGTATATTCTGTTCTCGCTTGATTTTGCTTTGAGGAGAGGCTTAATGGCGCTTGATCCCCAGCTTCTCGAGATTCTCGCCTGCCCCGTCTGCAAGACGGACGTGAAGCTCACGACGGATGAAAAGGGCCTGAAATGCGTCAAATGCCACCGCGTCTATCGCATCGAAGACGATATCCCCGTGATGCTCATCGACGAGGCCACGATTGACCCCAAGCGGCCGACCAAGAACTGACTCCGGGCCAGGGGCATTCAAGAAAATCCTCCTCATCCGGCTTCGTCGGATCGGCGACGTCATCATGACCACGCCGGCCGTCACCCTCCTGAAAACCAGACTCCCGGACGCGTCCCTGACATATCTTGTCGAAGAACCCTATCGCAGGCTCGTCGAAAGAAATCCCTGCCTGGACAGGGTCCTGGCCGTCGAAAAAAACCAGAATTCGAGAGATTTTGCGAAGCTCGTCCGCGAGGTTCGGAAGGCACACTATGACGCCCTTTTGGATTTCCATGGCGGTCCCCGGGCGTCCTGGATAACTTTTTTCTCCAGGGCGAGGCTCAAGGTCGGCTACTCCATCAAAAACAAAGGTTTTCTCTACGATATCCGTATTCCCAGGGGCTGGGAAGACAGCCAAGGCGGCTTCATCCACAGCGTTGTCAATCACGCCAACCTGGTCCGTGCTTTGGGCATCCCGTTCGAAGAAGCAGATATTCCCCCCTTGAATCTGCCTTCCCCGACCGAAGAGGAGGCCGTCCGCATCGGCAGCATTCTGGAAGTCCGCGGAACGCTTCAACCGAAAAACGTCGTCCTTCACATCGGCGCGGGAAACGAGTTCAGGGATTGGGGCATAAAAAATATCACAGCCCTGATCCAGCGCTTGGTGGAGCGCACCGGCGTCAGAGTCATCCTCGTCGGTTCTGCTTCGGCTGGAGATAAAAAAGCCGAGGCGGATATTTTGAAAGCGGCTGCCTCGGGCCCGGCCGAGATATCAAAAAAAATCTTACCCTTGGCCGGCACGCTCAACCTGATTGAAATCAAAGAGCTTATCGCCCGTTCCGCACTCTTCATCGGTCCCGACAGCGGGCCGATGCACATTGCCGCTTCGACGCCGACGCCGATCGTCGCCTATTTCGGGCCGACCCTCCCCGCCCATTTTGCCCCCTGGAGGGCCAAAGCCATCATTCTTGAAAAGGATATAGATTGCCGTCCCTGCAAGCAACGGCGATGCCTATCGGCCGACTATCGTTGTCTCCAGACAATCACGCCCGACGAAGTCTTCGCCGCCGCCAAGACCTTTCTATGAGAAATGAGCCCAGCCCGGGCTTTTGGAATGCCTTGAAAAGGCATGATATAATAGCCCTCTTCTGGAAATCAGATGAAAAATTTTGTGGCTTCAATCGGCCGGTCGCTAACGAGAGGGAAAAATCTTTGGCAAGCTATAGCGGTCTTAGCCGTGTGCTTCGCCGCTCTCTTTTCTCTCATTTCCATCAGCGCAACTGAGGGCTTTTATGCGCTCGCCCTTGTCGCTCTCACAATATGGCTCGCCACGAAAAAACTCAGACCGGCCTTCCCGTCGTTCTTCTGGCCACTCCTCGTCTATGCCGTCCTGTCGCTTGTCTCGTCCGCCTTTTCGGTGAATCCAGGAATGAGCCTCCTGGATTCGCGCGACCTGCTTCTGCTGCTCGTCGCGCCCATCGTTTATATGGCTGTGTCCAAAAAAGAAGAGCTGCGTCTGGTCATGTGGGCGCTTTTCGCTTCAGGATTGGGCTCCTCAATCTATTCGATTTCATATTATTTATTCCAAGCTTACCCGGGCGAGAGGGTCAAGGGATTCATGGGCCACTATATGACTCAGGCCGGGATCTTGCTTCTCTTCGGCGCGTTTGCGCTGGGTATCATTTTCTTTGGGAAGGGAATAACAAGAATTGCCTGGGGAATGGGGCTCTTGCTCGCCGCCGTTTCGATCGTTTTAACCCTGACCCGAAGCGCCTGGATTGGGTTGGCCGTGGCGCTGTGTGTCATCCTGGCGCTCTGGAAACCCCGAACCCTCGTCCTGGTGCCGGTCGTGGCGGCCCTTGTCTTTTTCGCCAGTCCACAGACCGTCAAGAAACGCGCCCTGAGCATCTTCAGCCTGCGCGGCTATTCCAACGCCGAACGTGTCCAATACTTTAAGGCCGGAATCAAGATCATCCGGGACTTTCCGCTTTTCGGAACGGGCCCCGACACCGTGGATATGGTCTTTCAAAACCCCAAATACGGACTGGGCGAGACGGCCAAAAGGAACGTCCATCTGCACGACAATTTTATCCAGATCGCCGCGGAGCGGGGGATTGCGACACTCGCGGTCTGGCTGGCGTTCATCATCTGTGCCTTTTTGGAACTCCTGAAGCGCGCCGGGCGAAAGGCCGGGAATCCTCCCGTGAGGGATCCACTTGCCGTTGGAGCTTTGGCTGCGTTCGCAGCATTTGTCGTGGCCGGCTTTTTCGAATATAACTTCGGGGATTCCGAAGTCGTCACCCTCTTTTTGCTGATCTTGACTCTCCCCTTCATCCCGGCCCGACGCTTTTCGGCCGGCTCCATTAAAGACCCAGAACGGGCTCCGAATTCTCACGCTGGCGCCCCCGCCAGTCTTCCTTCCAAATGAGCAAGAGGAAAAGACGTTTTGTTCTCGTTTTAGCGGCCGTGCTGCTCGTTTACGCCGGTTGGCTCGGCTGGCAAACCCTTCGTCTCAAAATATATCCCGCCACCGCAAGGGCGGCCGAACCACCGGCCGAACCCGGCCTGCCCGGGCACGAGGTCCAGGGCGTTTATCATATCCACTCGCGTTATTCCGACGGCTGGAAATCGATTGACAAAATCGCTGCGATCGCGGCCGACGCCGGGCTCGACTTCATCATCCTGACAGACCACGGGAAGCCGAATTTTCCTTCTCTCGCCTCACAAGGCTGGAAGGGTGGACTTCTCGTGCTGGCCGGGTCCGAGCTCTCGGTCAACCGCGGCCATCTTGTCGGCCTTGAATTCCGCAATCCCGCCTCCTCATTTTCCCAGACGACAGAGATCGCAGCCCAGGAGATCGCCGCCTTGGGCGGATTTACTATTATCGCCCACCCCTATTCCAAGGTGCGCTGGTCGTGGGGAACAGCCATTCCCTTCGCCGGAATCGAGATTATCGACGAAGATACGATGCTCAGGAAGAATATCCCTAAATCCCTGCTCTATCTGCCGGCGCTTTTCGTCCATCCGAGATTGGCCTTGCTTCGAATTATCGCCCCTCCCCGACAGGCGATACGCAAGTGGGACGAGCTCAACGGCCGCAGGCAAGCCCGCCTTTACAGCTACTATAGCGCTGACGTCCACTACTTCTACCGAGCGGTCTTCTCCATTTTCCATATCCACGTCCTGCTCGAAAATCCGCCGTCCCGGGAATTCGGAGCGGCCCGGAGCCAGGTCTTCGAAGCCTTGAGGAGAGGGAATTTTTACAATGCCGTTGACGGCGCCGCAGGCGCCAAAGGATTCAATTTCTGGGCGGAATACGAAGGAAAAAAATTCCCCATGGGATCGGAACTTGACGCCACGGCCGAAGCCGCCGGCTTGCCAGCCACAGCTAGGTTTCGCGTCTCGGCGCCTTTTTCCGTAGCCCTCGAAACCCGGCTTCTCCGCAACGGCCAAGTCGTCCTGCGGTCGGAGCAGAGCGAAGTGACATTTGAGGCGAGCGTCCCCGGCATTTATCGGGCCGAAGTCTATCTCGAAGCGAAATCGCCTCTTCATCCCGAGGTGCCCTGGATTCTATCCAACCCGATTTTTTTCAATCTGCCTATAAGGAAGGAAAGCCGATGATCAAATATGACCCCAAAAGAATGAGGCGGATCATCCAAGATTTCGGCGGCCGCCGGATCCTGGTTTTGGGCGACCTGATGCTGGATCGCTATATCTGGGGAAACGTATCTCGCATCTCACCCGAGGCCCCCGTCCCGGTCGTCGAGGTCCAGAAGAGCACATCCTGCTTGGGTGGGGCGGGAAACGTCAGCCGGAACTTGGAAGGCCTGGGCGCCTCGCCCCTGCCGGTGGGATTCGTCGGGAACGATGAGGAAGGGCTGTGGATCAAGAAGCACGTCGCCGAGAACGGCGGAATCTTTATCGATGACGAAAGGCCGACGACGGTGAAGACGCGCATTATCGCCCATCACCAGCAAGTCGTTCGCGTCGACCAGGAGCGAAAAAGGCCCATCGCCCCTAAAGACGAAGAAAAAATCCTCAATTTTATCCGAAAAGAAAAATGCGAAGGCCTGATCATTTCGGATTATAACAAGGGGATCGTCACCAAGCGTCTGATGGCGCGCCTGCTTCCGTTCGCCAAGGCCAGCCGGATTCCCATCTTCGTCGACCCCAAGATCGAAAATTTCATGCTGTTTTCGCCGGTGACATTCATCTCGCCCAATCATATGGAAGTGGAGAAGATCGTCCTGCATCCTTGCCGCTCGGACGCCGAGGTGGATAAGGCCGGGAAGGAGATTTTGTCCAGAATCTCGAGCCTCTATCTCATCATCAAGCGCGGCGAGCAGGGGATGTCGATTTTTGAGAAGGGAAAAAAGCCGGTTCATATCCCGACCAACGCTCGGGAAGTGTTCGATGTGACCGGCGCCGGAGATACGGTCATCGCCACGGCCTCCTTGGCTCTTCTGGCAGGAGCGACCATCCAGGAGGCGGCGATATTGGCCAATGCCGCGGCGGGAGTCGTGGTCGCGAAGATCGGGACAGCCTTCTGCACGCCCGAGGAACTCCTGTCCGTCCTCTAGACCCAAGGTTTTCTCTTTCGATGAAGGGGGAAAAGTATTATAATATCTGCCTGTTATGTTATTTAAAGGCTTTAGGCACGATGTGTGGCGTAATAGGTATCTTCAGCAATAGCAGCGTGTTCCGCGATCTCTACCAGGGCCTCCTGTCCATCCAGCACCGCGGCCAGGATGCGGCCGGCATCATCACGTACGATGGTCGATTTCACACCAAGAAAGGCAACGGCCTCGTCCGCGACATATTCACCGCCGAGCACGCCCAGCGCCTGACCGGAAACATAGGCCTCGGACATACGCGCTATCCCACGATCGGCGGCGGCCGGGGCGAGGACGCCCAGCCCTTTCAGATCAATTCGCCCTTTGGCATCATCATGGCCCACAACGGCAACGTCGTCAACTACGCCGAACTCAAGCGTCTCCTCTTCGAGAAATATCACCGCCTGCTCAACTCCGACAACGACGTCGAGATCATCCTCAACGTCTTCGCCCAGGAACTGGCAAACCAACGGGTCCGCACGCTCAAGCCCGAGCACATCTTCAAGGCCGTGCGCGGCGTTTTCCGGAAGGTCAAGGGAAGCTGCTCGGTCGTGGCTTACATCGCCGAACAGGGGCTGGTCGCCTTTCGCGATCCTTACGGCATCAAGCCCCTTGTTTACGGAGTAAGGCGCGACGGCATTCTCCCTTCCTGTGCCGTAGCTTCAGAAAGCGTCACTCTCAACACGATGAACTTCGGCGAGATCAAGGATATCGGAGCCGGTCAGGCGATTTTCATCGACCGGGCGCGCCACTTGCATTCGAGCCAGATCGCCCGCTGTCCGCACTCGCCGTGCCTGTTCGAATGGGTGTATTTCGCCCGCCCGGACTCATTCATCGACAAAGTCAACGTCTACCGCTGCCGCGTCAACCTTGGCCGCCTCCTGGCCGATGAGATCAAAAAGGACCGTCTCCACATTGACGTCGTTGTGCCTGTTCCCGATTCCGCCCGCGATGCAGCTATTGAAATCGCGCGCCGCCTGGACTTGAAATACAGCGAGGCCTTGGTCAAGAACCGCTATATCGGCCGGACCTTCATCATGCCTGTGGACAGCGAACGCATCAGCACGGTCCGGACCAAGCTCAATCCCATCGCCAGCGAATTCAAGGGCAAAGACGTCCTGCTTGTCGATGACAGCATCGTCCGAGGCAATACATCGCGGGCCATCATCAAAATGGTCAGGGACTGCGGGGCCAAGCATGTCTATTTCGCTTCTTACTCGCCGCCGCTCCGCTATCCGTGCGTCTACGGGATCGATATGCAGACCCGGACGGAATTCGTGGCCCGCCACGCCAATGCCGAGCAGGTGGCCAAGAAAATCGGGGCCGACAAAGTCATTTACCAGACGCTCGATAACCTGAAAAAGGCCGTCCAGATGGAAAACAAGAAGCTGAAGAACTTCTGCGCGGCCTGTTTCGACGGCTGTTACATCACGGGAGATATCACGCCCGAAATGCTCAAGATTATCGAGAAGGAGCGAAAAACAGTCCGGGACAACCAGCTCGAGCTGAACATTTAAGTGGGGGCCGTTTTGAGGGATCGGGTCGTGACAGTCCCCCAATTGCGCCCCAGAAATCGAGGAGGAAGGATGAGAGTTCTGATCACGGGAATCACCGGCTTCGCCGGCAGCCATCTGGCCGAGTACCTGCTGGCCGAGCACCCGGACGTCCGCGTCTGCGGCATTGTCCGATGGCGGAGCCGGATGGACAATATCCTCGCTATCGCCGATAAAATCGAACTCCACGAGGCCGACCTCAAGGACGGCGTTTCGCTCAGGAAATGTTTGGCCGAGATCAAGCCCGACCGCATCTTCCACCTGGCCGCTCAAAGCTTCGTGCCCACATCGTGGAAGCTTCCGGCCGAGACGTTCGCCATCAATGCTCTCGGCCAGATCAACTTGTTCGAAGCGCTGCTCAGTCTCAAGCTAAATCCGAGGATCCACATCGCCGGCTCGAGCGAAGAGTACGGACAGGTCTTCCCCCATGAAGTTCCCATGAAAGAGACCAACCCCCTCCGGCCGCTCAGCCCCTATGCCGTGAGCAAGGTAGCTCAGGATCTTCTGGCCTGGCAGTATTTCAAAAGCTACGGACTGAGGACGGTCCGGACGCGGGGCTTCAACCACACCGGGCCGCGGCGAGGAGACGTCTTCGTCACCTCGAATTTCGCTAAACAGATCGCCGAGATCGAGAAAGGCAAGAGGGAGCCGGTGATCTCTGTGGGCAACCTGGAAGCCAAGCGGGATTTCACCGACGTGCGCGACATCGTCCGCGGCTACTGGCTGTGCCTGGAAAAAGGCGAAGACGGCGACGTCTATAATATCGGAACGGGCAAGGCCTATTCTATGCAGGAAGTCCTGGACAAGCTGATCGCCCTGAGCAGAGTGAAGGTCAAGGTCAAAGTTGACCCGGACAGGCTACGGCCGTCGGACGTGCCGATTCTGCTCTCCGATTCGAGCAAGTTTGTCGCGCTCACCGGATGGAAGCCGAAGATTCCGCTCGAAAAGACCTTCAAGGATCTCTTAGACTATTGGCGGGAAAAAGCATAAGACATGAAGATTTTTATCACGGGCGCGACGGGATTTGTCGGCCGCCATCTCATCCGTTATCTCGCCTCCTCGGCCAAATCCAGGCCTGAAATTTTCGGATCCTGCTATCCGGAGAGGCCCGACAATTGCATCGATCTCTGCGCCGATTTCCCCGCCCTGCACCTCATCCACTTGGACCTGCGCTCCGGAGAATCGACGGCGGACGCGATTCGAAGCGTCCAGCCGGACCGGATTGTCCATCTCGCCGCCGTCTCTCAGGTCCGCGTGTCGTGGGAACACCGCCGGGAGACGCTCGAAACGAATCTCATGGGCACGTTCAACCTCTACGAAGCCGTCCGCAAACACACGCCCAAGACGCGCATTCTTTTTATCAGCAGCTCGGACGTCTACGGTCGCCTGACGCCGAAAGGGAGGATCTTCCGGGAAGAGGATCGCGGTTGTGCCGTCAGCCCTTATGCTTTCAGCAAGATCAGCGGCGAAATTCTGAGCGAATTCTATGCCGCTTCGGAAAAATTGGATGTCGTCGTCGCCAGGCCTTTTCCCCATACGGGACCGGGGCAGAGCGCGGATTTCGTCTGCTCCGACTGGGCGCGCCAGATCAGTCTGATCGAAAAACAGCCCGGCCAGCGTTCGGGCAAACAGCGGTCTGTGATTCAAGTCGGGAATCTCGGAATTCGGCGCGATTTTTCAGACGTCCGCGATGTCGTTCGCGCCTACCTGGCCCTTCTGGAAAAAGGCCGGCGAGGGCAAATTTACAATATTAGCTCGGGTCGCGCCCCGTCTTTGAAGGCGATCCTCCAGACGCTCCTGGCCTTTTCCCAGGCTAAAATCGAAGTCCATGTCGATCCCGAGAGGATCCGCAAGACGGATATCCCGTATCTCGCCGGCAGCCATCGAAAAATCACCCATGAGACGGGCTGGAAGCCGCAGATAGAACTGAAGACAACACTCGGCGATTTGCTGGATTACTGGAGAAGGAGAATCTAACGGCTCTATGGAAAACAAGAAAAACTCGACTACGGTCCTCGTGACGGGAGGAGCCGGCTACATCGGCTCGCTCCTTTGCGGAGAACTGCTCAGTGGCGGCCATCGCGTCACCGTCATCGATAATCTCACGTTCGGGGGGAACTCGCTCCTCGGCTACACGTCCGATCCCCGTTTCGCTTTTCACAAGGCGGATGTTTGCGACAAGAAGGGGATCGAGCCCTATTTCAAGGGAATCGATGCCGTCGTCCACTTGGCCGCGATCGTCGGTTTTCCGGCCTGCCAAAAGGCCGGCCATGACGCCTCTTATAGCTGCAACCTGGACGGAACGACAAATGTCTTCGAGCTCGCCGAGCGGCACGGCGCCCGACGCTTCATCTTCTCCTCAACCTACAGCAATTACGGAATCGCCGACGACGGAAAGCCGGTCACCGAAGATTCGCCGCTCAGGCCGCAGTCTCTCTACGCCGAAACCAAGATCGCCGCCGAGAATTTCCTCCTTGAGCAGGGAAAGGGCTCGCGCTGCGCTCCCATCGTCTTCCGTCTGGCAACGCTATTCGGCCCTTCGCCCCGGACCCGTTTCGATCTGATCATCAACCAGTTCGTGCTCGATGCGGTTCAAAAGGGCAAACTCGTCATCTACCAGAAAGAGTTTAATCGTTCCTTCGTCCACATCCGTGACATCGTCCGGGCTTTCCTTCTGGCTCTCCAAGCCCCTCTGGACAAAGTGCGAAACCAGGTCTTCAACGTGGGGTCCAATAGCGGAAATTACACCAAGGAAGAAATCGTCGGGATGGTCAAAAAATACGTCCCGGGCCTCGAAGTGGAATACAAGGACCTTCATTTCGACGGCGACATGAGGGATATCAAGGTCTCCTTCGACAAGATTGAACGCGTCCTCGGCTACAAAGCTCAAATCACCGTCGAAGAAGGAATTCGGGAGATGGCCGAGGCCGCCCGGTCCGGATTTCTGACAAAATAAGAAGCGGTTCGGGCTATTTTCTGTCTTTGTAATAGGCGTCGTAAAACGATTTGAATTCGGCGCTGCGCTCCTTTGTCCGTCGCCACCATCCTTCGTTCTCCACATACCAGCGGGCTGTGGCGGCCAGCCCCGTTTCGAATTCGACCTCGGGCTTCCAACCCAGCGCCCGGAGCTTCCGGCAATCGAGGGCATAACGGCGATCGTGTCCCAGGCGGTCCGGCACAAGCCGGATGAGGTCGCGGCTTTTGCCCAGTGCTTTAACAATCCGTTTCGCGACGTCGATGTTCTTGACCTCGTTATTAGCGCCGATGTTGTACGCCTCGCCGATCGCGCCGCGCTTGATGACGAGATCCACCGCCCGGCAATTGTCCCCGACGTGCAGCCAATCGCGGACATTGGTTCCTTTGCCGTAGAGCGGCAGGCTTTTTCCCTCCATAGCGTTCGTGACAAAGAGGGGGATGAACTTTTCCGGATACTGAAAAGGACCGTAATTGTTGCTCGGCCGGACGATGATAATCGGCAGCCCGTAGGTCACGAAATACGCATACGCCAATCGATCGGCGCCCGCCTTGCTCGCCGAGTACGGAGAGGAGGGGTTCAAGGCGTCATCCTCACGGAAAAATCCCTTGTCCCGGCTGCCGTAAACTTCATCGGTCGAGACCTGGATGAAGAATTCAACCGTCGGCGTCCGGCGGAGCGCTTCCAGCAGGACGAATGTCCCGAAGACATCGGTCAGGACGAATTCTCCGGCATCCATGATCGAGCGGTCGACATGCGTTTCGGCGGCGAAATGAACGACTCCCTGGACGCGCTCGAAGAGCGGTGCGACACAATCCTTATCCCGGATGTCGCCGCGGACGAACTCATAGCGCGGATTCGATTCGATGTCTTTCAGATTGTCCAGGTTTCCGGCATACGTCAGCTTGTCCAGATTGACAATTCTGACGTTTTCATACCGCTTTAAGACGTAACGGATATAATGGCTGCCGATGAACCCGGCCCCGCCTGTCACGAGCAGCGTTTTCCCCTCGATGTTCCGCAGCTCATGATCGTGTTTGCTGGCCCGGGTGGCTGGTGCCTTTTTTGTTTTCTGGATGATCTGTCTTTTAGGAACCATGCTCCGACTCCTTAGGGGCACTTGTTCATCGAGGCAGGAACGCCCGAATAATCTATCATGTTGGCGTCCTTTTTAAAAGGGCCGGCGGCTTCGAAATATCGAGCATATCGGCTGTCGACCCTGGGATACTATATCGCCGATGGACCGATTCATCGAAAGAGACGCGGGGCGAGGTCGGATAAATAGATCCTCCAATTGGCCCAGGTATGGCCGCCGGGCGTTTCGTTGTACAAGTAAGTGAAGCCGTTTTTCTTCAAAACCTCGATAATGGCTTGGGACCCGGCGTAGGCCAGCTGGTCTTTGACGCCGCAACCGACATAGTAGAGCTTTACGCCGCTGGCCTTGAGTTTCGAAAAGTCCTGGTCCATCTCCCCGTTGACGTTTCGGATCCCGGCGCTAAAGACGCCAATGTAGCCGAACAATCCGGGGTTGGCATTCGTCGCCGCGACGGTCTGCCAGCCGCCCATCGACAAGCCTGCGAGCGCGCGGCCGTTCTTATCCGCCTTCACCCGGAAATTCTTCTCAATGAAGGGGACGATATCCTTTACAATGCTGTCGGGGAAGGCCCTCTGGAAGAGAGGGCCCGTTCCCCAACCGGGAGCGGGAGCCGGGGTCGCGGCCCGAGCCGGAGCCGGGGTTGGAACCGGAGCCTGGACGCGGGCCGGCGGCGGTTGATAGGCCGTCCCCTGTCCCACGCTCTGGTTCGCGTTGCCGTTGGGCATGACGACGAGCATCGGCTTGGCCTTGCCCTGGGCGATGAGGTTGTCGAGGATCATGTTCGTGCGGCCGAGCGTCACCCAGGCGTCCTCGTCGCCTCCGGCACCGTGCAGAAGGTAGAGGACGGGGTACCGCGCGCGGTTCGTGTCATATCCCGGAGGCGTGTAGACGTACATGCGCCGCTCAAGCTTCAGCGTCGGTGAGGGATACCAAACTTGCGAGACCCGGCCGTGAGGGACGTCTTTCATTTCATAGAGCGAGGAGGCCGGGCCGGAGATGAGCAGGATGCTGTCGAGCCGGGTCCCGTCCCGCTTGGCGTTGGGATTCCGCGGATCGAGAGTCCGGACGCCATCGACGCTGAACGTATAACCCCAGAGCTCGGGGGCAAGGGGTCCGACAGTTGCCGACCAGATGCCCTTCTCATCCTTCACCATAGGAACGCCGGCCCCGCCTTCCCAATCCCCATTGAGTCGGACCTCGACGGCATCAGGGGCCTGGAGTCTTAGAGTGACCCGTCCGTCCGAAAGGATCTCAGGAGAGATCGGTCCGAATTCGCGGCCCGGGCCCACCGGCCGCCCCGGCTGACCAGGCCGGAGAGGCTTGAACTCGTCGAACTTCTCTTTCGGGACGAGGGAGACGGTCTCCTTCTTGACCATCAGATCCTGGCCCAGGGTGAAAGCGGCGGTCTGCCGAATATCCCGGGACGAAGCGCCGATCTTCACCTCGTACTTGCCGGCTTCGGCGATCCAGGAGGAGCTCGACGCCTCGAACGACGCCAGGCTTCGTCCGTCGAGAACGAAGGTCAGAGTCTGGCTTTCTCCAGGCGCAAGCAGCTTCGTCTTGGCGAAGCCCTTGAGCTCCAGGGCGGGCTTATCGAGCTTTGCGGCAGGGGCGGTAAGATAAAGCTGGACCGCTTCCTTCCCCGCCACCGTTCCGGAATTCTTAACGTCGACGGTCGCCGTCATCGAACCGCCGAATGTTTCCGAGCTCAACTTCAAGTTCGAATATGTGAAATTCGTATAGGAAAGTCCGAAGCCAAACTCATATGCCGGCCTGACACCGAACGATTCGTAATACCGGTACCCCACATAGATTCCGTCCTCGTAGGTCACGACGGCGGGCCGGGAGCGGCCAAAACCCGCTGGTTGGCCCGAAGCCGGAGTCTCCGCCTCGACCAGCTTCCCCGGGAAGCTTCGCGCCGAGGGCACATCCTCGTACCGGACCGGGAACGTCGTGGCCAGCTTGCCGGAAGGATTGGCCTTTCCGCAGAGGAGGTCGGCGATGGAGTTGCCCGTCTCCTGGCCGCCCTGCCAGGCGAGAAGGATGGCGTCGGGCTGGTCCCGCCAGGAGGCGACTTCGATAACCCCGCCGACGTTGAGGATGACGATCGCTTTCTTTCCCTTGGCCAGGAAAGTAGCCGAGACGAGCTTGATCAGGTCGCGTTCGGCCCTGGTCAGCTTGAAGTCTCCTTCGCCTTCGCTCCGGTCCCGGCCTTCGCCCGCGTTCCGGCCGATCGTGATCACGGCGGCGTCGGCCTGGCCGGCGATCCCCTCGACGAGGTCCGCATTCAGGCTCATTTCCGCGACATTCCTCGGCGGGGCCAGGAACCCACGCGTCTGCAGGCGGGGGCGGCTCTCCCGGACCGTCCGCATGTAGGTCTCGTAGAGGGCCCGCAGGCCTTCCTCGAGGACATACCCCGCATTCTTCAATCCGTCGACGAGCGAAACGCTGTAGGCTTCGTTGACGTCGCCGCTGCCCGTTCCTCCGGTGATGATCTCGTAGGACGTGTTGCCGAATGCGGCGATCTTCTTGGTTTCTTTGGCAAATGGAAGGGCCGCATTCGCGTTCTTCAAGAGGACCATCCCTTCGGTCGCGGCCTGGCGGGCAATTTGAGCGTGGGCCTTTAGGTCAGGCTTGTTCGAATACTTATAGCCCTTGAACCTTGGGCTCCGGAGAACAATGTTCAGGATGTTCTCGATGTTCCGGTCGAGGATCTTCTCGTCGAGCTTGCCTTCCTGGACAGCCTTGACGATCGCCTGGATCTGATTGGGACTGCCCGGCATCAGCAGGTCGTTCCCGGCCGTCATCTGGGCAACAGGGTCCTTCCCGCCGCCCCAATCGGTCATGACATAACCCTTGAAACCCCAATCCTGTCTCAAGATGTTCATTAAAAGGTCGGCGCTTTCCGACGTATAAACGCCGTTGATCAGGTTGTAGGACGTCATCATTGTCCAGGGCTGTGCCTCCTCGACCGGGATCCGGAACCCTTCGAGGTAGAGCTCGCGCAGGGCCCTCTCGCTGACGATCGTGTTGAGAGAAGTCCGGTTCGTTTCAGTGTTGTTGGCGGCGAAGTGCTTCAGCGACGTCCCGACGCCCTGCGATTGGACCCCGCTCACCATAGCCGCCGTCAACTTCCCGGCGATGAGGGGGTCCTCCGAATAATATTCGAAATTCCTGCCGCAGAGCGGATTGCGATGGAGGTTCAGCGCCGGGGCCAGGAGGACGTCGACGCCGTATTCAAGAAGCTCATTCCCCACCGTTCGGCCGATCGAGCGGACAAGCTCCGTATCCCAGGTCGAAGCGAGGAGGGTCGTCACTGGAAAGGCCGTGCAATAATAGGTCGCCTTGTCGTTTTCCCTGGTCGGGCTGATCCTGAGCCCGGCGGGCCCGTCGGCCAGGACCATAGCCGTGATGCCCAGGCGGGGGATGGCGAAGGTCGTGCCCGCGGCTCCCGGGACCAGGCTTCGGGGCCGTTGGGCTGGCGCGGCGGCCTGCGCAGCCGGAGTGGCGGGCATAGATGCAGGCTTAGCGGCGGGGAGTTTCGCGCCGGGAGCGGCGGGAGCTGCCGCGCTGGGGGGAGACCCCATCCGCATCCCCGTCCCCACGACGAGGGACGCTTTCTCCTCAAGGGTCATGGCCTCAATGACTTCTTTGATGGAAGCCTTCCCCAATTGAGGGGCTTGAGCTTTTTGCCCAGGTGACGATATCGCCCCTGCGTAAAGTATGCATAGCGAAACGATGAGGACGGATGTTCTCCTGATTTTCATCTGATTCTCCTTCCTGGGAAATTTTATGGTGCCTGAAGGTCAATGAATGCGGAATTTTCTTCTCCGACCAGACAATTTTACTTCGCCCATGCTAACGAATTCAAATGAGAAATACTATACACCTAGAGAATAAAGTTAAGGAAAAGAATATCATGAACCCTCATGAAGAACGGTGAATCTTTGCCGACGAGCTTGTCAGAAGGCCGTATATTCGTCCAACAGCCGGATATAGGACCGGTACTGGTCAAACGAGACTCCGGGAGGGGTTTGATGATCGACACTGGGGATGAAGCCGCCGGTCTGCATCAGCGGCGCCAAGCGCTCGAACTCCGCGCGGATCGCCGTTTCCCCGCGGTTCATCACCATCTTGTCGAAATGGCCGACCATCCGCAGCCCGGGGTAAGTCCGACGCAGCTTCATGCCGTCCACGCCCGCCTGACGCTCGAGGGGGAGCACGCCTTGAACTCCTTCGCGCGCGAGCCAGGGGACCAAGCGCGTGACATCGCCGTCGGTGTCGATAATGACGATGGCACCCAGCTCTTGCAAACGCGGCACGACCCGGCGATAGTATGGCGCGATGAACTCAATGAAGTGCCGCTCGGAGATCATCGGCCCGTGGTTGTACGACATGTCCTCGGCGATGGTCACAAAAGTCGGCCGGCAGGTTTTGGCCACCCGGTCGAGGATGCGGAGATTGAAATCCGCGAGGTCGCTATTGATCCGGTGCAGCAGTTCCGGCTGATCGTAGAAGGCAAGACTGACCTTTGTAAATCCCATCAACGTCCGGGGAAACCAGAAAAAGCCCTCCAACGTGATCCAGACCACGGCCTCGCCGCGGGCCTGCCGCTCGGCCCAGGGCCGCATCGACTCGATGGCCTGGCCGTGGTCTGGAAACAGCCGCGGCTTCGCGGCAAGATAGTCGTCCATCGTCGAGACGATCCCTTCAATATGATGCTGCAGCGCCTCGATAGTGGCATCGGTCGTGGAGAACCAGAATTGCTGGTAGGGGTCGAGGCTGAAGTATTGAGCGATGTCGAAAACGGTGTCGAGATGGCGTGGTAACCCCTCTTCTTTCCACCGTTCGATGGTCTTGTCCCACCACATCGCCCACTCCCACCGCGGCAGCCGGTCCACCGGTTGAAAGTTCATCACTGCGCGAAACCGTTCGACGTGATTCATAGCCGTCATAGCACACCTGCCCACATTCAGCTAGGAACCGCTTTCTGCTTGAAAAGGACCCGCCAGCGGCGCGGATTATGGACATCGGGATACTGCCAATCTCCGGCGATCGGGATTAGGGCGTTGGTCCGCCGTCCCGACGGCTCGACCAGCTCAGGCTTGCCCTTCCGGCCCATCCGGGGACGGCCCGCCGCATCTATCAGCACCGCCCAGGAAAGATCGACATCGGCCGCACTGTTGGGGAGCCCAAGACACAGCGGCCCATCGAATACTCCGAATCCCTCCGGTTTTGCCGCCGGCCAGGGGAGGAGCCGGATGCTGCTCTTGAAGCGGATTTCGATCGTCTCTCCGGCCTTCCAGCCGCCGCGCATGACTACCCGACGGCCCGACGGCCGCACGGAAACTGGCTTTCCCGCGCGCAAAATTTCCATGCTTTCCGCCCACGGGGGGATTCTCAAGCCCAGAGTGAAGCTCGTTTCCTTCTCACAATGAATTTGGATAAGAGCCTGGCTCATCCGCGGGAAGTCACTCGCCAAACTGAGGCGCACACCCCTCCCGGGCAGGTCAATATCCACCGCTGGATAAAAGTTAACCAGAATGTCGTCTCCGGCCGGCGTCACGATGAACCGCGCCGCTTGGCCGAGCCCCCACTGTCCCCACATCGAGCAGCAGCCCGGGTTTTCACTTCCAAAACGGCCCTCCCACCCTTGCCAATTTTTCGCTCCGAGAACCTCCTGACCCAGCCCGCGATGCCCGAATCCTCCGGTCACGAACTGGTTCATGAAGAAATGGTTGACCAATGTCTGCTCGGCATCATCGAGATAGCGTTCTTCGCCGCGCCCCTGGAACATGAGCAGGTTGACGAGGCCCCGGCAGAGTGAGAGGGAATGATGCGTGTGAGGCGTGCGTCCGGCGTGAGCGGCCAGGCGCCGCGCAAGATCCAGGGCCCAGCGGTCACCGCCCAGTTCCCAGAGCGCCGCCAAGCCGTCCAAGCAGTGGCCGTAAAATTCATGGAGCAGCCCGTTGCGCTTGGTTTCCCAAGCGGGAGCGATGGATTCGAAATACCGGGCCAGCCTGCGGGCGGCTTCCAAATAGCGAGACTCGTGCGTATCGGCGTAGGCATCCATAAGGCCGCGGAGCGCGAAGGCGTTGCCCGACGGAATTCGAGAATCATCCAACCCGGCGGAACCGGGAGGTCCAAAATTTCCCTCCTTAGTTTGAAGCGGGAGCACGACGTCGGCAATCGAAGCGCGCTGGGCGGCGGCCGGAGTCCAGCCGTAGCCTTGAGCAACATGAAGAACAGAGAGCCAGCGGCCGACCTGATCGCCCGGCCAGTCCGGCCAGAGACAACCGGCGCGGCTCGTTGCATTGGCGGCAAAGCTTTGGAGCGAGTAGCGATCTGGGCGGGTCATCAAGTTGCACGTGGCGGCCGCATAGCGGCTGGCCCACTCGCCCGAGAGATGAACGTCGGCTGGGCGAAGGGGCTGAGGGAGGTGTTCCGCCCGAGGCAATTGAATAGCCTTATCCCTGGCCGAGCTTTCTGCAGCTAAAAACCCGGTCGCCGAGATCGCCGCGCTGCCTAAAAGAGCCGTTTTTAAAAAATCGCGCCTGGTTCTGGAGCCTCTAAAGGCATAAGGATTTGTTATTCTGCGTTGCATGGCCTTCCCCACATTTGTCTCGGAATCGCCGCCGCCCTTCACGAAAAAATGGTATTCCCGACCTCGGGTCGAAGTCAAGAACAAGAAAATTGATGCGGTCCCCGAACGTCTGGATGATGGCGACAATCCCAGGCTCAAGCACCATCCCGCCCGCATGACAAAGCGAAAGACCTCTCTCCTTACACCCAAACCACAAATTAAAAAATCAGCTCCTCAAGCAGAAGAAACAATAAGCTATCAGATGCCTGCATTCAAACTCAATGGCAATTTGGTTTATTTTGCAGCATTTAAGGACCATATTGGATTTTTCCCAACCTCATCGGGAGTAGCCGCCTTTAAAAAAGAATTATCTAAATACGCAACTTCAAAAGGTACAATTAGATTTCCTCTAGGTAAGCCTATCCCCTTCGATTTAGTGAGAAAAATTGTGAAATTCAGGGTGAAGGAAAATTTAGATAAAACTAAGAACAAAAGGAAATAAACAAAAAACAAGCTCGATAGAAGAACTCGCCAACAGGTTCGTCTTTGATCGTATCGTGACCTGGCCGCTGCCCAGCGTATGCAAAGTCAGCCGGGCAATCGCCAGGTGATCTGGCCGATAGTGCCGTCGATCAAGGGGCTTATATTTTCGCTATTGCTTCGCGCATCAGCTTTTCGGCGGCAGCTTTCTGCGTGGCCTCGGTGGCACCTGGCACCAGCATGGTGATGAGTAGATACCTAGAACCCTTGAAAGTGTTGATCTGCAGCATGCCGTAGCCTGGACTGGAGAAAAACGAGCGGTCGCCGATGCCCGGGGCGTCTGAAACCGCGATCTTCATTTTATTCATTTCCGCCATCATCTTGTCGGCTGTTTCGCCGGGCCCGACCGCCTTAACCAGAATGCTGAATGCGCCATAGTCGCCGATCACATATTGGCAGGGGGCTCCCACTGCCGGGTTGGCCTTGTCGTTCGGCTTGCCGTCGCTGACTTTCTGGCCGACAGCGGCTTGGATCTGGGCCTTGGTCAGCAGGCTGCAGGCGTCGATTTTCTGGGCGCCCTGGGCGGCGGCCACTCTGGTGAAACAGAATCCTACCGCCATGGCAATCAAAACTGTTCGTGTCATGCGGATCAGTTGGTTCATTCATATCCTCCCATGAACAAATAGAATTTTTCTTTTCGAAATCTAAGTACTTAGTTTTTCCAAGCGAGCTGAATTTCCGCTTGGGGCGATGAGACTTCCCGCTTCGACAAGCCGGCAGCATATCTCCGGCCCGTTGGCCCTGTCAATATCCATGCCAAGTTGAGCTCAAATCGGCGTTGGATATTGGAGACTCCCTACTTTTTCTTGTTCTTTACGGGAGTGAGTGGCTCCAAAGGAGCGAGAGGAGGCTGCAGCACGAATTGGATTCCAACCCTAACCATGCGGTGATTGCCTACGGGAGGGATGGGCATGGGCACGACAAGGGAGCCGTGGATGTTCTCGCCTGTGCTGGGCAGCGGGCCTTGGCATAAGCCGGAGGCGGTGCCATTGGAAATGTCATACGTCACGAGCGATAAGACGTGATCCATCGTTCCCATGCGTGGAAAGGTAATCTTGATCGGGAAAGCCACTCCGCAGTTCAGCCGGTAGCCCGGGGTGTCCCCACCGACTTCGAATGTCGCCCCGGCGCCGGGCAGGACGGGCCCGCCCGTGCTCTTGTAATCGGTCCTCGACTGGTCGTGCTTATTGATCTCGTAGCCACTGAAGGTGATGTTCCCCGATTGCAGGCTGTCCGCGACCCACGCGCCCCATATGTCCTTCTTGTCTTTCTGCTTCAGAATGTACCGGGCCGTCGCCGTCATTTCGACCTTAGAGGAGCGATCCGCGTCCTCGTAGGTATCGTTGGCGCTCCAGGTTATATCGAGCTGCCACGGGGACACGTTGATGAACTTCTTGAGCGAGATGACGGGCGGCTTAGGTGCTTGGGCGGAGTCGCCAGAGGGTGCTCCGAGAGCTAAGACAAGAAAAACCGCGGCAGCTGAAGCGGAGATGAGGGTGCGATTCCAGAGTTGAACTTTCATTCTTGCCTCCAGTGTTTCCATGCGAACGGATCCGAACCTCCGTGCCTTAGCACTTTCCTTTGATCCTAGATCCGCTGCCGTCTCCACCTTTTATCCTTACCTGCCGCCTGCGACAACCTCGAAGGGGACTTTCAACGGCAAACCTTCTGTTCTCTTGATGCGTCCGCGTGAATTAAAAGGAAACGATAAAAGGATGAGAACTTGTTTTGGGATGGGCTAAATATACGAAGAAAGGAGCAGTGTGTCAAGCAGGAAAGTCACAATTCGAACTCCATTTTCTCGGCTTGCCGTTTTGACTTTTAATAAAAAGCCTGCCAAAAAAATCCTTTGATCCGATATTGAAAAGCCTCTCGCCCTGACCCGTGGCTGATCATCATAGGCTTAGGGTCAAGCCTACTTGTAACGCAAGATTAACTAGGGGAAGATGCGTAGCGAGTAGCTTTGACCCCGGATACGAAAAAACAATATTCCCGACCTCGAAAAGAGAGATCGCCAATCTCCGTAAGTTCCGCAGCTCCCCTATGACTTCAGGGCCTATACTTTTCGGCGTATTCTAAACGTTCGCCGATCGGAGGATGAGAATAATAGAGCCATTTGACCCACCAGGGGGGATAGGCGTTCGATAGGTTGCGATTGGCGAGCCCGGCCATAGCTGTCAGAAAAGCTCTCTTATCAGAAATGATCCCGAGCGCATAACGATCTGCTTGTCTTTCGAAATAGCGGAAAATTGCGTTTCCCAGCGGTCCAAACAGAATTCCGGATATCCCACCCATCTGAATGGCCAGCCAGGGGAGAAGAGCCAAGTTGGATCTCGCGGATCGAAGAAAATCCGGAAAAAATGACCTCATCGTGATATTCAAAAAATAAAAGGCCATGATCTGTTCAAGGGTTCCGAGGCAGATATTTTTCCAGATATGCCGATATTTGTAATGGCCGACTTCATGGGCCATGACGGATTCGATTTCCTCGATAGACATGTGGTTCACAAGATTGTCACCCAGGACGACTCGTCTTGTTTTTCCCAGGCCAGCCAGGAAGGCGTTTTCTTTTTTTGTTTGGCGGCTCGTATCCTCTCTAAAAAAGCCGCTGCTCTTCAGGCCTCCTTTGGTCAAAATATCACCCAAGGCTTCGGTCAGGGCTTTGTCCTGAATGGGAGTATATTTGTTGAAGATCGGAAGGATGACGACAGGAAGAATTGTGGAAAGAACAATGCTTACGAAAGCCATCCCGATGCCTGCGATGAGCCACCAGAGCCGAGGGCTCAAGCCCATGATGAATAGAAGAAGTCCAAGAATGATATTCAGGACAATGAGCCCGACGAGAAAGGCTTTTGCCTCGTCCCACAACCAGGCTTTAAAAGTCTGGTTTGAGAAATTCCATTTATGTTCGTGGATATAGGTTGTATAGAGATGGAGCGGAAAGTGCAGTATGGCCAAAAGAATAAAAAGAATCGTGACATAGCCTAGAAATGTCAAAACGATCGAATGGCGATCAAAATCCTGGGCCATCCAATCGCTCAGTCCTGAGTAATAAAATAGGAGCAGGACGATGAGGGAGATCAACAATCCCAAAAGGCCGAGAAGGCGCTTCTCCTTTTCATAGCGCCGGGCTTGTTTTTGTTTTTCTCCATCAAGAAGAGGATGAATATTTTTCATTCTTTTGACCGGCTAAAATCGAACTCGCTCTGAACCTCGGGATCGCTGCCGCTCGTCACGAAAAAATGATATTCTCGACCTCCCCCCGAGGTCAAGACCAAGGAAATTGTCGTGTGATGGGGGCGATCGTCCGGAAATAAAGGCGGCGGTCTTTTACTTCGGGAGGAGGTCGATGACGGCCTTGCCGCCGACGGTCGATATCGACCGCGGCAGCGAAGCCGTCCAGCGGAAATTCGGACCCCGGATTTCGATCGTTTGAAGACGGACGACGATTATCTAAGTTACTTCTTTGCGGCGTCCGCTTTAATCTTTTCCAGATTTTTCTTATAGCTCTCCTTGGCGCTGTCGGGGGCCAGCTCAACCGCCTTCTCCATGGTCTTTATCGCCTCCGCCCAGTTTTTCATTTTGGCGTACACGGTGGCGAGCGTATCCCAAATATAATACTGCTTCGGCTTGAGCTCGACCGCTTTCTTGGCGGCCATCAGCGCGCTCTGGAGGTTTTTACCCTGGCCCGCCCAGAACCAGGCATAGCTGTTCAGGGTCGACGCATCATTGATATTCTTCTGCATATAGGCCGGTCCGTACAACGCTTGCGCTTTGTCTTCTTTGTTCATCTTGACGTAGACGACGGCCGCCTGCTGGATGATGTAAGAATTATCGGGTGCGAGGGCGAGGGCTTTCTCCGCCGCCGCCAAGGCGCTGTCTTTGTTCGTGTCCTTGCCGATCCAGTAGTTGGCATAATAAATCAGGTTGTAGGCCAGAACAGCGACTTGGTTGTCAATGAAACTCTTGCCGTAAATGTCTTCGGCCTTGGCCTTATCGCCCTTGAGGAAATAGAGCTCGGCGACATTCTGGTAGGAGTCGGGAAGCGACGGTCCGCGCCGCATTTTCTGGATCTCCTCGGCCAGTTCCGCTCCCTTGTCATAAGGCCCTTTGTCGCGGACGATACGGGCCAGCCAGCGATCGAGGATCGCCGGATCTTCGGGGAATTTCCCGGCATATTCCTCGAAGAATTTGTCCGCTTCCTCCTGAGGAGCCTGATAGCTATAGTAAGACGACATTCGATCATACATCTGTTTCATCAACGGACTCTTGGGATACTTAGCTAGGAAGGCCTTAACCGGGTCGAGGTCAGGTTTTTGACCGCTGATGGACCCCGTGGCGATCGCAAACTCGGCATACTCCGTGTAAGGAACGGTGATGTTATAGTATTCTTGGGTGTATGTTCCGTGTTTGCCCTCGGGGTCGAGCGCAATGACTTCCTTATAAAGGGGATTGGTTTTGGAGGGGTCGTAGCGATAGGCCCATTTGAGGGCGAGTTTGAAGACCGTCCCAACATCCTTGGGATTCTGAGCATACGCCGCGTTCAGCGACTTGAATGTCTCCTCACCCGCGAGAACCTTTGACAGCTTGTCTTGGAACTTCTCGGGGGGCGGGCCGTAGCCGACGATCCAGTCGACCTCGGCTCCTTCGCCATCAAGGAACATCACCGTCGGCGTCGCCTGGATTTTGAATTTCTTGAATGTGGCATCCCCGACCTCATCGGCGCTGTCGGCGCGGAAGAGGACGAAATTCTTGTTCAGGAAGTCCTGGAATTTCGCGTTGCTATAAAACTGCTGACCCAGCAGTTTACAGGC
>Ga0315268_10000746_pt1 | contig 37875 bp, 38 predicted proteins | sample C1_top_MG_FD_204535 | JGI IMG/M metagenome (GOLD analysis project Ga0315268, IMG submission 204535) | Sediment microbial communities from Yellowstone Lake, YNP, Wyoming, USA - C1_top | ecosystem: Environmental > Aquatic > Freshwater > Lake > Sediment | place: USA: Wyoming | collected 2017-08-01
ACGGGTTTGCCGGGCAGCAGGCCGCGCTTGCCCGCCCGGATCTCTTTGAGGATGGACTCGTGCTTTTGCTCCTCGGCGGCGAACTCGTCGAAGACGCGCTTCATCTCGATGCCCGGCGCCTTGTGCGCGAGCCCACGGTAAAACTCCGCGGCGTCGTGCTCACGCGTGATCGCCATATCGAGGACTTCGAGAACATCAGGGGACTTTCCCATCGAACCTGCTCCTCTCTTGGTCTAACGGGCCCGAAAATGCCGGGCCTAGGGCTTCGCCTTCTTGGGGCTCTTCTTGTCGGTCTTGGTCGCCGGCGCGCGCGGCACCGCCGGCGCGGTCGCGGCGTTGAGCGTCGCTTCACCCGTCTTTTGCAGGTAGGCCATGAGTGCGTCGCGCACCTCGAGATCGAGCACCGTGACGCGCTCGGGACCCACGTCCTTGAGCGCTTTGGCGAGGCCCTCACCGCCCGTCGCGAGGTAGTCGTTCGTGGCGAGCAGGTAGTGCGTGTTCGGCACGAGGGGCTTGCCGTCAGCGAGCCTAAAGTGCAGGCCGTCCGTGCCGCGCTCGGCGCGTATGCCGACCATGAGCGGTGCGCCGCCGCCCTTGCGCTCGAGCACATTCGTCAGGGCCGCCGTGAGCTCGGCGCCGGTGAGGTCAATCGTAGCGACACGGTTGTCGAACGGGATGACCTCGAAGAGCTGGCCGTACGTGAGGGGTCCGGACGGCAAATCGCCGCGCAGGCCGCCCCGGTTTTGCAGCGCGAGCGGGGCGCCGGTGGCCATGCGCAAGGCCTCGCACACGGCGACGCCGAGGGGCGATTCGCCGGTGCTGCGGTTGTCGCGGACGAGGGGTTCCTTGAGAGCGATGCCGATGGGCTTGGTCGCCTGGGCCTGCACTTGCTGCGAGTAGCCTTCGAGGATCTTGCCGAGCGGCGCCGAGGGCTCGATGAGCTTGCCCATGAAGGTCGCGGTAACCATGGGGCCGCCGCGCGGCCGCGTCTTGCAGGTGCCGTCGCTCCAGGCGTCGAGGCAGGCATAGGTCGGGGCGTGGATGACGCTGTGGTCGCGATCGATTCCGCCGTTCGGCCTGACGCAGGCGTCGATCCAGCCGAGCGCGCGAGCGCGGGCGCTCGACTGCATCGTGGCGACGCCGTTGATCCAATGCGCCACCACTTCGTGCGAGTGGCCGCCGACAGCCACGTCGACGGTGCCTTGCGGCAGGCCGGAGAGCAGCTTGAACAGCTCGCCGTCGAGCTCGCAGCTCGACAGATCGTTGGCGTCGTCGGTCTTGGTGCAGCCGCTGCCCATGTGGGCGATGAGGACCACGAGCTGCGCGCCCTGCTCGCGTAGCTGCCGTGCGGCATCGATAACGATCGGCGCCGGCTGCGCGAACTCGAGCGCCGCCACGTTTTGTGGGCGCGTCAGACGCGCCGTGTCGGGCGTCGAGACGCCGATGAGCCCGATGCGCAGCCCGGCCTTCTCGACGAGCGTGAAGGGCACCGTGTTCGGCCAGGTCACCGGTTGCTTGCTCTCGCGATCGAGCACGTTGGCCACGAGGAAGGGGAACTTGGCGTCGGCGATGCGCGCCTTGATCACGCCGAGGCGCTCCTGCGCGCTCAGAGTTTGGCCGTCGCCTTCGTGATGCTCGGGACCAGCACCAAAGTCGAACTCGTGGTTGCCGATGACGCCGGCGTCGTAGCCGAGCCAGTTCATGCCATCGATCATGGCGCGACCCTGCGATAGGTTCGAGACGAGGGTGCCCTGATAGATGTCGCCGGCATCAACGAGCAGCAAACGCGGCCCATAGTGATCGCGCAGGCGCGCGATGTAGCTCGCCACGACGAGCAGGCCGCCGTAACGCATGGGCGGCGTCGTGCCTTCGAGCAGGTGCGGCTCGATGGCACCGTGCATGTCATTCGTTGCGACCACGGCAACGCAGCTCTGCGCCTCGCCCCGCGCCTTGCAGGCGGGTAGCGCAGCGAGGGCGATCGTGGCGAGTACGAGGGTGGCGCCGGCGCGTCGGGTCACGGCACGGCTGCGGGATGTCGAGAAGGGAGGTGAAGCTTGGGCGTACATTCCGGGGCGCATGGTTGCACGTTGCGGGCAGCCCCTGCAAGCAGTGCGTGCAGCGCCAAGTTGTCAAGAGGGCGTGGACTTTCGAGGTCCAACAAAAAGTACGCGCCGGTGATCGTCAACACGTCGGCTTGCTCTTGCGGACAGAGGAGCATCCAGATAAACCACCGCACCGATGAAGCCTTGAAGCCGGTTGAGCTGTTGTTCCCCTTCGCTAGTGGTCTTCGTCGCCGGTCAGTCACGGCGGCTCCTCACCTCTTAAGGAGACAAGACAAACATGGACGTGGGCCTATTTGACTTCGAAAGTGCGATGCGCCAGCGCTACCTCGAGATCGACGAAAAGACCGATGAGGCCAAGGAGCTTCTCGGGCGTCGCGGCTGGACCTGGAACGAGTTCCTCGACATGTACGACACCTCGTGGATCTACCACGAGAATGGTCTCGAGGGCGTGGTGCTCACGTACCCCGAGATCAAGAGCGCCATCGACAACAAGATCATCAGCGACGTGAGCCTGCTGCCCACGTACAAGGACATCAAGAACCAGAAGACCTGCATCGACCTCATCCGTGAGAAGGCGGCCAACAAGCGCTTCCTCGTGACCTTCGGCTTCCTCGAGGAGCTGCACGGTCTCTTGCTCGGCGACGCCGAAGCCGCGGGCAGCTTTCGGCGCGACATTCCGATCCACCGCACCTACTTCCACGAGATCGCGCAGCCGGCCAAGATCCAGGTGGCGCTCAACAAGGTCATCGATGGGATGAAGGTCAAGGAGAAGGAGCAGCACGTCATCGAGTTCGCGGCGAACGTGCACCACCGCTTCATGCGCGTCTTCCCGTTCTCACAGCACTCCGGGGCCATCGGCCGCTTGCTGTGCAACTTCGTGCTCGTGCGCGGCGAGTATCTGCCGGTCATCATTCACGCTTCGGATCGTCAACGCTACTACGAGTCGCTGCGCGGCCCCGAGCGCGACTTTCGGCAGTTCATGGTCGAGGCCATGGACAACTCGCTCGAGAACGCCATCCGCTTCTTGGCGCAGAATCGCGGCACGAGCCGGCGCAGCCTCGCGCAGTAACTTCGAACGACGCTCGCCCTTGACGCGGCGCGTGCGCTGGCGGTCGTGAGCCGCTGCGACGCGCACGCGTCAAAGGGGGGTCATGTGCACTGCGGATCGATGTCGTAGGACGACATCCCCATCGCCAGGGCCAAGTCGTCGGCGCTTACTGGCTCGCGCAGCACTACGTCGAGGCGACCAAAATAGATGGCAGGCCACAGGTCCGCCGGCATCTCGTCCTGCGCCACGAGCACGCGCCGTACGTTGGGGTATTCGCTGCCGACGAAGTCGAACAGCTCGAGGGCCTCGAGCCAGCGCCTGTCGGCCGAGGCCACGAGCGTCGTGATGTGCGTGCTGTGGTCTTCGAGCCAGGCGATGACATCGAGCGGCGCGTGCGCTTCGATGGGATAGCGGCCAAGGTGCGCCACGACCTCGGCGAGCTCATCAAACGTTGTGCGCGAGCAGGCGACGATGACAACGCTGCCGTCCTGCTCATCTTGGCGGCGCGACTCGTTGCGCAGCGGCGCGCCCTCGCACCTCACGCCGGCGATGATCTCGCGCGCCAACGGTGACCGCTCGTTAAAGTGCAAGCCGAGATTCACGCACCGGGGTTCGTGCCCGTATCCGGCGCGGACCACCGTGGCGGCCACGCGCAGCGTCGGCAAGGATGCGACGCAGGAGCACAGCTCGATCTCGCTGCCGATGCTCTCGGGGCGTGGGCTCTGCACGAGCGCACCGTTCTCGCTCAAGTCGTGCATCCATCCGTAGGCGTTCCCGTGTTCGCCCCGACGCAGTTGCACCAAGAGCGACAGCGGCACCCGCGGGTGGGCGCGTCTGTCTTGTTCGCTACGGCGGGCTTGCGCCCGCGCGGCCTCGACGTCATCGGTCCGGATGGCGTGCAGCATGATGTCCCCCCAAGCTCGAGGGGCGAGCGCGATCGCGCAGGCAGCGCCCCCCTGTGTATGAAGGGTACGCCGCACTGTGGCACCTGGCAACTCCCACACGGGATCGCGGGCGGGTCAGTCGCGCGCCAGTGCTCCGTGTCGAAAGCAGCTCACCAGATGGTCGTTGACCATGCCAACGGCTTGCATGTGGGCGTAGACGATGGTGGAGCCCACGAACGAGAAGCCGCGGGCCTTCAAATCCTTGGCGAGGGCGTCGGATACGGGCGTCTTCGCCGGCAGCTCGGCGAGCGTGCGCCAGTGATTGACGACCGGCGCGCCGCCGACGAAGCGCCATTGATAGGCCGCAAACGAGCCCAGCTCGTCCTGGATGCGCAGGAAGGCGCGGGCGTTGCCGACCGCGGCGCGGATCTTGAGGCGGTTGCGTACGATGCTGGCGTTGGCGAGCAGCTTGGCGATGCGCTGGTCGGTATAGCGCGCCACCTTCTCGGGGTCGAAGCCGTCGAAGGCCTGCCGGTAGGCTTCGCGCTTGCGCAGGATGGTGATCCAGCTGAGACCCGCCTGAGCGCTCTCGAGCACCAGGAACTCGAACAGGCGCTGGTCGTCGTGAACGGGTACGCCCCATTCGCGGTCGTGGTAGGCGACATAGAGCGGGTCGGCGCCGCACCAGCCGCAGCGCGCGGGCTCGCTCGGCGCTTGTTTGTCTGGCTGCCCGGCGCGCTCGCTCGCGCTGCGGCTCACTTGGGCTCGGCCTTGAGGATGGCGCGTCCGTCTTTGATCGCCACCTTGAAGTCGACCTGCGTGCACTTGAACTGTGCCTTGATGGCCGCGTACTGCTTTTGCAGGGCGTTGGTGAATGCGTCGACGGAGATTGGCTCGCTCTGCCCGACCTCGAGCCGTGCTTGGGTGTACGCAGTGTACAACTTGCGCAGGGGTTCGGGGAGGCTGGCTACGGTCTTTGGGCCGGCGGCGGCCTTTGCGGGCGGTGCTGCCGCAGTCGTCGGCCGAGCCGCGCTGCCCGGTCGCGCGGCGGTGGCCAACGCGGCCGGGCTCGCGGTCGAATCCGCACTCGCCGCCTCGTCGGCAGTCGCCGCCGCGTCGGCAGTCGCCGCCGCGTCAGCAGTGGCCGCCGCGTCAGCAGTCGCCGCCGCGTCGGCCAGCGTTGCGTCCACCGGCGCATCGAGGATCTTCTGGGCGCGCAGCCGATCGCGTTTGAACGTGCCTTCCTCGATCTGGCGGGTGATGCGGTTCCAGTACTGCTCGTGCGTAATGAGGCTCGCTTGCAGCGTTTGCAGGCGAAAGCGCTTGGCGGTGTTCTTGCTGCGGCCGCTGTCGTTGGTCATGCGCAGGAGCTGCTTCTTGAGCTCGTCGCGCTCCTTCATCGGCTCGAGCCGCTCGACCCCAGAGAAGTACTTCTCGTAGGCTACCTTGAGCATCTTGAGGCCCGTTTCGAGCTCACCGAGCTCGTCGTGGGCCGCGTGGCCGTTGCGGCCGGTGTGCCCCTCGCGTGCGTCGCGACTCGCGCGGCCACTGCTGTCGACCGCCGCACTCATGGCGCAGCCATCTCGACGCCGGTCGCGTTAGCCTCTGGCCCGCTCGCGAGACTGCTCGCGGCGCCCGGTCGCAGCAGCGCACCGGCGAGTAGGGCGCCGATGCGGTCTTGCGCCGTCCACACCTCGGCGATCGGCGTGCGGTAGTCGTTGACGATAATCGAGAAGGCAACGGTCTCGCCGCTCTTGGTCGTGACGTACCCAGACAACGCGCTGGCGCTCGACAGCGTGCCAGTCTTGGCACGCAGCAGGTGCGCGGCTTCCGTGTTACGCATGCGATCGGCGAGCGTTCCCGAGCCGCCGGCTACCGCGAGCGAGGTCGCGAACTCGGGGGCGAGGCCCGCCTGCTTGCTCATGTAGTCGAGCACGCGCACGATTTGGCGCGGGCTCATGCGGTTCACGTCATGCAGGCCGCTCGCGTTGCGCACCGCATAGCTGTCGCGCGCGAGGCCAATCTCGTTGGTGAGAAACTCCTCGATCGTCGCTTGCGCCTTGTCCCACGTGCCCGGCGCGCCGAAGCGCTTGGCGCCAAAGGCGAGCGCGATTTGTTGCGCCGTGAAGTTGTTCGAGTTCTTGTTGAGGTCGGTGACGATCTCGGCGAGGCGCACCGAGGTTACGGTGGCGAGGCGTGGCGTGCCGACCGCGAGCGTGCCGTTTTTGACTTTGCCTCGCACCTTGATACCCACCTGCTTGAGGATCGTGCGCAGCACCTCGCCCGCGAAAATGGGCGGGTTGTCGATGCGTCGCCAGTAGCTGCGCGGCGGGTCGCCGACGTGCATGCGGCCGGAAATCCGCACCTTGCTGCGCTCATTGTACGGCACGACATCGACATTGAGGTAGGTGCGACCGCGGCTTACGGTTGTCACAGTGCCCTCGACAGCAGCGTAGTCGGAGGCCGGATCGACGAGCACGCGCGCGGCTCCGCCGTTGATCGGGCTCGCGCTGACGTGGACGAGAACGACGTTGAACCCGACCGACAAGGCGCCCGTCAAGGCCATATACGCACTCGTCGAGTGGTCTTGTTCGAAGCCGTTGGCGACGCGCGAGCCCTCGAAGTAGGTGTCGTCGACCACGATATCGCCGCTGACCTCGCGCACCCCCGCATAGAAGGCGCGATTGGCGAGGTACCAGACGCGCTCGGGTACGAGGGTCGGGTCGCCGTCGCCGAGCAGGGTGAGATCGCCCCGAACGATGCCGCCCGCGTCGAGCGCGCCAAAGACGCTGGTCTCGAAGCGGTAGTCGGGACCAAGCAAGTGCAGGGCCGTCGCCGTCGTGACGATCTTCATGTTCGAGGCCGGGATGAGCGTGGTATCGGCGTCGCGCACGTAGAGGTCGGCCGCGTCGGTGAGGCTGCGCACGCAGATGCCGACGCGGGAGTTGGCGAGGGCGGGGCGCGTGAAGACCGCGTCGAGGCCGGCGCGCAGCTCCGCTACGGCCTCGCTCGACGGCGGGGTCGCGAACGCCAGGGTGTGCACGAGGCACAGGGCAAAGAGGGTCATCGCTCGCTCCATGCTACACGAGCGCGACGCTCCTACCCAACCCCTTTTGTGTGCGCGACGTACGTGGGCAGGAATCAGGAAAGCGAGAAAAAAAGAACCCGCCGAGGCAGGCCGGGCTGCTCGGCGGGTTCTCTATGAGGAGGCCTAACCACCGAGAGAGAAGGTTGGGGGGGGAGGGATATCCAGCCCTTCCCATCTCGGTGGCCAGGCCAGACTTGCGTCTTGCCGGCTCTCTATACGGGCCAGGCGATCGGCGATCAAGTCTAAGTTCGCACTACCTAACGCTATTCTTGCAGTGGTGTTGACGCGGCGCAGCTAGCTCCAGCGGCCGCGACGGTCGAGTTTGGACATGCGCCCGCCCATTTGCATCTGCTGCTGATCAGCCGGCGGGCGCTCGAGGTGGAACTGGTACCACTGCTCTTTGTAGGACCGCATCTTGATTTTCTTGCCGTTTTGCACAGCGAGTAACGATTCATTGACCCGTGCGTCGTTCTTCGTCTTTTTGAGACCCTCGACGAGAATCTTCTGGGCAGCGTCGTTCTCGCCCACCTGGGTGAGCAGATAGGCGTAAAGATTCCACGCGAGGCCCTGCGCCTTGGCGCGCTTGAGCACCACGTCGAAGGTCTTCTTCATCTCGGCGTGGTCTTTCTTCTTGTAGTAGATGACCGCCAGCATGGCGCCGCCGAGCCAATGACCAAACGCGAGTGAGCGCTTGAGGAACGGCATTGCCTTGTTGAAGTCCTGCTGCAGGAAGTAGATCATGCCGATCTGCGTATCGACTTGACTCCGCACGCCGAACTGCGCCGGCGCGAAGACGTAAGCCCTCTCGAGTGTGCTCACGGCGAGGTCGATCTTGGGCGGCATGCTCTGCAAAGCCTTGGCGGCGTCCATGAAGACTTGCTCGGCTTGTTTGAAGGTGCGCCGCGCGAGCACGTAGTAGGCCGCGATGGCCGCGAGCACCCCTGGCGCCACGGCCTCGGGCCCGTTGAGCAGCCGCGTCACAAAGAAGAGCGCGAAGAGCGCGACGCCGATTCCGAGGGCAGAGAGTAGATTGCGCATGATGAAGAGCGGACCCTAACCGTGAACCTTGTGTTTTGACCGCGCCCGCGCGGTCGCCGCCGCTGCATAGCAATGGCCTTTTGCGAAGTAAAGTTGCTATGGTCCTTGCCGCATGCACCCGCTCGAAACGCTCCCGGCCACCGTCGCCGCCGGCATCACCACGCTCTTTTGCGACATCGACGACACGCTGACGCACGCGGGCAAGTTGCCGGCCCGCGCCTACGCGGCCCTGTGGCGTCTCGGCGAGCAGGGCATCGCGGTCGTGCCCGTCACGGGCCGCCCTGCGGGCTGGTGCGATCTCATCGCGCGGCAGTGGCCGGTCGCCGGCGTCGTCGGTGAGAACGGGGCGCTGGCTTTTTGGGAGCGCGCGGGAAAGCTCGAGCGCTTGCTTCACCCCGCCGTCTGCGGCGCCGAGCCGCACGCTCGTTTGCTCGCCCTGCGTGATGTCATCCTCGCCGCGGTGCCGGGCAGCCGCGTGGCGTCCGATCAACCCTATCGGCTCTTCGACTTGGCCATCGATTTTCGTGAGGAGCCGCCCGATCTCGGCCTCGCCGCGGCCGAGCGCATTCGCGACGTGTTTGTGCGCCACGGCGCGCACGCCAAGGTGAGCTCGATCCATGTCAATGGCTGGTTCGGTGATTACGATAAGCTCGCTATGTGCAAGCTGTTCGCCCGCGCCCGCTTCGGCGTCGAGCTCGATGAGCTGCGCGAGCGCGCCGTGTTCTGTGGCGACTCGCCGAACGACGAGCCGATGTTCGCCTATTTCCCGCACAGCTTCGCGGTCGCCAACATCGCCGAGTTCGCACCCTCGCTCGCGCATCTGCCGCGCTACGTTTCGGCGTCGGTCGGGGGCGAGGGTTTCGCCGAGATCGTCGATGCTCTCTTGGCGCGGCGCGGCAGGAGTCAGTCATGATCGTCACGCAGCTCGAGGTCGGCTCGATGCGCAACTTCTCGTACGTGCTAGGCGACCGCGCGGGCGGCGTCGGCGCCATCATCGATCCGGCCGGCGAGCTGCCGCGCCTGTTGCAGGCGCTCGCCGCGGCCGAGCTCACGCTCGCCTACGTCATCAACACGCACGCGCATTTCGATCACGTGGTCGGCAACGCCGAGCTGCGGGCGCGCGGCGCCAAGGTCGTGGCGCATGCGACGGCCAAGCCGGCGCCGGATGTCTCGGTGCAGGACGGGGCGACCTTGCGCTTGGGCGAGCTCGAGCTGTCGTTTGTGCACACGCCCGGGCACAGCCCCGACTCGCTGTGCGTCCGCGTGCTCGACAACCTCTTCACCGGCGACACGCTGTTCATCGGCGAGTGCGGCCGCGTCGACTTGCCGGGCTCCGACCCGCGCGCCATGCACCACTCGCTCGTCACGGTCCTCTGCGGCTTGCCGGACGAGCTCGTGGTGTGGCCGGGGCACAACTACGGCGAGGCGCCGAGTCGGACGCTCGGGCTCGAGAAGCGCCTCAACTACACGCTCACGCCGCGCACGCTCGACGAGTTCCTCGCCTTTATGCGCGCGCCCTAGAACGTAAAGAAGCCGCCGGCGCGGCCTTCGACGATCCACACCGTCCCGGCGTCCGCCGCTTGCGGAATGACGCCGGCTTCGGCGAATAGGCCGAGCCCAAAGAGCGAGGCGCCGACGCCGAGGGCGGCGCCGTACTCGATGACGCGGTCTTTCTTGAGGACGTTGGCCATGCCAAAGATGAGGCGACCGTAGAGGGGCAGCAGCGGCGGGCTGACGACGAGCATCGGGCGCAGCCGCACCTGGAAGTCCTGCTTTACGCCGGCCGCCTTGCCGGGCATGTCCATCAGAACGCCGAGCTCGGCGCGCAGCATCTGGCCGATGGCGTAGCCGGGGGCGATGAGCAGGTTCGTTTGCGCGAGGCGACCGGCGAAGTCGCTGTTGAGGGGCGGAGTCGGCTTGACCTGCAACCCCTTGCCGACCGAGGCCTCGATGATGATGCCGGCTTCGGCGAGTGACGGCACGGCCATAAGGGCGGCGGCGCAGAGGATGAACGCGAGCTTTCGCATGGCAAACACTCCCTCGTGAAAACGGTTCTTAGAATGTTCAAGCACACCCAATCCTGCGTGCCAAGAGCTATTGTGCGGCGGGCGCGGACTATGCTAGCCGAGAGCGCTTCGCGGCACGACCTTTTCGTGTCGCCAACGCGCTCGAGGTGAGCAATGTCGGGTCACAGCAAATGGGCAACCATCAAGCGCAAGAAGGGCGCCATCGACGCGGCGCGCGGCAAGATCTTCACGAAGCTCGTGCGCGAAATCACGACCGCGGCGCGCATCGGCGGCGGTGACATCAACGGCAACCCGCGCTTGCGCTCGGCCATCGCCGCGTCGAAGGCGCAGAGCATGCCCGCCGACAAGATCGACCGCGCCATCAAGAAGGGCACGGGTGAGCTCGAGGGCGCGCAGATCGAGGAAGTCTCCTACGAATGCTACGGCCCGGCGGGTGTGGCGTTGTACATCGAAGCGCAGACTGACAACCGCAACCGCACCTCGAGCGACGTGCGCATGGTGCTCACCAAGAACAACGGCAACCTCGGCGCGGTCAACAGCGTGGCCTACATGTTCCACAAGCGCGGCGTCTTCTCGTTCGAGGCCGCCAAGTACTCCGAAGACCAGGTGATGGAAGCGGCACTCGAGGCGGGCGCCGACGACGTCAAGACCGAGGGTGACACGGTGGTCGTCTACAGCGAGCAGAAGGCCTTCACCGCCGTCATCGATCACTTCGACAAGCTCGGTTACAAGTACAGCAACGCCGAGCTCACCATGGTGCCGGAGAACACGATCAAGGTGAGCGGCCAGGACGCCGAGCGCGTGTTGCGCTTGGTCGAGCGGCTCGAAGACCTCGATGACGTGCAGAAGGTGCACTGCAACTTCGACATCGACGAGCAGGAGCTCGAGCGCATCGCCGCGGCGTCGAGCTAGAGGCGCCTCGTGTCGCAGCCGTTGCACGCTTTTCATTGCACGGCCGCCCTTGACGCGGCGCGTGCGCTGGCAGTCGTCGGCTGCTGCGACGCGCGCGCGTCAAGGGCCGAGCTGAGTCAAGGCGTTCATTGATGTACGGGCGTCTGCGCCCGGCCCTCGCCCTGTTGGGCGTGCTCGGCCTTGCGGCCTGCGTCGATACGAGTATCGTGCCGAGCTGCAAGGCGGGGCAGGTGCGCTTTGCCGGCCGGCCGCCGGCGCGGCTTTTCGCCTACGACTCGACCTGTCGCCGCGACTGCTTCTCTTCTCCGAGCGGCGCTTGCGATGCAGAATGCCCTGAGGTCGCCGTGCGCTCGCCGCTCGGACGGCTCGCCAACGATCGCGAGCTGTCGCTCGGCACGTTTTGGGACTTGGGTGACGGGCGGGCTCTCGTCTACAGCTTTGCCTTCATTGACGAAGCCGGGGGGCGCGCGCCCGACGGCTGGGGCTTCTTGGCGACGGGCGGTTCGAGGACCTATCTCGCCGGCGAGACGCGGGCCACGGCGCGCTTCGTCATGGAGACGACCGTGCGGGCGCAGGACCCCGAAGGCCGGGCGCGCAGTGACTTCGATAATTTCACGATCCCGGTCGGCGAGCCGCTCCTGGCCGCGCCCGGGCGTCTCGAGCTCTCGATCGCCACTTCGAGCCACATAGCCGGCCGGTTCTACCTCTTCTATGAGTCGCTGCGCCACGAGCCTGAGGGCGAGGTGCTCGGCTGCTTCGATCTGCGCGTGCGACCCTCGGCCGACGGCGACGCGACCTTGCAGGACCTCGCGCCATGAAGGTCCTCGGCATCGATCCGGGCTCCCACCGCACCGGCTGGGGTGTCATCGCTGCCGAGGGCTCGCGGCTCGCGCACGAGGGTTCGGGCGTGATCATGGCGGGCGACGGCGGCCTCGCTGAGCGCCTCGTGCGCATCGCCGATGGGCTCGACGAAGTGCTCGCGCGCTTTCGTCCGGACGCTGCGGCAATCGAGACCATCTTCCACGCCAACAACAGCCAAAGCGCCCTCATCCTCGGCCAAGCGCGCGGCGTCGCCATCGTCTGCGCTGTCCGCGGTGGCGCCGAGCTCTTCGAATACACGGCCGGCCAAATCAAGCAGGCGACCGTCGGCCGCGGCCGCGCCGACAAGACGCAGGTGCAGCAGATGGTGCGTCTCATCCTCGGCCTCGACACCCACACGATGGTCCTCGACACGAGCGATGCGCTCGCCGCCGCCATCTGCCACGCGCAGATGTACGCCACGCCGACAGCGGTCTTCCTGCGCAACGCCGAGCGCAAATAAAGGGGACATTCTACTTTATTGACCGCACCGTACCCGGGTGCTAGGTCCGGCCCATGCCTCGCACTGCGCGCGCCTCGGTGGGGAACGTCTGCTACCACGTCATCAACCGCGGCAACCTGCGCGCTACCGTCTTTCACAACAAGGGCGACTACGGCGCCTTCGTGACGCTGTTGGGGCAGGCGATCGAGCGCGTGCCCATGCGGATCCTCGCCTATTGCCTGATGCCCAATCACTTTCACCTCGTGCTGTGGCCGCACGGCGATGGGGACCTGAGCTGCTTTATGCAGTGGCTCCTGACGAGTCACGTGCGCCGCTACCACCGTCTGCGCGAGACGAGCGGGCACGTCTGGCAGGGTAGGTTCAAGGCCTTCCCCGTCGAGGGCGACGACCACCTTCTGACTGTCGTGCGCTATGTCGAGCGCAATCCGCTGCGCGCCGGACTCGTTGAGCGGGCCGAGGCCTGGGAATGGTCGAGCGCGCCTGCTTTTGCCACCGGGCCCGTGCCGAGCTTCTTGCACGTCGGTCCGGTGTCTCGGGGCGAGGGCTGGCGGTCGTTCGTCAATCGGCCGCAGACCGCGATCGAACAGCAGGCGCTCGAGCGTAGCCTCGAGCGTGGCACCCCGTTCGGTGGTGACAAATGGGTACGTCGGACCGCGATCCGGCTCGGCCTCGACGCGACATTGCGGCCGCGCGGGCGACCCCGTGTTGAGCAAACAAAGTAGAATGTCCCCTTTTCATGGAGCCTGCGCGTGATCGCTAGCCTTCGTGGTCGCCTCCTGCGCAAAGACGCCGAGCATGCGGTCATCGACTGCGGCGGGGTCGGTTACTGTGCTTCGATGTCCCTCTCGAGCTTGGCGCACCTCGGGGCGGTCGGTAGCGAGGTTGCGGTGCACGTGCATACGCATCTGTCGCAGGACTCGTTGCGTCTGTTTGGTTTCGTCGAGAGCGCTGAGCTCGAGGCGTTCGAGATTCTCATCGCGACGAGCGGCGTCGGCCCGAAGCTCGCGCTGTCGGTGCTCTCGGCTCTGTCGCCCAATGATCTCGCGGCCGCCATCGCGCGCGGCGACCGCGCCACGCTCACCCGCATTCCTGGTGTCGGCGCCAAGAAGGCCGAGCGCCTGCTGCTCGAGCTCAAAGACAAGCTGCCGTACTCGCTCGGCGCCACCGACGACGGCGCACCTCGCGCGGGCACGCTGCTCGCCGATGCGACGAGCGCTCTAGTGAATCTCGGCTTCGCCGCCCCCGAGGCCAGCGAGGCGGCCCGCGCTGCCCTCAAGACCGCGCCCGAGGAGACCGAGGTGGCGAGCATCGTACGCGCGGCGCTGCAGCAGTTACGGTGATGTGCTGCCCCGCCCCTAGGCCCGTGCTATAACGTCGCCCATGTCCGAGCCGAGCCCCGCCCGCGTCGTCACCGCCCTCGCCCTGCCCGGCGAAGCGCGGCACGAGGCGAGCCTGCGCCCGCAGCGCTTCGGTGAGCTCATCGGCCAAGAAGACCTCGTCAACAACATCAAGGTGTTCGTCAAGGCGGCCTGCGAGCGCGGCGAGGCCCTCGACCACCTGCTGCTCTGCGGCCCGCCCGGCCTCGGCAAGACCACGCTCGCCCACCTCATCGCGCGCGAGCTCGGCGTCGACTTGCACGCCACGAGCGGCCCGGCCATCGAACGCAAAGACTTGGCCGGCATCCTGTCGCACCTAAAAGAACGCGACGTCCTGTTCATCGACGAGATCCATCGCCTGAGTCCCGTCGTCGAGGAGAACCTCTATCCGGCCATGGAGGATTTCACCTTTGACCTCGTGCTCGGCGGCGGTCCGCACGCGCGCACCATCCAGATGCCGCTGCCCCACTTTACGCTCATTGGCGCGACGACGCGCACCGGCCTGCTGACCGGGCCCATGCGCGATCGCTTCGGCTTCACCGGCCGGCTCGCCTACTACTCGGCCGCCGAGCTCGAGCAGGTCGTCACGCGCTCGGCCGGCATCCTCGGTATCGCCTGCGCGGCCGATGGCGCGAGCGAGATCGCCCGCCGGGCCCGCGGCACGCCCCGCATCGCTAATCGCCTCTTGCGCCGTGTGCGCGACTTCGCCGAGGTCGACGGGCGCAACGTCATCGATCTCGAGATCGCGCGTTTTGCCCTCACGCGGCTCGGCATCGATCAAAACGGCTTCGACGACATGGATCGCCGCCTGCTCGATGCGCTCGTCTCCAAGTTCGACGGCGGCCCGGTCGGCGTCGACACCTTGGGGGCAGCCTTGGGCGAAGAGCCCGACACGCTCGAATCGGTCTACGAGCCCTACCTCCTGCAGGAGGGGTTTCTCAAGCGCACTCCGCGTGGCCGCGTCGCGACGCTGCGTGCCTACGAGTACCTCGGCAAGCCGGCGCCGAGCCGCGCCGGCCAGGGGGATCTTTTCTGAAGAAGAGCCCAACATTTGTTCAGGTGCCACCGTCGTTCGCACCCCCATGGCCGAATTGTCGCAACTTTGGCGTGGCGCAGCCGACCCTACAGATCCCAAGCGGCCTGACAAAAAAACGAAAGGATGTTGAGTTGTTTGCGACCCTATGGTAGCCCGCGGTCGCGATTGACTAAAAGTGGATGAACCCCATGCGCAAAGATCCGCGACCGGGATGTCACGACAGCGTTGCTGGCGCGCCCGACCGTTCGGTGCCGAGCATTCAGGGTCAGCCAAGAAACGTCCTAGTATCGGATACCGACGACCGCCGAGAGGTGTTGGCACGAGTCTTGGATCTAGTGCGGCCCGCCAGGGGACGTGCATCATCGGGGGGCGTCCTTCTCTGGGAGAATGAATGATTCGGCAGAGGACTATCCGTGAAAAAGTGGTCTGTACGGGAGTGGGGTTGCACACCGGGCGACCCATCCAGCTCCAGTTGCTGCCGGCTCCTGTGGACAACCACATCACGTTCGTCCGCGCCGACATGGCGCCACATGCAGAACTGCGCGCCCACATCGAACACGTGGCGGACACCACACTCGCTACCTCCCTCGCAACAGGCGTCAACGGCTCGCGTGCGCAAGTTGGCACGGTAGAGCATCTGCTCGCCGCCCTCGCTGGGCTCGGCATCGATAACATTCGCGTCCTGCTTGACGGCCCCGAAGTGCCGATCCTCGACGGCAGCGCCAAACCCTTCGTCGAGCTGCTGCTCTCGGCGGGCATCGAAGAGCAACGGCGCAGCAAGCGCTTCTTGGTCATCAAGCGCGAGGTCAAGGTCGTCGACGGGCACAAGCTCGCGCGGCTGTCGCCGGGGCCCGGCTTTCACATCACCTGCTCGCTCGACTTCGATCATCCGCTCATCTCGCCGACGCCCTTCAAGTTCGAGTTTTCCGACGGCGCGTTTCGCCGCGAGGTCGCCTCAGCGCGCACCTTCGGCTTCCTCGGCGACGTGCAGGCCCTGCAGGCGCGCGGCCTCGCGCGTGGCGCTTCGCTCGCCAACGCCATCGCCATCGATCACTACCGTGTCCTCAATCCCGAAGGGTTGCGCTTTCCCGACGAGTTCGTGCGTCACAAGGTGCTCGACGCCATCGGTGACCTGTCGCTCTTCGGCATGCCGCTCATTGGCAAGGCGCATCTTTCGCGCTCCGGCCACGCGCTCAACACGAAGCTCGTGCAGGCGGTGCTCTCTGACCCGCGCAACTACGAGATCGTCGAGCCGCGCGACAGCGAGCTGCTCGCCGCGTCTTATGGGGGCAAGAATCCGTTCGCCGTGTTCGAGCCGGTCGAGGGCGTGGCCTAGATCGTGCGCAAGTCGTGCCCGGTTCTCGTGGCGTTGGCGCTCGCGTGCGGCTGCTCGGGGGACGGCAAGCCCGTCGCTGCAACGAGCTCTTGCGCCAAAGACTCGGCCACGTTGGGCGACCGCCGCTGCACGGCGGACAACAAGATCGAGCAGTGTGACGGCGCGGCGTGGAAGACCACCCTCGACTGCGCCGCGCAGGGTCTATTGTGCAGTCAGGTGGCGCACGCGTTTGGGGCGACGTGCCGCACGCGCAATCTGCTCGGCGAGGTGTGCGCGGGCTTGGGGCAGGGCAACTGCGACGCGGCGCTCATCTGCCAGGCGAACGTCTGCCAACGTCCGTGCGATCCGAGCGCTTCGCCGGCCGGTTGTGGAACGGGCGAGGCCTGTCTGCCGCTTGCCGCGGGCGGCTACTGCGTGCGGCAGGTGACGACCGGCGGCACGTGTCTGTTCGATCTCGGGTGCGCGACGAACACCGATTCCTGTGTGCCCTACCTGCGACAAAAGGCCGAAGACGGTGGCCAGCTCGTCGGCGTCTGCGGGCCGAGCTGCCGCACCGACGAGCTGTACACGCAGGGCTCGTGCAGCGCCGGCGAGCAGTGCCTATTCAACCCCGGCGACTACGTCGACCCGCAGGTGACCGCGAGCGGGGCGAACGTGCCGTGCGATCTTACGAGCGCCACCCCGAGCTCCACCTGCGATACGGCGAGCGGCTACTTCTGTATGAAGGTCAGGACCGTCAAGAATGGCTATCTCGACCTGTGCGCCAACGCCCATCCCATCTGCGGTCAGAAGCTACCGTTGTTCGGTCGTGGCACCGATCTGCCCGATCCGGTCACCGCCGCCGAGAACTGTGCTGTGCCCGAACTCGGCGGTAATCGAGCCTTCTGCGGGCTCGGCATGGGCGCCACCGCCGTGCCTCGCTGCTTGTCGCTGTACAACGATCCCGTCGCGCCGCAGGGCGTCTGCGTGGCCTCGTGCAATGATTACGCGAGTGGGAGCGCCATGCCCGATCTGTCGTGCGGCGCTGGCTTCGAGTGCTACCTGCCCCTGAGCGATGCCGAGACTCTGTACGTCAACATTCAGCGCAAGGCCGACAACTCGATGGTCACCTGCACCAGCGCGGCGGTGTGCAAGGCCGGCTATAGCTGTGTCGGCGGGCTCGTCACCGACGTCAAGATCTGCGCCCAGCCCCACAAGCTGTGCCGGGTCAAGCTGTAGAGCCGAGCTCTGCCGTCGAGCTCTACGGTCGAGCTCTAGGGCGGCAGACCTCTAGCGCGCGCGAGCAGCCGGCGGCCGAGGCGATCCCAAACTGTGGGGAGCGGCCTCGGGCCTGAGCGGCGCTCGCTCAGCAGTCGATGCTGCTGTGGCCGCCGCGCGGGTGCGACAAGGGCACCGAGGTCGGCAGCTCTATGCGCTGCACGGGCTGGCGACCCATGCCGCTCGCGACCGCGCGGCTCGCGGCCAATGTGCCGCACAGGCCGATCAAGAAGGCGGCGAGCAACAGCACGACATAGGCAAGTGGCGCGAGCTTCGTCATAGCGCGTTCTACGTGTGCAACGCCGATGCCAGATCGCCTACGGCCCGGATGTGTCTGTATTCGTTAGTTTGTGCTCCAGGACCCGGACGTGATCCGAGTCACGTGCAGGACAGGGGCGTCAGGCTGCGTCTGTTCTTGCTCTCTTTCGGGGCGCACTCTTTTGCTCTTGCCAAGTTGAATCCGGTTGGCTACCAATGGGGGGCCTGTGGAGGGTGTTCGTGAGTTGGGGTGGGGGAGGGCGACACCTTTCTTCGTTTCGATTCTAGCGCTTCCAAAGGTGAACGATGTTCGGCCGGCGAGGGTCGGCCCAAGAGCTGCGTAGGGCAGCGATGAGGAAGCTGGTATGGAAAACGTCAGCAAGCAGCGTGGCACGGTGAAGTGGTTCAATGACAGTAAGGGATTTGGCTTTATTACGCCAACCGGGGGTGGGGAAGATGTCTTTGTGCACTTCTCAGCCATTATGGCCGACGGCTTCAAGTCGCTCGCCGAGGGTCAGCAGGTCGAGTACGAAGTAGTGCGCGGCGCGAAGGGTCTGCAAGCGCAGGCCGTCACGCCCGTATCGTAGAAACGAGTTCGACCGATCCCCAACCGATGTCGGGAGGCCTCCTTCGAGGACGCCTCCCGACTTTTTTTTGATGGGTGTGCTAATGAGCGCGCTCAACCGAGACAGGCAGCAGAACCGGCCGCGACCACGTGCGGCGAGATAGGTGAGAGCGCGAGGCATGGCACAGAAGGACTACATCTTCACGATGATGGACCTGCGCAAGACCGCAGGTGGCAAAGAGATCCTCAAGGGCATCCACTTGAGCTTCTTCCCTGGGGCCAAGATCGGCGTCATCGGCCCGAACGGCTCCGGCAAGTCGACGCTGCTGCGGGTCATGGCTGGCGTCGACACCGACTTCTCCGGCCACGCCAAGCCCGACCCCGCCGTGCGCATCGGCTACTTGCCGCAGGAGCCGCAGCTCGACCCGAAGCTCAGCGTGCGCGGCAACGTCGAGCTCGGGCTCAAGGCGCTGCGGGATTTGCTCGATCGCTTCAATGAGGTGTCGGCCAAGTTCGGCGAGCCTTTGAGTGACGACGCGATGCAGAAGCTCCTCGACGAGCAGGCGAAGCTGCAAGACGCCATCGACGCCAACAACGCCTGGGAGCTCGACCGCATGGTCGAGGTGGCGATGGACGCCTTGCGCTGCCCACCGGGTGATGCCGACGTGACCAAGATCTCGGGCGGCGAGCGTCGGCGCGTGGCGCTCTGTCGTATCTTGCTCGAGAAGCCCGATCTGCTCTTGCTCGACGAGCCGACCAACCACTTGGACGCCGAGTCGGTGCTGTGGCTCGAGCAGCACCTGCAGAAGTTCGAAGGCACCATCGTCGCCATTACCCACGATCGTTACTTCCTCGACAACGTGGCCGAGTGGATCCTCGAGCTCGATCGCGGCGCCGGCATTCCGTGGAAGGGCAACTACTCGAGCTGGCTCGAGCAAAAGCAAAAGCGCCTGGCCTCCGAAGAGAAGGTGGAGAGCTCACGCCAAAAGGCCCTACAGCGCGAGCTCGAGTGGGTGCACATGACGCCGCGCGCCCGCCAAGCGAAGGGCAAGGCGCGTCTCGCCCGCTATGACGAGCTTTTGCGCCAACAGACCGATCGGCGCGACGCGGCAGGGGAGATCACCATCCCGCCCGGGCCCGAGCTCGGCGGCCTGGTCATCGAGGCCGTCGCCATGCGCAAGGCCTACGGTGACAAGCTCTTGTTCGAGGACATGAACTTCAAGCTGCCGCGCGGCGGAATCGTTGGGGTCATCGGCGCCAACGGCGCCGGCAAGACGACGCTCTTTCGTATCATCACGGGCAGCGAGAAGCCCGATGCGGGCGAGCTCAAGAAGGGCGACAGCGTCCGGCTCGCCTACGTCGACCAGTCGCGCGACGCGCTCGACGGCGAGAAGACCGTCTTCGAAGAGGTCTCGGGTGGCGCCGAGGTCATCATGCTCGGCAAGCGCAGCGTCAATGCGCGGGCGTACTTGGCGAGCTTCGCGATTCGCGGCTCGGACCAGCAAAAGAAGGTGCGCGACATGTCCGGCGGCGAGCGCAATCGCGTGCACCTCGCCAAGATGCTCAAGACCGGCGGCAACGTGCTGCTGCTCGACGAGCCCACCAACGATCTCGATGTCGAGACGCTGCGCGCGCTCGAAGAGGCGCTCACCGAGTTCGCCGGCTGCGCCGTCATCGTCACCCACGATCGCTGGTTTCTCGACCGCATCGCTACGCACATCCTCGCCTTCGAGGGCGACAGCCGCGTCGTCTACTTCGAGGGCAACTTCCAGGATTACGAAGAGGACAAGAAGAAGCGCCTCGGCGATGACTCGGTGCAGCCGAAGCGTATCCGCTACAAGCCCTTGATGCGCCAGTAAAAGTGACCGTAGAGCCCTAGGGGGGGGAGCAGCGAACACTTTTACGCGCGAACCGCAGGGCGGGTGGCATGGGCAGAGCGCTCTCGGTGACTTGGTCTGACGACCTGCTCACCGGCAACTTCGAGATCGACAACCAGCACAAGACCTTCTTCGTCAAGGCGCTGCGCCTCGTGGTCGCTTGCGATCTTGGGCAGGGCAGCGAGGCCGAGATCCAACGCGCGCTCGCCTTTATGCGTGAGTATGCCGAGCAGCATTTTTCCGAGGAGGAGCGCGTCATGGACGCGGCGGGCTTCCCCTACGCGACGACCCACAAGGAGGCGCACCGGGCCTTCCTCGCCGAGCTCGCCATGAACGAGCGCGCGTATGCCACAGCCACGGACAAGGCGAGCGCCGCGTTTGCCATCGCCGAGATGGCCGCAGCGTGGCTCGCGCACCACATCAAGATCATCGACGGGCTGCTGGTCCAGTTCTTGCGCGACCACGGCTAGCCTGCCCGACAGGGCCGCGCTAAGGTCGCCGCCACAAAGAGAGGCTCCCCCTGATGGATCGCACGTACCGCTGGATCGTCGCCGGTGACTGGAACGCGTTCTTCGCGCTTCTGCTCGACAACATGATCAATCTCGTCGTCTTCGCGAGCATCCTCGCGGGCGGCTTCGGCTTTCCAACCGAGGTCATCTACTTCAAGATGATCCCGGGCACCGCGCTCGGGGTGCTCGTCGGCGACGTGGTCTACACGTGGCTCGCGCATCGCCTCGCCAAAAAGCTCGGGCGTGACGATGTGACCGCCATGCCGCTCGGGCTCGACACCCCGTCGACCATCGGTATGGCGCTCGCGGTCATCGGCCCCGCCTTCGTCAGCATCAAGCACAGCCTGCTCGCCGCCGGACTCACCGACAGCGCCGCTGTCGACGCCGCCGCGCATCGCGCCTGGGCGGTCGGCATGGCGGTGATGCTCGTGATGGGCCTCGTCAAGGTCGTCTTCTCGTACGCCGGCGATTGGGTGCGGCGGCACGTGCCGACGGCGGGGCTGCTCGGCTCGATCGGCGGCATCGGCCTCGCTTTGCTCGCCTTCTTCCCGCTCGTCGATGTCTTCAAGGCGCCGGTCGTCGGCATGAGCGTGCTCGGGCTCGTCCTCTTTGCGCTCGTCGCGCGCATCGAGCTGCCATGGCGTCTGCCGGGTGCCGCTGTCGCGGTCGTGCTCGGTGCGGCCTTGTACTACGTGCTCGGGCCGCTTGGCCTACTCGGTGGCGAAGTGTTTCGCGTGCCGCGCCTCGAGCTCGCGCTCGCCTTTCCTTGGCCGACGCTCGCCGGCTTTTCCGCTCTCAGTGACGCGTTGCCCTATCTGCCCATCGCCATCCCCTTCGGCCTGCTCACCATCGTCGGCGGCATCAACGTGACCGAGAGCGCGCGCGCCGCGGGTGACAACTTTCGCACGCGCGACATCTTGCTCACCGAGGCGGTGGCGACCTTGGTCGCGGGTCTGTGCGGTGGCGTCGTGCAGTCGACGCCCTACATCGGGCATCCAGCGTACAAGCAGATGGGCGCGCGGGCCGGCTATACGCTCCTGACCGGCCTCGCGGTTGGACTCGGCGGCATGTTGGGCGGCATCGCCTTCGTCGTTGATGCCTTGCCGAAGGCGGCGGTCGTGCCCTTGCTCATGTTCGTCGGCCTCGAGATCACGGCGCAGTCGTTTCACGCCACGCCGAAGCGGCACGCGCCCGCGGTGGCGTTCGCGTTTCTGCCCATCCTCGGCTACCTGCTGCTCATCCGTCAGGATACGCTGCTCGGGGCATTGCACGGCGCCGTAGCCGCTGCGCAACTCGAGCTCGGCGGCGCGAGCGCGAGCGTGCACGCCCTCATCGAGCGCACGGCGCTCGCGGTCGATGCGCCCATCATCGTCGGGCTCGGTCACGGCTTTATACTCACCGCCATGCTCTGGGGCTCGTTTTTCGCGCTCATCATCGATCGACGACTCGTGCAGGCGGGCGTCTTCATCGCCCTGTGCGCGCTCCTGACGCTGTTCGGTGTCATTCACTCGGCGGCCCCAGCGGGGGATATGTACTGGCCGTGGGCCGCGCCGTCGCCTTTGGTGCTGCATTGGGCGGCCGGGTACTTGGTCTTCGCGGTGCTCATGATCGCCTTGTCGTGGACCGCTCGGAGGCAGGTCGCGCCGCTCGCGCAGGACGGCTCCTGATGTGGAGCCGCGTCGCCACGGGCGCGAGCGTCTCGGGGCGACGGTCGGCCGTGACGAGCTAGACGCCAGGGCACGACGGGTATTTTGCGGGCGCAGGAGTCGTGCTAGCGTACACCGTCGTGGTCGTTGTTCGGCGGTAGCCGCAATCGCTCATCTGCAGATGTGGCGGGATGGGGCGGCACGACGACCTGTTCGAGGGATGGAGCGAGGGGGTAGTTCGATGAGCCATTGGCGCGCAGTGTCCTGTTCGTCGGTGATGCGGATTGCGGCTTTCGCCGCCGTCGTGTTCATGCTCGAAAACGCGCGAGCGGCGGAGTCCGGGCGCGTCGCGGTGCTCGGCGTCGCGGCCAAGACTGGCATCGATTCCGGCAGCGCCGCGGTGGTCTCCGACCTCATCGAAGACTGCCTGCGTAATCAGCTCAAGCGCAGCGTCATCGGCAAGAGCGACATCGAGACGATGCTCGGCCTCGAGAAGATGAAGGACATGCTCAGCTGCGAAGACAACACGAGCTGCATGGCGCAGATCGGCGGCGCGCTCGGCGTCACCGAGATCGTGACGGGCTCGGTGTCGAAGGTGGGCTCGTTCGTCGTCGTCACCCTCAAGCGCATCGATCCGAGAGGCGCGGCCGTGCTCGGGCAGGCCACCGACAAGATCAAGGGAGGCTCCGAGGACGACCTCGTGGAGGCCGTGGCTCCGCTCGTCGGCAAGCTCTACGGTCTCGAGATCGTGAGCCCCGCCGCCCGCATCGCGAGCCGCCCGCCGCCGCCGGCGCCCCAAACGGCAGGGGGCAGCGCGAGCTCGACGGCTGTTGCGCCAGCAGTCGAGGCCGAGGATTCCACGCCTTCTCGGCTCACGCTCAGCCCGGGCGTTTTGCTCGCGCCCTCCGACTCACTGTCGTTCGCGCTCGATGCGGCGGTCGAGTATCGTCTGGCCGCAGGCCTGTGGGTGGGCGGACTCGTTTCGCTCGGCGACTATCCGATGAAGGAGAAGGCCGACCTCGTCGCCCGGGAAGTCAACCTCACCGATATCGTCGTCGGCCCGACGGCCAGCTACCGCTTCGTCCTCGCAGAGCGCAAGGGGCGGCCGTTCTTCGAACTCTTCGGCGGCCTCGACGTGCTGCTCGGCTTCATTGGCTTCAAGGGCAGCAACGGCGCGGGCTCGGGCTCCACAGCGATGGCCAACCTCAGGCTCGGTGTTCGGATTTGGTACCTTCAGCTCGGCCTCTCGGTCCCGCTGTTCAACCTGTCGGGCGGGAGCTCGTCGTTGTCGTCGTCGGGCGCCAGCACCAAGGTGCCGAACGGCTCGGCGCACGGCACGATGATGATCAACCCGATGCTGCGCTTCGACCTGTAACGGGAGCGGCGGATGAGCTCACTTCGCGTGTTGCGGTGGCTGCGCCTGGCGTACCTCGGCTCGGCGCTCGCGGCCAGCGCCTGCGGGTGGAAGGTCGACCCGAGCGGCGCCGACGTCTCGGTCGCCGCAGGGGGCATCAACACCTGCGCCCTCGCTGGCGGAAAGGTCTGGTGTTGGGGCGGCAACGAGTTTGGCCAGGTCGGCATCAACACCTCGGGGAGCGGAGCCTACGTCAGCACGCCGCAGCAGATTGGCCTGACGAACGCTCAGTCGGTCGCGGTGGGCGTCGGCGCGGCGTGCGCGGTCGCGAACGGCGCGCTGTGGTGCTGGGGGTACGATCAGGTCGGCGCGCTTGGCACCGCAAGCCCGACGAGTGTGCTCGCCCCCACGCGCATGCCGTCGCTGACGAGCGGCGTGCAGGCTGTCGCCGTTGGTTCGGCGTCGGCGTGTGCGGTCACGAGCAGCGGACTCGCGTGCTGGGGGAAGAACACGCATGGTGAGCTCGGCAACGGTACGACCACCGACAGCCGCACGCCGGTAGGAGTGCCTGCCCTGACCTCGGCCGTACAGAGCGTCTCGGTCGGCTACGGGTTCGCCTGTGCCGTGGCCAACGCGAAGGCCTGGTGTTGGGGCTACAACGCGAGCGGCCAGCTCGGCAATGGCACGACCACCGACAGCGCGACGCCCGTGCAGGTCGCTTCGCTCTCGACCGGCGTACGCGCCATCGCCGCCGGGGGCCGCCACGCCTGCGCGCTCGTGACCGATGGAGTCAAGTGCTGGGGCTACAACCGCATGGGTGAGCTCGGCAATGGCTCGATCACGGACAGCTCGGTGCCGGTAGCGGTGAAGTGGGTGAAGAATACCGACTCGGTGCAGCAGCTTGCGGTCGGGGATTCGCACACCTGCGCGGTCGTCAACGGGGCCGCGGTGTGTTGGGGAGAGAACGCCTATGCCCAACTCGGCCGCAACGCTCAGTCGCCGCAGCCCGGCGACGGCGGAACTGTCTACACCCTAACGAGCAATGTCTCGCAGGTCGCCGCCGGTCGCGCACACGCCTGCGCCGCACGCGACGGCGGCGTCTGGTGTTGGGGGGCGCGCTGGTTTGCCTCGCCCTGCACCTGCACCGGCGAGGCGTGCACGGCGCAGGGGTGCGGCGCGCAGTCGTCGAACGCGGGCGTGCTCGGCACGGGCTCCACCACGGGGAGCGTGGCGCCGGTGCACGTCTTCGATCCGTAAGGTGGCGCTGCGCGGTGAATGTCGAAGACCGCACCATTCGCCGAGCATGGGGTCGGACGAGCGATTCACGCAGCCGATGCGCTGCGCCAGCGGCGACTGCCGCGTGGCTAGGCCGCGAGGCTCGCCGCGGCCGCTGCCGCAACAACATCCTCTGGGGCAATGCGGGCTATTTGGACGCCGATTCGAAGCTCGCGACCGGACCGCTCGGAACCTCTCTCCGGTTTCGGCTCCCTGCGGGGTCGACGGTCACGTCCGCACCGCGGTGTTCAAACGATCGGCCACGATCCGACCGTCCACCACCTCGACGATCCGATCACAGCGCGCCGCGAGGCGCGGGTCGTGCGTCACCACGAGGAACGTGACCCCTTTGGCGCGATTGAATTCCCGCAGCAGCACGAAGATCTCGTCGGCGCTGTGCGTATCGAGGTTGCCGGTCGGCTCGTCGGCGAGCACGAGCCGGGGCGCCATCGCGAGCGCGCGCGCGATGGCGACGCGCTGAGCCTGGCCGCCCGACAGCAGCGTCGCCTTCTTGTGCAGGTGCGTCCCGAGCCCCACCTCCGACAGCAGATGCGCGCCGCACTCCACCATGCTCGCGGTCTGCCGGCCCTTGTCCGCCATCATCGGGATCATGACGTTCTCGAGGGCGGTGAACTCCGGCAGCAGGTGGTGGAACTGAAAGACAAAGCCGACTGCGCGGCCACGGTACCGGGTGAGGCCGTCGTCGTCGAGCAGCCCAGTGTCTTGGCCGTCGAGGGTGACGCTCCCTGCCGTCGGGCGGTCGAGCAGCCCAATGAGGTTGAGGAGCGTGGACTTCCCGGAGCCGGACGGCCCCATGATGGCGGCGAACTCCCCCTTGTGCACCGTGAAGTCGATCCCGTGCAGGACCCGGGTCCGCACGGGTTCTTCGCCGTAGTCCTTCACCAGCCCCGCGAGGCAGAGGACGGGCTCAGCCATTGCGGATCACCGTCGCCGGGTCGAGCCGCGCCGCGCGCCGGGCCGGGAAGACCGAGGCCGCGAGGCCGGTGCCGAGCGCCACCCCTGCCGCGGTTACAAAGAGGCCGGGCGTCAGCGCGACCGCGAAGAGCGACTCACCGTAGGGGTTCTTGACCGCGTGGCGAAAGAAGGTCGCGAGCGCCGTGCCGACAAGCCCGCCGCCAATCGAGCCCGCCATCCCGACGATGGCTCCTTGGATGAGGAAGATCCGCGTCACGGTCCCGGTGCTCGTGCCCGTCGCCTTGAGGATTCCGATCTGCCGGCTCTTTTGGATCACCGAGACGCCGAGGACGCTCGCGATGCCGAGCGCTACGGCGATGATGACGAAGGCCTGGATCATCACCGACGAGCTGCTCTGCGCCTTGAGCCCGGCGAGCAGCTGCTGATTGACCTTCATCCAACTCTCGGCCTCGAGCCCCGTCGCCGCCGCCAAATCCTCGGCGACGGCGTCGGCCGCGAAGACCTCTGCCACCTTGACCTCGATCGTGGTCACGCCGCCCGCGAGGTCGAGCATCGTCTGCGCCTGTCGCAGCGAGACGAGCACCCAGCGCTGGTTGACGTCCTTGTTCCCGAGGTCGAAGATCCCAGCGACCGTAAAGACGTCGCCTCGCCCCGCGGCGGTCACGATCCGGATCTTGTCGCCGACCGCGACTCCGAGATCCTGCGCGAGGACGTTGCCGATGATCGCCAAGGTCCCCTGCACCGAGAACCGGCCGGCCACCATCTTGTCGGCGAAGCGGATGACCGAGTCGAAGGTGTCGACGTCGATGCCACGGAGCGCCACCGCCTTCGAGAGCTCCCCGCGGCTCGCGAAGGCCGAGCCGGCGGCGGTCGGTGTTGCGGCGATGACGCCCTCGCGCGCTCGGATGACACTGAGGAGCCGCTGCCACTGCTCGATCGACTTCTCGCGCTCGGGGGCCTTCTCCACGCTCGCGATGATCGCCTCGCCGGGGGCCGCTGCCGCGATGCGCACCGCGCGCACAGGTCGCTTGAGCATCACCTGCGCCTGCGACGCGAGCGTCTTGTCGATGAGCGTCGCCTGCAGCCCACCGATGAGGGCCGAGAGGAAGATGATGACGGCGATGCCGACGATCGACCCGGCGAAGATGAGGACGGTCTGCGTCCGGCCCTCCCGCAGGAAGCGCAGGGCGACGAAGAGCTCAAAGGGCACGGCTGGCACCCACGCCCGGCAGCTGCAGCGGCCGGACCCGCACGCGCGACCCGGGTTCGATCCAGCCGGCGCTCGGGGCGATGACCGCCTCGCCTTCGCTGAGCCCGTCGACGACCTCGACGAGAGCGTCACCGCGCAGCCCGAGCTTGACGGCCCGGCGTTCGGCGCGGCCTGCTGAAATCGCGAGCACCCACGGCTCGCCGGTCGGGTCGCGCACCGCCTCGGTTGGAACGACCAATGCCCTGTCGCGTCGTCCGACGTCGACGTTGATCGAGACGGTCATGTCGGCCCGCAAAAATGGCGGCGGCGTCGGGACGCGCAAGCGGACCTCGACGGTGCCGCGCGCCGGATCGACCGACGGCGAGACCGTGGCCACCTCGGCCGCGAAGAGGTCGCCCGGAAAGGCATCGGCGCTCGCCCTCGCGGCGAGCCCCGGCTCGAGGTAGGCGAGGTTCTTCTCGTCGACCTGCGCGACGAGCTGCAGGTCGCCATCGACCACCATCGTGATGAGTGACTGGCCCGCGGGCAGCACGTCACCCGTCTCGACCTCACGCAGGATGACCTGCCCTGCGGCCGGCGCGCGGATCCGGGTCTCTTCGAGTCTGCAGGTCGCGATGGATCTCGCCGCCTCCGCCTGCACGAGCCCGGCCGCGACGAGCCGCGCCTCGGCGCCCGACGCCGTGGATGCGGCCTGCGCGCTGGCCGCGTCACGCTGGCTGTGCGCGACCGCGGCTCTGCGCTCGGCCTCCTCGAGGGCCTCCTGCGACGTGCCGCCCGCCTCGGTCAACTGCCGGGTGCGCGTGAGCGTCGCCTCGGCGTCTGCGACCCGAAGCTCCGCCTGGCGGAGCGCCTCGGCCGCCTGTCGGCCCGTGACGCCTTGGACTTGCTCGAGCCGCGCGGCGGCCTCGGCCACGCGCCCTTGCGCCTGGCGCAGCGCCGCGGCGGCCTCGGCGTCCTGCAATTCGACGAGGAGCTGCCCGGCGGTGACGCGGTCCCCTTCGCGCACGTTGACCTTCGCCACCCGGCCGATGGCGAGCGAGGCGAGATTGACCCGCGCCGGCGGGCGAACACGCCCGCTCGCGACGACGCGCTGCACGACCGGCCGGTAACCGACGAGCCAGGCCGAAACCTCGCTACCACGAAGGCCGCGCAGCCCCGCCGTCAGCGCCACCGCCACGGTCGCCACGCTGAGCAGCCGGCGCCGTTGCGTCCCCCAGAACCATCGACGAAGGTTCTCCGTGGCGGCGCTCTCAGTCATCGGTTGGACGCTAAGGCACTCGTGCATACGGCGCAAGCGGGCTGCACTTCTTGCGCAAGTGCGCCAGGGCCTCGGCGCGCGTGCGGTGGCCGACGATGACCTCGAGCGCGAGAACTTCGAGCTCGGGGATGTGGCCAAGCTGCGCCGCAAGCGCCTGTGAAACCTGGTGCGGCACGAGGCAATTGCTCGAGATGCCGGGGACGGCGAGGGGGCCGACCCCGAGCTCGCGCACGTTGGCCCGCGCTTGGCGCAGCGTGATCCCCATCGCGTAAGGTAAGTTGATCTCGGCGAGCGTCTCGCCGTGGCTGCCCGCTCGTCGCCCGACGGCGTAGGGTCGACCGCTCCAGGCGCTGAAGTAGTTCGTGCCGAGGATGAGCCACGTGACGCCGAGTGCGTGCGCGACCTCGGCGAGCTCGTGGTTGATACTGACCGCGCACAGGTCGCAAGGCGCCGGCGTCTCGAGTCGAACGCCTTGCACGGCGTCGCCAAAGCGCCGACGCCAACGCGCCGGTGCGGCCACGACTTTGAGCGCCGTGCCGGTAGCGACGCAAGCGGCGCGGGCCTTGTCGACGACGGCGCGCGGGATGTGGCCATTGTCGAAGAGCAAGGCGACGACGGGCAGCGCGAGGACCCGGCGGACGATGAAGAGCGTCGAGAGGCTGTCTTTACCACCCGAGAGCGCGAGCACGGCGGCGGGCTTCTTCGCCCCCCAGGTGCTCGAGCGAAAGAGCGCGAGGTCGCGCTCACGGCCGTCCGCAGTGAAGCTCGCGCCGTAGGCGCGGCAGATGGAACAGACGCCGTCCGTGCCGATGGCGAAGTCGTCGAGCAGGGCCTTGGGCACCACGTCCCTGATGAGATAGAATGACATGCCTTCATAAAGGAGGCAGGTTCGGCAGCGCCGTGGTCGCGCGGATCGAGGCACGGCGGCGATGGTACTCTCGCGCCACCCGAGGACGCAACGCATGTGTGGGATCTTCGGGGCTGTCGCTCTCGCACCCGGGCTCGCGCCATTCACCGAGCGCGACCTCGCCCCGATGGCGGTGGCGCTCGCGCATCGCGGTCCCGACGGCTCGGCAGTCGCCGCCATGGACTTTGCCGCGCTCGGCATGACCCGGCTCGGGATCGTCGCGCCGCACGAGCCGCCCATGGTCTATCACCACGCGCTCGCTACCGCGCCGTCTCGCCGCCACCGCTCGAAGGCCACCGACGCCAGCGTGGCGGCGGTGCAAAACGGCGAGATCTACAACCACCAAGAGCTACGTGAACTCCTGGCGCGGCGTGGGATTCGGCCCGCATCGCAGACCGACACGGCGCTCATCCCCGCGCTGTTTGCCTCGCAAGGACCGAAGTTCGTCGAGCTGCTGCGCGGGCCCTACGCCATCGCCGTCGCCGACGCGAGGACGCGCTCGGTGCATCTGTACCGCGGGCGTCTCGGCGAGAAACCTCTCTTCTACGCCGTGCGGCGGCAGACGCTGTGGTTCGCCTCCGAGGCGAAGGCCCTCGTCGCCGCTGGTGCGGTTGGCGTCGAGGCCGAGCCGCAGCGGGCGGCGCGCTTCCTGTGGCGCGGCGTCCTCGACGAGGACGAGCCCCTGCTCGCCGGCGTGCAGGTCCTGCCGCCCGGCTCGCACCTCGAGGCCTCGCCGACGGGCGTTCGTCTCGAGTCCACCTGGCAGCTCGCGGCGTTCGCGGGCGCCCTCGACTCGTCGCCAGCCACGCTCGTCGATCGACTCGCCGCGGCCTTCTGCGACGCCGTGGCGCTGCGCGCACCGACCGCGGTCAAGAGCGCCGTCCTGCTCTCGGGAGGGCTCGACTCCTCGCTCGTCGCCGTCGCGGCGCGGCCGTATGTGCACGACGCCTACACGCTGCGGGTGCGTGGGGCTGACGAGACCCGCAAGGCAGCACGCGTGGCGGCGTCGCACGAATTTGCCTGGCATTGCGTGCCGGCGCACCTGCCGAGCCCCCCCGAGCTCGCGCGGCTGCTATGGCACCTCGAAGTGCCGGACGCCTCTACGGCATTTGGCTCGGCAGCCGCCTTCGCGCAACTCGCCCTGCGCCTGCGCGCCGACGGCGTCCGCGTGGTGCTGTGTGGCGAAGGCGCCGATGAGGTCTTTCTCGGCTACCCTTGGGACCTCGCCGCGGCAGCGCTCGAGCACGACTGGCCCTTGTCACCGCAGAGCGAGGCGTGCCGGCTCCTCGGGCCAAACGCCCACCTGTTGCTCGGACTCGCGCGCGTTTCGCTCTGCGGGCGAGACCGCGCTCGCGCCCGTGACTGCTGGCTCGCGGCGGTGGACGGCGAGCAGCGTGCCGTGTTGCGTGCCGAAGCGCGCCAACTCCTGACCCCAGCCCTGCGCGAGGCTCTCGTGCCGCACGATGCGGCGCGCGATGAGCTACGCCGAGCGCCACCGTACCCGCCCGCGCGCGGCCGCCAACTCGCCGGTCTCGGCCTCGACATGTTGTCCTTGCCGGTGTTGCACGCCGATCGGCTACTCATGGCCCACGGCGTCGAAGCGCGCCTGCCGTTCCTCGATCATCGGCTCGTCGAGCTCGCGCTCGCCGCACCGGCCGACCTGCTCGAGCGGCCAGGCCTAGACAAACCGCTCTTGCGCGAGGTGGCGCGCCGTCTGCTGCCCCGTGGCGCCCGCCCGCCGAGAAAGCGTGGCTTCGCCGCGCCCGCGCGACCGAGCCCGCGGGCCATCGTCGCGCTCGCGCGGCAGCTCGGCCGCGCACCCGGCATCGCCATCGAGGCGACCGCACTGGCGCGCGCGGCCAAGCAGACCGAGACACGAGCCCACGTGGAGCTCCTCTGGCGCGCCGTGCTCCTCGAAACCACGCTGCGCGCTCTCGCGGACGGACCCGAGGCCGTCTTCCCGTCTGGCGCTCTTCCAGCTTGACAACGCTCACCAGTTGCACGAGGCTCAACGTACCGCCCGCATTCGGTCGGCAAAAGGAATCATAAAATGAAGATCGGAACCAATGCCGTAGCGCTCTCGCAGGAGCTTCACGCCGGGACCTCTACGAAGCCCATCGTGCTCGACAAGAGCCAGTGCCAAGCCTTGCAGCGCTCGCTCGTGGCGCTCGCCAAGAAATCGCCGGAGAAGGCGGCCATCGTCATCGCCCGCCTCGATGACTTCGTCAGCACGGGCCGGCTCGACATCCGCAAGATCGCGCCGATGGCGTACATGGCGAGCGACGCGTTGTTTGTCGAGGCGACCAAGATCGTGGCCAAGTCGCTGTCGAAGGACATCCTGGCCCTGCTCCCCGACACGCGCTCGCTCGTCAAGTAGCACGCGTGGCGCCCGTGGCGGAGCGGCAAGGCAAGAGGCGGCTGACCGCAGCAGAGCAAGCCGAGGCCGACCGCATCATCGCCGACCTGCTGGCCGAGGCTGTGACGGCGGGCGGTGATGATTCGTCGCCACCTGGTGAGGTGTCTGCAGCGCTTGCTCCGGCGGGCGGTGCCGGCCTTGGCGACGCCAAACGTTTCGTCCAGGAGGCAGCCGTGAAGAACTCGGACCCGTTGCACCTGAACCTGCGCTTTTCGGGCAAGGGCGGCGAGCGCAAGGGTCGGTAGTCGCGCCCGTCGCCGGCTAGACGCACGCGAACGGCGGGTAGTACGCTACTCGTACCGGTGCAGCGTGTGCGTTGCCGTGTCGAGGGGGCTGCATGAGCTGCGCAGACCATGTGATGAGACTGACGATCGGGCAGCTGCTGCTAGCGTTCGGCGTTCTGGCGGCGACCGGTTGCTCGTCGCGGAGCGCTGGCGTCGGCAGCGCTGCGATTGGCGATCCCTGTAAGAGCTTGTCAGCCTGCGTCAAGGGCGCGGTGTGTGTCGACAGCGTGTGCCGCCAAGTCTGTTCCGCCGCGGACCAATGTCCTGCCGGGCAGGGTTGTGCGGCGGGCGTGTGCGGCGCATGCGGCGCGGACGTTGATTGCGCTGGGGTTGGCGTCTGCTCGGCCAGCGCCTGCGTCGCGAGAGGCACCGCAGAGACTTGCGCGAGTGACCGCGAATGCGCGCAAGGCGCGTGCAATACGAGCGTTGGCGCGTGCTGCCTAGCCACTTGCACGCTAAGCGAACCCTCGGGCCTCATCACGAGCTTGCTCGCCCCTTACGATGTGAGGGTTACTTGGCAAGACAACAGCGACACGGAGACGGGCTACCTCGTCGAGCGCTGCGCGGGGGCGACGTGCAGCGTGGCCGGGGCGGTGTTCACGAGCGTGGCGACGCTGCCGCCCGATGCCACAGAGTTCTCGGACCTCGGGCTCGCGGCGGAGACGAACTATTTCTACCGCGTGTCGCTTGCATTCGGCCCTACCCTCATCGCCGGCTCGGTGAGCGGCATCGCCACGGCGCCGGCGGCACCCGCGCAAGTGCAGGTCTTGGAGGCGGAGCGCGCGCCGCGCCTGCTCTCAGTGCGCTGGCTCGACCAATCTCAAGCCGAGACCGCCTATCGGGTCAGTTACGTTCGCCACTGCCCAAGCTGCGGCAGCGAGACGCCGATCGTTGTGCTCTTGGCAGCCAACGAGGTGAGCGCCGTGCTCGGGACTCTGTCGCCGAGCACCACCTATGAGATCTCGGTCGAAGCGCTCAAGGGCTCTGTCGCATCAGCGCCGGTGAGCGTCCTCGCGACCACCACCGCGGCGCTCGACCCCGCGCTCGTTTGGGGAGCGGCGCCGAGCCTCGCCGAAGTGAGTGGGGCGTGTCGACTGAGCGTCTCCGGCAGCGTGACCCTCGATCCCGCCGCGACGCTCGTCACGACGCTCGGCAGCGTGCAGGGGGCCACCGTCATCTCGAGCACGGCTGGCGTCGTCGCCGACCTCGTCGATTTCACCCCGAGCGTGCGCCCCGTCACCTGGACCGCCACCGACTCGCTGTTTGGCACCTCCACCATTGCCAAAGACGTGACTGTTGCTATGGGCGCGAGCGCCTGGCGACCGGCGCCACCGAACCTACCCCCACCCGAAGCCAAACTCGGTCGCGATGCCATGGCTGGCCGGCAACCCCTGCTCGCGCCGCTCTCGCCGCCTTGTCAGGTGGGCATGGGCCGGCGCGCCGCTCTCGTGGCCGGCTCGGACCACGTCTGTGCGTTGACGGCCAGCGGGACCGTCAAGTGTTGGGGCAACAACTGGTGTGGCCAGCTCGGCCTCGGCGATACGATTGATAGGCACGCGCCCGGTGCCGCGCTGGCTTTGGACACGAGCGTCGCAGCCATCGCAGCCGGATACGGCCACACCTGCGTGCTGACCACGAGCGGGGCCGTCAAGTGTTCGGGTTGGAATCCGTATGGCCAGCTCGGGCTCGGCGACACAGCGACCAGGGTTGCGCCCGTCGAGGTGACCGCCTTGGGTACGAGCATTGTGGCCGTAGCGATCGGCAGCGCGAGCGTCCACTCCTGCGCGATCACCGCGAGTGGGACCATCAAGTGCTGGGGCTATAACCAGCAGGGCGAGCTCGGTCTCGGCGATACGGTCATCAGACGCGTGCCCGTCGACGTGTCCGCGCTGCTCGGCACGAGCATCGTCGCCGCGGCAACCGGGGGCCTCCACACCTGTGCGTTGAGCGCCGCCGGGGCCGTCAAGTGCTGGGGCTACAACGCCCTCGGCGAGCTCGGCCTCGGCGATACGGCCATGAGGCTCACGCCCACCGACGTGCCCGGCTTGGGCGCGAGCATCGTGGCCCTCGGAGTCGGAGATAACCATACCTGCGTGTTGAGCGCCGCCGGGGCCGTCAAGTGCTGGGGCTCCAACAGCTATGGCCAGCTCGGCCTCGGCGATACATCCAATAGATTGGTAGCTGCCGACGTGACGGCCTTGGGCACGAGCATCGTGGCGATCGCGGCCGGTAGCGACCACACCTGCGCGCAGACCATGAGCGGGGCCGTCAAGTGTTGGGGTGGCAACTTCGCCGGCCAGCTAGCACTCGGCGATACGCTAACTCGACTCACCCCCGCCGACGTGCCCGTTTTGGGCACAAGCACTGTGGCGCTGACCACCGGGCTGCGCCAAAGCTGCGCGGTGAGCGCCGGCGGGAGCGTCAAGTGCTGGGGGCTCAACAGCTACGGCCAGCTCGGCCTCGGCGACACGGTCAACAGGCCGACGCCCGTGGACACATCCGTGCAGGACGGTGCCGTGCTGACGCGGAGCGTGCTCGTGATTAGCCCGTAGCTACTTCTTGCCGCCGCCGCCCTCGTCGGACTCCGTGGCGATGCCGACGTTGGAGAAGCCCGCCTGGCGCAGGGCGTCGATGACCTCGACGACGTGCTTGTGCTGCAGCTCGCCGTCGGCCTGCACGACAATCGGCCGCGCCGGGGTCACCTTCTTCATCTCGTCGAGCATCTCGGCCATGCGCTGCTGACTCACGGCCTCGCCGCCGATGAAGATGCGGCCGTCGGCGGTGACGCCGATGATGAGCGCCTCGGGGGCGGCGCTCGCGCTCGCGCCACTCGAGGCCGAGGGCAGCGTCACGTCGATCATGCCCTCGCGCATGGCGTCGACCATGGCGCTCGAGGAGACCATGAAGATGATGAGCAGGACGAGGATGACGTCGGTCAGCGGCGTGATGTTGATCTCGGCGAAGAGTGCGCCGCCCGAGTCCGACTCGTCGTCGTGCTCATCCTGCTTTGGCGCTTGGAACGGCACTCGCTACCTCCGCCGCACACTCGAGGACCTCTTCGGCCGCCTCTTTGAGCTGCGCTGTGTATTCGCCGACGAAGACCTGCAGGTAGTTGAACAGCACCACCGCCTCGATACCGACGAAGATGCCGCCCGCGGTCGCGATGAGCGCGCCGCTGATGCCCGCCGAAACGACCTGAAAGCCGCCCGAGCCCTCGACGGAGATCTGGTGAAAGGCCTCCATGACGCCGACCACGGTGCCAAAGAGCCCGACGAACGGGGCGATGGCGCCGATCGAGGCCAAGATCCACAGCCGTCGGCGCACTTGCCGTATGATGCGGTTCTGCGCTCGGCGTAGCTCCGGCGCTTTCCAGGTGGTCTCCGCGAGCAGCATGGCGAACAGGGCGCTCGCCGGGTGCCATGGCAAGGTCGAGTTGACGGCCTGCGCCATCGTGCGGTTGCGCTCGCGCAAGTGCTCGAGGATGCGCTGCCGGCTCTCGACGAGGCGGCGGCGATAAACGAAGGTTGCGACGAAGCGCTCGAGCCCGACGCCCAAAGCGGCGATCGAGAGGGCCAGGATCATGCCGAGCGTTAGGCCGCCGCGCGCGAACATCTCTTGTAGGGTCGATCCAATCATGCGTCGCTTTCATAGAACCAGGCGGCCTTGTTGCGCAAGCGCTGCGGGTGGTGGCACGCTCTAGGTCATGTGGACGGTAGTGCTGCTCGTCGTTTCGAACGTGTTCATGACCTTCGCTTGGTACGGTCACCTCAAGTATAAGGCCTCGCCGCTGTACCAGGTAGTGCTTGTGAGCTGGGGCATCGCCTTGTTCGAATATTGTTTTCAAGTGCCGGCGAATCGCTACGGGCACGGTCGCTTTACGGCTGCCGAGCTCAAGACCCTACAGGAGATCATCACCCTGTCGGTCTTCTGCGTCTTTTCGGTGCTCTATTTGAAGGAGCCGGTGCGCTGGAATTATCTCGCGGGCTTCGCCTGTATCGTCGCGGCCGGCTTTTTCATTTTTCGCAAGTGGTGAGTGCCTCGTGCGGCCCGCGCGCGTCAAAGGCCGGCCGGAATTCCACCGCTCTGGCTTACGCGCTTTCGGGGCTGGTGCTCGTTCGCACGGCTGGTATAAGGAGGCGCGCGTCGCCGCTCGGCGGCTGACAGCCCTCGACCTGGATCGTTTCGGTTTGTGAGGTTCTCTTTCGTGTTGGCTCGAGTCGTCTCAGCAATCGCCCTGTCGCTGGCCGCGGGCTCCTCCGTGGGCGGCGGCTTCGTCGCGGGGCTCATCGCCACCGTGTTCGATCCGGCATGGAATATTGCCCACGGTCGCGTCATCTGGACGGTCATTGTCCTCGTGCTCTTTCTCTCCGGCCTCGGTCTGCCGCTGCCCGAGGACGTGCCGCTGACGCTCGCCGGCTTTACGATGTTCAAGCAATCGGGCGAGGCCATCGTGCCCGCGCATTTCGCCCTCACCTTCTTGACCGTGGTCGTGCCCATCCTGCTCGGTGACATGATCGCCTATGGCATGGGTCGCAAGTACGGGATCGGCTTGCGCGACCGGTTCGCCGTCTTGCGTCGGGCTCTGCCCGATGCGCGCCTGACGCGCGTGCGCCATTGGTTCGCGAGCTACGGCGCGTTCACCGTCTTTCTCGGGCGGCAGGTGGCCGGGGTGCGCTTCGTCACGTTCTTTTCGGCCGGCTCGATGCACGTCCCTTTTGCGCGCTTCGTGTTCTTCGATTTCTTAGGTTGTCTCGTGAGCGTGCCCGTGTGGCTGACGCTCGGCGTGCTCGCCTCGCGCTACGGTGAGCAGTGGTTGCAAATCGCCATGCGACGCGTCGGCAGTGGCTTCATGCTCGCGGCGCTCGTGCTCTTTGGTGTGCTCTTACTCGTGGCGCGGCTGCGACGGCGCAAGCTCGCGGCGGCGGCGGCGCGGCGGGTGGCGCAGACGCCACAGACGACGGCGGTCGGGGCGAGCGAGAAGATCGACTAGCGCCGCTCCTATGGGTTCGATGAAGAATGCGTGACGACAAAGTGCAGGTCACACTGAGCGCGCCCGACGAGTCGAAGAACGGCGCCGGCCGCACCTCGTCCGAGTATCTCGAAGCGCTCGTCGCGCGGGCGGCACGAGGGGACCGGGCCGGCCAGCAAGAGCTGCTCGAGCGCTATCGGTACTTCATTCGTCGCGCGGTGCGCGAGCGCATGGGCGAGGCGCTGCGCGCCAAGGAGGCGACCGTCGATCTCGAGCAGGACGTGGCGCTCGCCATCATTCGCTCGCTCGCCGGGCAGCGCTGGCAAGGCCGCGCCGCCTTTATGGGGTGGCTGCGGCAGGTGGCGCGCGGCGAGGTCATCGACACGGCGCGCTACCACCAGGCGGCGCGGCGCGAGTCGGCGCGCGAGGCGCCCCTCGACGAGGGGCGGGCCGTGCCCGCCCGCGCGCCCGAGCCGTCGCCTGAGTCGCGCATCGATCTGCAGCGCCAGGTGCAGGCACTCGAGCGCCTGCTCGACGCTCTGCCGGCGCACCAAGCGCAAGCGGTCGTGCTGTTCTACCAGGGCCACTCGCACGCCGAGATCGGTCTCGTGCTCGGCTGCACGGCCGAGGCGGCGCGCAAGCACGTAGCGCGTGGCCGCGCCAAGCTCGCCGGCATGCAGCCGTCCACGTAGCGTCGCGCCGCGTCGAAGTTTGTTGTGCCGGCGCGGACCGGGACCCCTCGATTGCCTTGCGCGACAACGCCCCTGCGAATGTGTTAGGACGCTCGGTCATGAACACTCTGCTCGACCTCATCAGCTTCGCGCTCAAAGGTGTCGTCGTGGTCGTCGCGGTTCTCCTGGTCACGGGGATCGTGGTGGCCTTGTTGCGCCGCACGCGACGCGACGAGGCGCGGCTAACCGTGCACAAGCTCAACGACCGCTTTCGCGACCTCGCTGACGGTTTGCGCAGCGTCGTATTGCAGCCGAAGGCCTGGAAGCGACATCTCGCCGTCACCAAGCGGGCCG